>Ga0105090_10000236_pt1 | contig 25549 bp, 23 predicted proteins | sample PPLLak3March2015_FD_79110 | JGI IMG/M metagenome (GOLD analysis project Ga0105090, IMG submission 79110) | Freshwater sediment microbial communities from Prairie Pothole Lake near Jamestown, North Dakota, USA - PPLs Lake P7 Core (1) Depth... | ecosystem: Environmental > Aquatic > Freshwater >...
ATGCCCGGCGAAGCGCAGGTGCGGCAGGACCGGCTGCAGGTGCCGGAAGAACTGCGCGATCGGCTCGTCCGGCTGGCTGTCGGACGCGACAGCCGCCAGGTCCAGGTACGGGTGGGCGGCGAGCAGGCGCAGCAGTTCGCCGGCCACGTAGCCGGTGCCGCCGAGCACGATCGCCGGGATGCGCGCGGTCATTCGGAGGCTGCCCGTGCGAGTTGTGCGCCCAGCTGCAAGCTCTCGATGAGGTGGTCGCCGAGCGCGGCGCCCGAGGCCATGGCGTTGAACGCACGCACGCCCATCTGGTCCTGGATGATGTTGACGCCCACGGCGTTGTCGGTGGCCGGGCCGGTGACCGCGCAGGGCTCGATGTCGAAGCGCTCGCGCAGCAGCTTGACGCCGCCCCAGGCGGCGACCGGGTCGTTCGCCGACAGCACCACGGCCGTAAGCGCCTTACGGATGTCGTGCTCAGCGAGGATCGCCTCGACGCCGTACGCGCCGAGGATGCCGTCACCGAGTTCGAACACCACGACGTCGGGGCGGCCCTGCGTCATCTCGGTGAGCATGGTGCGGGTGAGCGCCGGGCCCGACGCGGCCGTCGTCGTGACGATGCCGAGGTCGGTGAAGATCATGCTGCGGCGCGCGCCGGAGTCTTCCATCGCGAGGATGTCGCGGCGCAGCGAGACGCCGGTCGCCTTGAACGCGTGCACGGCGAGGCCGCGATGGCGCATGCGGCTCACGATGGCGCAGGCGGCGGCCGTCTTGCCCGCCTCCATGCAGGTTCCGGCGAGGGCCACCACCGGCACGCCGTGCGTGTCGAGAGCGGCTGCGTAGTCGAGCCTGCGGTGGCCGACCTTGGCCGGCACGCCGATGCGCTCGCCGAGGAACGGGAACTGCAGCACGCAGCCGAGCACGCGGCAGTCGAACGGCTTGCCCTTGTCGGGATTCACCGAGTCGCAGATGCCGAGTACGCCGCCGATGTTGAGCACCTGCAGTATGTCGCCGGCCTGCACCTTCTCGGGGATGTGGCCCGAGTAGCCGAACAGCGCCTGGCGGTGGCCGAGCGCGCCCACGATCACGTCGCCGCGCGCCACCTTGGCCATGCGTCCGCTGGTCAGCTCGAGCGTGTTGTAGGTGGACTTGTTGTTCAGGATTTCCACGACGAGCACCACGCCCTCCTCGCAGGGAATGTCCTGCGTGGCGATGCGTATCTCGTGGCTCAGCCCGCAGGCTTGTGCGATCGAGGCGATCTTGTCGACGACGACGTTGCGCATCTGGCTCGCCATGCTCACGCTCCCGGGGCGGCCCGGCCGGCCCGCGTGTAGAAGATGCCCGGCAGCGCGAGCATCTTGGAGAACCCGTGCGCCTCGGCGGGGGTCCACTCGCCGGCGGACTCGCCGTAGGCGCCCTTCGAGGCCTTCATCAGCGAGTAGGGCGAGGCCACGCCCTCGACGAACACCACGCCCGGGCGCAGCAGTACGTGCACCTCGCCAGTGACGCGCGCCTGCGACGACACGAAGAACGTCTCGATGTCGCGGCACACCGGGTCGAGATGCTGGCCCTCGTGGACGAGGTCGCCGTAGGGGCCGGCGAGCGAGTCCTTGAGCCGCGCCTGCCGTGCGGAGAGCACCAGTTTCTCGAGTTCACGGTGCGCGTTCAGCAGGATCTCGGCGGCGGGGGCCTCGAACGCGACGCGGCCCTTGAAGCCGATGATCGTGTCGCCCAGGTGGATGCCCCGGCCGATGCCGAACCTCGCGCCGAGCACTTCGACGGCCTCGATGAGGCTCACAGGGTCCATCCCTGAACCGTCGAGCGAGCAGGGCACGCCGGCTTCGAAGCCGATCGTGTGCCGTTCGGGGGCGGCCGGGTTGGTGAAGGCCTCGCGCGTCAGCACCCAGGCAGTGTCGGGGATGCAGGTGTCGGAGACGAGCGTCTCCTTGCCGCCGATGGTGGTGCCCCACAAGCCGCGATTCACCGAGTACGCCGCACCGAATGGCGGCACCGGGAGGTTGCGCGACTCGAGGTAGGCGAGTTGCTCGGGGCGCTTGAAGGCGCGGTCGCGCACCGGGGCGAGGATCTCGAGCTCGGGGGCGAGCGTGCGCAGGGCCACTTCGAAACGCACTTGGTCGTTGCCCGCCGCCGTGGAGCCGTGCGCGACCACCTCGGTGCCGAGCTTGCGCGCCCACTGCGCGACGGTCTGCGCCTGCAGCACGCGCTCGGCGCCGACGCACAGCGGATAGAGGTTGCCGCGGCGCACGTTGCCCATGACCAGGAACTTGATCACCTGCTCGAAGTACGCCGGCCGCGCGTCCACCAGGTAGTGCTGCACGGCGCCCAGCGTCTTCGATCGCTCCTCGAGCATTTTCGCGGTGGCGTCATCGATGCTGCCGGTATTCACCGTGAGCGTGACGACCGGACGGCCATAGGTCTCCGCGAGCCACGGCACGCAGAACGAAGTGTCGAGGCCGCCGGAAAAGGCGAGCAGGATGGGCTTGGCGCCCGCGGAGATCTGGGTCATGGGAGTTCTCAGCGTCCGAAAATGGAATGGAGGTGTGCGTGCAGGCGGCGCTGGGTGCGGGCGCTCGCGGTCGCGATGAAGATCGTGTCGTCGCCGGCGATCGTGCCGACGACCTCGGGCCAGCGCGCCTTGTCGAGGGCGATGGCCACGCTCTGTGCCGCGCCCGTGGTGGTGCGCAGCACGGTCATGTTCGGGCCCGCGGCGCGGTAGCCCTTCACGAACGCCTGCACGTCCTCGAAGTGGCTCGGCGTGAGCGCGTCCTCGACGGCGGGCAGCAGGTAGCGGTCGGCGCCCTTGACCACGCCGAGCTCGCGCAGGTCGCGGCTGACGCTCGACTGGGTGGCGTCGAAACCCTCCGCGCGCAGCCGCTCCACGAGCTCGGCCTGACGGCCGACCGCGGACTGGCGCAGGATGCGCACGATGGCGTCCCGGCGATGGAGCTGGGCGTGGGGATCGGTGGCCAAGGGGGAGTGCGGCGTCGGAGTGTATGAATAAATACCCCGTAAATGTGCATAATTATGCACGGCTTGTCAAGCCGGGTTGCCTGAAAAAGTGACGGGGCCGCTGCGCGCCGCGCAGGGCCCCGCCGGGGGTGGTCGTCCGGCCGAGCGAGCGGCCGGTGCCGGTCAGAACGGCTTGGTCACGCCGATGAATGCAATCGAGAGGATCAGGATCCAGTACACGTAGGCGAGCTTGCGCGACAGGTTGATCTCGCGCGTCAGCTTCGCCTCGAGTTCGGCGTTCGGGCCGCCCGCGGCGAGCTGGCGGAAGGTCTCGGTCCAGTGGCGCATCACGAAGCGCAGGATCAGGCCGATCACCAGGGTGAACGAGTACAGCAGCACCTTGGTGGAGTACCAGTCGGCCAGGAAGGGCTTGCCGATCGTGAGCGACGAGATGGCGCAGATCATCAGGGCGGGGATCAGCACGTAGCGGATGCGGTCGTCCATGCGCGTGAGGCGGATGCCGGCGTCGGTGCCGCGCTTGGCGAACGCCGCGAGCGCCAGCGCAATCCAGCCCGCCGTCAGGACCCACATAAGCACCAGCCAGCCGCCGCCGAGCGGCTGCACGCCGAAGTTGTGCCCCATGTGCAGGCCGATCGGCAGCAGCAGGATGATGCCGAGGCGCGCGAGGATGTCGATACGGTAGGCCGTCTCCATGTGGCGGCGGCGCTCGTCGAGCGACAGCTTCGGGTTGGTGACGTGGTAGGACGTCTGGAACACGCCCCACTCGCCGCCGAGCCAGTAGACCATGGCGACGATGTGCAGCCATTTCAGGATCAGGTGGCTTGCGATCATGCAGGTTCTCCCCTGGGAGTCCGGTTTGTTGCTTGGTAAATCAGGCCGCCGCTAGCCGCCGGCGCCCGCCCGCCGCGGGGCGGCGCCCGCTGCGTTCGGTGCCGGTCGCATCCGCGGCCCGTTCGCAATCCGTCGCGGATTCAACGCGCCCGGCGAGCTCGCCGAGCGACTGCGCCAGCCGCTCGAGTTCGGCACGGCTCAGGCCGCGCAGGCAGCGCCCGAGCCAGGCCCGCTGCCGCAGCTCGAGTGCGGCGAGGATGCGACGGCCCTCGTCCGACAGTGCGACCAGGCCCGCGCGCAGGTGATCGAGGTTGGGTTGCAGCTCGACGATGCCCTGCTCGGCGAGCTGGTCCACGGTGCGCTGCACGCTCTGGCGCTTCAGGCCCAGCCGGCGCGCGATCTGCGAGGCCGTCATGGCCTGCCGGGCGGCTACCTTCATCACCTGCCAGCGCGCGCCGGTGAGCCCGAACCCGCCCGACATGACGTCGCCGGCCTCGAGCACGCGGCCGTGCAGCTGGAAGATGCCGAGCAGCACGTCCTGGAAGGCGTCGTCAGCAGTGCGCGGCGCGCTGGTCATGGGCGGGCCCGTCAGCCGGTAGAAGGAGGGGCCAGAGGCTGGCAGAGTGACAGCAGGCTGTCAATTATCGGGACGCCGGCCGGCCCCGGCGCGACAATGCCGGGGCCTGTCCAGACCGGTGGCCCCCATGACCGACGACACCCTCGACCTCGCCCGGCGCCTGCATGCGCTCGCCCGCACCGGGTTGCACTTCTGCGGCAGCGAGTACGACCGCGAGCGCTACGTGGAGATCGAGCAGATCGCCGCGGAGCTGCTGAGCGGCCCGTCGCCGGTGGATCGCGAGGCACTGCTCGCACTCTGGCGCAACGAGACCGGCTACGTCACGCCCAAGGTTGAGGTGCGCGGCGCGGTGTTCAGGGACGACAAGGTGCTGCTGGTGCGTGAAACCGCCGACGGTCGCTGGACGCTGCCGGGCGGCTGGGCGGACGTGAACGAGTCGCCGTCGCAGGCCGTCGAGAAGGAGATCGGGCAGGAGTCGGGCTTCAGGGCGCGCGCCGTGAAGCTCGCGGCGCTCTACGACCGCAAGCTGCACGGGCACGGCCCCACGCTGCACCACGGCTGGAAGGCCTTCTTCCTGTGCGAGATCACCGGCGGCGAGGCGCGCGGCAGCTACGAGACCGACGCGGTCGGGTTCTTCGATCCGGCGCAGCTGCCCGAGATGTCGCTCGGCCGCAGCACGCCGCGCCAGGTCGCCCGCATGCTCGAGCACTGGCGCCATCGCGGCCTGGCGACGGACTTCGACTAACGCTCGATCTTGTACTCGATGTCGCCGCTCTGTTCGAGGCCGGCCTCGGCCTTGAGCGACCAGTGCTGGCTCAGCGTGTAGCGGAGCTTGATGGTGTTGATCGCCTCGGCGATCGATATGCCGTAGCTCACGAACAGATTGGGCGAGAGGTACTTGCCGAGCACGACCGAGGTGTCGTCCTCGCCCGTCTGCTCCACGGCCACCTCGTCGAGCCCGATGCGGGTGCCGAGCCCGCCGAGCAGCAGGCCGCCACCGCCGACGGCCAGGCTTTCCGCGGCGCGATCGACCGACGCCGCCTCACCGGACTGCAGCGTGTTGATGGAGCGGCCGGTGAGCAGGTACGAGAGTGCTTCCGCCTCGGGCAGCGGCGGCACCGAACTGATCGTGATGAACGGCGAAGAGAGCGTGCCGCGAACGTTGATCGACACCACGATGTCCTCGCCCTTGATCTCGCGCTCACCGACCAGGTCGAGCGTGGGCTCATTGATCGGCGTGCGGTTGTAGGAAAGCACGCCACGCCTGATCTTCACGAACTGGCCGAAGGCCTTGTACTCGCCCTCGACCACGCGGATCGAGCCGTTGCCGCGAACGACGTCGCCCGGCCGTGAGATGACGGTCACGGCGCCGGCGAGCTGCGCCTTCAGCCCGTAGCTGTCCACGCGCACGTCGTCGCCCAGCACCACGCGCACCCGGCCGCGCACGCGCTCGAGCGTCGAGGGGCGCGTGTCCACGGCTTCCTCGCCGACCAGCCGCTCGTCCGGCGACGTGCCCACGGTGGTGCTCAGGTCACGCGGCGCGATGCGGGCCAGCGGGATGAGCACCTCGCCGCGCACCGCGTAGCCGTCCTTGCCGGCGGCGATCGTCAAATCGGGCGAGGCGACGATGCGATAGCTCGGCGTGTCGGCCAGCATCAACTGGTCGCCCTTCAGGTGCAGCTCGCCGGTCATCACGTCGTCGGGCCACGTGAACTGCCCGTCGATTGCGAGAGTGCCGCGGGCCGTCTTGCCCTGGCCGTTGAACACCAGCTCGTCGCCGACGAAGCGTCCGTCGAGCGTCATGTCCGTCAGCTGCATGTTGCTGCGGTACATGTCGAAGCGCCCGTCGCGGATGTGGAATTCGCCGTTGAAACGCGGCGCGCCGAGCGTGCCGCCGATCGCGACCGTCGCGTCGAGGCTGCCGGACGAGCGATCGATCTCCGGCACGAACACCGGGATCGCGGTCAGGGCCGACGACAGGCCGCGGATCGAGCCGCGCAGCGGGTAGTCCGCGGTCTCGAGCCTGGCGTCGCGCGTGGCGACGATCTCGCCCTGCACGCTGGTGGTCTCGGCCAGCCGCAGGTCGACGGTGGCGCGCAGTTCGGCAGGCTCCGCGAACACGTCGAGCCGGCCACCGCCGAGCTCGAGCCGCTCGGTGCGGAACCTGTTGCGCGGGATGTCGAGCGTCGGGTCGTCGAGCAGCAGCGTCATGCCGCCCGTCCAGTCCTGTCCGGGCTCCTGCGCGACCCAGCCCGCGGCCTGCAGGCGACCGTCGAATTCCTGCCAGCCGAGGATCGAGCGCAGCAGGCGCTTGAGCGGCCAGTCCTGCGCGCTGTAGAGCACGCGCCAGGACGCCGGGCTCGTGCGCCGCTCGCCTTCCGCGCACAGCCGCGCGGCGCCGGACTGCAGGCAGATCGGCGCGACTCGCACCATCGCCGGGCTCGCCTCGATCACCGCCGGCTGCAGCAGCGTTGCGCGCCCGTCCGGGAACGTGACGGTAGCTTCGTCGAGGCGCCCGAGCCACGTGCGTCCTGCCGACTCGTAGGCGCCACTCACGCCGATGCTGCCGCTGAACCCCGGCAGGCGCCTTGCCTCGTCGCCCTGCGAGCGGAACTCGAGTACGAGGTCGTGCCGGCCCGTGCGGCCGTGGGCGTCGAAGCGCGCCGAGTCGAGCGCGACGACACCGAAGTCGATCGCCGACGCGCGCACGTCCAACCGTGATTCGCGCGCATCCGTCGCATCCAGGTCCAGGTCGGCGTCCAGTGATTCGACGGCGAGGCCCGCGAAGCGCAGTTGGCGCGCGCGCACCTCGCCCTCGACCTGCGGCCGCGTTGCGCTGCCGCGCGCCGTGCCGGACGACACGAACTCGCCGGCGAGATCGGGATGCAGCAGGGCCAGCGAACGCACGTCCGCGCTCCAGCGCAGGTCCACGGTGCTGCCCCAGCGGCCGTCGATGTCGACGTGCGATGGCCCGTTCGCGATGCGCACGCCGCGCAGATCGTAATTGCCGTCGCGATGCGAGATTTCACCGCGGCCCGTCAGCGCGCGCCCACGGATGGTTCCCGACAGCGACGTAAGCTTCGCCGTCCAGGGCGCCGTCGCCGTGAATCCGCGGCCTGCGATGCTGGCGACCGTGCTCACGCGGCCCGACAGGTCCGGCCGGATCTGCGCAATGTCGAGGTTCTTCGCCTCGAGCCGCGCGCTCCACGGCTGTTCGCCCACCCACGACAGTCGGCCGCTGGCGGACAGCTGGCCGCGCAGCACCTCGCCGTCGAGGCGATCCAGCACGAGTTCCTCACGGTCCACGGTGCCCTTGGCGCTGAACCGGGCTTCGGGTGCGGTGTCGAACACGGGCGCGCGAGCGTGCGCCTGCACCTCGAACGCATAGGGCGCCGACCCCTGCAGCGAGAAGGTACCGAGCGTGCTTTCCACCGATGGCTCCCCGCTGAGGGGCCAGCGCAGCGCCGTCCATTCGCCGGTCAGGGCGAGCGTCGGCGCCGGCTCGTCGAACTTCGCCGTGCCCGCGACCCGGATCGAGAGACTGGAGCGCGGCAGCCAGGTGTGCAGCGACGCGATTTCCAGCGTTCGCTCCAGCCAGCGGCCGCTGCCCTGCACGCGCACGGGCCCGTCGCCGAACGCGTCGGCGACCAGCGTGCCGTCGAGGCCGAACGCCGTGGGGCTGGCGTCCAGGGCGATCGACCCGTTCATGCGCGGCCACTGGCCCGGCAGCAGCCACGGGGTGCCGTCGAAATCGGTCACGCGCAGCGTGCCCACCGCGCGCGGCGTCCCGGTGAGAGTGAGCGCGTTGCCATCGAACGAAACGTTGGCCGGCTCGGCCAGCGCCACCGTCGTGGCGAGCCTGTCGAGGTTGCCGCGTGCGGCGGCCGCGAAGCGGTAGGTACGATCGTCCGGCAGGCGCCAGTGGCCGTTGCCGGCGACTCGCAGACCGAGCGGCAGGGTGGCTCGCAGTGTCAGCGCGCCTTCGATGCGGCCGGCCGCGTCCTCCACGACGATGTCGGTGAGGTCGATGCGCCAGCGGGTCACCGCAAGCGCGCCGCGGACGGACGCCGCCGTGAAGCGCTGCCCGTTCGCGAGCGTGAGCGCAACGTTGCCGACCCGTAATTCCGGCGCCGAAACCTCGAGGAACTGCGGCAGGAAATACGGCTGCTCGGGCGGCTGCTCCTCGCGCACTTTCAGGACGACGTCCAGTCGCCCGACCGTGGCCTGCTCGAGATGCACGGTGCCGGCGAGCAGTGTGCGCACGCTGGCCTCGAGCCGTATGCCGCGCGCCTCGATGCGTGCCGCCTCGTGGTCGATCACGAGGCGTTCGATCGTCAGCGGTCCGGCCAGCGTCCCGCTGGCGCCAGTCGCCTCGATGCGCACGTTGGGCACGCGGGTGAGCTGCGCCAGGGCCCACTGCAGCGCGGACTCACTGTGCAGTGCGCGGTAAGCGGCGCCGGTCGGCAGGACGACCAGTATCAGGGCCGCGACGACGAGGATGACCCAGCGTCGACGCATCACAGCACCTGCGTGATGTTGAGGTGCACGCGCGGCTTCCGATCGTTCTCGGAGAGTGCCTGTGCCACGTCGAGGCCGATCAGCAGCATTGGCAGCTTCCAGCGCACGCCGATGCCGACGGAATACTCGAGCGGCGTGCTCCAGTCGTTGAATGCGTTGCCGGTGTCGTAGAACACTGCCCCGCGCAGGTTGTACGGAAAGTCGCGCTCGAGCTCGATGGACGCGACGATCTTGTGCTCGCCGCCGGCGCTGCTGTTCGGATCCGCGCCGAACTCACGTGTCTGCGGGCCGGGCGGGCTCAGCTCGTCGAGCGCGAAGCCGCGCACGCTGCGGTCGCCGCCGGCGAAGAAGCGCTGTGACGCCGGCAGCTGGGAGAACTCGTTCACCCAGCTGGTGCCGAACTCGCCGCGCAGGCGCACGTACCATGGCCCGGAGATCGGCCAGATCCGCTCGGCGCGCGTGTAGAAACGCACGTACGAGGCATCGGAGCCGAGCGTCTCCGGGCTGCCGGAGAGCTCGAAGTAGTACGCGGCGTCCCGCACCCAGCCAGTGAGGAAGTTGGGCGGCATGCTGGCGTAGCTGATGCCGGGAATGAGCAGCAAGTCCTGGGTTTCGCTGCCGCCGGGAAAACTGGAGCGTTCGTCGTTCAGCTTCAGGAACAGCACGCGCTGCCAGTCGCCCATCGCGTGCGTCAGGCCCGCGGTCAGCTCTAGCCGCTCACTGTCGACGTCGCCGAGCTGCTCGTTGATGTAGCCGGTGGTGAATTCGAGCTTCTCGAGCGCCGGGTCGCCGATCGGCACGATGTAGCGTGCGATCGCTTCCTGCAGCACCGCCGAGCCCGTGAGCTCGAACCGCCACCGGTGGCCGAGCGAGTTGACGCGGCGGCGATCCCATGCGAACCGCCCGCGGAAATCGGTATCGGTGCCGTAGCCCGCGCTTACCGAGTAGCGGTCGCGCTTGATGCGATCGGCCGCGATTGTCACGGGCACGGTGAGCGTTGCGGGATCGCGCCGTCCCGCCGTGATCCTGACTTCCGAGAAGTAATAGCTGTCCTCGAGCGCGTACTGCGTGCTGCGCATGCGGTCGTTCGAGAACACGGCGCCGGGCTTGAAGCGCACGAAGCGTTGCAGCAGTTCCTCGTCGAGCGAGTCCTGTTCGATCGTGATCTCGCCGAACCGGTATTGGCCGCCGGTGTCGAGCTCGACGCTGGCCGATGCCGTGCGTTGCGGCGGATCCACCAGCAGTTCGCGCCGCGTGATCTTCGCGTCGAGGTACCCCATGTCGAGCGCCGTGCGGATCAGGTCGGCCTTGAGCCGCTCGTAGGCTGCGTGGTCGAGTCGCGCGCCGGGCTGCAGTGCGCTCGCCGGGGCGATCGCCTTGAGCGCCGGCTGCTCGCTGCCGGCACCGGTGAGCGCGACCTGCACGCTCGTCATGAGCACCGGGTCGCCGGGCTTGATCTTCAGGCGCACGATCCACTGCGGGTCGTCGCGGCTGGTGCGGCTGCGCACGGTCGGCGCGTAATAGCCGAAGGGACGGAGCGCGTCAGTCGCCTCGTCGACTGCACGGTCGGCGAGCTTGCGCACCTGCTCATCGGTCAGGTCGTCGCGCGCGGCATAGCGCGTGAGCGTCAGGTAGCCGCGGACGTTGTCGGCGACGGGGCCGGCCACGCCTTCGATCTCGATCTTTATGCGGTCGGCCGCCGGCGCGGCCGACGTCCAGGCGAGGGCGAGCGCGGCCGCGCACCAGGCGACGCGCCGCCGCACGCTGGACGCTCGTCGTGCGCGCGTCATCCGGCGGTTCCCATGAACTCGATGCGCGCGGCGCCGCTCTGTGCGCCCGCTGCGTCGAAGCGGCGCTCGAGGACGACCGTGCGCCCGTCCTGCTCGACCAGCACGACGGTGGAACAGCGCGTGCCGTAGCGGTCGTGCCTCACGAACGGCGCCGACAGTGCCCGCTCGAGATCTGGCGGCAGTCCTCTGTCTGGCGGGGACGCGTACTCGGTTGGCGTGCGATCGGCGAGCAGCTCGAAGAACTGCGCCGGCTCGGGGTTCGCGTCCGCGACCGCCCCTGCAAAGCGCTGTCGCGTGCGCGCGAGTTTCGGCCATGGCTCGTCGAGCCGGTGATTGCTCAGGCCGTAGATGCCGGGCGGCAGCGCGCGCGGCGCCTCGCTACCGACGTTCGTGAAGTAGTGCAAACCGCGGATGTCGCCGAGCAACAGGTTGAAGCCGGCGTAACTCGCCGCTGCCGGGCGCAGCGCCTCGAGGAACCCTGCCGCGGGACGGTCGCCCCGCAGGAATCCAGGCACGAGCTGCCCGCGCGACGGGGCCGTGGCCGACGCGCCGTTGGCGTCGCGGAAGTTGGTCACGAGGCCGAAGCGCCCCGAGCGTGCGAGCCCGAGCCACGTGCCGCCCGCTCGCAGGTCGCGTCCGGCGAGAGTGCCGGACTCGTCGCTCCACCAGCCGAGCGGCGCGGTGGGGCGCTCATGGAACTCGTCGCGGTTGCCGGCCACCACGAGCCGGTAACGGGGATGCGACCTCCAGGCGACGATGAGCAGGCACATGACCGCATTGTAAGGCCGCGTTCGACGGGAGCCGGTCAGGTCGTGGCGGGCGGCTGCGGGCGGTTGCGGCGTCCGAACAGCAGTCGGCCGGCCTTGCGCGCGGCCCACCAGAGCAGCACGACCACGGCCACGAAGCACAGCACCGGCACGGCGATCGCGAGGATGGCGATGCCCGTCGCGCTGACCGTCTCGACGGTGGACACCACCGGGTTGGCCAGGCCGCCGGTTGCCACACCGGATTTCGCACGCAGCAACGCGGTGCTGCCCTTGGTGAGTCCCGCGGCGCCTCCGCCCGCGATCACCGCCACCGGCCACATCACGGCCGGCGGGATCTCGGTCATCACGGCCGCGCTCGCCACGATGCCCGCCAGCAGCGTGGCAGGGCCGGCGAGGACGTCGAGCGCGTGGTCCACGCCCGGGATGTAGTAGGCCAGCGTTTCGAGCACCGCGGCCGTGCCGAGCGTGAGCAGGGCGGGCGTGCTCGCGAGCCACTGGAAGCTCTCGCCGAGCGGCAGCATCTCGAAGCGCGCCGCCAGTCCCACGATCAGCAGCGGAATGAAGATACGGAACCCCGTGGCCGCGGCGAGCCCGATGCCGAGTGCGACGCCAACCAGCGATCCGATCGAGAAGTCCATGCGTGTTCCGTGGGTGGGGCGGCGGTCCGGCCGCAGGAGGATCGTGCCGGATCGCGGCAGTGCCGACAATCAGGAGAGGGCGACGAGCGCGTCCCAGGCGGTCTTGGCGATCAGCGAGCCCACCACCGCCAGGAACACGACGCGCACGAACCCGCTGCCGCGACGGATCGCGAGGTGGCTGCCCACCTGTGCGCCGGTCACGTTGCAGGCGGCCATCGCGAGCCCGAGCAGCCACAGCAGTTCGCCGGTGAGGCCGAACAGGATGATCGCCGCGACGTTCGCGGCGGCGTTCACCACCTTGGCCGACGCCGAGGCGTGCAGGAAGTCGAGGCCGAAGCCGCGCACGAACAGGAACACGAGGAAGCTGCCGGTGCCCGGGCCGAAGAAGCCGTCGTACAGGCCGATCACGCCCGCCCCCGCGGCGGCGAGCGTGCGGCCGCGCCGTCCCTGTCCGCGCGGGCGATGCTGGAGCCCGAAGTCCTTGTGCAGCAGCGTGTAGGCGAGCACCAGCGTCAGCAGCACCGGCACCATCGCGCGGAAGCGATCCGGCGGGATGCCGGTCGCGATCCACGCGCCGACCAGCGCGGCGAGGAACGCGGCGACGGCCGCCGGCAGTACCAGCTGCCAGTCGATGCGCACGTGGCGGATGAATCGGAAGATCGCGCTCGTCGTGCCCGCGAAGCCGGCGAGCTTGCCGGTGCCGAGCAGCGTCGGGTGCGGTGTCGTGGGATATGCGGCGAACAGCGCGGGCAGCTGCACGAGGCCGCCGCCGCCCGCCATCGCGTCGATCACGCCGGCGCCGAACGCCGCCACCAGCACGAAGACGATTTCGAAACCCACCTCTGGCGGTCCGGCGGCCGGCTCAGCGCCGGCCCCACAGCCTTACGCCCGGAGTCTGGCGCAGTGGCAGCGGCGAGCCCGCGTCGTACCAGTCCTCGATGAGGCGCAACGATACGGACTGCGGCGGCGGCAGGCCCACGGCGCCGGCCGCGAGTTCCTCGCGCGTGAACCAGCGGACGTCCTCCAGTTCTTCGTCGGCTCGCGGCTCGGCGTCCGCTCCGGCGCGTGCCGTGAAGCCGATCATGAGTGAGGACGGGAACGGCCAGGGCTGCGACGAGTGGTACTCGGCGTCGTGCACGGCGACGCCCGTTTCTTCGAGCACTTCGCGGACCACCGCATCCTCGAGGCTCTCGCCCGGTTCAACGAAGCCGGCGATCGTCGAGTAGCGGCCGGCCGGCCACGCCGCCTGCCGCCCGAGCAGCGCGCGCTCGCCGTCGGTGACCAGCACGATGATCGCGGGATCGAGGCGCGGAAATTGCTCTGCGCCGCAGGACGCTGCCGTGCACTTCATCACGTGGCCCGAGCTTTCGGGGCGCGCGGGAGCGCCGCAGGTGCCGCAGTGGCGATGGCGTTGCCGCCAGAGAATCATCGCGCGTGCGTAAGCGAGCAAGCCCGCTTCGTCGTGCGGCAGGAAGCCGCCGGCGGTGCGCAGATCCTCGAAGCTCGCGTCGGGCAGGGGCGCGGGCGCCGCGTCCGCCGCGAGTTCCGCGGCGAACACGGCACGGCCACGGAACCGCCCGAGCAGGACGAGTTCGCCGTCCGGCAGCGTGCGGCGGATTTCGTGCGTCACTTCGATGAACGCCGCCGTCGAACTGCGGTCGCCGCGCCGCACGAGGTTGCGCGCCTGCCAGAGCGGCACGATCAACGAGCCCGGGTCTGCCAGCGCCGCGGCGACATAGGCGGCGTCCTTGCGCAGGTGGGCGGCGCGGTCTAGATAGGGTCCCGCGAAGACGTTGGGCGTGCGCACGAGGGTCAAGCCGATGGCCGGGGCGCGCAGTCTAGCAACACGTCCCGCGGCGCGGCGGCTTCAGTCGGGCGGGTCGCAACGGCAGGCGGCGCAGTTGTCCGGCAGCAGGTCGAGCGTGTCGCGGATCCAGGTGGAGTGGCAGTCGGGGCACCGTGCCAGCACGAACTCGTCGAGGCGCGCGAGCACGTGCAGCAGGTGCCAGGCGTGCTCGAACGAGATCACGGTGCCAGGGCACAGCGCGCAGAACGTCTCATAGATGTCGCAGAACCGATTCACCTCGTCGAGGTTCGGGCGGTAAAGCGCCTGCGGCCGCCCGATGAAGCGGCACTGCTGCAGCAGGGCGGCCAGGGCCGCGGCCTGCAGTTCGTGCGCCGGGCTGCGCCAGAAGAAGGACATCTGGCGCGGCGACTTGCCCCGGCGCCGGCGTACAGGGCGGACCGGCTGCCCCTTGAAGTAGTCCCGGTAGAGCTTGCGAATCCGGTCTCCCGACAGGCCGGTGGCCTGGCGGATCGTCTGGGTTCGCGCTTCGTACCCGATCAGGCGATAGGCAACGGTCAGCCGCTGCCGGTCCCGGTCATAACGGCTGTCAGTGATACGCATGGCAGTTTCCCCTCATTCTTGTCATTCCCGCCACATATGGTCTAAACGGACCATATTTGGCAGTCTATAACCAAATATGGTCCATTTGGACCATTTTTGGAGGATCCGCCATGACCGACCAGCCCCATCGCCCAGATCCGGAGGCCTTCGCGCCAGTCCGCAGCGGCCTGCTGTCGCCCGCCCTGCGGCGCGATCTCGCCGACCTCAACGCCCAGTACCTCGACCTGGGCCTGACGCCGAGCCTCGACGGGGACCCCCGGTTCGGCTGGTCCGAGCCCGTGCGCCGCTGCCTCCTCGAAGCTGATGACGCGACCCGGGCCCGGGTCGCGGCCGCGCCCTTTGCGCTGTTCGACCTGGTGCTGCCCGCCGGCCACCTCGCCACGCCACCGGCCCGCGTGGAGGACAGCCGCGCGGCGAACGGGCCGACCGCGTGGCAGGGACGCTGCGAGTCGTTCGCGCACCAGGCGGTGTTCCTCGCGCGACGCCTCGTCGAAGGCGAGTCGCTGGCGCTGCGCGTGGTGCTGGGACTTCCGGATGACGTGCAGAAGTGGCTTGCGGAGTGCCGCCTGGCCCAGCTCGCCGAGTTCGCCGCGAGTCCGCGCTCGATCCGGCCGCGCTGGCGCCTGCACCTGCGGTTCTGGGAGATGCTCGTCGGGGCCGCCCGTCGCGGTTCGCCCGGCGCGCTGCAGTGGGCGCACTGCAGCGGCCTGTGCCTGATCGGCGCGACGGACGCCGACGTCGCACCGCCGCCGCCGCGCCGCAGGCCGCGGCGCTGAGTTCCTTGCCGTGACCCAAGGCCGCACATTAACCTGCGCTCCCTTTCTGTTCGCCCACGCTGCATGAACGCCCTGTCGCTGCGCCAGCTGTCGAAGACCTACCGCAACGGCGTGCAGGCACTCAAGGGCATCGACCTCGACGTCGAGCAGGGCGACTTCTTCGCGCTGCTCGGGCCGAACGGCGCGGGCAAGACCACGGCGATCGGCATCATCGCCTCGCTGGTCAACAAGACTGCGGGCCAGGTGCAGGTGTTCGGGCACGACATCGACACCGATCTCGAGACCGCCAAGGCCTGCCTCGGCCTCGTGCCGCAGGAAATCAACTTCAACCAGTTCGAGAAGGTCTCGACGATCCTCGTCAACCAGGCGGGTTTCTATGGCATCCCGCGCGGCGTGGCGAGGGAGCGCATGGAAGTGTGGCTGCGCAAGCTGCAGCTGTGGGAGAAGCGCGATGCGATCTCGCGCTCGCTCTCCGGCGGCATGAAGCGGCGCCTGATGATCGCCCGCGCGCTGATCCACGAGCCGAGGCTGCTGATCCTCGACGAGCCCACCGCGGGCGTCGACATCGAAGTGCGCCGCTCGATGTGGGAGTTCCTGCGCCAGCTGAACGACGAGGGCACCACGATCATCCTCACGACGCACTACCTCGAGGAAGCGGAGAACCTCTGCCGCCACATCGCGATCATCGACGAGGGGCGCATCATCGAGCACGACCGCATGGCGACCGTGCTGCGCAAGCTGCACAGCGAGGTGTTCGTGCTCAACCTGCGCCAGCCGCTCGCCGTGGCGCCCGAGCTGCCCGGCTACGCGATCAAGCTCGCGGAAGACGGCTCGATCGAGATCGAGGTGACCAAGGCGCAGAACCTGAACGACATCTTCGCGGCGCTGTCGGCCCGCAGCATCGAAGTGGTGAGCATGCGCAACAAGGCGAACCGCCTCGAGGAACTGTTCATGCGGCTCGTCGAAGGACGCGACGCGGAGACCGGGAAGCCCAAGCCCGCGGCCTCGGCATGAGCGCCGACGCCCGCATCACGTCGGCCACCGCGGACCGCGGCGATCGCCGCTGGGTCGGGTTCCGCACCATCATCATCCGCGAGTTCAGCCGGATCATCCGTATCTGGGGCCAGACCCTCGTGCCGCCGGCGATCACCGCGACGTTGTACTTCATCATCTTCGGCAGCCTGATCGGCCGGCGCATCGGCGACATGGGCGGCGTGACGTACATGCAGTACATCGCCCCCGGCCTGATCATGATGTCGGTAATCACCAACAGCTACGGCAACGTGGTGTCGTCGTTCTTCGGCGCCAAGTTTGGCCGGCACCTCGAGGAGTTGCTGGTGGCGCCGCTGCCCAACTGGCTGATCGTGCTCGGCTACATCTCCGGCGGCGTAGTGCGCGGGCTGCTGGTGGGGTTGCTGGTCACGTTGATCGCGCTGTTCTTCACGCACCTGCAAGTCCAGCACTTGTTTGCAGTGCTGGCCGCAGTGCTGCTCACGTCGGTGATCTTCTCGCTGCTCGGGTTCGTCAACGCGGTGTTCGCGAAGAATTTCGACCAGATCAGCTTCGTGCCCACCTTCATCCTCACGCCGATGACCTACCTCGGCGGTGTGTTCTATTCGATCACCATGCTGCCCGAGTGGGCGCAGCACGTCTCCAAGGCCAACCCTATCTTGTACATGGTGAACTCGTTCCGCTACGGCTTCCTCGGGCTGTCGGACGTGAACCTCGGCGCGTCGTTCGCGCTGATGGTGGTCGCCGCCGCAGCGCTGTTCGGTACGTGCGTGTGGCTGATGGAGAAGGGGACGGGGACCAGGGAGTAGGGGACAGGGGATAGTGAAGAGATGCGGCGGTGCAGGAGTCCAGAAATGTACGTGGAAGTCCTGTCCTTCTGGTTCGAAGAAATCGAACCGAGCCTGTGGTGGTCGGCAGATCCAGGTTTCGACGAGCTGATTCGTCATCGCTTTCTGAGCTTGATGCATCAGGCCGCCGCCGGCGAGTTGTATCCTTGGCGTGCTGCGGCCGAAGGCCGCCTCGCAGAAATCATCGTGCTGGATCAATTCTCCCGTAACGTGTATCGCAACACGCCGCGGGCATTCGCCCACGACTCGATGGCGCTGGTGCTTGCCCAGGAGGCGGTCGCTGCGGGCGCGTTGCACTCGCTCAGTCCGACACAGCGAAGCTTCCTGCTGCTTCCGTACATGCACAGCGAGTCAAGACGGATTCATGTCGAGGCAGAGGCGCTCTATAAAGAGTTCGCGCCGGCAGGAAACTACGAGTTCGAGTTGCGGCACAAGGCCATCATCGACCGCTTCGGCCGGTATCCGCATCGAAATGAAATCCTCGGCCGTACTTCGACGCCGGAGGAGGTAGAGTTCCTCAAGCAGCCAGGGTCGCGTTTTTGAGTGTCGGCCTGCAGCCGTACACTGTCCCCATCCCCATCCCCATCCCCATCCCCTCCCCATGTGCGGCCGCTTCGCCTTTTACTCTCCACACGAAGCCATCGTCAGGCTGTTCGGCGTGGCGGCAGCGCCCGAGATTGAGCCGCGTTGGAACATCGCGCCGACGCAGTCCGTCGCCACCGTCCGTGAAGCGGGCGGTCCGCGCGAGGTGCCGATGCTTTACTGGGGCCTCGTGCCGTCGTGGGCCAAGGAGAAGGCGATCGGCGCCCGCATGATCAACGCGCGCTCCGAGACGCTCACCGAGAAACCGTCGTTCCGCAACGCGTTCCGGCGTCGCCGCTGCCTGATCCTCGCCGACGGTTACTACGAGTGGCAGCGGACGGGCGCGGTCAAGCAGCCGTACTTCATCGCGTTCGACGACGGCCAGCCGTTCGGCATGGCGGGACTGTGGGAACGCTGGCGCGACCCGGCGACCGGCGAGCCCCTCGAGTCGTGCTGCATCGTGACGACGTCGCCGTCGCCCACGGTGGCCCACGTGCACGATCGCATGCCGGTGATCGTCACGCCCGACGCCTACACCGAGTGGCTTGATCCGCAGAACGAGGCCACCGAGCGCCTGGCGCGCCTGTTCGAGCCGTGCCCACGGCCCGACCTGCGTGCCCGCCGGGTCAGCCGGTGCGTGAACGACGCACGCAACCAGGGGCACGAGTTGATCGAAGAGATACCGGCAGTCGCAGACGATTCCTAGAGTTGCCACCCATGTACCCTTCCGCCAGCCGGTCGCCACGCCAGGGATTGCTCGCGCTGCTGCGCTGGGCGGTGCTCTGCGTCACGGCCCTCGGCCTGGCAGGGTGCGGCCTTGGCATCGTGTATCCGCGGCTCGATGCGGTGGTCGGCTTCTACCTACAGGGACTCGTGTCGCTCGACAGGGCACAGGCCGAGCAACTCGAGCGCACGCTGGCCGGCAACCTCGAATGGCACCGTCGCTCGGAACTGTCGCGCTACGCCGTGTTCCTGCGCGACATGGCCGCGTCGATCGAGGACGGCGCCGGGCGCAACGACTGGATCGAGGCCGGCCGTCGCACCGAGCAGTACTTCCGCGACATTTTCGAGCAGGCGGCGCCCGGTTACACGGCGCTCGCGGCCACGCTCACCGACGCGCAGGTGGCCGAGCTGCTCGCGAACCTCGAGCGCGCGGACGAGGAAACCTGGCGCCGGTTCGCACGGCGCAGTCCGGCCGAGCGTGACACCCGCCGCGAGAAGCAGCTGATCCGCACGCTCGAGCGCTTCACGGGTCCGCTCGACGCGGCGCAGCGCGCCAGCGTGCGCGGCCACGTCAGGAGCTCGCCGTCCTTCATGCCGGAGTGGCGTGAGAACCGCCGCCTCTGGCGCAAGGCGCTGGCCGAAACGCTGGCCCGGCGCGACTCCGGCGCGGCGTTCGAATCGCGCATGTTCGTCCTGATCGCGCGCCCGGACGAGCTGTGGACACCGCAGTACCGGGCGGCAATCGAACAACGACGCGAGTCGCTCGCCGAGCTCATGGTTACAATCGACGCTACGCTCACGGCGCGACAACGCGCGGCAGCGCGGCAGCAGTTCCTGGCGCTCGCCGACGAGGTGCAGGGGTTGGCTGGTCGGCGCGGGTGAGCCCGGAGAGGGCTAATGGCGCAGCACGACGACAAGATCTTCTGTGTCGGCTTCTACAAGACGGGCACCACGACGCTGTACGACGCGTTGCGTGCGCTCGGCTACCACACGGTGAACGGCGACACGCCGGGCAGCTATCCGGGTGCCGACGACGGCGCGACGCTGATCAAGCAGATCGATGCGGGCGACTATCGCCTGCCGACGTTCGACATGTTCGACGCGTTCACCGACAACCCGTACTTCCGCATCTGGCGGCAGATCTACGAGCTTTACCCGGACGCGAAGTACATCCTCACCGTGCGCGACGAGGACCGCTGGATCGAGAGCTGCGTGAAGTTCTACCGCAACCGCCGGTTGCGGCCGATGCGGGTATGGATGTTCGGGTCCCACGCCAATCCGGCGCGCAGCGCCGCGAGCCGGCAGGCGTGGCTCGATGCTTACCGGGCGCACAACGCGGCCGTGCGCGAATTCTTCGCCCGTCGCGGCCAGCAGTATTTCGAATTCGACCCCACCCGCGAAGGAAGCTGGGATCGCCTGTGCGCGTTCCTTGGCGCGCCGGTACCGGGCCAGCCGTGGCCGCATGCGAATCCCACCAAGCCCGACCAGCCGTGGCGTCCGTTGTGGCGCAGGGTGCGGCGGCGGTTCGGGTTGGAGCCGGGCGAGGCCGACTGAGTCCCGGTCAGGCGAGGCGCAGCACCAGCGCCGGCTTGTACACCCAGTTGCGCAGCAGGCGGCTCGACAGCGGCTCGATCCACTCGGCCAGGTTCTGGTTGCGCCCGCGCATCGTCGCCACGTCGGCCGCGAGGTCGCCCACATAGGCGGCGCGCTGCCGTGCCTGGCACTCGCGCAGCGCAAAGTCGTACACCTGCTGGTCGAGCGCGTTGATGGCGCGCAGGCGTTCGCGCACCTCGGGTGTGTCGAGGTAACCCAGGTCGGCCTGCTCGCGCGCCGAGTCACGCGCGCGCTGCTTGCCCGCGAGCTGGTTGACCGGGCGGTACTCCGGCCGGAACCCGGGCTCTCCGAGCCACTGGCCGAGCATCAGCAACGACTCGTCGAACGTCTCGGTGAGGCCGACGAAGCTGATGCGGCCCGACAGCAGGTCGATCGCCTTCTGCGCGTTCGGCTCGCCGGCGATCATCCTGGTCTGCCAGTCATGGGTCCACGTCGTGTCGGCCCAGCGCTCGAAGTCCTCGCGCGCGTAGGCGCGCGAGCGGTTCTTGAAATGGGACAGGTAGCGCTTCACCGGGTCGCGCAGCCAGGTGAAGTAGCGCACCTCGGGGAAGGCGACGTGCAGGTCGGAGTAAGCCTTGACGTTGTGTCCGGCAATGCCGCGCAGGTTGCGGTAGAAGCGCCGCACCTTGCGCAGGTCGCCGCCGGTCACCGCGACGCGGCGGTCGTCCACCTCCGGCTCGCGCTTCGCGTACGGCGTGCGGATCTCGCAGTGGCCCGAGCCGAACGACCGCAGGAGGACGGCTCGCACCGTCCTGCCGGCGGTCTTTTCGATGTGCACGAACGCGTACAGCGTCGTCTCTCCGGCGCGGTGTTCAGTCGGCTTCCACCTCGGGCTTGAACGCTGCCACCAGCTCCTGCTGCTTACGCGGCGGGACCGGGTCGTAATGGCTCAGGTCCATCGTGTACGTGCCTTCGCCGCCGGTGAGGGCCTTGAGGCGCGACAGGTAGTCCTGCAACTCGGCGAGCGGCACCAGCGCCTGGATCTCGGCGCGTCCGCCCGGCAGCGTGTCCTGGCCGCTGATGCGCGCGCGCCGCGTCGCGAGGTCGCTCGTCACATCGCCGATCGAGGCCGCCGGCGTGCTGATCGCCACCCGCACGATCGGCTCGAGCACGATCGGCCCGGCTTCCTTGATCGCGGTGATGAAGGCCTTCTTGCCGGCCGCCACGAACGCGACTTCCTTCGAATCCACCGGGTGGTGCTTGCCGTCGTACACGCTGACGCGCACGTCCTGCAGCTCGAAACCGGCGATCGCGCCGCCCGTGAGCACCGCGCGCACGCCCTTTTCGACCGCGGGGATGAACTGGTTGGGAATCGCGCCGCCCACCACGTCGTCCACGAACTCGAATCCGGCGCCGCGCTCGAGCGGCTCGATGCGCAGGTACACCTCGCCGAACTGGCCGGCGCCGCCGGTCTGCTTCTTGTGGCGGTGGTGGCCTTCGGCGGGCCGCGTGATCGTCTCGCGATACGGCACGCTCGGCGGGTTGGTCTTCACCGCCACGCCGTAGCGCTCGGTGAGCCGCTGCAGCATGACGCGCAGGTGCAGGTCGCCGAGGCCGTACAGCACGGTCTCGTTCTGCGTCGTGTGGTGCATCACGCGCACGCACGGGTCTTCCGCCTGCAGGCGGTGCAGGCCCTCGGAGAGCTTCTGCTCGTCGCCGCGTTTCTCGGCGCGGATCGCCAGACCCAGCATCGGCGGCGGGAATGCGACCGACTTCAGGTGGTGGTGATCCTCGTCGTGCGAGTCGTGCAGCACGGCGTCGAAGTGCAGCTCGTCGATCTTCGCCACCGCGCAGAGGTCGCCGGGGATCGCGGCCGGAACCTCGATGTGCTCCTTGCCCTGCAGCTGGAAGATGTGCGCGAGCTTCACCGGCTTGCGGCCGTCGCCGACGAGCAGCTGCGCGCCCGACTTCAAGGTGCCCTGGTGCACGCGGAACACGCCGAGCTTGCCGACGAACGGGTCGATCGAGATCTTGAACACGTGCGCGATGACGTGCTTCGACGGGTCGGGCGACACGTCGACGCGGACAGCGTCGGCGCCTTCGCCCTTCAGGAACGGCGGCGGGTTGCCCTCGGTCGGGTTCGGTGCGAGCTTTGCCAGGACGTCGAGCAGCTCGGGAATGCCGGCGCCGGTCTCGGCGGAGCAGAAGCAGATCGGCACGAGGTGGTCCTCGCGCAGCGCCTTCTCGAACGGGTCGTGCAGCTGCTCGGGCGAGAGCTCTTGACCCTGCTCGAGGTACAGCGCCATCAGGTCCTCGTCGACCTCGACCACCTGGTCGATGATCTGGGTGTGCGCGGCCTCGACCGACGAGAAGTCGGCCGGCTTGCCGTGCGGCTGGAAGAAACAATCCACCACCGACGTGCCGCCGCCGGCGGGCAGGTTGAGCGGCAGGCAGGCCTTGCCGAACTGCTCGCGGATGTCGGCGAGCACCTGCTCGGTGTGCGCCTCCTTGCTGTCGATCTTGTTGACGACGATCAGCCGGCACAGGCCGCGCGCCTTCGCGAATTCCATCATGCGCTGGGTCATCGCCTCGACGCCGTTGACCGCGCTCACCACGATCACGGCCGTCTCGACCGCCTCGAGTGCTACGAGGCTGCGGCCGAGGAAATCGGGGTACCCCGGAGTGTCGATGACGTTGACCCGCTTGCCCTGCGTCTCGAACCCGCAGAGGGCGGAGTCGAGGGAGTGCAACAGGTCTTTTTCCTGTGGATCGAAGTCGCACACCGTCGTGCCACGGGCGAGCGACCCCTTGGACCGGATGGCGCCGGACTGCGCGAGCAAGGCTTCGGCCAGCAGCGTCTTGCCCGCGCCAGCCTGGCCCACGAGGGCGATGTTGCGGATATCCGCGGTGGTATAGGGCATTTGATGCCTCCGTTCTCTCTTTTAATGCGTGGGCCAGAGCATACGCCGGGACCCCGGGGGGGCTAGAAGCGTTTGCCGGGATTGGCTTGCAGGCCGGATCAGGGTAGAAAGCCGGTACTCGTGGCGGTTTATGACCGCTCTCCTGGGGGATACAGGGAATGACGACGGGCAAGCGTGCCCTGATCGTGGACGACTCGCGCTCGGCCCGGGTGATCCTGAGCCGCATGCTCGAGCAGCATGGGCTGGCGGTCGATACCGCCGAGTCCGCCGAACAGGCGCTCGAATACCTGCACCAGCAGCGGCCGGACGTGATCTTCATGGATCACCTGATGCCGGGTATGGACGGCTTCCAGGCCGTCCAGACCATCAAGGCCGACCCGCAGACCGCCACCATCCCGCTCATGATGTACACCTCGCAGGAAGGCGAGCTGTACGTCAGCCAGGCGCGCGCGCTCGGCGCCGTCGGCGTGTTGCCGAAGACTGTCCGCCCGGTCGACGTCTCCCGGGTGCTCTACCAGCTGCACTTGCTGCCGGATCGCCGTCTGGGACGTTCATCCCTGTTCGATGAGCGTGCGGCCAAGGCGGCGGCGGTGGTAGCCGTCACCGGACTGGCTGCGGAACCCGCCTCGGCGGCAAACGAGGGTGCGGCACCCGCCCAGGGTGGCGAAGCCGTCGACCTCACCGCGACCGGTACGGGAACCTGGGCGGTACCGACGGCCGCCCTGTCGGAGATGCAGGTCAGGATGCAGCAGTCGGTGCAGCAGTTGGTGCGCGACCAGCTGGCGGAGCAGCGGCGCTTCATGCTCGCGACCTTCGAGGCCTTCGCCCGGCGCATGAGCAGCGAGATCAAGGACGGGGTGGCCAAGGCGACGCCTCCGCCGGCCGAGCCAGTCATGCCTCCGCCGCCTCCCGTGCCATGGTGGCCGATGGTGCTCACCGGCCTGCTGGCGGTGGTGCCGGCTGCGATCCTGGGCTTCCTGTACTGGCACTCGCTGCAGTCGCAGGTCGGTCTCGCGCGCGAACTCGCGGATGCCCAGGCCCAGGCGGCCGCGGCCGAGGCCACGGCACGCGCGGCAACGGCGCCGCGGCCCACGGATGGCCCGGCCGCGCTCAACAGCCTGGGAGTGCCGCGGTCCGGGCCTCCCGGCGAGGGACCCGTGGCGGTCGAATACGTGCCCTACGGCGAAACGCCTCTCGCCAACGCCCGTCTCGAACGCCTGCGTGCCCTGACCGCGCAACTCGAGGCGCAGAATTTCCGCGGCCGCATCGTGGTCGAGAGTTTCATCGGCGACTTCTGCCTGAGCGGCAATGCGGGCGAAGGGTTCGCGGTCGCCACGACCGACCTGCCCACGCCGAAGTGCGATCTGGTCGGCAACCCGTTCGACGACGCGCTGTCGCCGGCGCAGCGTCAGTCGGTCGCGTTCGCCAACTTCGCAGCCACGCTCGGCCAGCGCACGGCCGGCGCGATCACCGTCGAGGCCGTGAGTGCCGGGCGGCGCAATCCCATCGAATACCCTGAGCAGGGCGAGGGCAGCACCGCCGGCGACTGGAACGCCGTCGCTGCGCAGAACAATCGCGTCGAATTCCACCTGGTCCCGGCCGGGTGAGCCCGGCACGCACGACGGCGGTGAAACCCGCGTGATCGAAGGCGGTGTCGCGACCGGGGCCGGCGGTTTCAGTCCCCCGGCCTGGCTGGGCAATCCCCACGTCCAGTCGATCTTCCCGAGCCTGCCGTTCCGGCGGCCCGCCGTGGAGCGGCGCTGCGCCGCGTTGCTGAGCGCGTCCGTGGACGAGATCCTCGATTGCGGCGACGGGGTCCGGCTGCTTTCGCACCATGCGACGCACGCGCGGCTGGGCCGCGAACCGGCGCAGCGCCTCGCCGTGCTGCTGCACGGCTGGGAGGGCAGCGCCAACTCGCTCTACATCCTGTCGCTCGGTCAGTTCCTGTTCGAGCACGGCTTCGACGTGGTGCGTCTCAACCTGCGCGACCACGGTGACAGCCATTACCTGAATCCCGAGATCTTCCACTCGTGCCGCATCGCCGAGGTGGTGGGTGCGGTGCAACGGCTGCAGACGCTGTATCCGGAACAGGCGCTCAACCTCGTGGGCTTTTCACTCGGCGGCAATTTCTGCCTGCGCGTCGCGGCACGCGCCGAGGCTGCCGGCATCGACCTCGCGGGCGTCGTCGCGGTCTGCCCGGTGCTCGACCCGGAGCACACGATGGCGCGGCTCGAGACCGGCTGGGTGCTGTACCGGCGTTACTTCATCTGGAAGTGGCGTCGCTCGCTGCGCAAGAAACAAGCCGCCTGGCCGCAGTTGTACGACCTGAGCGACGCGCTGCGGCTCGAAACCCTCACCGGGATGACGGAGCACCTCGTGCGGCTGTTCGGCAACTACCCGACGGTCTCCGACTACCTGCACGGCTACGCGGTCGTGGACGGCGCGCTCTCGAGCATCGTGCATCCGACGCGCATCATCTCGGCGGCGGACGATCCGATCATTCCCGCCGCCGATCTGGCGCGGCTCGCGCGCCCGAAGCCGCTCGAGATCTCGTGCACGCGACTCGGCGGGCACTGCGGCTACTACGAGGGCGGGCGCGGCAGCACGTGGATCGAGCGCGAGGTGTACGC
>Ga0105090_10000237_pt1 | contig 25487 bp, 25 predicted proteins | sample PPLLak3March2015_FD_79110 | JGI IMG/M metagenome (GOLD analysis project Ga0105090, IMG submission 79110) | Freshwater sediment microbial communities from Prairie Pothole Lake near Jamestown, North Dakota, USA - PPLs Lake P7 Core (1) Depth... | ecosystem: Environmental > Aquatic > Freshwater >...
GCTTTGCAGGCTGCAGCGCAGGCGACCCGTGCGATCGGTCGCCAGGGCGGGGACGGCAGCACGGCGATTGCGCGGCGCGGTGAATTGCGCGCGCTGTATGCGCCGCAGGATCCACTCGCGAGCCTCGGTGCTCCGGAGAAAGTGGCATTGTTGGAACGGCTGGAACGTATTGCACGAAGTCTCGATCCGCGGGTGACGCAGGTGATGGCCTCGCTCGCAGGGGAATACGAAGTGGTGATGGTCGCGCGAAGCGACGGCATGCAGGCTGCAGATGTGCGGCCGCTGGTGCGCCTGTCGCTGCAGGTGATTGTCGAGGCCGAAGGCCGGCGCGAGCAGGGCAGCGCGGGTGGTGGCGGGCGATTTGATTACGGCTATTTCACCGATGCCGTGCTTAATGAATACGCGCAAAAGGCGGTGCAGCAGGCGCTGCTTAATCTGGAGGCGCGGCCCGCACCCGCTGGCACCATGACCGTGGTACTGGGCTCGGGTTGGCCGGGCATCCTGCTGCACGAAGCGATCGGCCACGGGCTGGAGGGTGATTTCAATCGCAAAGGTACTTCGGCGTTCAGTGGCCGCATCGGCGAACGTGTTGCGGCACCGGGAGTGACCGTGGTCGATGACGGCACTATTGCGCAGCGTCGCGGTTCGCTGAACGTGGACGATGAGGGCAATGCAACGCAGCGCAATGTGCTGATCGAGGATGGCGTGTTGCGCGGCTACCTGCAGGACGCGCTGAATGCCCGGCTGATGGGTGTGGCACCCACCGGCAACGGGCGGCGCGAATCGTATGCGCATGTGCCGATGCCTCGCATGACCAATACCTACATGCTGAACGGCAGCCGCGATCCAGCGGAAATCATCGCCTCGGTGGAGCGCGGGCTGTATGCGGTGAATTTCGGCGGCGGCCAGGTCGACATCACCAGCGGCAAGTTCGTATTTTCGGCGTCCGAGGCGTACATGATCGAAAACGGCCGGCTGACTTACCCGGTGAAGGGTGCGACGCTGATCGGCAACGGCCCGGACGCGCTGACGCGGGTGTCGATGATCGGCAACGACATGAAGCTCGATTCCGGCGTCGGCACCTGCGGCAAGGAGGGCCAGAGCGTGCCGGTAGGCGTCGGCCAGCCGACCCTGCGCATCGACGGGCTGACCGTCGGCGGCACGGTGTGAGCACGAAGAAATTCGGCAGGAAGAGCTTCAGCAGGACGAGATTCGGCAGGACGAGATTCGGCGGGCCGCGAATCGCAGGTGCAGATCAGCTATAATTCATTGATTATATGGAAAGTTAAGGAAGGCCTCGCACAAAATGCTGCACCGTACTGACGATCTGCGGATCAAGGAAATCAAGGAACTGGCTCCCCCTGCGCATTTGCTGCGCGAACTCGCACTCAGTGAAAAGGCGGCCAACACGACTTTTGAGGCGCGCCAGGACATCCACCGCATCCTGCACGGCGCCGATGACCGCCTGCTGGTGATCATGGGGCCATGCTCGGTGCACGACGTCAAGGCTGCCAAGGAATACGCCGGCAAGCTCCTGGAGGCGAAGAAAAAACTCGCCGCCGACCTGCTGATCGTGATGCGCGTTTATTTCGAAAAGCCGCGCACCACTGTGGGCTGGAAGGGACTGATCAACGATCCCAATCTCGACGGCAGCTTCCGCATCAACGAGGGCCTGAAGATCGCCCGTGAACTGCTGCTGGAACTGAGTGAGAGCGGCATGCCGGTGGGCTGTGAATTCCTCGACATGATCACGCCGCAATACATTGCCGATCTGGTGTCCTGGGGCGCGATTGGCGCGCGCACCACCGAATCGCAAATCCATCGCGAACTGGCTTCAGGGTTGTCCTGTCCGGTGGGATTCAAGAACGGCACCGACGGCAACATCAAGATCGCCATCGACGCCATACGTGCAGCGCAGGCGCCGCACCATTTCCTGTCGGTGACCAAGGCCGGCCATTCGGCCATCGTTTCGACCACCGGCAACGAGGACTGCCATCTGATCCTTCGCGGCGGCAAGGAACCGAATTACGACGCTCCGAGCGTCGATGCCGCGGGGCGCGGTCTTGCCGATGCAGGCATCCCGGCGCGCATCATGATCGACTTCAGTCACAGCAACAGCAGCAAGAAGCCGGAAAAGCAGGTGGATGTCGGACAGGACGTGGCTCGCCAGGTGGCTAACGGCGATGACCGCATTTTCGGCGTTATGGTCGAAAGCCACCTGAAGGCGGGGCGGCAGGATCTGTTGCCGGGGAAACCTTTGACTTATGGTGTCAGCATCACCGACGGCTGTATCGGCTGGGAGGAAAGTCGGACGCTGCTCGAGACGCTGGCAGACGGTGTTCGCAAGCGCCGGCTCAAAGCCGCCGCCGCCAATTAGCGGGGAGGTACAGGATGCGGCTACACTGGCGGCTGCATCGACCCTGAATCCATGGCCCAAGAAAACCTCAGCACGGTAAGCGACCAGGGCAACCTCGCAAAACTCGAGCGCGTGGGGGCGGGCACTGCCATTGCCGGGGAAATTTTCGGGCTGGTCGGCAAGTCACAGTTTTTCGCCGAGTTTTCCCAGGAAGACATTTCCATTCTCGCGGGTTACATGGAGGTCTACCGCGCTCAGCCCGGCGAGTTGATCATTCGCGAAGGTGAAGCCGGCGACTTCATGGTGCTGATCGTCGAAGGTGAAATCGACATCCTGAAAAAAAACCAGCGCTCCGAGCAGCAGCACATGACCAGCGCCGGCCCCGGCATGACGCTGGGTGAAATGTCGATGATTGACGGCGAACCGCGCTTTGCCACCTGCATGGCTTCGCAACCCACCACCTTTGCCGTGCTGAGCCGCGACAACATGGCGAAAATCATCCTCGATCATCCGGCCCTCGGCTCCAAGATCCTGGTGAAAATGGTCACCATGCTGTCGGTGCGGCTGCGCCAGACCAGTGCGCGGCTGTTGCGGGCGATGGAAGACGGCCGCTAGTTTTTTTCGTCTGCGCCGAATCCCTGGATTCTGTGCGCTGGCTGCCCCTGATGATTTTTCCGATGAAAGCATTGCAAAACACCGGTATCCGCTTGTACGGCTGTGCAATCAGTCTTGGCCTCCTGCTGTTTGCCGGCGCCGGCGCTGTGTTCGCAGATACCGTACAGATCACCGATGATCGCGGTGCAACCATCCGGCTGGCACAGCCCGCACGGCGCATCATCACGCTGGCACCGCATCTCACAGAACTTGTTTATGCCGCCGGCGCTGGCGGGCGCCTCGCTGGCGTTGCGCGCTTCAGCAATCATCCCGTGGCGGCGCAGCAGTTGCCGGTGGTCAGTGACGCCGGGCAGTTCGACACCGAGGGACTGCTGGCCTTACAGCCTGATCTGGTGCTCGCCTGGAAAAACGGCACGCCTGACGCCGTCGTGACACGCCTGGAAAACGCCGGTCTTCCGGTATTCGTGTCGGGGGGCGCGAGGTTGGAGGACATCGCGCATAGCATCAAGGCCATCGCAACCCTTGCCGGCACCCTGGCGGAGAGCGAGCGGGCACGCGAGGCTTTCAGTGCCGGTCTGCAGGCCTTGCGCGCGCGTCGCACCGACGCTGCGCCGGTGCGCGTGTTTTATGAAATCTGGCCGCGACCGCTGATGACCGTCAATGCCAGGCATGTCATCAGCGATGTGATTGCGCTGTGCGGTGGTGTAAACATATTCGGAGGTCTGCGGCAGCTGACGCCTGAGGTGTCGCGCGAGGCCTTGCTGGCGGCGCGGCCTGAAGTCGCGCTGGGTGGCAGTTCGGCAGAGACGGCCGCGGGGTTTGCCGCGCGTTGGAACCAGCTGCCCCCCCCACTGGGAAAATTGCCCGCGTACCACATTGCGCCTGACCTGATCCAGCGCCCGACTCCGCGCTTGCTGGAAGGTGCCGGCCTGGTTTGCTCGCACCTCGACGCGGTGCGAGCGTCCCGCCGCTGAAAGTTATCAGGCCGCTGAAGTTCAGCCCCGATTTCGACCCTGTTGCCACAACACGTCGCCCTTGCCGCCGGATTGATTTAGAGAGCGCGCAAGCACAAACAACAGGTCGGACAGCCGGTTCAGGTATTGCACCTTCAGCTGCGTCTGTTGTTGCGGGTTTTCCTGCTGCATCAGCGCGACCAGTGTGCGTTCTGCACGGCGGCAGATGGTGCGCGCCACATGTGCGAGCGCGGCGGCGCGGCTGCCGCCGGGAAGTACAAATTCCTTTAACGGCGGCAGTGCGGAATTAAAATTTGTGACCAGATCCTCAATACGCGCCAGGTGCGCGGTGCTGATCAGCGCATGTCCCGGCAGGCTCAGTTCGCCGCCGAGATCGAACAGGTCGTGCTGCACGCCCAGCAATGCGTCGCGGGTGTCCGCGGGCAATGTTTCGGCAAGCAAAACGCCGATGGCGCTGTTCAGTTCATCGACGTCACCGAGCGCGGCGACTCGCATCTGGTTTTTTGCGATGCGCTCACCGGAGGCGAGTCCTGTGGTGCCGTCGTCGCCGGTGCGGGTCACGATTTTGGAAAGACGGTTTGCCATGACGGATTAATGTATAAAGCGTACAGAAAGCGTGGGAGAGCGGACATTATAAGCGCCTTCGTGCAGGGCGCTGCGCTGCGTGTTAACCTTAATTCCAGTAAACGGTACGTACAATAAAACCGATCCGCAGGAGGAGAATGCATGTTCAAGCACATCCTGATTTATACCGACGGTTCCAAGTTGTCGCGCAAGGCGCTGGTGACCGGCATCAAGCTCGCAAAAATGTCGGCCGGCAAGGTCACTTTTCTCTATGTGCTGCCGCGGCTGGACCCGATGATTTTTGCCGAAGGTTATGTGCCGGAGCCGGACTGGATGGACAATTACGAGAGCACTTCGCGTGACAATGCCAAGGCCTATCTGGCGCGGGCCGAGGTGCTGGCGGGAAAATCCAATGTGACCTGCGCGACGCGTATGGCCAGCGCCGACCGGCCCTACAAGGAGATCATTGCCACCGCCCGGGCGAGAAATTGTGACGCCATCGTGATGCCATCGCGCGGTCGCAAGGGGCTGACCGCAGTGTTGCTCGGCAGTGAAACCATGGAAGTTTTGACACGGTGTACCAGACCGGTGATTGTTGTCAGATGAAGTTATCCATATAAATACCAATAAAAACAGTAACTTATAGTAAGTTGCAGGGTATGCCTCCCTGAGGCCGCGAGTTGCTTCACTTCATTTTGGAGGCGGCGCCTGTGCGGAGTCGGATGCCGCCGTCGGGAGATCTGCTGCGGTCACGACCAGCGGAAAAAATTTCTCGTCGAAAGCGGGGTCGTGCAGCCATTGGGAGATGGCATCCAGTGCGGCTTCTTCGGTACGGAAAAAATTCTGTGCGCCGATTGCCGCGTACAAGCCGGTTTTTTCCATCACGCTGAGCACCTGGCGTTTAAGACCGCTGAACACCATGGTGACGTCATTTTGCTGTAGTCGCCGCGCCAGATGACGGATCATTTCCTCGCCGGACGCGTCAAGTTCGTTGATGGCGTCGCCAACCACCAGGATATAGCGGGCCTGCGGATGTTTCGCGGCCTGTTCAAGAATGACGTCCTCGAAGTACGGAACGTTGGCAAAAAACAGTGATCCGTCGAAGCGGATTGCGATCAGGCGTTCGCTGGTCGGCAGGTTGAACATATGCGCGTCACGCAGTGTGCCATCGGGATGGCGACCGAGTACAGCAACCCGCGGACGCATAGTCCGATACAGGTAGAGGATGATTGCCAGCGCGGCACCAACCAGTATCCCGGTGTCAAGGTGGGGGGCGAAACTCAGGGTGGCGAGGAAGGTTACCGTTGCGGCAATGCCGTCATGGCGATGTGCCTGCCAGGCGTGCACCATTGCCTTGAAATTCACCAGGTTTGCGACCGCCAGCATGATGATGGCCGCCAGAGCGGCTTGGGGCAGGTGGTAGAGCAGAGGGGTGAACAGCAGCAGTGTAACCAGCACTATCACGCCGGCAACCACCGAGGACAGTCCGCTGACGGCGCCGGTGGCGAGGTTGACCGCTGACCTTGAAAAAGATCCGCTGACGGGAAAAGACTGGAATGCACTGCCGACGATGTTGGCGAGCCCCTGGCCTATGAGTTCCTGGTCGGGGCTGATGCGTTGTTTAGTGTGTGTGGCCATGGATTTCGCGATGGAAATGGCTTCCATGAATCCGATCAGCGCGATGATCAGCGCGGTCGGCAGCAGCTTGATCAGGGTCTCCCAATCGATCTCGGGCATTGCCAGTCGCGGAATCCCCGCAGGGACCGTGCCGACCACTTCGCCGCCGCCAGCCAGCTGGACGCGGGCGCCGTCGATGCGTGCGACGATCCATCGCCTGCCGTCGGTTGTGGTGCCCGGCTCCACGGTGCTGAGCAGACTGTACGCGGTGACGCCCTCCGCACTGCGGACGCCGGTGAAACGAAGGCGGCGCAACTCGGCGAAACGGACGCGGTGCTCGGCCTGGACCGCCCGCAGTTCCAGTTTGAGGAATTCCAGGTCGGCGTTAAGCATGATCAAGCGTGGATGGTCAATGCCGTTGCTGGCGGCGAGATTGGTGATTTCCCCTGCTTTTTCGTCGGTGGCTTCGCGCAGCACGCGGCTGCGGTCGGCCAGCGCGACCAGCGAGTCAACGACATTGCTTACATGTGGGTCGCGGAAATCCAGCGGGCTGGCGGTCGTGTTGCGTTCAAAATCAATGCCCCAGCTGAGTGTGGTGGTCAGCACCACAGCGATCAACACGCCGGGCCAGAACGGGCGATAACGGCGGATAAGGAGGATCACCGCCAGCGTCAGCAGGCCCATGGCAAGTGTCGGCAGGTGCGTGTCCACGATGCGCAGTAGCACATCCCAGACGTCTCTGAGAAAACTATCGGAGCGCGCGCTGTGCACTCCGAGCAGCTTATTGAACTGGGACAGCGCAATAATGATGGCTGCCGCATTGGTGAAGCCGACGATCACCGGATGCGACAGAAAATTGACAATGGCGCCCAACCGGAACAGGCCCATCGCCAGCTCCATGATGCCGACCATCAGCGCCAGCAAGATGGCCATAGCGATGAACTGTTCGCTGCCTGGCGCCGCGAACTGCGTCAGCGCAGTGCCGGTCAGCAGGGACACCATGGCCACCGGGCCTGTGGCGAGCTGGTGTGAAGATCCCCACATGGAGCCGATGATCACCGGCAGGAATGCCGCGTACAGCCCGTAATACGCCGGCAGTCCGGCGAGCTGCGCGTAGGCCATGGATTGCGGGATCAGTATCATGGCGACCGTGGCGCCCGCGATGATATCGGCGCGCACGGCCGATCGCTGCAATGGCAACCAGCGCAGGAAAGGTAAAAGTCGGTCGCGCAGCTTTATGGCAGACATCGAAAGTGAGCTGTGTGTAGGGCGGTTACCCGGTCCGAATTTTTTAGGAATCGCGGCGCAAACTGCCGTCAGGCAACCGTTCACGGCAATCGCGAAAAATACGCAGTTTGCAGTCCCTGCAGATTGCCGCATCGAGTTTTGGGTAAATGGCGCTTATGGCATTGGATTTTACCGGGAACATGTTTTCGTCACCGATGTCACTCATGTATCCACCCCGGCGCAGCAGGCCGACGACCTCATCCTTCAACCGGTAGAAATGCAGCCCGCCGCCGAGCCGCCGCCGACGCTTGGCCTCGTGCGCCAGCAGTTCAGCACCGGCCACGTCGATGAAGTTGATGCCGCTCGCGATAATCAATATGTGTTTCTGCGTACTATGCGCGCCAATCCGGTGCAGCATCTGCTGCATATGATCAACGGCACCGAAGAAAATCGAACCATTGACGCGCAGGCATTTCAGCTGCGGGCAGTCCGGCAGTCCAGTGTCGGCGGAGTAGTGGTAGCTGCCTTCCCCGGGATCCGGCTTGACGTCGAGGATTACCGGGTGCGAGGTGCGTTTCAGATACAGCATCAGCGACAGCAGGACACCGGTGTAAATCGCGAATTCCAGCTGCACGAATAGCGTGGCCAGCAGCGTGACGGCGAGCACGACGCTTTCCGACAGGCTGGTGCGGATGATGTTGCGCATTTGCGGGATGTCGATCAGTCCCCAGGCCACCATGAACAGGATGCCCGCCATCGTCGGCACCGGCAGGAACTGCACCAGCGGCGCCACCAGCAGCACGATAATCAGCAGGAAAACCGCAGAGAGCACAGCGGCAAGGGGGGTGCGCGCGCCCGACTCGTAGTTGACGCCGCTGCGGTTGAAAGAGCCGCTTGATGCATAAGCCGAGAAAAAACTGCCGACGAGGTTGGACAGGCCCTGGCCGATGAATTCCTGGTTGCCATCGATGCGCTGCTCCGAGCGCACGGCTATGGCGCGGGCAATGGAAACTGCCTCGGTCAGGCCAAGCATCGTGACCGCCACCGCGATTGAGGCCGTTTTACGCAGTGCTTCCAGTGAAAAGTCCGGGGCTTCAAAGCGGGGGAATATGCCAGACAGCGCCTTGACGGTTTCAATCTGGGTGCGTGCGTCCAGTTGCGGGATCAGTCCCAGCGCGAGGGTGTACAGCGTGCCGGCGATCATGGCTACGATCATGTACGGCAGCCGTGGGTAACGTCGCTTCACGAAAAGGCCGACCAGCAGCGTGATCATGCCCACGGATGTGACATACCAGTTGATGTCGTCGACACCGTACAGGGTCTGGCGCAGGGTTTCTGCAAATGACATTCCGCGCGGCATTGGAATGCCAAAGAAGTGTGTCAGCTGCGTGCTGATGATCAGCAGGCCGGCCCCAGCGGTGAAGCCGAGGACCACGGTGTGCGAAATGAAATTGACCAGTGCGCCCATGCGGGCGAGACCCATCGCTAGCTGGAACACACCAGTGAGGAAAGTCATCATCAGTACCAGCCGGATGTAATCGGGGGTGCCGGGTTCTGCGACGCCGCTCATCGTGGCGTAGATCACGATGGAAATCGCGGTGGTTGGCCCCGAGACCAGGTGCCAGCTGGAGCCGAACAGGGCGGCAATGACCGCCGGGATCATGGCGGCATAGAGGCCGTATTCTGGTGGCAGACCGGCAATGGTCGCGAAAGCGACGCCTTGCGGCAATACGACGACCGCGCCGGTAAGTCCCGCCAGCGCGTCTGCGCGCATGGTCTGGCGGTTGACCATCGGCCACCAGAGCAGGAACGGAAATAACCGGCGGGCGAACTGCAGCAGTTCGGGACGGGAGCGGAATAAAAACTTCAAGGGCTTTCCCAGAGCAATGCTTTCATTATGGGTCAACGGCGCCCGGATGGCCAATCAACCGAATTTGCCCGGCAATCAGCAAATTTTTTGGGCTATAATCTGCGCCCTGCATCGTTCAAAAAAGGAAAGAGCGCCTTCATGATACGGTTAACTGCAATTTGCCTCGGTCTCGGGGTAGTACTGGCCCCCGGTTTCACTCAGGCAGCCGAAGGTAATCCTGCGGCAGGCAAGGACAAGTCCGCGATGTGTGCCGGTTGCCACGGCATTCCCGGTTACAAGACGGCATTCCCCGCGACTTACAGCGTGCCGAAACTCGGTGGCCAGCACGCCGCCTATATCATCAAAGCGCTGCAGGGTTACAAGAACGGCGACCGTACCCACCCTTCGATGCGCGCGATCGCAGCTGGCCTGACGGACCAGGATATGGCAGACGTTGCCGCTTACTACGCGACGACTGCAGTCCAGTCGGCGTCGAAATAACGGATTCAGGGGATAGTGATGAAAAAACTGCTGTGGATAGCCGGTTGTGCGGCACTGATCGCCAGCGGCCCGAATCTGGCTGCCAATCCTGTCGCGGGCAAGGAAAAATCCAAAACCTGCGCCGCCTGCCACGGGCCAGACGGCAACAGTGCGGCACCTGATTTTCCGCGTCTGGCTGGCCAGAACTATGACTACCTCGTCAAGGCTCTGGCTGAATACAAAGCAGGCGAACGCAAAAACCCGATCATGGCGCCTTTGGCTGGCGCCTTGTCGCAGCGGGATATCCAGGATCTGGCCTCATTCTACTCGCGCCAGACTGGGCTTACGGTCAAATACTGATCATTCGCAGCACAAAAACGCGCCTTATTTCCGGCGCGTTTTTTTACGTCGTTTTTTGACGGAACTCGCAGAGGTCATTGATCAGACACTCGCCACAGCGCGGTTTGCGCGCCACGCAGATATATCGCCCATGCAGGATCAGCCAGTGGTGGGCGTGCAGCCTGAATGCTTCCGGCGTCACCTTCAGCAGCTTTTGTTCGACAGCAAACACGTCCTTGCCCGGAGCGAGGCCGGTGCGGTTGCTGATGCGGAAAATATGCGTATCAACGGCGATCGTCGGCTCACCGAAAGCGATGTTAAGCACGACGTTCGCTGTTTTCCGGCCGACCCCGGGTAATTCTTCCAGTGCGGCGCGGTCGCGCGGCACCTCGCCGCCGTGTTTTTCTAGCAGCATGCCGCAGGTGGTGATGATGTTTTTGGCCTTGGTGCGATAGAGCCCTATGCTTTTGATGTATTTCTCCAACCCGGGCAAGCCCAGTTTGAGCAGAGACTGGGGCGTGTTTGCTTTCACAAACAGGGGGCGGGTGGCCCGGTTGACGCTTTTGTCAGTGGCCTGAGCCGAGAGGATGACGGCGACCAGCAGTTCGAAGGGCGAGGCAAACTCCAGTTCACCGCGCGGTTCGGGGTTGGCGTTGCGGAAACGCTCGAAAATGGCCAGTCGTTTTGCGGGATTCACGGTATTTGCCGGACATGGTGCGAGATAGCCAGATGATTATAATGGGCGCGTAGATCACCCGGAGTTCCAGATGCAAGGCATAGTGGCAAGGTTGTTCAAGCGCTGGCTGGTGACCGCACTGTTTGCGATGGTCACGGTGGCTGCAGTCGCAGAACCGGTGACGGTGGAGCGTGACAGCGTGTTGCGTGCCGGGCCCCGCACTGACGCTGCCGTGGCCGGCAATCTGGCCAAGGGGGCAACCGGCGACGCGATGGCGCGGCAGGGCGCTTGGGTGCAGGTCAAGTCCGGCACGGTGACCGGCTGGCTCTATTCCTTCAATGTCCGATTCGGTGCAGTGGGCGCCGGCAACAGCAGTGGCGGGGGTGGTGGCTCGGCGCTGGGGCGTGTATTCGGACCGCGCCAGCAAGTCAATGTCACTGCCACCATTGGCATTCGTGGCCTCGAAGAGGAGGACCTCAAGCAGGCGCATTTTGATGGCGGACAGATGCAGAAAATGGATGGTTTCGCTGCCAGTAATGAGCAGGCTGCGGAGCATGCCGGCAACGCGGGATTGAGTGCCAGCCATGTCGAGTATCTGGGGCAACCGGTGCAGGATTCGGCATCCGGGAGCAGTCCGTGAACGTGATGCGCGTGAACGTGATGCGCATGAACGTGAAATGCACGCGCTTGAAGCGCGGGTATGCAACGCTGGCGCATGTATTGGTATGGACTACTGCCGGGTTTTGCGGGGCGGCGCAGGCGCAAAACATCGACCTCAACCGCATATTCAGTATCGGCCGTGATGCCATCACCGCGGTCGCGGGGGTCAGCGAGCAGGAGGAGCAGAACATCGGGCGAGAAATAACCGGACGCATGCTCGGCGCAGCCCCTCTGGTCAATGATGCCGCGCTGCAAAGTTACGTCAATCGTGTCGGGCGCTGGGTCGCGACGCAAAGCGAGCGCCCCAACCTGCCGTGGCGTTTTGCGGTGATCGATACCGCGTCCATCAACGCCTTTGCCGCCCCCGGCGGATATGTCATGGTGACGCGCGGTTTGTATGAAATACTCGACAACGAGGCCCAGCTCGCCGGTGTGCTGGCGCATGAAATCGCTCATATTGTGCGCCGTCATCATGTGACGGTGATGCAGAAAAGCGCCGCGTTGTCAGCAGGCGCGCAGCTCGCGCAGCGCGACAATCGTTCGGCACTGATCAACAACATGATCGGCAGCGGGGCTGAAGTATTCGCGCGCGGCCTCGACAAGAGCGCGGAGCACGAAGCCGATGCGATGGGTGTGATACTGGCGGCGCGTGCCGGGTACAACCCGTTCGGATTGATTGATGTTTTGCACAAACTGGCGGCCCGCGGTGCCACCGACGGTTCGCTCGCACTGTTGTTCAAAACCCACCCTGCGCCTGGCGACCGGCTTGATGAACTTGGAGCCGCATTGACACCGCGGGTCGGTAGTTTGCCGACCGGTCGTGAACTGGACATCCGCCGTGTTGCCGCGGGTGCCGGTTCGATGCGTGCGGCACAACCATTGCCCGCTGAAGGTGCGCGTGGTCTGACTTCACAGAAAAATGAGCAACAAAATCAGCAGTCGAATGTGCCGCAATCGCAACCCAAGGGCGGTGCCGGCATTGATCCGACGCAGTTGTTGCGCGGTCTTTTCGGCCGCTGATCACGCCACCAGCGCGTGATTCAATCTTTCAGAACTTTCCCGGCCCTGCGGCTTCAGCCAGCGTTTTTCGCCAGCCGCGCCCGCGCCCTGTTGAGCACGCGATCCAGCGTCGCGCGTTTGCGCGCGGCGGCATCGGCGGGTACGCCGCTTATTTTGCCTTGGCGTTCATGAGCGCGGGTTGCCAGGCGCAGCTGATGGGCGAGGAATCGCTCACGCAATCGTCCGGACCCGGCGCGTTGTGCCGCGTGATCGCGCGTTGCGCCGGTCGGCACAATGGTGATGCAGTTCACCGGGCAGGGCGGCAGGCACAATCCGCAGCCGGTACATTCGGCGGCAATCACGGTATGCATCAGTCGGCGCGCGCCGACTATGGCATCCACCGGACATGCGGGGAGGCATAACGCACAGCCTATGCAGACTGCTTCGTCGATGCGCGCCACGGCAGGGGGAGTCGCCAGACCGTGAGCCGGATTCAACGGCAACGATGTCGTAGCGAGTAATGTCGATAATTCCGCAATGAGTTCATCGCCGCCTGGCGGACATTGATTGATCAGCGCCTCTCCTGTGGCAATGGCGTCGGCATAGGGCCGGCAGCTGTTGTAGCCGCAAAGGCCGCACTGGGTCTGCGGCAGCAGCTCATCGATGGCGTCGGCCGCAGCCTGCCCTGCAATCATCCGAGCGCCTGCTCCGGTGGGGTGTAAGAGATGCCCAGATCACGCGCAAGTCCTGTATGTGTCACCTTGCCGTTGCAGGTCTGCAATCCCGCGGCGAGGTGGTGATTAGCCATCACGGCCTGGCGCAAACCGAGATTGGCAATCTGCAACGCGTGCGGCAGCGTGGCCTGAGTCAGTGCCAGGGTCGCAGTGCGCGCGACCGCCGAGGGCATGTTGGTTACGCAATAATGCACGATGCCTTCCTCGACATACAGCGGTTCGGTGTGTGAAGTGGGACGTGAGGTTTCGCAGATGCCGCCCTGGTCGATGGAGACATCGACGATCACCGAGCCGGTGCGCATGTTCCGCAGATCTGCACGGTTAATCAGCCGTGGTGCGCGTGCGCCGGGTAGCAGCACGGCGCCGATCAGCAGATCCTGCGCCGGCAGCAGCGCCTGCAGCGTCTGCGGTGTCGCGATTGCACTCTTGAGCCGACCGTCGAATGCGATTTCCAGTTGTGCCAATCGTTCTGCGCTGTGATCGAGCAGCGTGACGTCGGCGCCCATGCCGAGTGCAATGCGCGCGGCGTTTTCGCCAACGGTGCCGCCGCCGATCACCAGCACTCTGGCAGGCAGAACGCCCGGTACGCCACCGAGCAGCACACCGCTGCCGCCGTTGGCCATCTGCAGTGCCCAGGCACCGACCTGTGGTGCGAGGCGCCCGGCAATCTGCGACATCGGCGTCAGCAGCGGCAGCCGGCCGGCAGCATCAGTGATGGTTTCGTAAGCGACCGAGGCCACACCGGCCGCGAGCATGGCATCGAGCAGCGGGCGGTCCGGTGCGAAGTGGTGGTAGCCGTAGAGGATCTGGCCGCGGCAAAGCAGCGCAATCTCGCTGCGCTGGATTTCCTTGACCTTGATGACCAGTTCCGCAGCATAGGCTTCGGCCGCGGAAGCGACAACTGTCGCGCCGGCATTGCGATAGGCTTCATCAGAAAAGCCGACACGCACGCCGGCCTGTTGTTCTACCCGCACAGCATGTCCCGCAGATACCAGCGCCTGTACACCATCGGGAGTGGCGCCTACGCGGTACTCGTGGTTCTTGATCTCCCTCGGGATGCCGATCAGCATGGTCAGTCCTTCCGTAGCGCATTGATGCAATTACCGACCAGCGCCGGCCCGGCATAGACAAGGCCGGTGTAGAGCTGCACCAGACTGGCGCCAGCCGAGATTCGTGCCGCGGCGTCTGCACCGCTCATGATGCCGCCGACACCGATCACCGGCACCGCACCGGCGAGTGCCGCAACGAGTTGCGTGGTCACGGCCTGCGCCTGTGTAGTCAGCGGTGCGCCGCTGAGCCCGCCGGTTTCCGCGCCATGCGGCAAATTTGCGACGGCGTCACGGGCTACCGTGGTGTTGGTGGCAATCACGGCATCGATGTGATGGGTGACCAGCAGTCCGGCAATCGCGGAGATCTGCGACGGGTCGAGGTCAGGCGCGATTTTCAGCGCCAGCGGCACCCGCCGGCCGTGCTGGTCGGCTAGCCGTTCGCGTTCCATTTGCAGCGCCGCCAGCAACTGGCTGAGTTCATCGGTCTGCTGCAACTGCCTCAGGTTTTTGGTGTTTGGCGATGAAATGTTGACTGTGATGTAACTGGCATGGGTGTAGACCTTGCGCAGGCAGATCAGATAATCGTCGACGGCGCGTTCGATGGGGGTGTCGAAATTCTTTCCGATGTTGATGCCGAGCACACCGCGAAAACGTGAGTGCAGCACGTTGGTGATCAGCGCATCAACGCCATGGTTGTTGAAACCCATGCGATTGATGACGGCGCGCGCCGCCGGCAGGCGGAACATGCGCGGTCGTGGATTGCCCGGTTGAGGGCGTGGCGTAACGGTGCCGATTTCAAGAAAACCGAAACCGAGGGCGGCCAGCGCGTCGATGTATTCACCGTTTTTGTCGAGCCCGGCGGCAAGTCCCACCGGGTTGGGGAAGTTGATGCCCATCACATTGCATGGTGCCGTTGTCGTGTCTGGTGTGCAGATGCCGGCCAGTCCGGCGCGCGCGGCAAGTTGCAGTGATTCGAGGGTCAGGTGGTGTGCGGACTCGGCGTCCAGCGCAAACAGCAGGGGGCGGAGCAGGGTATACATGGCCGTATTGTACCGGTCTGCCATGCCTCATCAGCGAAGATAATATTATTATTTAAAAACAATAGGTTATGAATTATTGGCGAATGAGCTGCGTGTGCCGTACCGGGGCCTGAACAGCGCGGCGTAAATGCCGACCATCACCAGCCAGCACACCAGTCCCGACCACAGTACATGCGAGATGAAATGTGCGCCTTGTGCGATGCGGCCGAAACCCAGCAACACACCCGCCGCCAACCCCGCAAACAATGCCGCGCGGGCGAGTGCATCGCGGCGTTCACGATAAAACACAAAGAAAAACGCCAGCAGTGCAAAACCGGTGGCTGCATGTCCGGCGGGAAAACACAGCCCGCGGGCGTGCGCCGCGCCGCGGAACCGGAACAACTGTGTATATGGTTCGACACCGCCGAATTCCATGAAATCCCAGGGACAGGGGCGATCCGTCACCAGCTTCAGCAGGCTGACCGTCAGCGGCGCCAACGCCATCGCGAGTGCGAGGAACAGCAATGTGCTGCGCCACCGCGCCAGTGGCGGGATGACCCAGGTCAGCAGCAGCGCGGCTATGGCCATGCAGGTGGTGAGGATCACTACATACTTGGTCCAGTGATGCAGAACCGTGTCGAAGAAAAAAGTATGGCGCAGCGGAAAGGCATGCGCGGCGCTGTCATAAAACCAGTGGCTCACCGTGCGGTCGATGTTCGTGATTTCCATCAGGAGCAGTGCCGCCAACACTGCGAGTGGAACGATCAGCCAGCGCCAGGGAATGGTTTCCACGGCGGCTTCAGTGGATACGGTAGCGGTGTTCGGCGTAAAACGTGTGCGCGAGCTGTAACGCACGTGTGGCGTCATGCTGTGCTTGGGCGTCGTCGGGCAATGTCGGTCGCTGCCGCTTTTCGGTAAAGGATTGCATGTTGTTGGTGTGTCAGGGATCAGTGCTTTGCAACAGTTGTCGCGCAGCGGCAACCTGTTTACCAATGGCGATGCTGACCATACGGGGCAGCAGGGCATTCAGGCGCACCGCCAGTTTTTCCGGCCAGCCGATGTAGACCTCGTCGCGATCGGCGTTGATGGCGTCGATGATGATGGCGGCGACCGCTGCGGGGTCATCGATTGCTGCGCCGCTGGCGGCGGAGAGCTGGTGCAGCGCGTCGGAGTTGAAGGAGGTGCGCGTGGTGCGCGGTGCGACGTAGGTGACACCGACGCCGGTATCCGCAAGTTCGCGCCGCAAGGCCTCCGAGAATCCCCGCAAAGCGAATTTGCTGGCGGAGTAAACGGCGAAATGTGGAAACCCGATGGAGCCGAGGATGGAGCCGATATTGACGATGCGGCCCTTGCCGGAGGCCAGCATCCCCGGCAGTACGGCCCTTGTCAGCAGCAGCGGTGCGGCGATGTTGATGTTGATGATCTCATCAATGGCCGCGGGATTTTCCCGGGAAAATTCACCGAAACCGGCAATGCCGGCATTGTTGACCAGCAGGTCGATGCCGCCGAGACGGCTGACGGTTGACTGTACCAGCCGGTCATGACCTTCGGGATCGCCGAGATCGTGCGCCAGTGCGCTGGCATTGCCGCCGCTGGCGGCGATTTGACGGACTGTTTCGTCCAGTCGTGCGATGTTGCGCCCGACCAGTACCACTCTTGCGCCACGGGCGCCGAGGGCCAGCGCCAGGCTGCGGCCGATGCCGCTGCCAGCGCCGGTCAGCAGGACGCGGCTTCCGTGGAGATTCATGCGCATTTCCTCGCCGCGACGAGCTGGCGGCTGCGACCGGCATCCAGGCCGCGGAACACATCGCCGTAAAGCCGGTAGAACACGCGGGCGCCGTGTATAAGCGCTGCGCGATCATCAGCATCGTCGATGCGGTTGACCAGCGTGGCAAAAAAGCGGGTGTGCTCCTGGTCGAGTGCGCCGTGCGAGGTCAGGTAGCTGAATGCCTGCGATGACAATTGGAGCGACTGTTTCAGCGCAGCTGCGGCATGCAGCGCCACTGCGGTGCTGGTGCCTTCCAGCACCAGCACCATACCGAGGAAGCCGACAGGGTTGCCGCGCGCGATGGTGTCGTAGGCATAGGCGACCAGCAGTTCCGCGGCAAGTCCAGGGCGGCCATGGCGGACAGCTTCTGCATCCCCGCCGCAGGCACGGATGTCGTTGAGTATCCATTCCTGATGCCCGGTTTCCTCCTGGATATAGGTGCCCATCGCCGCGCGCAACCACTCAAGGCGCTCGGGCAGGCGTGCGCCGCAGGCCATCAGCAGCGGCAGCGTGTGTTTGACGTGATGGTAGGCCTCGGTCAGGAATGCGACGTAATCAGTGTGCTGCAATGTTCCGGCGGCGCCATCACGGATGAACGGGATGGCGAGCAGTGCGTCGCGTTCGGCGGCGGTTGCGGCGAGTAATTCATCATGAAAATTCAAAGGAATGCTCCAGGTAAAGTCGGTCAACATGAGGCGCGTAATGTGCGGCGATTACGGCGCGGCGCAAGCGGCCGTTGCTCGTGAGTTCGCCGTTTTCGCAGCTGAAAGGTTCGTCTGCCAGCAGCCAGTGCCGGACCTGCGCATAACCGGGCAGCTTTCGGTTGGCCGCTGCAACGGCAGCGCTGACGTCCTGCGCCGTTGCCCCGCTACGGGCCACGATGACGGCTGCATTCCACGGCCGTGCTTCGCCATGGACCCAGGCTTGGGCAATGGCCGCTTGCAGCGCGAGTTCGCTTTCGACCCAGTCCGCCGCAACGTTGCGGCCGAAGGTGGTGATGAACAGGTCTTTTTTGCGGCCGGTCAGATAGAGGAATCCTTCAGCGTCGATGCGGCCGAGATCACCGGTATGCCAGGGTTCGCCGGCGCTTGTGCTGTCGCCGGCGTAGCCTAGGAACCCGGCGTCGCGGACGAGGATCTCGCCGTCGCGGGCGAAATCAATCGTGACATGCGGCAGCGGCCGGCCGACGCTGCCGGGCCGGCAATCGGATTCGGTGTTCAATGCGACCACCGACGCGCATTCAGACAGGCCGTAACCTTCGAAAACCGGCAGGCCGGCGCTCGCGGCGCGCGCCAGCAGGGCAGGCGGGACTCGTGCGCCGCCCACGGCCAGAAAACGCAGCGTCGCAGGACGCGGCGTGCCGGTTTCAATCGCCCCAAGCAGCGCGTGCAGCATCTGCGGAACCATGATTGCCGTTGTTGCCTGCGAGGCCTCAATCATGCCGGCGATCGTCGCGCCGTAATTTCCGCTGATGGTGATGGTGTCGGTCGCCTGACGCCCTGCCGACGGCACCATGCAGGCGCCGGACAGCAGTGGCGCGTAAATGCCGCCAATATTTTCCAGCAGCGTCGCCAATGGCAGCAGGCAGAGGTGGCGATCAAGGGACGTCATACCGGTGGCTGCGGCCAGGTTACGCGCCACGTTTTCCATTGCAGCGGCGGACAGGCAGGCACCCTTGGGGGCGCCGGTGGTGCCGGAGGTATAAGTGATTTTCATTGTTCCCGGCGGCAACCGGGCCGGCGGATTGGACAGGTGGAACTGCGCGATCACGATTCCGCCAAGCCGGATGTCATCCGCTCTTGTTGCGCGAATTGATTGTTGCCGTAGCAGTGCAGCGTAAAAGTCCGGGCGGTCGGTGAGCAGCCAGTCAGCACCGGCATCCCGCAATGCATGGGATTGTTGTGTCGCGGTGAAGAACGGAGGCAGGGGCAGGCAGGGCAGCTTGCTTGTTAGTACTGCCAGATCACTGATGATCCAGGCCGGACTGTTTTCGAGTGCCAAGGCAACAGGGCCACGACTGACTTCAAGCAATTGCGCCGAGACGGTATTGACGGCGGCATGCAGCTTGCCGTAATTGAGCGTCTGCCTGCCATCACAGATGGCAGACTTCGCCGGCTGTGATCCGGCATGTCCGGCCAGCGCGGAAATCACGGATCTCATCGCTTGCCGGTCAGGGTTGCGAACGCGGTGGCGACATGGACTGCAGTCACTTGCGGGTGCTGATCGTAATAAGTGCCCCAGCTTGCACGGACATCGCCGGTCAGCCGGTTTGGGTCCGCGGGCGCCAGCGTGATCATCGGTATGCCGAGGCGCAGGAAATTGTTGCGTAAAGCCGGTACAGCACTGAACAGAGCCCAATGCAAGCCGGAGTCGTGCAGGTGACGGGTAAGCCAGGCCACAAAATGGCGTGCGTATCCGGCGCGGGATACCGCCAAGTTGCCGACTTCAATGATTGTTTCCCGCTCCGCGTTTATGCCTGTCGCCTGCTTCAGCGCGATGTCAACGGAGTGATCGAGATACTGTTCCAGAAACAGTGCTCCCCTTGCCGCCGGGCGCAGGCCACAGGCTGCGACCAGGGCGTCGTCATGGTAAAGCCCCATCAGTTCGGGCATGAATTCGGTGAGCTGCGCACCGTAAGCCTTGAGGAATCCCGCGGCGATAAAGCGTTCTGTGTCGCTACGCGTTTTGCCGTTAACCGCGCCAAAATGCCAGCGGGCCTGCGTGGGAGTTTCATGGCCGCCGTATAAACGGGCGGGTACCGCGGTAATTGTTTGTTCAAGCATGCCCGCAGGATAGTGCGGGGCTTGTCAGGAAATTGTGTGCCGCTTGTGAAGGATTTGTGAAGAACGCCCGGGAGCGATCAAGACAGCTTGACGCGGAAAATGGAGCCCCGGGACAGGACACTGTCGGCCTCGATTTGCCAGCCGTAGTGATCGCAGATGCGTTTGACGATGGCGAGCCCGAGCCCGAAACCTTCACCCTGCTCACTGCCGCGGTGGAACCGCCCGAAAATGTGCGGCAACTGGTCGGGAGCCATGCCGGCGCCGGAGTCGGCAATGGTCAACCAGCCATTCTCGAGGCTGACGCGGATATGACCGTGGCCGGTATACATAACCGCATTGCGCAGCAGATTGGTGATGACGATGTCGAGCGCCTGCCGGTTGAGCGTCAGTACGGCCTGGGTGGGGACGGTGTTTTCGAAATGGAGCTTTTTGGTGGTGATTTCCGCCAGCAGCGGCTGCACTGCGTCGTTAACGCATTCTGCAATCGCCACGGTTTCCAGGGTGCCGGCTGCCTGCGCCCGGGCGAGGAACAGCAGCATTTCGATCTGTCCGGTCATGCGTTTCGCAGCGGCGGCGATTCCGGCAATTCGCGCCCTGGTTTTGTCGCTGAGCCCGGTTTCGGTTTCCAGCAGTTCACAGCTGGTGCGGATCGCCGTCAGTGGAGTACGCAATTCGTGGCTGGCGTTGCCGGTGAACTCCTGTTCCCTCGAGATCAGTTCGCGGATGCGGGTTTCGTACTGGTCAAGCGCACGTGCCAGTGCCGATACCTCTGCGTCCTGCCCTTCCTGTGCCAGTGGAGCGCGGCGCAATCCGGGGTCGAGTGTGGCCACGCGGGTGGCCAGATCAGTGACCTGATGGGTGAGCAGACCGGCGATCCAGTATCCCAGTACCGCTGCTACCACCATGATGGTGGCCAGGGCGAACAGCACGAGTCTTCTGAACTGTTGTTCACGCAATTCGTGCGGGCCCGCGTCGTAGGCTACGATGTAGCGGACACCGTCGACGACGCGCACGGCAATATGCTGTTCGTCGATGTCACGGCCGATTTCGTGCATGCCGGCCGCCAGGCCGCGCATTTTTTCCGGCACCCGCTGCAGATCTGCCGCCGTGCGAACTACGTAATATTGCAGATTCGGGCCGGGTTCCCGGGCAATGGAGGGATTGTCCCGTTGATGCTGGACCAGGAAATCCATTTCTTCGCTGACGATCTGTTGGACCAGACCTTCCTCGAGATCCTCGGAGGCTGCGTACAGGGTGATGGTCAGCGCCGAGACCACCGCGATGCAGACGATGGCAAAGGTGGCTGCTACCCGTGTGCGCAGGTTGAAGGTTTTCACTGGTCTTTTACCGGTATGCGATAACCGATGCCGTGCAGGGTTTCGATGGGGTCGTGGCCACCGGCCGCGGCCAGTGCCCGGCGCAGCGTGCTGAGGTGACTGCGCAGCGTGTCGCTGGTTTCCTGGGGTTCGCCCCAGACTGTGCGTTCGATTTCGTCGCGGCTGACCACCCGGCCCGGGTCGCGCATCAGCAGTTCGAGGATGCGCAGGCATTTGGGCGGGAGTTTTACGTCACTGCCGGCAAAGCGAACACTCATCCTTTTGGGATCCAGCGTCAGCGCCCCGGCTTCGAGCACACGGGTGGTGACGGCGCCGCTGCTGCGCTTGTGCAGGGCGTTCAGCCGTGCCTCAACTTCCTTCAGTAAAAAAGGCTTTACCAGATAGTCATCGGCGCCGCGGGCAAAACCTTCCAGCTTGTCATCGATCGTATCGCGAGCGGTCAGGATCAGGATCGGAGTTGCGTTATGCGCCTCGTCCCGAAGTTTGCGTGTCAGTGCCAGGCCGTCCATGCCGGGCAGGCCTATGTCCAGCACAATCGCATCGAAGCTGCGGGTTACCGCGAGGTGGAGGCCGGTGATACCGTCGGCTGCAGCATCAACGTCATGGCCGCGTGCAGCGAGGAAATCGTAGAGGTTTGTCGCGATGGTCGCGTCATCCTCGATGATCAGGATGCGCATTCAGCCTGCTAGTGGTTGCCAGCGACCATCAACGAGGCCTTCCATCGGCTGAAAATGGATTTTGTAGGCCATTTTCCGGCTTTGGGCGATCCAGTAGCCGAGATAGAGATAGGGCAGGTCAAGCCTTCGGCAGAGGTCAATCTGCCACAGGATGTTGTAGGTGCCGAAGCTGGCACCCGGGATTTCCGGATCAAAAAATGTGTAGACCGACGACACGCCGTCCTGCAACTGGTCGACGATGCTGACCATGCGCAGCGTGCCGTCCTCGCGGAACTCGACCAGGCGGGAGTCGACATTGCTCTGCAGAAGGAAATGCCGATATTGCTCGCGGCTGTCCTGATCCATGCCGCCGCCGGCGTGGCGCTGCGCCTGATAACGCAGGTACAGCGCATAGTGTTCGGGGTGGTATTTGAGTTCGAGTGTCCGTGATTCAAGTGCGGCATGCCGTTTCCACGTTCGACGCTGTGTCCGGTTCGCCTGGAAATCCTCCGCGACCAGGCGCACCGGCACGCAGGCGCGGCAATGGTCGCAATGCGGCCGGTAGGTGAAAGCGCCGCTGCGGCGAAAGCCCGCCCGCACCAGTTCGCTGTAGACGGGGCCGTCGATCAGATGGCTGGGCGTCGCAACCTGCGAACGTGCCATGCGTTCCGGCAGATAACTGCAGGGATATGGCGCAGTCGCGTAGAACTGCAGTACCGAGAGCGGAAATTCTGAGAGGTAGGTCACGGTCCCGTGCTCTTGTTCACCAATGTTCACCAATTCAATGGTTCGTCGCCAAAACGCCATGCATCTGCCGTCTGGGGGTAGTTTACCAATTCCGCCAGACGCTGCGAAAACTCCCGGCGCGGTATCTCGCGTGCACCGAAGCGGGCAAGGTGTGCGGTATTCATCTGGCAGTCGATCATGCCGAACTGCCGGCTTTCGAGCCTGTGCACCAGATGCGCCAGCGCGATTTTCGATGCGTCCGGCACGCTGGTAAACATGGATTCACCGTAAAACATCCGTCCCAGCGCAATGCCGTAGAGTGCGCCCGCCAGTTTGCCATCGATCCAGGTTTCCACCGAGTGCGCGTGGCCAAGGCGGTGCAGCTCGCAGTAAGCCGCGATCATGTCATGCGTGATCCAGGTGCCGTTGCCGTCTCCGCGAGGCGCGGCACAGGCGCACATCACGCCCTCGAACGCGGTGTCGATGCGTATTTCGTAATCGCGCCGGCGCAGCCTTTTCGCCAGCGAACGCGGCATGCGGAATTCAGCAGGAAACAGCACCATGCGCGGATCGGGACTCCACCACAGCACGGGCTGGTCACCGGAATACCATGGGAAAATGCCGCGGCGATAGGCAGCCAGCAGTCGGGCCGGCGCAAGACTGTCGCCGGCCGCGAGCAGACCGTTGGGTTGGGTCAGTGCCTGCTGCACAGGCGGGAAATCATCGTTTTCGGTCAGCCAGGGGATCACGGCGGTCATTTTAGAAGGACAACCCTTGTGTGTGCAGGGTATTTGATCTGGGTCAAACGGTAGCAGTTTCAGGGTGCCTACCATTGCCTTGCATAATTTAACGACAAGGAGAAGTAGATGAAACGTTGGACTTGGGTGCCTGTGGCACTGATGATTGCTTTGGCAAGCAGCGTGGCGAATGCCGCGCAAGGTGATTGGCTCGGGCGTGCACGGGTCATTAATATCAACCCGGATGCAAGTTCTTCTGCACTGAATCTCAATGCAAGCACGGAGACCACGCTGGAGTTGGACTTTACCTATTTTGTGACGAATAACCTCGGTCTTGAATTGATACTGGCAACCAAGAAGCACGACATCACGTCTAACGGTGCTGCAGTGGGTGATGTGTCATTGCTGCCGCCGACACTGACGCTGCAATATCACTTCGCACCGGACAGCCCGTCGTTCCGTCCGTATGTCGGTGCCGGTATCAACTACACCAAGTTCTATGACATCAATCTGCTTAATGGAGCGTTGACGGTTGACAGCAGCAGCTGGGGCGGCGCGTTGCAGATCGGTGCGGATTTTCCGATCAACAAACAGTTCTTTTTCAACGTTGACCTGAAGAAAATCTGGATTGATACCGATGTTAAATTCGCAGCGACCGGCGCCACGGCGGCGAACTTCAAGATCAATCCCCTGGTTCTGGGTATCGGCGTGGGGATGAAGTTCTGATGAGGGTCGTTCCCGGATGACGGCGGCAGAGCCGGAATCAGCAGCAAAACACCCTGCGGCAGACAACGACGCGGGGTGTTTTCATTGTGGCCTCCCCTTGGATGTGGCGGTATTTCCGGTCACTATCGAGGGTGCAGAGCACGGCACCTGCTGCCGCGGCTGTCAGGCGGTGGCGCAGACCATCGCTGACAACGGCTTGGGCGCTTATTACCGCAATCGCACGGCCGCGCCGCCCTCGGTACGCGGGCTGGACTTGGTGCCGCCTGGACTGACGGTCTATGACCTGCCCGAAGTACAGCGCGGGTTCGTGCATTCTGATGCGGTGGACGGGGATGTGCGTGAAGCCGCGCTGCTGATCGATGGCGTGACCTGTGCTGCCTGTGTCTGGCTGATCGAGCAGCGTCTGGCCCGGTTGCCGGGTGTACGCGATGCATGGCTCAATTATTCCACCCGTCGTGCCCGTGTCCGCTGGGATGCGGGCGAAATTTCTCTCAGCAGGATTCTCGGCGCGGTTGCCGCCCTCGGTTACGAGGCCCATCCGTATGACCGCACGCGTGCCGAAGAGCGGATGCGTCGCGAGCGCAATGTGCTGCTGTGGCGCTTGTTTATCGCCGGATTCAGCATGATGCAGGTCATGATGTACGCCATCCCGGTCTATGTCGCAGAAGGGGGGATGACGGCCGATATCGAGCAGTTGATGCGGATTGCAAGTCTGGTGCTGACGCTGCCGGTGGCCTTGTGGTCGTCAATGCCGTTTTACACCGGTGCCTGGCGCGACCTGCGTTCCGGGCGTGCCGGCATGGATGTGCCGGTTTCGCTGGGGATCATCATCGCGTTTTGGGCCAGCGTGTGGGCGACCTGGACGGCCACCGGCGAAGTCTATTTTGATTCGGTGTCGATGTTCGTGTTCCTGCTGCTGGGGGCGCGATTCCTGGAAATGGAAGCGCGCAACAAGGCCATGCAGACCCAGGAGCAGCTGGCGCGGATGGCGCCGGCCACTGCCGAGCGGCTGACGGGGGATATCCAGGGCGCGACCGAGCGTGTTGCCGCTGTGACCTTGAAGGCCGGCGATCTGCTGCGGGTGCGCCCCGGCGACGCCATACCGTCCGATGGTGTGGTGGTCGAAGGTTTTTCAGCGGCTGATGAATCCTTGTTGACCGGCGAATCGCGTCCGGTGGTCAAACGTCCCGGAGACCCGCTCACCGGCGGTGCGGTAAATCTGGAGGGCGTGCTGACAATGCGGGTGACACGCGTCGGCGAAGACACGGTGCTGGCCGGCATCGTACGCTTGATGGACCGCGCACAAAGCGAGAAGCCGCGCATTGCGCAGGCAGCAGATCGCGTCGCGCAGTGGTTTGTGGCCGCGCTGCTGGTGCTGACGGTCGCTGCATTTGCGGCGTGGTGGTACATTGATCCGTCGCGCGCCTTGTGGATTGCGGTGGCGATGCTGGTGGTGACCTGCCCCTGCGCACTGTCGCTGGCGACGCCGGCTGCGTTGACCGCGGCGACCGGTGCGGCCTATCGTGCCGGGGTGCTGATCACGCGGGGATCGGCGCTGGAAACACTGGCTAATGCCACGCATTTTGTATTTGACAA
>Ga0105090_10000238_pt1 | contig 25467 bp, 42 predicted proteins | sample PPLLak3March2015_FD_79110 | JGI IMG/M metagenome (GOLD analysis project Ga0105090, IMG submission 79110) | Freshwater sediment microbial communities from Prairie Pothole Lake near Jamestown, North Dakota, USA - PPLs Lake P7 Core (1) Depth... | ecosystem: Environmental > Aquatic > Freshwater >...
CAAAGGAGGACTTATGAAGTACGTTGTTGCGATCCTGCTGTTTGCCACCCTTGGTCTCTCAATCGGTCTGTACTACCAGAACGATCGAACTGACGACAAGGCGGCCAGCTTGGAAAATGCTACGCAGTCCTACATGGAGTGCATGGCATCGAAGGATGATCTCCAGGATGAGGTCATGGCGAAGAATGAACGGATCATTCAGTTGATGGCAGAAGTGCAGGTGATGGAAGCGAAGTACCAGAGGACGTACAGCTATCGGACTCGCACGCTGCTGTCGAAGATCAACCCGTTCGATGACAACTACACGGAATGAAGAAGAAAAAGAACAAGTATCCGACCTTGCGTGAAAGATGGTTAGCCATCCGAGCAAGGTCAACTTTTGACAGCCTAGTGACTTTTCTTTCGAGAAGTCGACAGATAAGAAAGGACTATGCGGATATCATAGATAGTATGTCCAAGAGCTATCCTGGCTACTCCTATGATCCGAAAGACTTCTTAGAAGAGATTAGATCCGGCAGGATAAAAAGACGATAAACAAACCATACCACTACCCCTAAAAAGGTAGTGGTTTCTTTTGAAAGTCTTAGGCCTTATTTTTTTTTTTCGGTGTCGTAAGTAATCCCATTTACGACGCAAGTCGTAAGGGGTTAGGTGATGCAAGAAATGAAGGATGAGCTATTATTATTCTTTTTGTTTCTATTAGGAAGACTAATATTTGGCGCATTCTATCTCATTGCTATATTCTTGTGTTTCCTAACGATCGGTCCTATCCTTCGTTGGTTAATAGGATTTTAATGAGAAATCAAATTATTGAATCTCTCGTGTCCCGCATAAAAACAGAAATTCCAGAAAGAAGTACTTTGAAGTATCTTCAGAAACTAGATGTCGAAGATTATATCGACTCTGTTATTTCTGTTTTATATCTATACACTCGCGTAAAAAGAGGAGCACATCGTAATAGTGTTTATCTCACTGAAGTTATTTGTGCAATTGGTCATAACATTCGTAATAAATATAAGCTTAAAAGAGATTCTGCATTAGCTGCTAAGACTGGCGCATTTATCCTTTATACATTTGAGCTTGCGTGTATTCTTCAAGTCGTATTAGGGCAAGGTGCTAAAGGGCATGCTGCTTATATCATTCAGGTGTTAGATGATGATGAGCTTAGTAAATTGTGGGATAATCTTGAACCATCAAAAATTGAAAAACTTCCATCAGAAGTTCCATATTCACCCTGGACAACAACTAAGCATGCAACTGGAATGCTGCTTGTAAAGACGGGTAATAAGGATGTACTTGATAAAATTAGCCTTGAAACGCATCCCATCATTTTTGATTGTGTTAATAAAGCACAAACTGTAGGGTGGACTATTAATGAATATATTTACAACTTACATCTCTGGGCACTTCGAAACAAAACGGAGGCATTCTCAGACATATGGGAATTACACAACCCTGAAGCTCGTGCTACCAAGATCCGAGAAGCAAAAGCTGTTGGAGGAATTGCTAAAAGATTCCTCGGAAAACAATTCTTTCACTTGTACTATTTCGATTTTAGAGGACGGAAGTATCCGGCCACCGCTTATCTCCATGAGCAAGGTTCAGACCTTGCCAGAGGGCTATTGCTCCGTAGAGATAAGAAGGCTATCGGGAAAGCAGGATTCTTCTGGCTATGTGTGTCAGTTGCCTCTAACTGGGCAGGGGACGCAGGACGTGAAGATGGGGCGAAAACCGACAAGATACCCCTTAAAGATCGATTTGAATGGACTATCGATAATGAAGAAATCATTATTTCCTATGCGGAAAACCCCAAAGTCAACCAAGGGTGGATGAAAGCTGATAAGCCTTGGCAGTTCCTTGCGGCATGTCATGAACTAATGCAAGTTAGAATTCATCAAGCTGCTGTTAATGATCTTGAAGATTATTCTTACGAATCTAACCTTGAAGTTTATATCGATGGCTCCAATAATGGTTCTCAACATCTCTCTGCTTTAACTAAAGATGAGCTTACGGCGCCTCATGTGAATCTCGTACCACTAGATTTACCAGGTGATCTTTATAAGTATGTAAGCGATCATGTTTGGGTAAGACTAAATAAAGTTTTAAGTGAGATGACTAAGAAGGAAATTGCTGATTGTGAAAAATTGATTGATGAGCTTATAGATCTTAAAAAGCAGATTAATGATTCAGAGCCTAAAAGCGAACGTCGTAGAGAGCTTATTTCAAAGATACAAAGCTTCAAAGATCGTAATAAAGAGCTAATGAATATCGCTGCTCCAGTCTATTGGGCTAGAATTAAAGACTTCAAGCAGAGACGTAAGATCGTGAAACGCAACGTTATGACACTTCCTTATGGAGGAACCGCTTATGGCCTTGGTGAGCAGCAGATCGATGATGCGCGAAAGCATGGTATTGAATTACTCCTACACATGGAACATCGATGGGGAGCCTACCTTGGACGTGAAGTCTTTGCAGATTGTAGAGTGTCTCTCCGCAGACCTATGCAATTGCTCTCTATATTTGAAAATGCTGGAAAGCGTGCTGAAAGCGAAGGTAGATTCCTTTCCTGGACAGTCCCCATTACAAATTTCCCTGTCGTTCAAAATTACACAGAAGGAAAGGTAAAGAAAATATGGGTGCAGTATGGACCGACAGATGGTGAAAAGACTAGCACTGGATATTACGATAATACTTTGCAGCTTGCAATTTGCTTTATTGAAGATGTTAAACCATCTAAAGGAAAGCAGTCCCAAGGTGCATCTCCTAATGCTATCCACAGTCTTGATGCTGCTCATCTCGCTCTTACTGTCCATAAGGCTTCTTTTCCAGTAAGCACTGTACATGATTCTTTCGGATGTCTTCTGGCTGATATGCCTGAATTATACACACTAATCAGAAAGACTTTCGTTGAGCTTTATGAAGCAGACCCTCTAACAAGTATTATGAAAGATATTAATGGTGATATCAGTGGTATTGAATTCGGTACCTTAGATATTAAACTCATCTTAAATTCGGAGTACTGCTTTGCATGAAAGTATACAAAGACTTCGAGGAATTGAAAGAAGCTCCAGAAACGATTTATAATTATTTTCGTAATTTGGAGGATTCGAAAGAGCTTACAAAGGTTCCTTTTATGGAATGGTACGGAGGTGATGTACATCTTATAGAAAATGAAATTGATCTCATAGAGATTCCTACAACGGTTGAAGCAGTAGGTGAAAATCGTTGGAAGAGTATTACAGAAGTTCCAGATTCCTATGATAGCTGCCGCTGGTTACCTGATAAGACTTATGTAGAGATTTTTATGGGTACTACTGATGCTGGTGGGCCTACTTTCTTTATTCCTGCTGAGATAGCAAAACAAGAACCTAATGTGTTAGAATCAATTAAAATGTCAAATGAGGCTTGGTCATAATGGCTATCGAAGATTGGATTGATACTAGTGATTACTGGGATGATGAGGACAGAGCAGTATCGTGTAAATTCTGTGATGAGTATCCCTTATATTGGGAAAAAATTGAAAGTGGTTGGCGACTTTTTAACGAAGGCGGTGAACCGCATACTTGTGAGGAGTTTAAAATTGAAGATTACACGAAAGTCAATGATCTCGGGGGTAGTCAGGACCCTTGATCTAGATGTAGATGAGACTCTTCTCGCCAAGTATGAGAGGGGAGAGACTGGACTTATTCAAGTAACCTTCCCTAATCTGTCTCCTAGTGAACGTGAATTCATTATGACAGGTATTACAGACGATGAGTGGGAAGAAGCTCTTGGTCCTGAGGAATAAGGCATTATTTGTTAGATGATCCCGTTAACTTAACCCTCATCATGAGGGATAAGAAACTTAAATTTCAAGAGGCAATACTGTGCAAATTAAAGGTGCTGAACTTTACTTTTGTAAATTGGACCCGAAGCGTCCTAACGCAAAGTTTAATCGTGAGAATCCTACGTGGGAGGTTCAAATCCGGACTTCTGATCGCGAACAGAAGAAGGACTGGGAAGCACGTGGTCTGCTCGTGAAGGCTGTTGTCCCTGATGAAGAGGGTGCACAGCCATATTGGCGAGTAAACCTTCGTAAGAAGTCAATCAAGAATAGCGGAGAGCTGTCTTCGCCTGTTCCTGTTGTTGACGGAAAATTGAAGGAGTTAGATCCTAATACGATTGGAAATGGTAGCATCGGAAACGTCCGTGTCTATCAGTATGAATATCCTAAGAAGGACAAGTCCGGCAAAGGCATTGTCAGTGTTCTTATGGGAGTACAGGTCACAAAGCATTTGGTCTATGTACCGAAGCCGCGTGATGATGACTTCGAAGAGTCTGACATGGAGACTATTGATCCTCCTGAAGAGGAAGAGGCAGAAGCCGGTAAGTTCGACTAACGTCATCAATGGGGGATTACTCGTAAGGGTAGTCCCCCTTTTTAATGAAGGAGAAACCTAATGAAATATATTTATGAAACATATAGACTAAAGTCAGAGCCACCTGAGAGAATTGATACCGCCACACGTTTTGAAGATATTGAAAATTGGATTCAAGAATTCGATAAAGAAACCTTTTCAACGTTCTTTAAAGAATATTCTATTCAAGTTTTCGATAGTGTTACTCTGAACTGTATTGATTCTATCAATGACTATGATGATTTAGAAGCTTGGAGAGTACGTCTTGAAAGGGAAGCCGCTTGGAAGCCTGAAAAAGAGCATGCATTACCTTCGCACGCAAAGCATCAGTTTGTTGATGATACCGGGTTTCATGATAAAATTGATGGTACTATATTAAATAAATTTGCTACAAAAGGGAGCACTGAGAAAGATCCTGTTAATCCTCCTCATTACCAAGCCTTTCTTTATGATCAAAATGTTAATTTTGAATTACAATGGTTGGAAGCTAAATGTCGAGAGCGGCGTTTCAGAGAAAATCCAGAGCATTTCATTTCAGCCTTAATGCTACAAGTTGACAAGTATCTTGATAGAGTAGGCTATAAAGATGAAGATCTTCAAGAGTTTGAAAAAGGGCTTTGGTATCTTAAGTTCTTGGTCGCATATATTAAGAATGGAAAGCAGCCAATCTTTGTACATGACATTGAGAACATACTTTCGAGGAAATAATGAATAAGTGGATCTTTGATATTGAAGCAGATGAACTGCTTCTCAAAGCTACGACCACTTGGGTAATTGTTGCTTATAATGTAATTACAAAAGAAACCAAGCATTGGTTGCAAGGTGATCTTGGCTGGAAGGAAGTCTTTAATAATGCTACTCATCTAATTGGTCATAATATCTGTTCTTATGATATTCCTTTGCTCTATAAACTTTATAATTGGACACCGCCAAAAGACTGTAAGTTGCAAGATACGCTATTACTTTCTCAGGCTTTAGACTATAGGCGTTTCGGCAATGACGGTCATGGTTTAGATACTTGGGGTAAGGCATTAGGCTTTCCTAAAATAGACTTTACAGATTTCTCTCACTATTCTAAGGAGATGCTCGAATATTGTATTAATGACGTAAGACTTAATTCTTTAGTTTATGAAGAAGTAATGACTGAGTTTAAACGAATTGTAAAGAAGTCGCCTCAATTTGTCAATTACATTTTAGCAGAACATTATGCTGCACGATGGTCCGCGATGGCAACTTTACATGGTTGGCCTTTCGATAAAGACAAAGGATATGAATTATTTGACATTCTTACAACAGAAATGGAAAAGACCCAGGAAACATTGTCTTCTAAACTTGGTTATATCTGTGAACCTAAAGACAAAAAGAAAGGTATTATAGAGACAAAGAAACCAAGATGGGTTAAGAGTGGTGCTTACGATCAGCATACTGCCAATTGGTTTGGCGTAGATCCTTTCTCTGGCTATGAAGGAGAGGAGAGACCTATCGCTGGAGAGTATTGCCGTGTTGAATGTAGACCATTGAGTTTAGATTCCGTTACCGATGTTAAAGTATTTCTGTTTAGAAATGGTTGGGAGCCAACTGAATGGAATTACAAAAAGGATGAAGAAGGAAGGAAAACTAAAGATAAAGCTACACCTAAAATTACTGAAGATAGCTTAGAATTCCTTGGTGGTGATGGTAAGCTTTATACTGATTATTTGATGGTAAAATCTCGCTATAGTATCTTAAAGACATGGCTAGAACATTTAGATGCTAATGATTATCTACATGGTGAGATGATGCTTATAGGTACGCCAAGTATGCGTGCACGGCACTCTATTATTGTCAACGTACCTACTGCAGACAAGCCATATGGTAAAGAGATGCGTTCTTTATTTGTTTGTAAGCCAGGCTGGAAAATCATAGGTTGTGACTCTAAAGGTAACCAAGCAAGAGGTCTTGCGCATTATCTCGCAAATAAAGAATATATCGACATCCTCTTACATGGTGATATCCATCAATACAATGCAGATAAGTTAACAATCGCATTAGAGGCTATGGGTATTATTCATGAAGTAAAGCGTCCACAAGCAAAGCGTATTTTCTATGCGTTGTTGTTTGGTGCTGCAGGCGGTAAACTCTGGAGTTACATCTTTGGTAAAACTAATCTTCAAAAGGGTGCAACCCTAAAGAAAGAATTCTTAAAGGCAGTTCCTGGATTTGCAGATCTTTTGAAGCGTCTGGAGAATATCTATGGCAGTACTAAGAAGTTCGGCGATGGATACATTCCCTCTATTGCTGGCAATCGTCTATATGTTGATTCTTTCCATAAGCTCCTCGTATACTTGTTACAGGGAGCGGAAAAGGTTACTTGTAGCACGGCTCTCATGCTTGCTGTCGAACAACTTGAAATGGCAAATATTCCGTATATCCCTCTCATTTACTATCATGATGAGTATGACTTTATGGTTCCTGAAGAATACGCTGAAGCTGCTGCAGAAATTGGAAAGCAAGCGTTTGCTGACGGCCCTAAGCTTTATGGCATTACTATAATGGACGGCGATGCTAAGATTGGAAGCAATTGGTATGAAACACATTAAACGCATTCTTTGTTTCTTTGGAATACATTGGTCTGGCTTATGTGGCTTAGGTATGTATGATGATGCATGTAAATGTGACATTTGTAAAGTAACCCAATATGACATGTTTGTAATAAAGAAAAGGTATCCTGATGAATGAGCGAATTTACATATTCGCAGAAACATATGAGCATGCCCATAAGCATATAGCTGAACATGAGTTAGATCCAAGATACTGTGTGATTGTTAGAGATACCTCTACTATTCAAGGTCTCAAATTGAATTTAGGGCAAATGCATGCAATTGGACATTGGTATAACAATCACCAAGTATCTCTCGCATATGATTTTATGCTCTTTGATATAAAGAGAAGGAAGCAAGAGGATGCTAGCTATTATCGACGGTGACGTACTCGCATATATGGCTTGCGAGTCAAGATGGAAAAAGAAAGCTAAGGACAATATTTCAATTATATCTCTTGATGAGAACGGTGATCGCATTCCTCTTCAATTTACAAAAGAAGAAGATCGATACTATCTAGAAGAGTCTTGGGAAAACTTTAAGGAAATGCTTCAAGCGCTATTAGATGAGGTCTTTTGTGAAGAGTTTTTAATGGCTGTTAAAGGTGAGAATAATTATAGAAATGCAATTCTTCCTACTTACAAGATGAATCGGCATAAAGATCCTAACAAACAAAACATCTTTGTGCCCACGTTAAGAAAGCTTGCAGTAGCTGAAGATCTTGCCATAGCAGCACATGGAATGGAAGCTGACGATCTAATAAGGATTTGGGCTGAAGAATGTAGAGCCTATGGAATAGACTATATAATTTGCTCTATTGATAAAGACTTGCGTTGTATTCCTGGAAATCACTTCTTAATGCGTGATAAGAAGATTATTACTATTAATGAGAAATCCGCAATACGACATTATTATTGCCAGCTACTCAAAGGTGATCCTACGGACAATGTTCTTGGAGTACCACGCGTTGGTGAGATCAAGGCAGATAGGATACTTACCGCTTGTAGCGATGAGGAAGAATATCAAGAAGCTGTCGTAGAACAGTACATGATAGCTTATGGTGAAGGTTGGTTTGAACAACTACTTGTTAATGGTAGAATGATTCATCTCCTACGAAGCCATAGGGATTTCTTTGATCCAAAAGAATGGCCTGTTGTTAAAGAGTTAAGAAAGGAGATTCTTTTACCGGTTGAGAAAAATGAAATTTGAAGGTGAATTACCAAGTGTTCCTAATAATGTTGTAAAGTTCAGTAAGAAGAAGTTTGATAATGGACATTGGCACTTTTGTGAACAGATGGGTGGTAAGTACGCAGAGAAGAATTGTCCAGTAGGTTTTATATATGTCATCAGAGATAATTACTTAGAACGTTTTTATTTGGGTAAAAAGACATTCTTCGGAAATGGTATTAGTAACAAAGGTAAAGAGTCTAATTGGAGAACTTACTTCTCATCTTCGAAAGCACTTGCGGAAATGTTTAAAGAGAGACCAATGGAAGAATTTGATTTTATCTGCTTAGAGCAATATAAGACAAAGGGAACTCTATCTTATTCTGAAACTTGGTCTCTCTGTTTTGTTGAAGCACCTACGAATACGACTTGGTATAATACACTTATAGAGAAGGTCTCTTGGAATGTCAAAGAGCCTATTACGCAAAGACATAAAGATAGGTTGGCTGACGTAATCAAAATGAAGAAATTCGAGGAACAACATGCGTAACATTCTCTCTGTTATCTTTGTATTATCAGCGATCATGTGCGGTACTGCTGGTGCTGTAAATATTCTATTTGAAATTCAGAGAGGCGGCTTTCAATCGGATCATTTTCTTCCTTTAACAATATACTCATTATTAGGTATAGCAGCGCTCCATCAAAAGAAGGAGTAAGATGGGAAAGATCGTAGTTAAAAATCAACCCTGCCTAGATCAGGTTAACTGTGGCTCGCATGATGCAAGACAAATCTATGAAGAAGGTAATTCCTTCTGCTTCTCATGCGAGACATTTTTCCCTGCACAAGAAGGAGAAGTTGTGACAGAAACAAAGGTATCAAAAAGAGTTTCTCCAGATGATATTAGGGACTATAGAAGCAAAGGTTTAGAAGATAGACAAATCTCAACCAAAGTAATGGAATTCTTTGGTGTAAAAGTTTCTTTTAATGCTGAAGGCGAAATGGATGCTCATTATTATCCATATGAGCAAGACATTTATAAAGTTAGAAAACTTCCTAAAGACTTTTACTGGATTGGTAAATCGCATAAACTCTTTGGTCAAGAAAAGTTTAATGCATCTGGAAAGAAATTAGTTATTACTGAGGGTGAAATTGATGCATTATCAGTTGCACAAGCTTGGTATGAACGTTATAAACAAGTGTATCCTGTTGTGGCGTTGTCATCGGCGTCGGGAACTAAGGCGCTTCTTGAAAACCGCGATTGGATAAGATCTTTCGATGAAGTAATTCTTTGTTTAGATGAGGATGAGGCTGGTAAGAAAGCTCTTGAGGAGAGTATTAAGATTATTGGTATTGATAAGGTAAAGATTACTAAATTACCTTTAAAAGATGCTAATAAAGTACTCACAGAGCAAGGTTGGAAAAGTCTTTTAAAATATATCTATGATGCAGCTCCGTATACTCCTACTGGTATTATTAATAAAGAGGAATTATGGAAAGCACTAGAGGCCTATAATAGTATTCCCGCAGTACCTTATCCTCCTTGTTTAAGTGGTGTAAATCAAAAACTTAAAGGAATGCGTCCAGGTGAAATCACTCTATTTATTTCTGGCACAGGTAGCGGCAAGAGTACGATACTCCGTGAGATCATACTCCACGTTTTGGCCACAACGACTGATAAGGTTGGAATCGTATCTCTCGAAGAAAGCCCGGCAGAAACAGCAAGAAAGTTAGCTGGAATGGTATTACAGAGAAATCCTGCAAAAGAAGAGATCCCATTAGAGGAGCTCAAAGTTGGCTTTGATGAAGTCTTTGGGGGAGACCGAGTAATTTTGCTCGATCACCAAGGATCTATGAATGACAGTTCAATTGTTGACAAATTGGAGTACATGTGCCTTAGCGGGGCTAAGTATCTCTTTATTGATCATATCACTATGCTTGTATCTGAAGGCGCTGCGGACTTAACTGGCAATGAAGCCCATGATAAGGTGATGAATGATTTACTTCGTTTGGTTAAACGCCATCCTGTGTGGATTGGTCTCGTTAGTCATCTTAGGAAGGCTGGTAGTGGTGCTAAATCTTTCGAAGAAGGGAAATTACCTTCAATTGATGACATTAGAGGAAGCGGTTCGATTAAGCAAGTCAGTTTTGATATTATCTCTTTCGCTCGTAATCTTACAGCTGCCGATGATAATGAGCGTAATACTATCCTAATGCAGATTCTAAAAGCACGGCAAACAGGACTTACAGGTCGTGTAAATAATGTTAAGTATTCATATGACACAGGTAGACTTTCTGCATGTGACGGCATGGATGATGCAGACGCTTTCGAAAAGGTCGAAGTTCCAACACTCCATACAAAAGGATTCGATTAATGGCAACATCTGAAAAGCTTGAAAATCGTATTGAGAAAGCAGTTGATGTTATTGTTGGTTATGGTGTTTATGATGGTTCTCATCACAAGCAATGGGTTCTGAATAGAGTTTTAGAGATTCTCTGTGACGCAGATGAATATGAAGAAATTCTTAAAAATTACCCAGATTGGGATGTAGGCTTAGCGCCATGACAACTATCAAAGAACTTGCTGGAGAAATGGGCTTACTTAACGATGAGAAGCCTATCGTACGTTATGTAGAATGGATAGAGCCCTGGCATTATCATGACATTTCCTCGCCACATCCTGCTGAAGTTTATATAAACAGGACTATTAGAGTTACAGTAGAAGATGCGATTAAAATGCAAAAGGCTAATGCAGCATTTGAGAATAGAAAAAATAACCGACATTTTACGTACAAGTCTGATGAAATGGCTTTGAATGATTTTGTTGTAACATGTTGGGGAAAAATAGTTGAGGATTATTAATGACGGAAACAACAACGCCTTGGTCGTCCGTAGGTTACTTAACGTACAAGCGGACGTACGCAAGAAAATTTGAAGGAGAAACAGGAGCAGATGCTCCAACTGAAGAATTTCCAGATACTATTGAACGTGTATTAGGTGCATGTAAAGATCAATTGAAAGTTGGTTTCACTGAAGATGAAGAGGATCGTATTCGTGAATACATGCTCGCGCTTAAGTGTTCTGTTGCAGGAAGATTCTTATGGCAACTTGGCACAAAGACTGTAGACAGACTGGGCTTAGCTTCACTCCAGAATTGTGCTTTCACTGTAGTAGATCGACCCATACGCCCTTTCTGTTGGGCAATGGACATGCTGGCACTTGGATCCGGTGTGGGCTACAACATTCAGAAAGTACACGTAGACAAACTTCCAGTAGTGAGGGATTGGTTCAAAGCACCTACAAGAGTTAATCATGCTGGTGCAGATTTCATAATCCCAGATTCTAGAGAAGGTTGGGTTAAGTTTCTTGGCAAAACATTAAAGGCAGCATTTTTAAGTGAACGACAAGAGAACGGGACCTTTACCTTCTCTACCCAAGTTGTACGTGGAAAAGGGTCTCCCATCGGAGGCTTTGGCGGCGTGGCTTCAGGCCCTGAAGATCTTGTGTGGGGCATCGGAAAAATCTCTGAAGTCCTTGAACGACGACGTGGAAAGAAAATAAGGCCCATTGATGCTTTAGACATCATGAATATTATTGGCAAAATTATTGTTGCCGGTAATGTCAGACGTTCAGCGCAGATAGCAATAGGTGATCCTGATGACATCGAATATTTATTGGCTAAGAGATGGGATATTGGCAATATTCCCCCTTGGAGGGATATGTCCAATAATTCTGTTGCCTGCGACGATCTCCGTGATCTTCATGAATACTTCTGGCATGGATATGAGGGTAAAGGAGAACCTTATGGTCTCATTAACCTTCGCTTATCGCGTAAGGTTGGAAGACTTAATGAGACTGAGTACCCTGATCCGGAAGTGATGGGTTACAATCCCTGTGCAGAGCAGTCGTTGGCTCCATATGAGACTTGTTGTCTTGCTGAAGTTTTTCTTCCCAATGTGGAATCTAAAGAAGAATTCCTAGATATCCTTGAATTGCTTTATAGGATTAATAAACATTCTTTGATTCTTCCTTCTCATCACCCTGAAACGGGTCAAATTGTTCATAAGAACATGAGAATGGGAATTGGTCTTACTGGTATCTTACAAGCCTCTAAAGAGCAAAATTCTTGGTTAGCTGATGGCTATAAATATCTTCGTGATTTTGACGCGCGTTACTCTACTATGCACGGTTTCAATCGCTCTATCAAGCTTACGACCGTTAAACCATCTGGTACTTTAAGTCTGCTTCCAGGAGTAACACCTGGTATTCATCCTGCATATGCACAGTATATGTATAGGCGAATACGTATTGCTTCTGATCATAAGCTAGTTGCAGTTTGCCGTGAGCATGGTTACCCTGTTGAATATCAATTAAACATAGATGGTTCTGAAGATTACGGTACAGTTGTTGTTACGTTCCCGTTTGCATATCCTGAAGGGACACGTCTTGCAAAGGACATGACAGCACTTGATCAATTAAATGAGATTAAGCGTCTTCAAACCATATGGTCTGATAATAGTGTTTCTTGTACAGTGTATTACAAGAAAGAAGAGATTCCTGAAATTCGTGACTATCTAAATCGCTATTACAAGAATAATCATAAGAGTTTATCTTTCTTGTTACATTCAGAACATGGATTCAAACAGGCTCCGTTACAAGAAGTTACAAAAGAAGAGTACGAAAAGTTAGTAGAAAGTACTGAGATTATTACATCATTATCCAATGCCGAATTCGAGATGTCCGGTGAATGCGATAATGGCGCATGTCCGCTTAAATAAATCGAGGGAGTCAGAAATGGCTCCCTTTTTAATTGAGGTCAGTATGGACGAAATATTTGAGAACGAGCTACACGTATTAGTTAAGAAATATAAACTTGAGGATTTATATGGTATTCCAGATTATCTTATTGTAGAATGGATGATGGTAAGTCTTGACAACATGTCTACATTTATGGATAGGCTTGAAGAGTTCAGAGATAGCATAAATGAGGAATTGTTAGAAGCTGCTGCGGAGAAAGACTAATGAGTGGCAAATGTATCAAAGTAGATGTTACCGGAGTTACGACATTACATACATATCCTGAAAAGAAACCAACATTGCCGTTTCTTCAGGAACTTGTTGGAGGCTATATAGAGCATGTTAATGTAATGTATAATCGAAGAAAGCATGATGCTTATGTTGATGAAGATGGACTACCTAAAGAATTAAAGGTAAATTCAGCAGCTTTGCTTAAGTATTCACCTTCCGTCAACGGCTACTCTATTCCACTTATTGTGGGTCCCCTTGTAATAGTTGTGCCGGATGAGGTGTAATATGTTTAGGCCACTCTTGGCTCCAAACGAAGATCCGTTACGCTATCAGAATTACTTCGATGAGCTTAAGTATCCTCTTTTTGTTAGTCCTAAATATGATGGAATACGCTGTATTGTCAAGAATGGTATTGCATATTCACGATCAGGAAAGCCAATTCCATCAGCTCAAGTACAGTATGCTTTCAAACATTTAGAACACTTTGATGGTGAGCTTATTGTTGGTGACCCGACTGATTCTGATGTATACAATAGGACACAGAGTCATGTTATGTCAAGAAGCAAACCGGGCGATATCAAGTTCTATGTGTTCGACTATACAGCACCGAGCTGTCTAAATTGGTCTTTTAAAACAAGACTAGAGCTACTCAGAGGTGCATTGTTTAATAATGCACAAGATAATGTCTTCATGGTACAACAAAAGAAAGTAATGATCTATGAAGAATTGATGGATTTTGAAGTAGAATGTTTGTTTGAAGGTTTTGAAGGGATCATGATGCGTGACCCAGAAGCACCTTATAAACAAGGGAGAGGTACTTGGAAAGAAGGTATCATCTATAAACTAAAAAGGTTTCAAGATGATGAAGCAGTTATCATTGGTTTTAAAGAACTAATGACTAACCAAAATGAACTAAAATTAGATGAGCTTGGTTATGCTAAAAGATCATCGTCAAAAGAAGGTCTCGTTGCTGGAGACACGCTTGGTGCTTTTATTGTTGATTATAAAGGCCAGGAATTGGACATTGCTCCCGGTATACTTACGCACGATGATCGAAAGTTGATCTGGGAAAATCAAGAAGACTTCTTAGAGAAGATGCTTAAGTTTAGATTCTTTGCACATGGTATTAAAGACAAACCGAGATTTCCTAGGTTCATAGGATTTCGAAATTTAGGAGATTTATAATGCCTGGATATAAGGCAAGAACTATCAAGTTAATCCTTCGAAAGAAGATTAAGGATTGGCTTGCATCGATTGAGAATGAGACGCTTAGAGGGGAATTAGGAGATAATGTAATTGTTACAGGAGGAGCAATTACCTCGATGTTGTTAGGCGAAAAGCCTCATGACTTTGATTTCTATTTGAGAACGCATAGCGCTACGATGCGTGCTGCTGTGTATTATGCCACTGCATTTAATAGGGCAAATTTTCTCGCGTCAGGTAGTGCGAGGAAATATGATGTTAGAGTTAAGCTTGAAAATATTACTAACATCAAAGGAATAGCTGAAGAACGTATTTTATTCCATATGCAATCAGCAGGAGTAGCCTCTGAGACTCAAGAGACTTATGAGTACTTTGAAGGTCTACCTCAAGCAGAAACAGATGAGTTTGCTTCATCGCTTACAGAGAATGCATATCAGGAATTGCTAGACCATCCTGAAGAAATAGTAGAGAAGCTTAATGAAGAGCTAAAAGCAGATCCTAAAAAGAAACCCTATAGACCAATCTTTCTAACAGATAATGCAGTATCTCTTGCCAATAAGGTTCAGCTGATTATTAGGTTCTATGGCGCACCCTCTCAGATTCATGATAACTTTGACTTTGCACATGCAATGTGTTATTATGATTTCAAAGAGGATAAGTTAAGTCTTCCCTCAGAAGCATTAGAAGCTATTCTATCGAAGACATTGGTTTATGAAGGTAGCCTTTATCCTATAGCATCACTTTTCCGAATTAGAAAGTTCATGAATAGAGGCTGGAGAATCTCAGCGGGTCAAATGCTGAAGATTATTTGGCAAGTTAATAAATTAAAGTTAGATGATACTGCAATTCTTAGAGAACAGCTTTTAGGCGTTGATCAGGCATATATGCATCAGTTGATTACTGCATTGTCTAAAGTACAGCCTCATGAGAAAGTAGATGGTGCATATGTAGCAGCTTTGATTGATAAAATCTTTGATGAGTAACACAATTTGTTTAATTAAAAAGCCTATCCCAAGTGACTTCCCAGGGGCCGCAGGTGAGACGCGCACCTGCCCCATGGCTGCCCTATACCGGGCCGTTCTGCGCGTGCCTGGCAATGCCTCTGGTTGCCTGGTGGATCGTTTTGAAGGAGCTCAAGGGTGGGTTAGTGAAACCGTTAACTTAACCCTCTTTTCTGTCAAGCGTATAGTCACTACGCGAAAAGTGACATTTTGTTTAATACATGTAAGGATGTTATAATGTCGTCTGAAATTCGTCAAAAGTTTGAAGTCAATGGTCAGTTCTTCGATAGCAAGGCGGAAGCACAGGACTTCCTCCGCACACCGAAGATCCAGACTGCACTTCTGGCAGTTACCGCCGGTAAGACCGAGCTGACTGAATGGCTGCTCGAGAATCGTGAGACTGTCGAGATGAGCTTTGAGGTCGGTAAGATTCGTCGCGTGACGAAGGGTGAGAAGAAGAAGCTTGAGAAGGCGCTTGAGGCCCTCGTTGAGCATTTCTCGCATGAGCCGAAGATTGCGTTCCTGGTCGATAACGTTGATGCGATCAAGGACAGCTTTGGTTGGCCGGGTGTGAAGCGTATGAGCGATGAGGAGAAGGCTGCTCTCGCGCGTAACACTCTGGTTGCTGCGACGGAAGGTCGTGAAGACGTTGCTGAGTGGATCATCGCGAACAAGGAAGCTATCCTTGCTGCGTATGCTGCTGGCATCGAGAAGCGTGAAGTTAGCCCCGCTGCTACAGAGGGTCTGGCTGCTTATCGCGCCAAGAAGGCTGCTGAGAAGGCTGCTAAGGAAGCCGCTTCTGGCTGATCTTAATTAAGCTACTATCCTCCGGTTCTAACCGAAGATACTTACTGTGTTTTCCCGAGCAGGTAGCAAATCGGGATTTGATTTAAGCCTTGCTATACACTGATACGGAAGATTGAGAAGTAATCTTAAGGCACCTCATACCCTTAAAGATGAAGGAAGGTCTACGTAAGTAAATATACAAGCTGCTGAGATGTCAGCTCAAGGCTACTTTTTCTAAGGGCTAGCGGTACGGCCAAAGAATCTATACTCTCACAAGAGGTGAGAATTAGAATCTAATGTACCGCGCAATCAAAAACGACTTGGTTAGGTCTCTCCTTCCCTGATCAAGTTGTTTTATGCCTCCTTAAACGGAGGCATTTTTTTGCAAACCTTAACAGGAAGAATCATGAGCAAGAGTAATCGAATTGTAAAGAAAGATCAAGAAGAAATTAGAAGAATTATTGTTGATCTTTTGAATATACGTAAAGCAGGAAAAAATCTTTTAGGTACAGCATACCTTGATTTGTTATATGCAGACGCAAGTATTCTTTCAGATTTACTTGGCAATTGTAATCATCGTTACGGGAGAGATTAATGGGTATGGATCGAGAAAAGTGGTTAGCAATTCGTAATACACCAAGAAAGCTTGGTAATGAAAAAATGATTCATCAGTCGACAGATCTTGTGCACGTCAAAGATGATAAGACTAATGTCACTCGTGTAATTACTAGACACAAAGGAAATACTTTTCGTAGGACTCAAAACAAGGGTTAGTTTATGGTCGAGAAAAAGCTGCTCAAAGATATAACCGTAGTTGATATTACTTTTAAAGCTACTAAGAAGGAATTAGAACTTCTTGATCAAGTCTTCAAAGGTTACCTTAGTAAACATAAGTATCCAATTGACCCTTATGCCACTAAGAATGATACCTTTAACAAGATTTACAAACAAATGGCTCTACATTGGAAACGTGTAGACATGTCTAGTCTAGAAGATGAAGCTATCAAGATTACCAGTGCAGTTAATTGTATGCACAGGATAATGAGAGAGATTAATGAGAAGATTCTCTACGAATAGGGCGTATAGCTCAGCGGTTAGAGCTGAAGACTCATAATCTTTAGGTCCTAGGTTCAAATCCTAGTGCGCCCACCAATCAAGGAAACCAAGTATGAAATACTATCTCGAAATATATACAAAAGAGCTTAACAGAATCACTACAAAATCTTTTGGAGAAACGTTTGCAAGACGTTTTATGCAAGAACTAATATTTATTCCTGAATTTAATATTAGGTATATTAACCTCTTTCAAGAAGATGGTGGTTGTGTAGGCCTTTATAAACTAGCAAAAGAAGAAAACAGAAAACCTCCAACAGATCAATTTGAAATACAATAGAGGTATTTATGGATGAAGGTGAAAGATTAAAAAGAGAAGGAATGAAGACTGTTGAGGAGCAGGAAAAAGCTATCTGGAAGAAAGCTTACTATGAGATAGTGGCAGACTGTCTCAATGAGGTGCCTATCGATCATTTATTTAGTATTGAAATATTTCATAGGACAGTAAGAAAATATATTGGTGAACCACATCATCCTAATACATTTAGTTCATTATCCGGAAGGATTTTAGATAAATGGAGAAGACAAGAATTAATTATACTTGATCATATTGAAAAGTCTATAATAGCTAAAAATCGTTCTTGCCTTGTTGCTATTTATAGGAGAGTACGGTGAAACTTTCTGATTTAATGAAAGACCATACTGTAACACATGCACGAAGAGCATATTGGAAGATTCGAGATGATCATGTTGTGTTACCAATAGTTGTCGATGGGATGCGTGGTCCTTGGAGCGTATTGGTTGCTTTCGATGGTAAGCAAATGATACGTAAGAGTCTTCCACTTTTAACAGATGATAATGATGATTGGGAACGTTATTCACCACCTATTCATACTCAATGAGATCAGGGATCGTCTAAAGGCAGGACAGCAGCCTTTGAAGCTGTGAATCGAGGTTCGAATCCTTGTCCCTGAACCACATACGGTACGGATTTGTTGGGTTCCAAATCACGTACGCCGGATGATCGTAACCGGCACTTCTATTCTTTAAATGCAAAATCGTTGAAAGTAGTAGTTAAATTAATGAAGAGTAACGAGGGACTACTATGAGTAAATTGAAAAAGTTTAAAATAACTGATATCGGTATGATTATTTTAGTCGGTATTGTTGCTGCAGGTCTTATATTCTTTGTTATTGGCTTTCCAGAATTAGGCTGGATTACTAACCGATAATTTTAAAGCCCCTATAGTTAAACGGCATAACAGCACACTTGTAATGTGCGGTTCGTGGTTCAATTCCATGTGGGGGCACCACTTAGGAATTACAATGAAAGCTAGAGTAACCCGAGCGACTTTTATTGAAAGAGCTCACAACGATTACGCGATTGCTCGTTTTTATGGTAAAGGTAAAGTACGTGCTTTCTTTTCTGCTATTTGGCGTACATGGTATTTACGAGATGAATGGGTAGATTAATGTCAGATTTAATATTAGAGAATCTTAAATATTTCGCTCAAATACAACAAGGAGAGATATGGACAGAACGGCATTGGAGACTTGCTTTTGAGACAATGCTGGAATATGAAAAGATTGCCCCTAAAGAACAAACAATATGTCAAAAGACTGGCTCACATACGTATTCTTTCGGTAGTACAAAATGTGTTTTCTGCGATAACCATTTGAGTATATATTAATGAACAAACTATTTTATGATGATGGAAGAATTTTTATGGAGGTTACTCCAGTTAAAGCGCTATTTCACAGCGGTTTAATTCATGATGTTATTACGAAAGGAGGTAAGTTTGTTGTTGATCTTAATACCAATGAACTTACAATTTATAGGCCAAAGGTTGAGAAGCCTAAGAAGAAGGTGAATCCTAGATATAAACCTCTTCATGAACCTACAATCACAATCTCAGATGATCTTGATGTAGCTCTTGTTCAATTAGCTGATCAATATTACCTTGGAAAACATCTGGGTAACTTTTACTATGGTGATTCTAAAAACCGTAGAAGAGTTTTTTCTAATGGAGATTGGGAAGCATTTAAAGAAACTGTAATAAGGTTTTACAGAGAATAAAGCGATATATCTCGCCATCAAATAGAAATATAAAGATAAGTTTAAACTAAATTAGATGAGCGAGATATGAAAAAATTGACTTCATTCTTAGTCCTGACGTTCTGTTCAATGAGCGTATTTGCAGGATCTGCCATTGTTTCCTGGACCAATCCTACAACGAATACAGATGGTACTTTTATTCCGACAACAGGTCCAGGTTCTTTGGTTTCGACACGCGTTCGATGGGGTACTTGCATTAGTGGAAATATCTTTGGAACACAGCAAGGGCAAGTAGTTGCTAATGCACCAGCAAGTAGTGTTGAAATTAGTATGCTACCTTCTGGCACTTATTGTTTTGATGCTTTTTCATTAAACACATATGGTGTAGAATCTGTTGCAAGTAATGTAGCTTCTAAAGTTGTAGAAGATCCCAATAATGCGCCTGTTCTCACAAATCCAGGTGGAAGGACATCTATTAGAGGTGTAGCAACTACGTTACAATTAGTCGCTACAGACGTTGACTCCGATGCGTTAACATATTCTGCGGTAGGAATGCCTCCTGGTATAACGATCAATTCCGCTGGTTTATTTAGCGGTATTCCGACGACTGTTGGTGCTTATTCTGTAATTGCAACTGTTACCGATGTGCATGGGGATAGTGATTCAGAGGTCTTTACTTGGACAATCAATAATCCTCCTACACCGAACCCGCCGACAATTACAGTGCAGACTTATGCGTATGAATTAAATAACAGGAAGTTAGGTCGTATCGTTGCAAGCATACCTCTTGGTGTTGCATGCTATGAAGGTGCTATTTTAAGTAAGAATGGTCTTACTTACTATCAAGTTCCGGCATCAGCAGTTACTGTGACATCTAAGGTACGCTCTAATGTATTTATGGCAGCTTGCGCGTAAGGGGTCTTAAGCGATCGTGGTGGAACTGGTATACACAACAGACTTAAAATCTGTCGCCTAAAGGCTTGTGGGTTCGAGTCCCACCGATCGCACCATTTGGAGCAAAATATGGATCTTGAAACATTCAAGCAGGATTTGGAAACAATACATAATAAATTAATTGATGTTCGTGATTGGATAACACATGAGCATATTTCAGAGGTATTTTCAGACGCGTACATTATCAACACTTTTGAGCATATTGAAGATGAACTTCTTTCACTAGAAGTTTATGTAGTCGAGATGAATGAAGAGAAAAGGGATGACCAAATTCCAATTGTTTTGTAAAAGCAATCCTCAAATTATTGGTAATAAATCTTTTGAAAAGTTCTTAGAGTATTATCCAGGACTTGATAAACGAGAAAGAAAGACTGAGTACCAGCGTCAAATGACAGAGTTATTTTTTAATCAATGTTCTAAGGAGCTTGAGATGAAGTAGTTAAGCCTATGAGGGTACTTCATGTCTCGTTTTTATCAAAATAAAAAGTTTAAGTTGAAGAGAATTAGGCGTATCTATGATGATATGAGTCCTTTCGAACGACGCGAGTATACCAGGCGTTTAGACAAGTGGTGGAAAGCTTGGGTAACGCCTATTAACTATAGTGCTGTGCCTACCGAATGGAACAATTTAAATCATACTCGTCCTAATAGACGTTGGACTGAACGTAATTTAACAAAAGTAATTCATGGCTATGATGCAGATATTCTCTCATGGCCTGATTACAGAAAGCCTCTTCAATATTATTATTAACGAAAATCGGTACGTGTAAGCTCCCCGGCATTGCAAAAAGTGAGTTTACATAAGTACACCGGATAATCGTAACCGGTTTTAGGAGATTTAAATGGATGATAAGTTATGGGCTAATGAGTCTTTGCGAATGGCGCTGCAACAAATCAAAGATGTAGAAACCAAATCTTTGCATGAGGAGATAGATCGTTTACAGCGCGAGCTGACCGAGGCACGTTCCGAACGTAACACTTGGGAAGATACGGCCAGTTACCATTATGCTGAATCTTGTGACAATGAGCGTAAATTGACCGAGGCAAAAGAACTGCTGCGGGATGCGCGGGATCGGTTCAGCTTTGTCAGCGACACGCTGCATGACCGCATCGACGCCTTCCTCGCCGAAAAGGAGGGTGAGCGATGAGCGACACGATTCCCACCGCATTCACGGTGCCGCTTGTGGAGTTCACGCGCCTCGCTACGGAGCGTGATCGCCTGCGCCGCGAACTGGCCGAAGCGCATAAGTGGATTAGAAATACGCCACATCGAACGGATTGTCCAAGTCGTTTGTTACCAGACTTTTATCAAGGACAGCAAATCCCTTGTACATGTGGTCGTAATCGTTTAGCGGAAAAATAGGTATCTTATATGATAACAATCCCATCAACAGTCTATAAGGAGACTTCAAATGAGACTTTCCATACATGGTTTCGTATGGTTTATCGGTGTTCTGCTCGGGATCGCGCTTAATCTTTTGGTGTTGCAAAATACACCAAAGTTGTTGAGCGCAGTCAAGCAGAGCGGTGATTACGCAATGTTTGTTTTCCTCGGCGGCGGTGGAATCACTATGGGGTTCCTTCTCTACGGAGTCAGTAAGTTTATTACTGAATTCTTTAGGGAGCTTGTCTTTTGGCTCAATGTCATTCTTAGGAAGACAGGCCAGAAGGAAGTGTTCAAGGAATGGGCCACTTTCTAGGAGGAATCATGGCTAAAGATGAACTGAAGGAGATGTTCCTGCAGGCGGCAGTGTATCGTTCTGATGCACTGCTGTCTCAGAAACGCGCCCAAGAGGTTGAGTATGAGATACTCAAATACTTGGCGGACCACCGGATGTATGAGATGCTTCAGTTGGATATGAAGCGTTTCAAGGCATACGTCTTCGGAGGTTGACACTAATAGAGGGTAGTTGTAGTAACTACCCTCGACTCCAGTGTAGGGTCCAGTCCCAGAGTATAAAGAGGGGACGAAAGCAAACTATACACCGTTCACGTATGCCACTAATAGTAAGCATACGGCTTAGGGAGATGGTAAGCCCTTGAGGATAATTATTCCTCCATGAAAGGCACTAATTACAAAACTCTGCCTTGTAGAATGAGAAGTGAAAGAAGCTCATTCCATGAATTGTTGGATACATCTCAAAGTGTCCTAAACTGTACGCCTACATGGACCTGAGAAGCCATGTGGGAACTACGCTGCCACCTTAAACCATTTTGTGTCATGACACATATGGAGAGTTGACAACGGTTGTTAACCCTACAACGGAAAAAGGGGAGCTATGTCAATTTTGCGGTAAGCATCTTCATAGCGTAAGTCACAGTACTTATCAAAGAAAACTGTGAGCGCGAGGACAGGCGCTATAGTCTTCGGACGTTAACTCAAATATAGTCCGCGGTTTGAGGGACCACAGAAGAAACCCTATTCAAGTGCGTGCTTACGGCTCTTGATGCTCTTACACAGAAGCTATGATTGGTGCAGTTATTATATCTTTCGTGCACTGATTGAATATATGAATGGTATACGCATTGCCACGTGCGATACGAGTCGAACATGGATACCTCTGTTGCCCTAAAAAGCATAGATGAAGTTTCAATCCATACGAAGCTCAAAGTAGTGCCGAGTAATGGGTCTCGTCAAAACCCTTAGAATTTCTCCTCGATCAATTGGCTAATTCCCAGAAGATTGACTGAGGAATCGCGTTTGTGGTCGCGTAATAAACCGCGCTGTCTGCAGTGGTTTGATGCATGTGTATCGTACACTATTCGCGGATACATGTCCAAGAAATGCATCTCGGTGTCTTGGTGGCTAGCCTTCGGGTTTACGACCTCGGACACTTAAGAGTAATAGAGCTACGCAAGTGAACGAAATTAATGTCCATATAAGGACCTCTTGATTGAAGCTTGTCGGACTCGCCCACCGTCAAAAGGGCCTCAGATTTACTTAAACCAAGAGGTGACTTATGTCCTACGAAGGGACAGATGAGTACTTGTGTCCTAAAGGTCATTATTGGACAGAAGACTGTTGGACTGAACATGACCAATGTTGTCCATATTGCGGAGAGAAGAAGGTATGGACGCACCATATTAATGAGACAAATGGTGTCCAGTTCGACATAAATGGAACGCCGATGGAAGAGACTGTCCATGCCAATCTAGAGGTAATCGGTAAAGAAGAAGTTATCTACTATCGTCCTCTCTACAAGATTCCAACCAAGGGGTAATTATGTATATCTTCTTACCGCCCAATAGCACAGAGCCTGGACGTGTTATGCAGTGTTCCAATGGCTCTTTCGATGATATTGGACTTTATGTCCATAGACTTCGAGAGAAGCTTAACAGGCGAGTTTATATGGACGAACTCCCAGATTGGATTTGGGAAGTACTTCCAAAGGATATGAAGTTGTACAAGGACTTTCACAGGAGTGACTTATGAGATACCTAATGCTGTTTCTTGCATTGTTTTCTTTCACAGCTTCTGCCGATGACGGCTGGTGGAAGCCTATTGATGCCGGTCTTCCTGAACTCGTAAAGGCTGATTTTGAAATCACCAATATGAGTATTGGAGGTCAGAACATTTTCTATCTACTTAAAGGATTGGAGAAGACCGTCCTTTGCATTTCTGAAGGAGGCGTTGGTCCAGGGAGTAGGAGTGGAAGTCGCTGCTTTGTATTGGCGAAATGATTTACAGGAGAGCCCATAAGGGCTCTCCTTCTTTTAACGTCAAAAGGATTATTTTTTTTTTTTTAGGACACTACAATGACTCAAGATGAACTTGATAAGGCAATCCCTTTTAAACTCTCAATGGGAGAACATCTCCTTCTAAAAGCATATAGCGATAGCTCAGACAGGATGATTGAAATGTTTGAGCTCACTATAAAGAATGCATATCAAAGAGGATATGTAGAAGGTTCTCAAATGGTTGTTAAGAAACTAGGTATAGATGATGAATCTTAATCTTGGATGGAGGACGCTCTTTTATCACTACAGGGATTATACTGTCAAACTTAATTTCTACAGTAGTTCAGAAGAGATTTCTCTAGAGATTCTTTACCAGATGTTCAAGGAACGTTACGAAGATGAGAAACGCGAACAAGATGGCAATTTGGCTTAGGGAAGCTTCTCATTCGGACTGCCAAGATAAACTCGTAAATCGTTGTCATGCAGCCGCAGGTGAGATCGAAAGGTTAGAGCGAGAGTTACAGAGCATTAGCAATATTGCAGTTGTTGTAAAACCAATAGAGGTAGAACAGTGGTGGAAGAAATTCCTCAAGAAGTAGACGAAGATCCTCTCTATATTTGTCCTGACTGTGAGAAACCATACAATGAATGCAAGTGTGAGCGTCAACGAGGCTACAATTGACCAACTTAAGAAAATAGGTTGGGTAGTAATAACTATTCCTCCTGAGAACATTCCTGATAGTGTAGATAAAGAAGATATCGAGGCATCTCTTTTAGAATATTATTATGACAGTCTCGTTAATTTCACTGATGAACGAGAACAGCAAGAGGAACGAGAAGATAATTTTAGAGACGATGTAGAAGCAGATGCAGATGTTCTAAGGAGTGCAGGATGGGGCTCAGATGAAGATTATTACTATGGAGAGAATTAATGAATAATGCACGTCGAAAGAAGATAGAAGATATCACCACACGAATTGAAACGTTGGTCACAGAGCTGGAAGAGATTCGAGATGATGAGCAGAGTGCCTTTGACAGTATTCCTGAAAGTCTTCAAGAATCAGAAAAAGGTGAGACAATGCAAGCTCATATCGAGAATTTAGAAAGCTGTGTATCATCTTTGAATGACGTCCTTTCTTATCTCAGTGAAATTGAATAACGTTAGAGAAATAAAATGAGAATTAAAAGAGATGATCCTAGGGCATTAGCTGCAATTAAAGATGCAGATACTGCGCTAATGATGCTTTCAAGATGTATTTTTGATTTGTGTAGTGATGATGAAAAGATCAATGAAGATTTTAATACTTTCGCAGTAAAGGTATCAAAGACATTATCAAAGAAAGTAACAGTAGCCACGTTAAGAGAAAGTGGAGATAAGCTTACGGGCGACATTACCACATGGTATAAGGAAAGAGAGTAATGCTAATCGTAACTAGAGGGATTAACGACTCTATCATCATTAATGATGATATTGAAGTCGTCGTTTTAGATGTTAAGGGTAAGAATGTCCGAATAGGTATTCAAGCACCGCCTGAAGTTATTGTCCATAGATATGAAGTCTATGAAAG
>Ga0105090_10000239_pt1 | contig 25442 bp, 30 predicted proteins | sample PPLLak3March2015_FD_79110 | JGI IMG/M metagenome (GOLD analysis project Ga0105090, IMG submission 79110) | Freshwater sediment microbial communities from Prairie Pothole Lake near Jamestown, North Dakota, USA - PPLs Lake P7 Core (1) Depth... | ecosystem: Environmental > Aquatic > Freshwater >...
CGTGAAGCGTATCTCGCGAACGTGCCTCAGCTGATCGGTCAACGAAAGACGAACGACGCTTCACGAACGACGGACAAAGCGGACGGCCTTGCTGGACGGCCTTTTTGAGCATCCTGAGGCGAGCTCCGCATCAACCATCCCGCCTATCTCTAAATCGGATTAATAGACCATCGCTAACTTTTGACGGGGAGCGACTTCGCCGAATCTAATGAGTGAGGTGGCCCGGAATCGCCAGGGCGATTCCGGGGCAATTTTCTAGAGAGCGCCGACAGCCTGCGGCCAGAACTTGTGGCGGATTTGAGGGAGTGGTTCGTTATCGAAATTGGGGATGTCGTACAAACATCGGTCAATGGTGGCCACTTCATCTTCCGTCAGGTCCAGCGAGACTTTTTTCTTCCAGAATTGGTCGAGAGTGAAATAGTCCGCAGACTGTGGTTTTTCCGCCAGTAACGCTTTCATCTTCTGGAATCCCTCGGTGTCGACTCCACCGATGCGGCCTTTGTTTCGGTCATGGCACCAACTGAGGACTTCAGCGATGCCATACATTGTAATGTCTACCTTTACTCGTTTGCTCATTGGTTCCTCCTCAAAATGAGTTGGCATTCTAGCTCAATTCTTGTGAGATCAACAAGGCTCAATTCCCGGTTCATTGAAGAAATCCTGTAGATTGCATGGTGAAACAAGGGATCTGTATACTTCACGGGTATTCAATAAGTTAAAATATAGGTCGAGAGAACATGCATGGATAGGCCCTTCGGCCTAGTCTCGAGAAAGGTCAGTCGTGAAGCCTATCCGCCTTCCTGCGATCTGTAAGCTCGCATTTCCATTAAAACCCGTACTGTTGTGTTTAATGGCGATCAGTCTGTTGTCCTGTTCAAAAACAGATCCGTACACACCGTCCGATCTCTTTTACTACTACGCGAGCTATAAAGTCGGAAAGAATCCTACAACGATTACGACGGGTGATTTCAATCACGATACCTTTACCGATCTTATTACGACGAATATCTCCAGCAACACGATTTCTATCCTGCTGGGTGTTGGTGACGGGAGCTTTCACGACCAAACCCAAATAAAAGTGTGTCAGGAGCCGCGGACATTGGTGACGGCGGATTTCAACCATGACACCTATGCGGATCTTGTGCTGGCCTGCTCCGGCGGTGATGAAATTGCATTCCTGATGGGAAGAGGAAACGGGAAATTTGAAGAGGGCCCGCATTATCCGGTGCATCGAACTCCTGTGGCGCTCGCGACCGACGACATCAATGGAGACGGCCATCCCGACGTCGTCGTCGCACTCCGTAACGACAAGATCAAAGTGTTTCTTGGAACCGGGACGTCTGAGTTCCACCATGGCGCTCAGTATCAGTATGGTGATACGCCGACATCCGTCGCCCTGGCTGATCTCAATGGTGATGGGAAGATTGATATGGTGGTTACCAACGGGGGGCCCATGTCCAATGCCGTATCGATCTGGTTGGGTAACGGAGACGGGACATTCCGTGATCCCAAGGACTACCGGACCGGCAAACGTCCGCTTGCAGTGACGTTTGCCGATTTCAACGATGATCACCACCGTGATCTGTTGGTGATCAACGGAGAGCGCGACTGTTTCACAACATTCCTTGGGAATGGGGATGCCACATTTCAGCCAGGAAAAGATTCCGGTGCCGACGCCGGGCCCATCGCAGGCGTCACGCGTGACTTCAACGGCGATCACATTCTTGATGTTGCCATCACAAATTTGCAGTCGAATGATCTGTCGATTCTCTTTGGCAAAGGCGATGGCACATTTCAGTATCCGCCCAGAAACTATCGGACGAAAGCCGGCCCGTTTGCACTTGCGACATTCTGGGTGACCACAAAGGAAGCCGAGGAGCCAGGGCTTGTCACCGCTGATAATGGAGACGGTACGGTTTCAATTTTTCTCCATCGGGGACTCAACACGATAAAACCAGCGCCAAATACACCAAATGTGCGATGACGACTCGGCGCCTTGCGCAATCGTGGCACTTCTTGACAGGCCAGGAACCCTCCGTTAGAGTGGCCGAAAGGCGTGATTAAGCGCCGAATTCTAGTTTGTGTGAGCAGATGCCCCTGAGAACATTTACCTGGTGGTTTGCGATGGGTTCAGTGCTGACCCTCGCTGTTCTGATGGTGCAGGGCGGCATCCGCGATCTCCTGGAGGGCACCCAGCCTGCATCAGGCGCAACGGCGGTTGTGTCTTTCGGCACAACGATTCTTGGTGGGGGCCTTCTGGCAGGATGTTTAGCGGTTGTTCTCAATCGACTTCGGTAACGACACACTAGACGCGATGGTATGCGTTGCTTGAAATGCAAAGGGTTCATGATGGTCGAGCGGCACTATACGCTCATGAATCGACGGCTCTTCGCTCGCTGTCTGAACTGCGGGTTTTGGATTGACCTGGCGGATGTTCTACGGTTTTTCCACAAGGTTATTGATAGTGGTGTTCGTGGCGGGAAAGTGCGGGAATCCTACCCGCTTTAAGTTGTCCCTGTAGACCACAGTCCTGGGTAAGGAGCACCCCATTGGTCAAGTCATTCTCCCTCACGTCAACGTTTCTGGCTGCAGTGTTCGGTACTGTGGTCTTCGGTCTTCCTCTTGAGGCCAAGGCCGAATATAGCCATAAACATAAGCGCCAAGTTCGATCCGTGAGTACCTCGGGTGACCGCCTGCCTTGGCGCGTGGCTCCCGCGCATAGCATTCTCCTGAAAGAGCTTCATTCAGGGCGGGTTCTCTACCAGCATGAATCACTTAAGCGACTCTCGCCAGCCAGCCTGACTAAAATCATGTCAGCGCTTGTGATTTTGGAGAAGGGGAAACTGGACGATCAGGCGACCATCAGTCGCAATGCCGCGCGTGCACCCAAAACGCATCTTCGGCTCCGCCCAGGAGAGGTGTTCAAACTGGAAGACTTGCTCAAAGCCATGCTGATCGTGTCGGCTAATGATGCCTGTCTGGCTGCGGTGGAACATGTCGGGGGTGACGAAGAGCAATTTGTCATGCTCATGAATGCGAAGGCTGCCGCTCTTGGGTTGACTGATACCCACTTCAGCAACGGCTGTGGATTTGACGGGCCCGAGCATTATTCGACGGCTGAGGATTTAGCCAAGCTCAGTGAAGTCGCTCTTCAGAATCCAATCTTCCGAGCGCTCGTGCGGGAGGAACGTGAGATTATTACACCGATCAGTGGTCACCGCGCATACGTCTTGCACAGTACCAATCGGTTGCTAGGCCGCATTCCCGGCGTGGAAGGTGTAAAGACCGGATTCACCTCCAAAGCAGGTCGATGCCTCATTGCTAAAGTCTCTCAGAATGGCAGCGACCTGCTACTCGTCATCTTGAACTCCAATCGACGCTGGAACACTGCCGTCAGTCTTATTGACTACGGACTCAGATCTACTGCGACGGTCCAGTAACTCCCTAATCAATTCAACTGACCTGCCGAGCTTTTCCAATTTATTCTAAGTAGATGGAGGCTTCCTGGCCGGGCTACTCCAGCGCGCCATCCCCATGACCTAATGCGCTGTTAATTTATGACGAGCGATGCAGCAGGCCCTACCTGTCACAGGGTCAGGATTCAGATCTCTGAGTCTTGTGATAATAGAAAGTGCTACACCAGTAATGGATGGTCAGGGCTCAGCAAGGTGCCTAAGACTGAGTGCACGTCAACGGACCGGAATGCAAGTATCGATGAAGCTGATTGGTGTTAGTAAGGGAACAGAGCGGTTTACGATTGCAGGTTGCGACAACATACGAGGTAAGCATCGCATTTCTTGACAGATCGCGAACCTCCTATTTTCTAGCACAGACGCCTAGCGGGGAGCGGAGAACTCGATATTCACGTCTTTCCCGAGGTAGTTTACCTGGAATCCTTGTTTGTCATAGGCCATGACGGCGCCCATCACGTTTTCATCCCCGTACTCTTCTTTTCCCAACAATTTCCGGATGTCCTCGGGGCTTTCGCTGTTCAACACATTTCTAAATATGCCGCGCGCCTTGTGGGTGAATCGGTTGTTGATGAATATAAGGTCCACTTTCCCATCCTGGACACGGACGCCAGCCATTGGACCAGTAGGCTTCCGTTGATCGATTAGGAAAATAAAGGCTGCTTCCTGTTCCGCTTTGATTCCGGCAATCTTTTCATTGACCAGGACATCCAGGGCCTTCGCCTCAGAGTCGCCTAACTTTACTCCGAACAGCGATACCGTCGCGCTGGAAATCTCCTTCGATTCCATCACGTCGTTCTTGCTCAACTCATAGGGCTCGGCATGCAACGATGAGGTCGCACTGGTGAGGATCGCCATGAGCATCCCGGCCAGCACAGGAAATCCATATTTCTTCCTCATCGTCTCCCCTTTCACAGATCAAATGTGTCAGCTGATCGTACGGATTGTTCAGATCATTTCAAGGATAGGCAGGATTCATGAAGTTTCAAACATTCTATCCAAGGGAAGCTGAACTTGCAAGAAAGGTCCAACTGAGAGTGAGGAAATTGTAAACCGTGAAATCGCCAAAGAGAGACGTGCCTTAAGCGGTCACTGTGGTGGCCAGCAGCAGTTCACCGAGACGATGGAGGCGTAAGAAGTAGGGTTGGCAATCCGCTTCCAATTCCGACGTCACCCCCTCTAGATCCGCCAGGCAGTCTTTTAGAATCTCGACTCGTTGATGGTCTAACCCTTCCGGACTGTCCAAGAAAAACACGACGCAGCCGCTGATGACGGTATCGAGAGTCATCAGCTGTCCCTGATTCGGGCTGGCAAAGGTTGGCCAGCCTTCGCTGCAATGTGTTTCCCAGGCTGATGTGATGGCGGCACGATTCACGGTCATGACCTCTACACCTCCAGCTATTCCTGTCCCAGCCACCCTAGTGCATGGAGAAGGAGTGCGGCAAGCGTGCATAAACCGATACCGACAAACCGATAATCCACATCGTCCCGGTTCAGGCACCACTCAACCAAGCGTGATCGCCAGGTCTCCGGTCCCAGAGCGAGGAACAATCCTTTGAGGAGCATGGCTAAGGCAGTCACAATCCACAGGGGTTGGTACGTGAGTGGCAGGGCTGCGATGAGCAGGACGGCCCCTGCGACGACCGACAACCATTGCCAGGTCCAGATCGCTGGCTGTTGGCGGATCACCTCCCGCAGACGCTCAACCATGAAACGAGGTGCCAACAATAGAGAGCACCCATCAGCGAGCCAGATTCCCGCGATGGCGGCTAAGGCATAGTCCCTCATGATGAACCAGAGGGAAGAGGGTTACCTATGAAGAAGGACCGGATCAAGGGTACAGACCCCGTTGCAAATGAGCTTGGGCAACCTTGTCAATTCCGTTCATCAGTGCTGCCATCCTCATGGAGACTCGCTTTTCGGTGGCGAAGAGCTTGGTCTGGTGAAATGCCGAGGTGATAATGTCCTGGAGGCGTTTTCTGATATCCGTTTCATTCCAGAAGAACCGCTGCAGATCCTGGACCCACTCGAAATAGGACACAATGACGCCACCGGAATTGGCCAGGATGTCGGGGATAATAAAGACGCCCTTGTCCTCGAGAATTCGATCAGCTTCAAGGGTGGTCGGGCCATTGGCGCCTTCCGCGAGGATCCGGCACCGAAGGGCGGCGGCATTGTGCACAGTGATCTGTTCCGACAGCGCGGCTGGGACCAACACGGTGCATGGAAGCTGGAGCAGCTCCTCGTTAGTGATCCAATCGCCCATCTTTGTTTCCTTGAGCGTCTGACCCTTGGTCTTGTAGCGGTCCAGGAGCTCCCGGATGTTGAGTCCTTTTTCGTTATAGAGACCGCCGGTGACATCGCTCACTGCAATGACACGAGCTCCTTCTTGTTCCATGATGAGGGCGGTGTGCATCCCGACATTCCCAAATCCCTGAACCACGACGGTGACGTGATCGATGGAGAGGTTAAGATGCCGAAGCGCTTCCAATGTGACATACACGACCCCTCGTCCCGTCGCTTCTTCCCGGCCTAAGCTCCCGCCGATCGAGAGGGGTTTTCCTGTCACCACACCGGGGACGGCGTAGCCGACTTGCTGGCTGTAGGTGTCCATTATCCAGGCCATAACCTGCGCATCCGTTCCGACGTCGGGTGCCGGCACATCCTTATCGGGGCCGATCAGCGGGAAAATCTCGGCGGCGTAGCGTCTGGTCAGCCGTTGAAGTTCCGTGCGGGACAATTGTTTTGGTGCGACGGCTACGCCTCCCTTGGCGCCGCCGTAGGGCAACCCGGCCAAGGCGCATTTCCACGTCATCCACATGGCGAGTGCGGCCACTTCGCCGAGGTTCACATCGGGATGGTAACGGACACCCCCTTTGGAGGGGCCGCGCGAGGAGTCATGCTGGACGCGATATCCGGTGAAGACTTCGACGCGATCGTCATCCATCCGGACGGGAATACTGACGACGAGGGACCGCTGTGGCTGCTTGAGCCGCTCTCGCAGGTTGTGATCCAGATGCATCGCTTCCGCCGCCTGGTCAAACTGGGAAACGGCCAATCGAAAAGTCGGGGTGTCGTATTCTTTCATGCTGTCCTCACTCTGCCTCGGGAGAGAATGTCGAGTTCATGGTCATGCAACGGTATGAAATTCGACGGGTGCCGGTGCCCCGGTCCACTCGATGGCCAATGTCTGTTTCAGTTGGTCCAGAAGCGAGTGCGTCACAGACAGCAAGGAAACTGGTTGGTCGACGACCTTAGCCATTGATGTGGCGTGGCAGCCTTGCAGGCCACAGGGAGTGATCTCTTGAAATGGAGAGAGATCCATGTCCACATTGAGGGACACCCCGTGCATGGTCACGCCTCGATCTACGCGAATCCCGATCGATGCAATTTTGGCATTTTGGAGACCTGTCACCCAGACGCCCGGGGTCTTTGCTTGCCGACGACCGGCAATCCCGTTCTTCCGCAGACATTGAATCACAGCTTCTTCTAGTTGCTCCACGTAAGCCCGTACGCCTCTGACATGATCTGTCAGGCGAAGAATCGGGTACACCACGAGTTGCCCAGGCCCGTGATAGGTCACAGAGCCGCCCCGGTTGACATGGTGGATCTCGATTCCGTTTATGCGGGTCGCCCTGGGGTCGCTTCCCCAATCCGAAGCCAGCGTTCGCCGGCCGATGGTATATACCGGTCGGTGCTCGAGGATGAGGATGGTATCGGGTCTGGAGTTCATGACCCTCTCGTGATGCAGGCGCATCTGAAGGTCCCATGCATCAGCGTAGCGAACAGGCGAAGAGAACCAGAGCAGTTCTGTCGGAGTGCGGAAACCGGGCTTGTTGGACTGGTTCACGACGGTAGGCTTGCTTAGAGCCATCGGTGCTGTCATGGCACAAATTTCTGCACCGTTGGCCGTGGCATCGTCAGCGTGGCCTGGCCGGTACGCCCCTGAATCGTCATATGAAGAGATGGTTGATCGCCTTCGCGCATCGCGCTGTGCCAGAAGTCCCCCATATTGTAGAGCTGGCGTTGATCCAAGGCTGTGATGACATCTCCTGTTTGCAAGCCGGCCACACCGGCGACCTTGGTCGGATCGACGTTCAAAGCAAGAATTCCGCGCTCTGCGTCCAGGCCGAAGCTGGCGGCGACGCTGGGAGTGACCGTCACCGGTGTGAATCCGAAATCCGGTCGGGAGATGGTCCCGCGAAGCATCATCGAATGAATGTGAGGATAGACGGCTTCAATGGCGATCGCGTAACTGATCGCTTGGGCTGATGGCGCAATCGCGACATTGATGCCGATCACCTGGCCGGATAGATCAACGAGCGGGCCGCCGCTATTGCCGGGATTGATGGCAGCATCAGTCTGGATCAGATCGTACAAGGTTTCGCCGTTCGGGGTCAGGACCGAGCGGTCCAGCGCACTAACGACGCCAACGGTGACGGTCGATCCTCCCTTGAGGGCCAAGGGGTTCCCGATCGCAACCACGGTTTCTCCAATTTCCAAGGTTGCAGATGCGTTCAGCGTGGCTGGGACGAGATCGGTCGCATTGATCTTGACCAATGCGAGATCCAGCAAGAAATCTCGCGCGACCACGCGGCCCGGCGTCAATCGCCCGGTCGGTAATCCTACGACGAGACTCGTGACCCCTTCCACCAGATGATTGTTCGTCAGGATGTAGCCTGTTGTATCAATCACAATACCTGAGCCGGAGCCTGATTGTGTCGTGTGCAAGGAGGGAGTAGTGGGCATGCCTCGCGTCAGAATTGTCACGACGGAGGGGCGTACCTTGGCTACGACAGCCGGCACCGATAGGGGCTTGTCCTCAGCGATCGCCTGATTGCCCCATGCGGGCGTCCCAAGTGCTGAGAGCAGGAGGATAATCAATCCTTGCGGCAGCAGAGAAAAGACGATTGGCCGAGGCTGCTTCATTTGAGTCCTTACAAAGCCGAAGACATGGATCCAATGTGGATCGCATTCTCTCATACCTGAGCGGGATGGGGAAAGACAGAACAGGTGCACGAGATGAAGATCTCGTGCACCTGGGGGAAGGAGAGGATGGACTTACTTAATGGCCGCAAACAGCTCTTTGATCTCCGGGGTCTTGAGCTTCTTGAGCGCTTTGGCCTCGATTTGCCGGATCCGTTCACGCGTGACCGACAGGTTCTGGCCGACTTGCTCAAGGGTGCAGGGCTCGTCATGTCCAATCCCAAATCTGAGCCGGATCACTGTCTGTTCTCTCGGGGTCAAGATGCCCAAGATACGATCCAGTTGCTGCGTCATCTCGGTACGATGCACATGGGCATCAGGCGGCGGCACTTGGTGATCAGGAATCATCTCCCCGAATTCCGTATCGCCGTCACCAACTGGCCGTTCCAGGGCGACTGGCTCTTGGAAAGCCTGGACGGTTTCATGTAACCGCTCAGGTCTCATCCGAAGCACGTTGGCAATCTCCTCCAGCTTGGCTGGACGACCGAACTGCTGTCCGAGTCGGCGTGTGACCCGGAGGATCCTACTGGAAGCCTCTGTCTGATGCACAGGGATACGGATCGTCCTAGATTGATCGGCCAGGGCTCGTGTGATCCCTTGACGGATCCACCAGGTTGCATAGGTACTGAACTTGAAGCCTTTTCGGTGTTGATACCGCTCCGCGGCCTTCATCAAGCCGATATTTCCTTCCTGCACCAGATCTAGCAGAGTCAAACCTCGATGGGTGTAATGTTTGGCTACATCAACCACCAGGCGGAGATTGCAACGGACCATCTCGTCTTTCCCTCGCTCCAAGATCGACCGAGCGGCCCGGACTTCATCGAGTAAAGTCCTCAGCTGTTTAGCGACGGTGGCCGCTGGCTTCATCTCCCGGATCGAGGGCTTCAGGACGCTCAGAATCGCCTGCTCGACTTTGTCCAATGAAGTGGCCGAAAACCCGCTCAATCCGCGTGCTAGCTGAAGGGCTTTCATGGACTCCACAATGACGGGAGTGCGCTTTGCGCGGGCCATGACTTTGAGTGTGTTTCGCAATGCCACTCGGATACGGCGCGAGCCTTCATCCAGACGCTTTGCTAGGGCAATTTCTTCTTCTCGCGTCAGGAGCGCCCGTTCGCCGAATGAACGAAAGTAAAGCGACTCCAGGAGAAAGGGGCTGGCCCCCGGGCTCGTTTTGAGCGTGGCCGCTGCCATTTCTGTCGGCTCCGGTTCTGCATCCACCTCCGTCTCTCGTCCGATTGCTTCCAGCGCATCGCTGGCGTCGGAGTCGTCGGTATCGACATCGGCCGTCGCGGTCTGATCGTCTATGGTTTTTTTTGTACGCAGGTCTTCATGTTCCATCGCGTCACCTCTTATCTGCTGGTTTCGCATCTGTTCACTCCTGTTAGAGCCGCTGGGGATCAAGAAGATTCATCACCGCGTCTCACTCTTATAATTCTTCTACGAAGCAAGAGTGATGCTGGATTGAAGATGAGAAGACCGAGGCGCAATCTTGAAGATATTCCAGAAAGATTAGGGGCGCTTAATGAGAAAATCTAAATCGAAGTGTGATGAGAATGCGGCAACTATGTAGGATTCGCACCGGGTGCCAGCCGATTTGCCTCACTCTTTCTCTCTGCGATCATCGTTCTCGGGCGATGTAGTCATTCACTCTCAATGAAACCGGTGGTTGTGTTTCTTCATTGATACTGAGAGTGGTGCGAACTTCGTCGGGCATAGGGTGGTTGGTTACCGTGCCCCCTATCTTGGTTGCAAAGGGTGGAACGAACCCCATAGAATGCCGCCCCATGTCACAACTTTTATCAGGCGAACGCATCCATCTCGTCGACAAGAAAGGGCGGCAGTACGCGCTGACGCTCAAGACCGGGGAGACGTATCAATTTAGCGGACAAAAGATTCCTCACGACGAGATGATCGGCCGTCCCGATGGGACGGTTATGACATTGTCTGGCGGGAAGAAGATGTTGGCGCTGCGCCCGACCTTCGGCGACTACGTTCTGAAAATGCCACGAGGTGCACAGGTTCTGTATCCCAAAGATCTGGCGCTTATCCCGATGTGGGCCGACGTGTATCCGGGCGCGCGTGTCTTCGAAGCCGGGACCGGGTCAGGTGCGCTGACCATGGCGCTCTTACGTCTTGTCGGGCCGCAGGGCCTTGTGGTGACGTACGACCTGCGGGAAGACTTTGCAAAGACGGCGCTGACGAATATCAATCGCTACTTGGGGCCGACGCCGAATCTCGTGTCCTTGAGGAAGAGTGCCTACGAGGGGATTGATCTGCTGGATGATGGTATCCCGTTCGATCGCGTTGTCCTTGATCTGCCGGAGCCCTGGCAGGTCGTGCCGCATGCGGCGAAGGCCTTGCGGTCCGGCGGCATCTATCTGAGCTTTGTGCCGACGGTTCCGCAAGTCGTTCAAACCGTTGAAGCGCTTGAGCGGGCGAAGGTGTTCGGCCTGGTGGAGACGTTCGAGTCCCTCATCCGTACCTGGTCGGTATTGGGGCGAAGTGTTCGTCCCGATCATCGGATGGTGGCCCATTCGGGCTTTATCACGGTGGCGAGGAAGGTCGAGCCGGGTCTGCTGGGAGTCAGCCGCGAGCCGGATCTTGCGGAGACGGCTCTCTCAGAGTCCCTCGGGGACATCGATACAGAAGGGGCAACATCGTGAAACGGTTGGACGGAAAAGTTGCATTAATTACGGGCGGGAATGCCGGCATTGGGGAGTCCATTGCCAAGCGGTTTGCCGAAGAGGGCGCAGCGGTCGTGATTACGGGCCGACGCCAGGCCGAACTCGATCGGGTGGTACGTGAGATTTCAGCGCATGGCGGCAAGGTGCTCGCTGTCGCCGGGTCGGTGACGGATGATGGACATGTACGGTCGGTGGTCCAGCAGGCGGTAGCTTCGTTTCGAAAAATCGATGTGTTGGTGAACAACGCGGGCGTCGGAGATTTTGGAAAGCGCCTTCATGAGATGAATGATGCGGCCTGGGCGAATGTGCTGGATGTGAATCTGACCGGAGTGTTCCGCATGACACGGGCTGTGATTCCAGAAATGCTCAAGCAGGCCGGCGGATCCATCATCAATATTTCATCGGTCGCCAGCCTGGTCGGCATCCCACTCTTGTCCGCGTATGCAGCTTCCAAAGGAGCGCTCGATGCGCTCACTCGATCGATCGCGATTGATTACGCAACCGATGGGATTCGGTGCAATGTGGTGAACCCGGGCTTGATCGATACGCCGATGGCCGCACCCTTGATGGCCAATCCGGATCAGCTGGGATCGATCTTGTCGCACTATCCGATCCGCCGCCCGGGCAAACCTGAAGAAGTGGCGAACATGGTCCTGTACCTTGCGTCAGATGAATCGGCGTGGGTCACCGGCGGGACGTTTCGCATTGATGGTGGAATGACGGTGTGGTGAGCAATCCCACTGGCCACAGAGTGCAGGTGAGATGAATATGGAGATTGACGCGCACACAGGGTTCTGTGGGGTCATCGGGAATCCTGTCGAACATTCGCTTTCCCCCGCAATACACAATGCGGCGTTCCAAAGGCTTGGTCTGAATCTGGTATACCTCGCGTTTCGAGTCGAGGCAATCGGTGAGGCGATCAGGGGGCTGCGCGCGTTGGGCGGATTTCGAGGCGCGAGTGTCACGATTCCTCACAAGGTTTCCGCGATTCCCTTTCTTGATGAGGTGGAACCAACCGCGCGCCACATCGGGGCCATCAATACGATCGTGGCACGCCAGGGCAAGTTAACCGGCTACAACACGGATGCCACCGGGGCTTTGCGTGCGCTCCGTGGAGGTGTTGGGTCCCTCGCTGGGAAATGTGTTGTGATTCTGGGGTCAGGAGGGGCCGCTCGTGCGATTGCCTTCGCACTTGCTGGAGAGCCGGAACTTGCCGGATTGACGTTGCTTGGCGTGGATGAAAGCGAGCGTTCGCTCTTGGCTGCGGATCTTCGTTCGAAAACGCCACTGACGGTGACAGAGGCTCATTTGGATGAGGCCTCACTGGGCAAGGCCCTTCCCGCCGCGCAGATACTCATCCACTGCACGCCGATCGGCATGTCTCCAAAGATCGAAGCATCCTGTGTTCCTGCCTCGCTGCTGCACGCAGGACTTGCAGTCATGGACATTGTTTATAATCCGCGCGCCACACGGTTGCTCAATGATGCCAGGCAGGCAGGATGTGTCACGATCCCCGGGTTGGAAATGTTTCTTCATCAAGCCGTCGCTCAATTTGAGTTGTGGACCAATCAAGCCGCTCCCGCGGATGTGATGCGTGCAGTGCTGGAGTCTCGTTTCCGATGAACATCGTGCTGATCGGATATCGCGGGACGGGGAAGAGCACGGTTGGGAAAGTGCTCGCGGCGAGGCTTGGCCGGCCCGTCGTCTCAACGGATGCGGAAATTGTCCGACGGGCGGGGCAGACAATTCCTGAGATTGTCGCGCAGCATGGCTGGGAGCATTTTCGTGATCTCGAGTCGACGGTCTGCGAGGATCTGGCAGCGCGGGATGGATTGATCATCGACACTGGTGGTGGAGCTATTCTACGTCCGCACAATGTCGAGTGCCTGAAAAGGACGGGCACACTTTTTTGGCTGACGGCTTCAGTGGCGTCGATCGCTTCGCGCATCGGATCTGACAACCAGCGCCCTTCGCTGACAGGCACTAAATCGTTCGTTGAGGAGATTGAGGAAGTTCTGGTTGTGCGAACGCCCAAATACCTGGAGGCCGCCGACCATGTCATCCAGACGGATAGCCGTTCAATCAATCAGATCGTCGAGGCGATTCTTTCCTGTATCTAGGAACCTGTGGAGGGCGGTATCGTTTTAATATTGGGGCGAGTAGTTCCCGTCATTCTTGACAATTCTGCCTAGGAAGTGATTGAAATGTCGCGTGCGCCCGTAGCTCAGTTGGATAGAGCGCCGGGCTTCGAACCCGTAGGTCGCAGGTTCAATTCCTGCCGGGCGCACCATCGGGAAGGCGGTACTAAGAGACAGTTGCTAAGTCATTGAAAGATCAGGGCCTCAAGTTTTCCTGTCGGTGTATTTTCCCTCCTGTGTCATTAGTTCTTTTCTCCCGCCAAAGAGGAATAGAATTTGAATGGTCCCTCCCGTAAAATTAAAATATGTGAGATGAGGGCTTGTCCCATGGCTGGCATTTACCGAACAGAGAGACGTGGGGGAACGAGGCCTGTTAGAATTATAATGTCAGTTCGGCATCGGTGGACTCGTTCTTGTCCGTGCTGTGGTCGGATCCTCCAAAAAGATGAACCCATGAGTGCCTGGTGTTGCAAATGTGGGTGGCAGTGCGGGTAGCCGGATCAAGAGGAGGGAATGACGATGACTCCTATAATACACGATGTGAGAGCAGGTTTTCTTCTCGCTGTAGGGCTGGCCATGCTTGCGCTCATCTGTGCCGTTGCTGGGCTCGGAGCGGTTATGCGGCCAATTCGTTGGTCTGAGCGAAAGGATTCCCGGTAGCCGCTTCATAATCAGAAGAGACGGTCCATATATATTTCGGTCAGCTTACTCCTTCCTCCCCGGGCTCTTCTTCTGCTTGGCACATCCCCAATCTTAAATAATTTCTCAGCATATTTAACGGCTTATAGTCATTCAACTGGTTAGCTCCACGAGGATTTTGACCCAGGTGGTGGGAATTTCCTTCGCATCCACAGTCGGAATTTTTTAAGGAGGGGCTAGGGGAAACCTTCCCGGGGAAGACAATTCTGAGCCTGGTGCTATAGTTGTTCTAACGATTTGCATTGGCCGTCACTACGCATGGCCGCGAAAACCTCTTAAGGAAGTTGGGATTCGTGCGTATCCGACTAGAGGCGATGACGATCGCTTCGCGATAGGATTTATTAACTGAGGGAGAATTGTATGACGGGAAGAAACGTGTCCGTGGGTAGCGTAGTCATGTTAGGGCTGGTCATGATCATGAGTCAGGGTTGTAGTCTGAAATGGCTTCAGTCTGATGGAGATGTCACGTCAGCACAATCAGATAAATCAGACAAGTCGAAGAATTGGAATGGGGAGGGCGTGAACCCCAATATCCCGGGGATGGCTCGCGGTGGGGCATCAGGGGAGCTCAAAGGATTTTCTCAGAATCCCGATGAAGAGCGATTGGCTCAAAGTGGCTACAGAGCCTCGCTGAATCCTTCCGATATCACGGCAAGACGGCGCGCTGAGTTAACGAAGGAGGAGAAGGCGGCCATTGAAGCGGGACTTCAGGACGTGTTCTTTGGCTATGATCAGTGGACGGTCTCTGATGCCGGGATGGAAGCGCTGAACCGCGATGCGAGCTGGCTGAAGGATCATCCCGGCGCGCTCTTGAAAATTGAAGGCCATTGTGACGAACGAGGAACGACTGATTACAACATGGTTCTTGGGGACAAACGGGCGAAGGCGGCAAAGACGTATCTCCTTGAAACCGGAATCAATCCTAAACAAGTCGCGATCGTGTCATTCGGAAAAGAGCAGCCGTTTTGTTTCGATCATGCCGAGTCATGCTATCAGCAGAATCGTCGTGGGCACATGTTGCTTCAGGTCAAGCAGTAGAAGGTTCGAGTCACATTATCCGGAGGCGTCCTTCAGCAGATCATGCCGGAGGACGTCTCGCATGATCGTCCCTTTCGTCAAACGAGTTAATAGCTGGTCGATATGCCAATTTCAGCGATGAAAAAAATGGCCTCGCTGCTCAGGTCTGACAAGAAGTCGCAGGAGGCGGTCTTGTCGAATTCCGATGAGCGTCGGATTCAGCCACGCTTTACGACGCAGTTTCGAAGCACCTTCTCGGGCGGCCAGAGCGATGGATATGGACGAACGCTCGATCTATCCATCGGAGGGTGCAAGATCGAGAGTGAAACAGTTGTTGGCCAAGGAGACAAGTTTGAATGTCGCCTCCATATTCCAGACCTGGATTGGCCAATCATGATCGATGAAGCTACCATCCGTTGGGTTGAGGGGAAGACATTTGGGTTGGCATTCACGCGCATCAGGTCAGGGGAGCAAGATAAAATTACTGCCCTCATCGGCAAGCTTGAGCAAGAACAGCAGGCTTGACCCCTCCAACTCCCGCGTCTCCCCGTGTCAATTACTCTACCTGTCTGACTCTCTCCTTTCCCTCATTCGAATTTCAAGCAGAACGACTTCGATTGAACATATGCCGTCAAGGCTCGTCTCCATCCTGCCTGGGGCGACAGCTGGGAGCCCGTTATGAGGGGGACTACCGATTGACAGGCTCCCTCTCGCTGTAACAAAGTACGAACAATAGACAGGATGAAACGAAGAGCCCCTTCGTGGCCCTCGTTTTCAGCCTTTTCATTTTTGCAGGGGAACCGAAAGGAGTGTGGAGTGGAGCAACGGTATGCGATCACAGTCAAGTTTTTGGTCAACGCTGATTCGGCTGAAGATGCCGAGGAAATGATAGAAACCGCCTGCGAAAAGGCCACCGCCGCATTTCCTGAAATGAGCTATGAGGGAATTGAGGATATTGAAGAGGAAGAAGACGACTAGCAGGCTGCGGAAAAACTCGGCATATGCAAAAAGTACGGTTGAAATACTCCGTATGGTATGAAGACCTCACTCGCCTCAGGATGCTCAAAAAGGCCGTCCAGCAAGGCCGTCCTCTTTCTGTCGTTCGTGAAGCGTCGTTCGTCTCTCGTTGCAGGATCAGCTGAGGCACGTTCGCGAGATACGCTTCACGAGGAACGCTTCACGGATGATGGGAACGCCGCTGGTGGACTTTTTCAGCATCCTGCTAGTGCGCCGGAGAGTCTGAAGTGATGCAGGCAAGAGATGGTCTCGGAGACAGACCGCTGGGGTATGAGGGGAGGATGGCACGCGATGAATGCAGGAAACGAAGTCATCACTCTGGCTGGCGGATGCTTCTGGTGTTTAGAGGCGGTCTATGACCAAATCAAGGGTGTACTCTCGGTTGAATCTGGCTATATCGGAGGCGCCGTTGAGAATCCTTCGTACGAAGCGGTGTGTGGCGGGAGGACGGGCCATGCCGAAGCTATACGCGTCACCTATGATCCCAGGCTTATCTCCTGCCGTGAGTTGGTCGAGATCTTTTTTGCGATCCATGACCCGACGACGCTGAATCGCCAGGGTAACGACGAAGGCACGCAGTATCGTTCCGCCATTTTCTACCACTCTCCGGAGCAGCGGCAGGTGGCCGAGGCGGTCAAAGCAGCGGTCACAGCCCAAGGTTTATACCCTGGCCCGGTGGTCACCGAAATTATTGCTGCGACAACGTGGTACGAGGCGGAACGATACCATCAAGAATATTTTTCCAGGAATCCGCTTCAAGGCTACTGCCAATTTGTTATCAGTCCGAAGGTGGCCAAGTTTCGGAAGCAGTTTATATCGAAGCTGAAGCCCTAGCGCGAGCATTGAGGTCAGCCCCGGAAAAGACCGGCCAATGCGCGCCGTGGAGCATCCCAGAAATCGGGCTGTTGAAACATCTGGTGAGTTTTGATGAGCACCTGTTCATGGAGTGGGCAGAACGGCCACTCGGCGACAGGATTGCCTTGTACAGTGGCGAGAATGTCACCGTCTATATGTTCGTGCGGCAGTTCGAGAATGATCAGGGGATTGTTGGGATCGAGCAGACAGGTTTTGCGCATCTGCGGTCCTAATGTAGATACGGGAGAGGCGATGAGTACCTGCTGCTGACCTTGGGAGAAAATGGTGTCTCCCGCTCGCATCGGGCCTGACGGCGCCAGCGAATACAAAATCAAAGGGGCGGCGAGGATGACGAGGACGGCCAGTCCCATCGACCACAGTGGTGGATCGAATCGCACGTCATCGTCGGAATCACGCGAGCCGGACATTCCTCGACCACACCTGAGGTGACTCGGTTTTCTGTGGAGCGCAAGTGCCTTTGCGGAACTACTGCGGCGGATGGGCCTCAGCATCCAACCAGGCATCGCCTTCGCCGGTACTATCCTGTGCCGCGCGAAGCGTTTGAAAATCGAAGAGGCGTTGGTCCATGAGAAATGCCGGAGCGACATTGGCGATCGCCGCGGCGATGCTGTCGGCGCAGCCGGGTGAACGTTGTTCCCACTCGCGGAGGAGCGCCTTCACTTCTTTTCGCTTTAGATCATCTTGAGACCCGCACAGATCGCAGGGGATGATCGGGAATCCTCGGAGCTCCGCATATCGGGCCAGGTCTACCTCTTTCACAAAGGCCAGCGGGCGAATGACAAGATGCCGTCCGTCTTTTGAACGGAGTTTCGGCGGCATGGCCTTGAGCTTGCCTGTATACAGGAGATTGAGAAACAGTGTTTCGTTGATATCGTCGCGATGGTGGCCGAGTGCGATTTTGGAGGCGCTCAACTCAGAGGCAATACGATAGAGGTGCCCGCGTCTGAGCCGTGAACAGAGAGAACACGTTGTCTGGCCCTCAGGGATCAGGCGCTTCACGATGGTGTAGGTGTCACGCGTTTCAATGTGAAAAGGAACGCCCCGGTTCGTCAGGTACTCCGGCAGAATGTGTGCAGGAAAGCCCGGTTGTTTCTGGTCCAAGTTCACGGCGATGAGATCAAAGTGGATCGGCGCCCGCTGTTGCAGGACGAGTAGAATATCGAGCAGGCCATAGCTATCTTTCCCGCCAGACAGGCACACCATGATCTTGTCCCCGTCTTCAATCAGCCGATAGTCGGCGATGGCTTGGCCGACCAGGCGACAGAGGCGGGTCTGGAGTTTTTCGGTCTCCTCGTCTAACTTTGCGAGAGATGTGGTAGGAACTGGCGACAAAGGCATGAGGGCAATTGTACCCCCTCACTCGGCCGGCTGTCGATGGAGCCGGAGTGGAACAATGATGGCGCAACATTCAGTGAATTCGATTCTCTTTGTCTGCACCGGAAACATTTTTCGGAGCCTGGCAGCGGAGTATGCACTCAAGCAGTATCTTGGTCTGCAAGGATTGTATCGCGTCGGCTCCGCCGGGATCGAGGCTAAGCCGCAATCGATCCATCCCATCGTGCGTGCCCGGCTCCTGGAGCGTGGCGCTGACCCTGCCGGGCATGTGCAACGTAAGCTGACGAAATCGTTGCTCGACCAAGCGGACTGTGTCGTGGCGATGGGGCGCGACCATCAAGAAGCGGTGCAGCGAGTGTTTGGACTATCGATCCCACTCTTCAATCAACTGTGTTTTAATCGCGACGAGCCAATCCTTGATCTGCATGAGGCGCTTCCCACATGGGAACAGGATGTCGAGCTGGCGCAGGCCTATGTGCGTTCGGTTGTTGATCACATATGCGATGCGATCCCTCACTTCTCGGCCCGATTGCCTCATCATCGGTGAGTTTTCCCTCAACGCGCTCACTCCGTGGTTCATTCTTGTACCTTTAGTGACAAAATCTTCCGCTTTTTTGTCACAAACATCTATTGCTATGCATGCGGCCGACGAATTCCACTTCGAATGCTATAGTTTCTCAAGTAGCACAATCCATTTTTCTGGAACGTACGAGACGGTTGCACGATGCATCGATCGGCTCTTGAGATAACCAGACATCCTGCACATAAATTGATCGACCCGGAGTGGGTCGGGTGGTCCGACGACCAGTTGTTGGATCTACCGATGGGCCGGCTCAATCTGGAGATCAAAGGCAGTTTTCTGGAGGAGCCGATTGCTCAGCTGGATCGTGAATTGGAGTTCCGCCAGTTGCGATTCCGGCCACACTATTGGCTGTCGAATGAATGGTTCACGCCGGACGGGGTGCCGGGCATGGCCATTCCGTTTTATCTGGCGCATCCGCGCCTGGCCAAGCTCGAGTTAGCGCAGATGCTGGAAGTGGAAGGCGGGACCCCGGATTGGTGCCTGCGTATTCTCCGGCATGAGGCCGGCCACGCGATTGAAAATGCCTATCGGATCCGCCGCCGGCGAACACGCCAGGCGATCTTCGGAAAGTCCTCCCAGGCCTATCCCAAGTACTACAGCCCCAGGCCCTACAGCCGGAGTTTCGTCCGGCATCTCGACGTCTGGTACGCCCAGAGCCATCCCGACGAAGACTTCGCCGAGACCTTTGCCGTATGGCTGACGCCGGATTCGACGTGGCATGAACGGTATCGCGGCTGGCCGGTGTTGAAGAAATTAAAATATGTCGATGCCCTGATGCATGAGTTGGCGGGAGTCGAGCCGGTCGTCGTGACCACTGAGGAGGTCGACCCGCTTCCCGGTCTCAAGAAGACGTTACGGGAACATTACGAGCAGAAGCGTGCGCACTATGGTGTGGAACATTCCATACTCTACGATCCCGACCTCAAACGACTGTTCTCGGAAGGGGCGGTGCACCCGGGTAAGCCGAGCGCCTCGGCCTTTCTCAACCGGTTTCGCCGGGAGGTGCGCCGCAAGGTCGCGAGTTGGACCGGTGAGTATCAGTACACGATCGACCAGGTGTTGGGGGACATGATCCAGCGGTGCCGCCAGCTGGATCTTCGCGTGCCGGTGGCGGAGGACCAGGCTAAGCTGGACTTCACCATTCTGCTGACGGTGCATACCATGAATTATCTGCGCAGCGGTCGACATCGGGTGGCCCTATGAGGCGACTTAGGATTCTCGTGCTCATGCACGAAGATCTCGTTCCGCCTGATGAGCTCAATGGGCATGACCTGAGCAAGGTCGGATGGAAGACCGAGTACGATGTCGTATCAACGCTCAGAACATTAGGCCACGATGTGCTCCCTCTCGGAGTGAAGAGCGATTTAGGGGTCATTCGAACGGCGATCGAAGAGTGGCGGCCGCACATTGCGTTCAATCTGCTCGAAGAATTCGACGGAGTGTCGGTGTATGACCAGAATGTCGTGTCCTATCTCGAGTTGCTGCACGTGCCTTATACCGGATGCAATCCCCGAGGGCTCATGTTAGCGCGCGACAAAGCGCTTACGAAAAAGGTCCTCTCTTACCATCGGATACCCTACCCGGATTTCATGGTCGTGTCGCAGGGACGGAGCGTCAAGCGTCCAAAAGAATTGGCGTTCCCCCTCATTGTGAAATCCATCAGCGAAGAAGCGTCGTTAGGCATCTCCCAGGCGTCGATCGTGGAGGATGATGAGAAGCTCAAGGAACGCGTCGCCTTCATCCATAACAGCATTGGAACAGGGGCCTTGGTTGAGCAGTACATCGAGGGGCGTGAGTTTTATGTCGGGATTATGGGCAACGGTCACCTGCAGGTATTGCCCGTGTGGGAATTGATCATGGACAAGCTTCCGGACGATGCCAGGCGAATTGCCACCCAGCGAGTGAAGTGGAGCCGGAAGTATCAGGACAAGTATGGCATCACTTCGGAAGAGGCGAAGAATTTGCCGGCCGGCAAGGCTGAGGAGATCCAACACATGGCCAAACGGGTGTATCGAGCCCTCGGTCTCAGCGGGTATGCGCGAATCGATGTGCGGATGGATACGGAAGGGAAGGTGTATGTGCTCGAGGCCAACCCCAATCCGCAAATCGCGCAGGCCGAGGACTTTGCCGATTCCGCTGAGCGGGCCGACTATAGCTACAAAGATCTGCTCCAGGAACTGCTCAATGTCGGCCTGCGCTGGCAGCCGGCGAAAGTCGCCTAGCAGGCTGTTGAGAAAGTCCGCCAGCGGCGTTCTCGCGGCGCTCAGAGGCTCAACGTACGGCACAGAGTACGATTCACCTCTTCGCTGGCTGAGGCCTTGCTGAACAGCCTTTCTGAACAGCCTGCGGGCCATACAGATTCTGTCCGTGATCTCAGCCGAGGCTCCCTCGCCGGGGTCGTCATAAAGTTTGTCAACACCCTGCTAGTCTTTTGCAAGGTACCCCCCCCACTACATTTTCAGAGAGATCATCCGGTGCTCGGTCTGTTGAACCGGCCGGTGGCGCTCGCCGCGTAAGAGGCCTCAGGGTGTTGGTGAGAGCGGGAGTTTGTCTATGGGCCCCAACGGAAACCAAACATCAAGTTGATGCTAGTCCGGTCTTTCTCAGGGAGGGATGGCTGAAGATTAATATCGTGGAGATTCACCATCAGCGTTGATGACAACGCGATATTGTGATTGACTTGATACTCGAGCGAGAGGCCGATGGGAATGTACCAACTGGTGTCGTTTCGGTCGACCTGGGAGGGCCCGGTCCCGCGATCCAGATCGGCATGGATGAGCCCGATTCCAGTGAAGGGAACGAGGTTGATCCCGTTATTCAGCCGGAGGTGGTATTTCCCGACTCCCGCGAAGGCAATCTGAAAAAGATCACCGGTGGGGCTGATTTGCATCATGGGGCCGAAGGAAAAGTTCCGATCGGCATAATAGTCGATATTGAATCCAAGGGCGAAGACGGTTCCATCGACCGTGCCGGTCGCCAGTCCGAGGTCTGATCCAAATCCCCATCGGTTCTCATCGGCTCGGACCTGCGTCGGGGAGACCAGTGCCCAGAGCAGGATGGTCAGCGTGAATGTTGTGAGCAGACGGTGCGCCCAAGAGCGGGAGAAAGTTCGTGCACGCATCGGCGGACAATAGCATAGCATTTTGACTCGAACAAGGCGCTTGAGTGTCGCGGCGCAGGTGCAGTACCCTCGCATTATTCTCAGCGACCTGCTTAGGGAGATCAGTCACCATGACACCGAAAGACGCTGCGGTCGGCCTCTTCGCCGCCCTTCCGAAACCCATCTCGGTCGATCAGATCCAAGAGTACGGGATTGAGGTCACTGAGTCCAAGGCCCGCCACATCGCAAGGGAAATCCTGTCGCTGAACCTCTATTGGATCCTTGCGGCGGTTGATGCCCACATTCTCCAGAAGTACCGGGTGGTGATCGGCGGGCTCTTATTCGAATCCGTGACTGCGCAATGGTCGTCGGATACATTTGGCCTGGAGCAGTGGGATGAGTACCGGCAAGAGCTGGATGAGCGGCGGGAGTACTATGCGCGGCTGATGGATGACCGGTTGAACCCGATGGGGCTCAGCGCGGAAGCCGCGACGCTATTGGAAGACCAGGGTGTGGTGTCATCCGACGATCGGCAGAAGTTGCTGGTGCTTTTGATCGACTACGCACCGGTCGATCAGTATGCAGAACTCCTTGACGACGTCAGGTGATTTCCTGCCTCAAGGGCGTTTCCTTACAAGTATCGGCGAGACAACACCTTCCCGTTCTTGTCGAGTTCGTAGAGGAGCGGAGCGCCGGTGGGAATGTTGAGTTCCAGCACCTGCTCCTTCGTGAGCTGCTCCAATTCCATGACCAGTGCGCGCAGACTGTTGCCGTGGGCGGCGATCAGAATCGTCTCGTCCTTCAGGGTGTATGGCTTGATCTTGCTCTCATAGTAGGGGAGCACCCGCTCGGCCGTATCCTTCAAACTTTCTCCCCCTGGGGGGCGTACGTCAAAACTGCGGCGCCAGATCTTGACCTGATCGTCACCATACTTCTTGGCCGTCTCGGCTTTGTTCAGCCCCTGCAACTCTCCATACATCCGCTCGTTCAACGCCTTGTCCTTCTCGATCGGAATATTCGTTTGTCCGATGCCCTCAAGCACCAGGCGCAATGTTTCATTGGCCCGGGCCAGCACCGAAGTAAACGCCCGGTTGAAGGTGAAGCCGCGTAGCTTCTCGCCGGCATTCTTGGCCTCTTGGATGCCGCGCGGGGACAGCGGCACATCGACCCAGCCGGTGAACCGATTTTCCAGATTCCATTGCGATTCACCGTGACGCAGCAGGACCAAGCGAGCCATAGTTATCTCCTTTTTCTCATGACACCAGGTACGTGCAAACAAGAATACTGGATCGGACGGTCAAGTCAAGCCGTTGCTTTCATCCGGGGTCGGCAGTACGATGCCGCTCTAGTTGCTCCATGCAGGAACAGACGATCCATGACGGTCCCGCCGGCAGGTGATATGAATTGGTCCGCGCTTGAAGCCTGGTGGTGTGGGATGGGCGCGCGACTGGGAGTCCTGGAGCGGGCTCAGGTGTTCTTCACGGCCGTTCAGGCGGGAAACCACTTCGACCGCATTGCCCAGGTCGGCGCGCAAGTCGACTATGTTCTCTTTGTCCTCATGCGCTACTGGGTGCCGACCGTGCTGCCCCCGCCGGGCCGTGAACGTTTAACCAAGAACGATCCGGACTACTGGCTTGAATCAGAACATATTCTCAAGGCCGCTGCTGTTCGCTTGCGGGAATTGAAGCCACTGATTGAGTTACTCACAGCTCCCGGTCCCTTGTCCGATTCCTCTCAGGGGAAAGGCCTGAGCGCGTCGCCGGTCACGGAGCTCGAACTGGCGAACATCGTCGAAGGGATCGCCGAAGCTGCAGGGACCTACGGTGGTCCGGACTACACGTCGATTGTCAAAGCGTTTGATCCCGTGCCGCTCCGCCAGACCCAGCCGTTTAAGCACAACAAGAAGCATAGTGCCGAACTTTGGGTTGTTTTTCTTCTCCGCGAACATTTCCGCAGTCTCGGGCTGGGGAAGGACCGCTATTGGCCGCTGGTCGCCCCGCTCTGCGCGGCCGCCGGTATTCTGAATCCCAATGGCCAGCCCTATCCGCCGGACGAACTCAAGTCCTGGTGGCAGAAAAACTGGCCGCGCACCTACACGCAACTGGAACAGCGACAGGAAACGACCGATGCGGGCGGGGCTGCGTACGAACAGGATTTTCAATGGTTCCGGGCGTGGATGGGATGGCAGCAGGGAAGAAGCTGACACGATACGTCAGGCCCGTCGCACCTAGAAACTATGTGGACAGCGTCGAAACAGGTTTTGCAGGACGTGTCGGCAACTTGTCTCCGTCCAGCTGTCCTTCCTCGATCATCTTGGCAAGGCCAGCTAGCGCAATCACATAAAGCACGATTCCCACGTAAATGACATACGGTTGGACTCCCCCGGCTTCCTTCAGTGCGGCCTCCTGGGCCGCCGGGTTGAGCTTTCCCGCTTTCTTGATCTCGGCGATCTCTTCCTTGCAGTGCCAGTAGTACAGGTAGTTGGCCGTGGCGCCGGCCATGACGCTCCACACGAGGCCGACGGTCATGTCGCCGGTGACATAGGTCGAGGCCATGGGGCCGATGGCGTACACAAAGGCGTGCAGGTACATCTTCCGGTAGAGAAACCAGAGAAACGAAATGTAGAGGAAGGCGGGCCAATTCCAACTGAGGGCGAATTTGGGTTGCCCGTTGGAAGAAAATTTCTTGAACTGTTCGAGATAACGGTCGGCGTTCGGGCCGATGAACTGACGCCAGAGATCCTGGTCGGATGCCATGGGAGCATAGGACGCTGCTTCGGGTGGCGCATCAGCGGTCGTACTCCCTGACGAGTCGACTGAGGATGTCACCGCCAGAGTCATTCCACATTGCGCGCAGAAGTTGGCGTCTTCAGAGTTCTGTTGTCGACAGTGCTGACAGGATTTCATGGAGATGCAGCTTATCACACTCGGACATCCGGGCTGAGGTCTTATTCTGCGGAACCGGATAGGTCTCCGTCTGGATGCACGGAGGAACCGAACAATGGTGCGTCTGGACACTCTGAAGAACGGGGCTAAAATCCTGCCGAGTCGTCTTCGCCGTTATTGATTTCGACTCAACCCTATGCTAGCTTTCCCCTTCTTTCTTGAGGGGATACGTCTGCCATGCCGACAGAGGAACTCAAAGATTACGCAGCCAAGTATTTGATGCAAACCTACACGCGTCAGCCGATATCGATCGTGCGGGGGCGCGGGGCCAAAGTCTACGATATGGAAGGCCGGGAGTACATCGACTTTGTCGGTGGGATCGCGGTCAATATCTTGGGCCATGGTCATCCGGATCTGGTGCAGGCCATCCAGCGCCAGGCGGCGCAACTGATCCACGTCTCGAACCTCTACTATACCGAGCCGCAGGTCAGACTCGCCCAAATGTTGGTCGATCATTCGTGCGCTGACCGGGTCTTCTTCTGCAACAGCGGCGCAGAGGCGAACGAAGCGGAGATCAAGCTGGCGCGGCGCTACGGGCATGAGAAGCACGGAGCGAACCGGTTTGAGATCATCACGATGAAGAATTCCTTCC
>Ga0105090_10000240_pt1 | contig 25372 bp, 21 predicted proteins | sample PPLLak3March2015_FD_79110 | JGI IMG/M metagenome (GOLD analysis project Ga0105090, IMG submission 79110) | Freshwater sediment microbial communities from Prairie Pothole Lake near Jamestown, North Dakota, USA - PPLs Lake P7 Core (1) Depth... | ecosystem: Environmental > Aquatic > Freshwater >...
TCGTCCTCGGCCTGCGAGGGAAGAAAAACACAGAAGCGGACGGCTGCGATGCGCCGGGAACCGCCGCTCTCGCCCATGGGGGCAAAGGCCTTGCTGCGCGGTGGCGCTCAGGAATTGCTGCTTGCGCGCACTTCCTCGATCGTCGTCGCGCCGGACCAGACCTTGTCGATACCGTCCTGGCGCAGCGTGCGCAGGCCTTCGGCCAATGCGGTACGCAGCAGCTGGTCGGGGCGCGCGCCTGTCTGGATCAGGTGGCGGATCTCGCGCGACACCACCAGCAGCTCGTGCAGGCCGGCGCGGCCACGCAGGCCGCTGTCGTCGCAGTTGGGGCAGCCCTTGGCAAAGTGGTGCGTCAGCTTGCCGTCGTTGCCGAAGCGCTTCATCCAGCCGGCGAGCACGTCGTCAGGCTTGGGCCGCACCTCGCTCTCGCCGAATGCGTGCATGTAGTCCGCCATCAGCTCGTCGACCTGCTGCTCTGTTGCCGGCTGCGACTGCACGCACTTGCTGCACAGGCGGCGCACCAGGCGTTGCGCCAGCACGCCGAGCAACGAATCAGCGAAGTTGAACGGGTCCATGCCCATGTCGAGCAGCCGCGTCACGGTCTCGACCGCACTGTTGGTGTGCAGCGTGCTCATCACCAGGTGGCCGGTGAGCGATGCCTCGACCGCCATCTTGGCGGTCTCGCCGTCGCGGATCTCGCCGACCATGATCACGTCCGGGTCGGCACGCAGGAAGGCGCGCAGCGCCTTGGCGAAGGTCCAGTCGATCTTCGGGTTGACCTGCACCTGGCGCATGCCGGCCTGGGTGATTTCCACCGGGTCCTCGGCCGTCCAGATCTTGCGGTCGGGCTGGTTGATGTAACCCAGCACCGAATGCAGCGTGGTCGTCTTGCCCGAGCCGGTGGGCCCCACGCACAGCAGCATGCCGTAGGGCCGCTGCGCGGCCGACTTGATGTGTGCCAGGTTGTCGGGGGACAAACCCAGGTTGTCCAGCGGGATCGGCTTGGCCGAGGCCAGCAGCCGCAGCACCGCGTCCTCGAGCCCGTTGGCGGTGGGGATGGTGGCCACCCGCAGCTCCAGTCGCGAGCCGGGCACGAACTTGCCGAAGTTGATCTTGCCGTCCTGCGGCTTGCGGCGCTCGCTGATGTCCAGGTCGCACATGATCTTGATGCGCGCGATCATCGCGCTGCGATAGGTGTGCGGCAGCTCGATGTACGGTCGCAGCGCACCATCCTTGCGGAAGCGGATGCGCACCTTGTCGCGCCCCGGCTGGCATTCGATGTGGATGTCGGACACGCCCTGGTTCTGCGCTTCGGCGATCATCGAATTGATCAAGCGCACCAGTGAGTTGTCCGACTGCTCGATCGACGGTTCGTCCCGCTCGCCGCTGTCCGGCGCCTGCTGCTGTTCCAGCGTGGCCAGCAGCTTGCCGGCTTCCTCGGAGTCGAACTCCACCGCGGGCGCGGCCTCTGCGCCCGCGCCGATGTTGGCGCCGATGCGCTCATAGGCCTTGCCGATGGCTGCTGGCAGCAGGTTGGCGCGGGCCAGCACCGGCACCAGCTTGGTCTGTGCCGCGAACTCGATGTCGTCCAGCACTTCCGGACGTGACGGGTCTTCCACCGCCACAATCAGGCGGCCGCCGCGCAGCAGCAGCGGCAGTGCCGGCAGCCGGATGGCCACCGCGTAGGGCAGCCGCCCCAGCGCCTCGGCCTCGGGGGCGAACTGGGTCACGTCGACCAGCGGATAGCCCATCTTGCGCGCCAGCGCGGTCTGCAGGTCGGCACGGCTGACCAGCCCGCGGCGCACCAGCAGTTCGCCCAGTGGCACGCTGCGGTCCTCGCGCTGCTGCGACAGCGCCACCTCGAGTTGGGCGTTGTTGATGAAGCCCAGCGCGATCAGCGCCTCGCCGATGCGCACCATCGGCATGCGAGCCTGCTCGACGATGGCCAGTTCCAGGTCCTCGGCCGTGACGATCTGCTTGGTCAACAGGATGTCGCCGAGCTTTTGCGTGCGCAGCTTCTGCTGCTCCGCCAGCGCCTGCTCGACCTGCGCCGGCGTGGCCGCGTTCTGGGCCACCAGCACCTCGCCGATGCGCTCGCCGATCTCCACCGAGTCGTAGGCTGCCTTCGGCACGAAGCAGCGCAGCACGCTGCCGCGCGCGTCCACCGGCGCGAACAGATAGATGCCGCTGGCGTCTTCGTGGTGGCCGACGCTCAGCGAATCGATCGGGTCGGTGCCCTTCAGATGGACCTTCACGCCCACCGCCGGGCGCTGCGCCATGAAGCTGCTGCCTGCGGCACCGTCGTCCAGCGCTGCCAGCGGCCGCGTCAGCGTGAGCTTGCGAAACTGGTTGAAACGCAGCGGGATCGCGATGCGCGCCGGCGGGATGCGCACCTTGGCCACGCCCTCGACCGGGTCCATTTGCAGCAGGGCGCCGTTCATCAACCGGCCGTTCATGCCTTCGATCTGGCAGGGCTCCGGTTCCACCAAGCGCAGCGGCGCCGGATAGCAGGCATAGGTCGGCGTCGGCCAGGCAAAGCCTTCGCCGCCTTCAGGCGCTGGCGCCGCGTCTTCCACGGGCACCAGGGACAGGGGGGGCGATGACAGGTCGGACATGGCGGTTCCTTGCACGGCGTGGCGCAGGGCGGCGCCCGTCGCGGACGCACCCTCACGCACAGGATGCTAGGACCGCGCCGCCCGCGGCAAAGCCCGGAATTGGGGCCGCGCGCCGGCCTATCTGCGCCGCGGCGTCAGAAGCTCATGGCCGTGCCGGGCACGGCGACGATCACCTTCACCGGGCTGCCGGCCATGGCCTCGACGAACTCCTTGGCTGTGCCCTTGGCCAGCGGGTTGGCCCCGTAGTGCATCGGGATCACCGCCTTCGGCTGGATCAGCTCCCTTACCGCCCAGGCAGCGTCAGCCGGGTCCATCGTGAAGTTGCCGCCGATCGGCACCAGTGCCAGGTCCGGCTTGTAGCGCTGGCCGATGTACTTCATGTCGCCGAACACCGCGGTGTCGCCGGCGTGGTAGATACGGTAGCCGTTCTCCAACTCGATGATCCAGCCGATGGCCTCGCCGCCCGGATGCGTCTCGTCCTTGCCGGTGGCCGGGTTCTTCCACACGTACACCGACGAGTGCTCGGCGCGCACCGCGGTCACCTTGATGCCGGGCGCCGGCTCCACCGTGCCGCCCTTGTTCATGCGCGGCAGCAGGTTGGCCGGCAGCACGCCGAGCGTCATCACCGTGCTGAGCAGGTCGCCGGGCCCGCGCACCGGCACGTTGTACATCTGCGCCAGTGCCGGTGCGTCGGCGATATGGTCGCCATGGCCGTGCGTGACCAGCAGCACGTCGATCTTGCCGAAGCTCTCGAGTTTCTTGTATTCCGCCGGCGTCAGCGGGTTCATGCGCAGCCAGGGGTCGGTGACGATCACCTTGCCGCCGGGTGAGGTGATCTTGAAGGCCGCCTGACCCAGCCAAATCACCTCCACCTTGGGCCCCGGCGCGGCCGGTGCTGCAGGGGGTGGGGTCGAGCTGCAGGCTGTCAGCGCCAGCGCGGCAACCAAGGTGAGCAGGGTTCGAGTCATGGGGCTTGCCTCCAGGTTGTCAATCGATCTTCACGTTGCCGGCCTTGATCACCTCGCGCCAGCGCGGGATCTCGCGGGCGACCAGTTCGCCGAAGGCCTGCGGCAGGCCCGGCATCGGCGCCGCGCCCTCGGCGGCCAGTTGCTGCGCCACGTCGGGCAGCCCCAGGGCCTTGTTGATCTCGGCATTCAGCCGGCCTACCACGGCCGGCGGCGTGCCGGCCGGGGCGACGATGCCGTACCACTGGTCGGCCTCGAAGCCGGGGTAGCCGCTCTCGGCCACGGTCGGTGTCTCGGGCAGCGCGGCGATGCGCTGCGGGCTGGACACCGCCAGCGCGCGCAGCCGGCCACTGCGGATGTGCGGCAGCACCGCCGGCGTGCCGGTGAAGGTGGCGTCGACCTGGCCGCTGATCAGGTCGGTGACCGACGGCGCGGTGCCGCGGTAGGGGATGTGTGCCATGAAGATGCCGGCCCGCAGCTTGAAGTACTCGAAGCTGATGTGAGCGGCGCTGCCGTTGCCGCCGGACGAATAGCTCAGCTTGCCCGGACTGGCCTTGGCGCGCGCGACCAGGTCCTTCAGGCTCAGCATGCCCGATGCGGCATTGACCACCAGCACATTGGGCACGCGTGCCACCCAGGCCACCGGCGTGAAGCTCTTCACTGGGTCGTAGTTCAGCTTCGGATACAGCGACACGTTGACGGCCAGCGTGCCGATGTGGCCCATCAACAGCGTCTGACCGTCGGCGGCGGCATTTGCCACCTCGGCCGCGCCCAGCGAGCCGCCTGCGCCCGGCTTGTTGTCGACGATGACGTTCTGGCCCAGGGCAGCGGCCAGCTTCGGCGCCAGCGCGCGGGCCAGGATGTCGGTGCTGCCGCCAGGCGTGAAGGGCACCACCAGGCGGATCGGACGGCCCTGGGCCCGCAGCCAAGAGGTTGGGGCCAATGCGGCCAGTGCCGCGAACAGCCCGCGGCGGCGCCAGGCGACGGCCCTCATCCGCGCATCTGCGCCGGCAGCCAGCTGACGATCTGCGGGAACAGGTAGATCAACCCCACCGCCACGAGCATCAGGAAGAAGAAGGGCAGCGTGACCTGGGCGATCCAGCCGATCTCGCGTTTCGTCATGCCCTGCAGCACGAACAGGTTGAAGCCCACAGGCGGCGTGATCTGTGCCATCTCGACCACCAGCACGATGAAGATGCCGAACCACAGCGGGTCGATGCCGGCCTTCTGGATGGTCGGCAGGATTACGCCCATGGTCAGCACCACCATGCTGATGCCGTCGAGAAAGCAGCCCAGCAGCACATAGAACAGCATCAGCACGACGATCAGTCCGAATTGACTCAGGCCCAGCGAGCCGATCCACTCGGCCAGGTGGCGCGGCAGCCCGATGTAGCCCATGGCCAATGTGAGAAAGGCCGCGCCCGCCAGGATCATCGCGATCATGCAATACAGCCGCGTGCCGCCGAGCAGCGATTCCTTGAAGGTCTGCCAGTTCAGCGAGCCCTGCACGGCCGAGATCAGCAGCGCACCCACCACGCCCAGTGCGGCGGCCTCGGTGGCGGTGGCGACGCCGCTGTAGATCGAGCCGAGCACGGCGGCGATCAGCAGCATCACCGGGATCAGGTGGCGCGATTCGCGCAGTTTGGCGCCAACGCTCATCGGCGGGTCGGGCGGTGGCACCAGGTGCGGGTGGCGCAGCGCCCAGACCACCAGGTAGCCCGAGAACAGCAGCGCCAGCAGGATGCCAGGCAGCACGCCAGCAATGAACAGCTGTGCGATCGAGACATCGGCGCTGACGCCGTAGACGATCATGATGATCGACGGCGGGATCAACAGACCCAGTGTGCCGGCGCCGGCCAGCGAGCCGATCGAGATGCCGTCCGGATAGCCGCGTTGGGCGAGTTCCGGAAGGCTCATCTTGCCGATCGTGGCGCAGGTGGCCGCGCTCGAGCCCGACACCGCGGCGAAGATGGCGCAGCCGGCCACGTTGACATGCAGCAGCCGCCCGGGCAGCGCCTGCATCCACGGCGCCAGCCCGCGAAACATGTCCTGGCTCAGCCGCGTGCGGAACAGGATCTCGCCCATCCACACGAACAGCGGCAGCGCGGTCAGCGTCCAGCTCGATGCACTGCCCCAGATGGTGACGGCCATGGCGTCGCCCGCCGGCCGGCTGCTGAACAGCTGCATGCCGATCCAGGCCACGCCCGACAACGTCAGCCCGATCCATACCCCGCTGCCCAGGATCAGGAACAGCGCCGCAATCAGCAGGCCGGTGATCGCGATGTCACTCATTGCGCACCGCCTCGTCCGGCACGGCATGGCTGCGCCGGCCGCGCCATTCGAGCACCAGTTCGTCGATGAAGGCGATCAGCAGGATCAGCGTGCCCAGCGCCATGGCCAGCTGCGGGATCCACAGCGGCGTGGCGTCGTTGCCGGTGGAAACGTCGTTGAACTGGCGGCTCTGCCACACCAGCCGGGCGCTGTAGAAGGCCGACAGGGCAGCCAGCAGCGTGGCCGCGAACAGCGCCCACAGCTCCATGCCGCGCCGCGCCTTGCCGCGCAGTTTGCTCAGCAACAGCGTGACGCGGATGTGCTCGCCGCGTTTGAGCGTGTGGGCCAGCGCCAGGAAGCCGGCCGCAGCCATCATGTAGCCGGCATAGGCGTCGGTGCCGGGCAGGTGGAAGTGCAACTGCCGCCCGAGTATCGACAGCAGCACCATCACCAGCAGCAGCACCATGAACACGGCCGCCAGCGCGGCCGCACCGTCGTACAGCGCGTCGAGAAAGCGCCGCACCGCCGGCTTACTTCGTAACCGCGTCGACCAGCTGCTTGCCTTCAGGGCCGGCCTTGTCGATCCATTCCTTGGTCATGGTGTCGCCGACCTTCTTCATGTCGGCCTTGAGCTGTGCACTCGGCGGCAGGATCTGCATGCCGCCGGCCTTGAGCTTCTCGAGCGATTCGCCGTTGGCCTTCTGGCTGGCCGCCCAGCCACGCACCTCGGCGTCGGCGCCGGCCTTCAGCAGCGCCTGCCGGGTGGCCCCATCGAGCGCGTCGAACGCGGCCTTGTTGACCAGCACCGCGTTCTTCGGCAGCCAGGCCTGCGTGTCGTACCAGTACTTCACATGCTCATAGAGCTTGGCGTCGGCGCCAGTGGAGCCCGAGCTCATCATGCTTTCGGCCACGCCGGTGGCGAAGGCCTGGCTGACCTCGGCCGCCTGCACGGTGACCGGCTGCGCGCCCACCAGTTCGGCGATGCGGCTGGTGGCCGGGCTGTAGGCGCGCCACTTGATGCCCTTCAGGTCGGCGGCGCTGGCCAGCGGCTTCTTCGAGTAGATGCCCTGCGGCGGCCAGGGCACGGCGTACAGCACCATCATGCCCTGCTCGGCCAGCTTCTTATCCATCATCGGCTTCTGGGCCTTCCACAGCTTGGCGGCCTCGTCGTAGCTGTCGGCCAGGAAGGGCAGGCCGTCGGCGCCGAAGATCTGCCATTCGTTCTGGAAATTGACCAGCAGCACCTCGCCGATCTGTGCCTGCCCGCCCTGCACGGCGCGCTTGATCTCCGGCGCCTTGAACAGCGACGCATTGGGGTGCACGGTGATCTTCAGCTTGCCGCCGGTGGCCTTGTCGACGTCGTCGGCAAACTGAGTCAGATTGACGGTGTGAAAGTTGGTGGCCGGGTAGGCCGCCGGCAGGTCCCACTTGGTCTGGGCCTGGGCGACCAGGGCTGCGAACGCGGCAGCCGCGACAAGAAATGAACGTAAGGCTTGCATGAGGACTCCGGTGTGGGTCTGGACAAGACGGCTAGCATAGGCCATGCCTGCGCACGACCGTCCCGGGGCCTACCCGCAAGCGCCGGTGCTCGGCATCCTGATGCTGCAGACGTGCCTTGGCTTCGAACTCATGGGCTGGCGCCCATGAGTCTTCGTCGAAACGGGTCTGCGATCCTGGGTCTGTTGATGCTCGAGACCCGTTTTCCGCGGCCGCCGGGCGACATCGGCCACCCGGGCACCTTCGGTTTCCCGGTACGGCAGCGCGTCGTGCTCGGCGCGACGCCGCAACGCGTGGTTCGGTGCAGCGACCCGGCGGTGCTGCAGCCCTTCGTCGATGCAGCGCAAGCGCTGGTGGCCGAAGGCTGCCAGGCTATCGCCACCAGTTGTGGCTTCCTGGCCCGCTGGCAGCGCGAGCTGCAGGCCGCGCTGCCGGTGCCGACCTGGAGCTCGGCGCTGTTGCAGCTGGCTGAAGCGCAGGCCCGGGGCCGGCGCTGCGGCGTGATCACCATCGAGGCCGCCTCGCTGGGCGCGGCGCATTTCGAGGGCGTCGGCGCCGACCCGGCCACGCCGGTGGAAGGCATCACGCCCGGCTCGCCGCTGCACCGCACGCTGCTGCAGGACCTGCTGGTGCTGGACGAGGCCGATGCGCAGGCGCAGGTGCTGGCGGCTGCCCAACGGCTGCAGGCGCGCACACCGGGCCTGGACACGCTGGTGCTGGAATGCACCAATCTGCCGCCCTATGCATCGGCGCTGCGCGCGTCCACCGGCCTGCAGGTGCTGGACGTGGTGACGCTGCTGAACACGCGCATGGCCGCGCTGTAGCGGCGGCTCAGGGCTCTTCGGCCGACTCGCGCGGCGGCGCTGCGGCCGGGCGCGCGGCCGCTGCCTGCGGTGCACCGTCGGCGGCCACGGTCTCGCGCAGCGCTGCCAACTCCTCGCGCAACGCACTGAGCTGCTTGTGCAGGTCGCTGAGGATCTCGCGTTCGATCGTGCGCTCCTCGGTGGCGATCCAGGCCGAGGCGATGCCGGCGGCCACCAGCGTGATGGCGCCGACCCCCAGGAAGACCACGCCGACCGCGAAGATCCGCGAGGCTGGCGTGGTGGGTGTCAAGTCGCCGTAGCCGACGGTCGCCGCGGTGGTGAAGGCCAGCCACAGTGCGTCGCCGAACGTGGGCGTCGTCGGCTCCAGCCACCAGAAGCCCAGCCCGCACAGCATCAGCACCAGCAAAGCGGCAATCAACCGGTACAGCGTGCCGCCGCGCGTGACCACGTAGTGCGCGGCCCAGAACATGCGCGACATCGTGAAGACGCCAACCACCAGGCGGAACCACAGCGCCGGCTCGGAGGCCGAGCTCGGCGGCAGCAGCGCGGCTGCCACCAGCCCGGCGCTCAGCAGCAGGTCGAAGCTGTTGGCGCGCAGGTGGGCCCGCAGGTTGCCGCTGCGCAGGCCGACGTGCAGCAGCGCGCCGCCCATCGTCAGCGCGGCCAGCAGGTAGCTCAGCACCGCGAACAACGGTGCCGACTCGTGCAGCAGCTCGACATAGAACGACGGCACCGTGCTCAGCAGCGCGAGCGTGATCGGCCAGCGCCACTTCACTTCCACCGCGCGGGCACGGGCCGTGGTCTGCGACGCGAAGACCGAGCTCAGCCCGGCCTGTTCGGGCGCGCGCAGCGGGTTGGCCGAGGGAGGGCGGTTCACGTCTTGTCTGTTCGGTGGATGCTGCCGTCAGCCATGCAGGTTCCGGACCCGGCGGCCCTCACAGGTTGCCGCGACCCTCCTTGGCATGGAAGGCCTGCGCGGTCTCCCAGGCCACGCTCTGCAGGTGGGCGGCCACCTCGGGCGACAGCCCGGCGGTGTATTTCAGGCCCACCGGGTTGGTCTTGTAGACCGAGGCCACCACCGTGCAGGCCGCCAGGTAGGTGCCCATCAGGCTGGGATGGCGCTTGTCGGCGACGTACAGATTCAAGTCGGGTCGCAGGGCGATCGACCGCGCGAAGGCCAGGCCGGCCGGCACCACCAGCGCGCTGTTTTGCTTGCCGGCCTTGACGTATTCGGCAGCCAGCTGCGCCGTCATCTCGGGCTTGTCCTGGTAGGCCCAGGACATGAACAGGATCGGCGCCGCGCCGTGGCGCCGCGCGGTGGCGCTGTGCTTGGCAGCGTACTCGAAGAAGATCGCCTGCAGCTGCGGATGCACCGGGCACTGGCTGCAGTCCATCATCATCACGCCGTCGAAGGGCTTGTCGAAGCTGTTGAAGCGCACTTCGTTGTCGCCGACGAAGGAGTAGCTGGCCACGCCCGGGTTGAAGTAGGCCTCGACGTCGTGCCAGTTGATGCCCGAGCCGCTGATGGTGATCGAACTGGCGCGCATGCCCTTGGCGCCGCTGGCCGTGAGCAGCTGGCCGGTGTGGCCATGCATCGAGTTGTTGTAGTAGAAGAAGCTGTTGCCCACCCACATCAGCGACTTGATCTCGGTCGACACTTGCGGTGCCGGCTTCGGCGTGGAGGGTGGCGTGCTGCTGCAGCTGGCCAAGACGGCGATGCCGAGCATGGCGAGCAGGGTGCGAAAGCGGGTCATGCGAAATCCTTTGCTTGTAGGCAGGCGACGGCGGCGCTCAGGCCTTCTGCAGGTAAGCCTCGGCCAGGCGCACCCAGTAGCTGGCGCCGGTGGACAGCACGCGATCGTTGAAGTCGTAGCCGGCGTTGTGCACCATGCAGCCGCCGTCAACCCCCACGCCGTTGCCGATGTTCACGTAGCAGCCGGGCACCTTCTCCAGGAAGAAGGCGAAGTCCTCGCTGGCGCTCACCGGCTCGGCATCGGCGACCAGGCCGTCGTCGCCCAGCCAGTCGCGGATCACCTGCTGGCAGAACGCCGTTTCCTTGGCATGGTTGTGCAGCACCGGGTAGCGGCGGATGTAGTTCACCTCGGCGCTGGCGCCGTACACCGCGGCCTGGGTCTGGGCGATCTCGGTGATGCGCCGCTCCAGCAGGTCGCGCACCTCGGGACGGAAGGCGCGCACCGTCAGCCGCAGCTCGGCCTCGCCGGGCAGCACGTTGGGCGCGTCGCCCGAATGGAACGCACCCACCGAGACGATGCCGGTGTGCAGCGGGTTGACGTTGCGAGCGACGATGGTCTGCAGCGACATGACGATGCTGGAGGCGGCGACGATGGTGTCTACCGCGGCATGCGGCATGGCGCCGTGGCCGCCGACGCCGCGCACCTTGATCAGGCAGGTATCGCCGCTGGCCATCGCGAAGCCCGGCACCACCAGGAACTTGCCCGCCGGCTTGCCGGGCGCGTTGTGCATGCCGAACATCGCCTCGCAAGGGAACAGGTCGAGGAAGCCATCCTCCAGCATGCGCCGCGCACCGGCCTCACCCTCTTCGGCCGGCTGGAACACCAGGTGCAGGTGGCCGTCGAAATTGCGTGTCGCCGCCAGATGGCGGGCCGCCGACAGCAGCATCGCGGTGTGGCCATCGTGGCCGCAGGCGTGCATGGTGCCCAGCACCTTGCTGGCCCAGGGCTTGCCGCTGGTCTCGGTGATGGGCAGGGCGTCCATGTCGGCGCGCAGGCCGATGTGCCGGCCTGAAGTACCCACGCGCAGCGTGCCCACCACGCCGGTGCCGCCCAGGCCGCGGTGCACCTCGTAGCCCCAGCGCTGCAGCCGCTCGGCCACCAATTGCGAGGTGGCATGCTCCTGGTAGGCCATCTCCGGGTTGGAATGGATCTGGCGGCGGATCTGCACCATCTCGTCTTCGTGGGCACGGATCTCGTCCAGGGCGGGCAGGGGCAGGGGGGCGTTCATTGGGGTGGCTTTCCGGGGCGGTTGCGCAGGCGGACCATTCTCGGGCCAAGCCGGGGGGGTGGGAATCCGGGTAAGCGCAGCGTGCCGCGGCCCTGCAAGAATGGCAGTGATGAATTCCGATCGAGCGACGCGCTGGCAGTTCTGGATCGACCGCGGCGGCACCTTCACCGACATCGTCGGCCGCGCCCCCGCCGGCGCGCTGCACACGCTGAAGCTGCTGAGCGACAACCCCGAAGCCTATGCCGATGCCGCGGTGGAAGGCATGCGCCGGCTGCTGCAGCTGCCGCCCGGCGCGGCTATCACGCCGCAGCAGGTGGAGTGCGTGAAGATGGGCACGACGGTGGCCACCAACGCGCTGCTCGAGCGCAAGGGCGAGCGCGCGCTGCTGGTCACCACGCGCGGCTTTCGCGACGCGCTGCGCATCGCCTACCAGGCGCGGCCGCGGCTGTTCGACCGGCACATCGTGCTGCCAGAGCTGCTGTACGAGCGCGTGGTCGAGGCCGACGAGCGCATCGGCGCCGACGGCGCGGTGCTGCAGCCGCTGGATGCGGTGGCCCTGCGCCCGGCGCTGCAGGCCGCTTTCGACGAAGGCCTTCGCGCCTGCGCCATCGTCTTCATGCATGGCTGGCGCCACAGCGCGCACGAGGCTTCGGCCGCGTCGCTGGCCCGCGAGATCGGTTTCACGCAGGTCAGCGTGTCGCACCAGGTGAGCCCGCTGATGAAGTTCGTCTCGCGCGGCGACACCACGGTGGTCGATGCCTACCTGTCGCCGATCCTGCGCCGCTATGTCGAGCAGGTGGCCGCGCAGATGCCCGGCGTGACGCTGTTCTTCATGCAGAGCAGCGGCGGCCTGACCGAGGCCCACCGCTTCCAGGGCAAGGACGCCATCCTGTCCGGCCCGGCCGGTGGCATCGTCGGCATGGTGCGTACCGGGCTGGCCGCCGGCCACCGCAAGCTGATCGGCTTCGACATGGGCGGCACCAGCACCGACGTCAGCCACTACGCCGGCGAGTTCGAGCGCGCCTTCGAGACGCAGGTGGCCGGCGTGCGCATGCGCGCGCCGATGATGAGCATCCACACCGTGGCCGCCGGCGGCGGCTCGATCCTGGCCTTCGACGGCGCACGGCTGCGCGTCGGCCCGCAAAGCGCCGGCGCCAACCCCGGCCCGGCCAGCTACCGCCGCGGCGGCCCGCTGGCGGTGACCGATGCCAACGTGATGCTGGGGCGCATCCAGTCGCAGCACTTCCCGCGGGTCTTCGGCCCGGCCGGCAACGAGTCGCTCGACGGTGAGGGCGTTCGCGGCCGCTTCGAGACGCTGGCCGCGCAGGTGCAGCGCGCCACCGGCCGGCCGACCCGGCCCGAAGCGCTGGCCGCCGGCTATCTGCGCATCGCCGTGCAGGCCATGGCCAATGCCATCAAGCGCATCTCGGTGGCGCGCGGCTATGACGTCACCGGCTACACGCTGCAATGCTTCGGCGGCGCGGGCGGCCAGCATGCCTGCGGCGTGGCCGATGCGCTGGGCATGACGCGCGTCTTCGTGCACCCGCTGGCAGGGGTGCTGTCGGCCTACGGCATGGGCCTGGCCGACCAGATCGCCATGCGCGAGGCCTCGGTGGAGCGTGCGCTCGATGGCGCTGGCCTGCAGGCTGCCGCCGCGATGCTGCGCGAGCTGGGCGATGCCGCCGCCGCGGAGCTGCTGGCGCAGGGCGTGCCCGCCGCCGTCGTCGAGCGTCGCGAGACGCTGCACCTGCGCTACCAGGGCACCGACACTGCGCTGGCCGTGCCGATGGCTGGCGTGGAGGACGCGCGCACCGCGTTCGAATCCGCCTACCGCCAGCGTTTCGCCTTCCTGATGCCCGACCGGCCGCTGGTCATCGAGGCGGTGTCGGTGGAGGCCATCGGCCCCGGCGAGCGCGCCCCCGAGCGTGGCGCGCAGGCCGAGGCCGCAGCCCGCGTCGCCGCGGCCGACGAGCGCGTGCGCATGTACTGCGAAGCCGACGAGGCCGAGGCCGGCTGGCGCGAGGCTGGGCTGTTCCTGCGCGAGTCGCTGCACAGCGGCGCCACCATCGACGGCCCGGCGATCGTGGCCGAGCGCAATGCCACCACCGTGGTCGAGCCCGGCTGGCAGGCGCGGCTGACGGCCGAGGGCGCGCTGGCGCTGCAGCGCATCCGCCCGCGGGTGTCGGCCCATGCCCTCGGCACGCAGGTCGACCCGGTGATGCTGGAGGTGTTCAACAACCTGTTCATGAACATCGCCGAGCAGATGGGGCTGCGGCTGCAGAACACCGCCTACTCGGTGAACATCAAGGAGCGGCTGGACTTCAGCTGCGCGCTGTTCAGCGCCGCCGGCGAGCTGATCGCCAACGCGCCGCACATGCCGGTGCACCTGGGCAGCATGAGCGAGAGCATCAAGACGGTGATCGCGCGCAATCCACAGATGCAGCGCGGAGACGTCTACGTGCTGAACGATCCGTACCACGGCGGCACCCATCTGCCCGACGTGACGGTGGTGACCCCGGTGTACCTGCAACCCGGTGATGCGAAGCCTTCGTTCTACGTGGCCAGCCGTGGGCACCATGCCGACATCGGCGGCAGCACGCCAGGCAGCATGCCGCCCTTCAGCCAGAGCATCGAAGAGGAGGGCGTGCTGTTCGACAACTTCCTGCTGGTGCGCGACGGCCGGCTGCGCGAGCCCGAACTGATGGCGCAGCTGAGCTCCGGCCCCTGGCCCGCGCGCAACCCCACGCAGACCATCGCCGACCTGCGCGCGCAGATCGCCGCTAACCAGAAGGGAGTGGAGGAGCTGCAGGCGATGGTGGCGCAGTTCGGCCGCGAGACGGTGGCCGCCTACATGCAGCATGTGCAGGACAACGCCGAGGAGTCGGTGCGCCGCGTGATCACGGCGCTGAAGAACGGTGAGTTCGAGCTGCCGCTGGACAACGGCGCGGTGATCCGCGTGCGCGTCACGGTGGATAGCGCGGCGCGCGAAGCCACCATCGATTTCACCGGCACCAGCGCGCAGCTGCCGAACAACTTCAACGCGCCCAAGGCAGTGACGATGGCCGCGGTGCTGTACGTCTTCCGCACGCTGGTCGACGACGACATCCCGCTGAACGCCGGCTGCCTAAAGCCGCTGCACGTGCTGGTGCCCGAAGGCTGCATGCTCAACCCGCGGCCGCCGGCGGCGGTGGTGGCCGGCAACGTGGAGACCTCGCAGTGCGTGACCAACGCGCTGTTCGGCGCGCTGGGCGTGATGGCCTCGGGCCCGTGCACGATGAGCAACTTCACCTTCGGCAATCAGCGCCACCAGTATTACGAGACCATTTCAGGCGGCAGCGGTGCCGGTGAGGGTTTCGACGGCACCAGCGTCGTGCAGACGCACATGACCAACTCGCGGCTGACCGACCCCGAGGTGCTGGAATGGCGCTTCCCGGTGCGGCTGGACAGCTATTCGATCCGTGCCGGCTCGGGTGGCGTCGGCCGCTGGCGCGGCGGCGACGGAGGTGTGCGCCGCGTGCGCTTCCTCGAGCCGATGACCGCCTCGATCCTGAGCAACGGCCGCGTCGTGCCGGCCTTCGGCATGGAAGGCGGCGCAGCCGGCGCGCTGGGTCACAACCGAGTCGAGCGCGCCGACGGCCGTATCGAGCCGCTGGGCCACATCGGCTCGGCGCAGATGCAGCCCGGCGACGTGTTCGTCATCGAAACCCCTGGCGGCGGCGGCTGGGGGCCGCCGCCATGAGCTGGCGCAGCGCCCTCGGCGCCACCGTGCTGGCCTGCCTGGCCGGCTGCGTGCAGGCGCCGCCCGTGTTGCCCAAGCCCGAGCCCACGCCGGCCGAGCAGGCCGCGCGGCGCCAGGCCGAGGCCGCCGCGCTCGAGCAGGCTGCGCTGCAGGCGCGCATCGCCGACGCGGTGCAGCGCGCCGACGAGGCCTATGTCTACGGCTATCCGCTGCTGGTCGGTGAAATGTTGCGCCAGCAGATGTCCGGTTCGGCCAAGGCGGCGGGCTGGCGCGTGCCCGCCAACGGCTTGTGGCATGCGCGGCGCCTGCCGGTGGCCGGTGAGCCGCGCCACCCGCTGGTCGACGATGCCGACACGCTGGCCTCCTTCGCCTGGCTGGACCTGGGCCGCGAGGCCGTGCTGGTGGCCTGGCCGGCGATGGGTCGACGCTGGTTCAGCTTGGCGCTGCACAGCCAGTGGATGCAGGCGCTGCATCGCGCTGGCAGCGGCCTTGGCGGCGACAAGGCCGCGCGTGTGCTGGTGGCAGGCCCCGAATGGCAGGGCAGCGTGCCGCCCGGCGCGACGCTGCTGCGCTCGCCGACGCGGCATGTGCTTCTGGCGCTGCGCATCCAGACCAGCGGCAGCGACGCCGACCTGCGCGCCGTGCAGGCGCTGCAGGCGCAGCTGCGCGTCGTGCCGCAGACCCAGCGCACGCGGCGCACGCCGGCCGAGGCCGCACCGGCCCTGCCCGCCGCAGCGGACGGGCGCGCACCGCAGCAGCAGGTGGGAGCACTCGGCACGGCTGCGGCCTTCGAGCTGCTGGCCCACCTGATGGGCGGAGCCGCGCCGCCGGCTGTGGCCGACGAGCCTCTGCTGCAGCGCATTGCCGCCATCGGCATCGAGCCGGGCAAGCCCTTGCGCCTGGACGCGCTGGAGCCGGCGGTGCAGGCGGCGCTGGCCGACACCGGCGCGCGCATGCAGCGCCGGCTGACGTCGCTGCGCCCGCAGTTCTTTGCCCAGGCCGGCAGCTGGCAGGCGCCGCCGGCCGGCGGCGACTTCGGCACCGACTACCTGAAGCGTGCGTTCGTCGCCGCGCTGCAGTGGCCGGGGGCCGATCCGCGGCAGCTGCTGGAGCTGAGCACGCACAGCGACTCAGAGGGCCGGCCGCTGGACGGCATGCATGACTATCTGCTGCGTTTTGCGCAAGGCCAGTTGCCGCCGGTGGACGGTTTCTGGTCGCTGACCCTGACGACCGACGCAGGCGAGGACGGCAGGCGCGGCTTCGTCGCCGACATTGCCGGGCGCATCAACCGGGGCACGCGCGACAAGCCGCCGCCCGAGGCCGACGGCGCACTGGAGCTGTTCGTGCAGAACCTGTCGCCGGGCCTGGACAACGCCGCGCGCTGGCTGCCGGCGCCGAAGGGCGGCTTCGCGCTGACATTGCGCCTGTATGCGCCGAAGACCGCGCCGCCGTCGGCCCTGCCGCCGGGGCAGGGCGCCTGGGTGCCGCCGGGGCTGCGCCGGCAGCCGTGATGGGTCACGGCGGCTGCGCAGTGACGAACGCGCGTTGTGCCGGCCAGCGCGCTGCAGTCCACCTGCATCACCTGCTGATGCAGCGCCTGCATTTGTGCAGAGTCGGCGCTGAACGTGAGGCGGGCGAAGCGCAGGTTTTCCAAGCAGTTGCTGGAAAAGCGCGAGCCATGGCGCTCGGGCCTGAAGCGCTCGGCGCCCTCGTGGGCGCGCTGGGTGGCAAAGACGATGCTGATGTCCATGTCAGGGCCTTGCGGTGCGGAGTGATTCGCCCTGCATTCGTGCTGCGTCGCCATCAATCCCGACATGCCGCCGTTGCGACACAGTGCGCCGGATCTGCAGGGGGCTGTAAGACGGCGAGAATCGCCGCCGACTCAGAAGCGTCGTAGCCATGTCGGCCGACCCGTCCAACTCAAGGAGTACCGACCCATGAACCACCGTCTGATCGTTTCATCCGCCCTGGCTTCGGTGATGGCCCTCGGCCTGGCCGGCCAGGCTGCCGCGCAGGACAAGGAAAAGTGCTTCGGCATCGCCAAGGCAGGCCAGAACGACTGCGCCAACCTGTCCGGCACCCATACCTGCGCCGGCCAGAGCAAGGTCGACAACGACCCGGGGGAATGGAAGTACGTGGCCAAGGGCACCTGCAAGGACATGAAGGGCATGACGGCCGACGAGGCCAAGATGAAGATGAAGAAGTGATCGGGTGCCGGACGAGGCCTCGAGCATGGCATCCAGCGACAGCGGCAGCGTGGGCATCGGCCTGCGCCAGCCGCACTACGACGCGATGCTGCGCGAGCCGCCTCGGCTCGGCTTCGTCGAGGTGCATTCGGAGAACTTCTTCGCCGACGGCGGCGCCGCGCTGGCGGTGCTGCATGCGGCGCGCGAGCGCTGGCCGGTCAGCCTGCACGGCGTCGGCCTGTCGCTGGGCTCGGCCGCCGGCCTGGACGACTGGCACCTGGACCGCCTGGCGCGGCTGGTGCGGCGTATCGAGCCGGTGCGCGTCAGCGACCATGCCAGCTTCGCCCGTGCGCCGCGCCACGCCGGTACCGCGCCGCTGCATGCCAACGATCTGCTGCCGGTGGCCTTCACGGACGCCGCGCTGGACATCATGGTGGCCAATGTGCAGCGTGTGCAGGAACGACTGCGCCGGCCGATCCTGTTGGAAAACCTGTCGGCTTACGTGCACTGGGCCGACGACGCGATGTCCGAGCCGGCCTTCTTCAATGCGCTGGCGCGGCGCAGCGGCTGTGGCCTGTTGCTCGACCTGAACAACCTGGTGGTCAACGCGCTGAACGACGGCGTCGACGAGGTGGCTGCGGCCTGCGCCTGGGTCGACGCCATCGACCCGGGCATCGTCGGCGAAATCCACGTCGCCGGCTACCACGATGCCGGCGACATCGTCATCGACGACCACGGCAGCCGCGTGCACGACAACGTCTGGCAGGTCTACCGCCATGCGCTGCGCCGCCTGGGGGCGCGACCGACGCTGGTCGAGTGGGACACCGCGCTGCCCGAGCTGGCGGTGTTGCTCGACGAGGCGGCGCTGGCCGAACGACAGCTGGCCGCGTGCCGCAACACGGTGGTCGCATGAACGGCGCCGCCGCGCACAAGGAGGCGCTGCGCCAGCAGATGCTGCTGCGTGCGCTGTGGGCCGATGGCCGCCCTGGCGCCGTCGCCGGCTGGTTGCGTGAGGCACCGCCACGCGCCGCGCGCGGCCTGCAGGCCTATCGCGCCAACGCCGGCGCACTGGCCGAGCGCGCGCTGACGGCCGCGTTCCCGACGGTGGCGCAGCTGGTGGGCGAGGAATCCTTCGCCGCGCTGGCTCGCGCGCTGTGGTTCGCGCAGCCGCCGCAGCACGGCGACATCGGCACCTGGGGCGAAGGCCTGGCCGGCTTCGTTGCCGCCGCACCGCAGCTGGCCGACGAACCCTACCTGGCGGACGTGGCCCGGCTCGACTGGGCCGTGCACAGCGCCGAACAGGCGGCCGAGCGTAGCGCCGTCAGCGGACTGGAGCGGCTGGCCGAGGCCGACCCGGCTCACCTGCTGCTGCGCTTGGCCGAGGGCTTGGCGCTGTGCCGATCGGCCCACCCGGTGGCCAGCATCTGGCTGGCGCACCGCAGCGCCAGTGCCGACCGCTTCGCGTGCGTGCGCGAGGCCTTCGCCGCGGGCCGTGGCGAGAACGCGCTGGTCTGGCGCGACGGCTTCAAAGCGGTGGTGCGCCCGCTGCTTGAGGCCGATGCGTGCTTCATGCAGGCGCTGCTCGACGGCCACGTACTGGCAGCGGCGCTGGATGCGGCCGGTGTCGACTTCGCCTTCGAGCGCTGGCTGCCGCAGGCGGTGCATTGCGGCTGGTTGCGCTCGGTCGAGTTCCAAGTCCCCGTCACGGAAGCGCCACCCTCATGAGCTCGCTGGTCCGTTTGGCGCTGCACCGCGCGCAGCCCGTCATCACCTTGCTCGAAGCGCTGCAGCCGCCGGTGCTGCTGGCCCTGGGCCTGTTCGGGCGCTTCGCCGCGCTGGGCCTGTTCGTCGTCAACGCGGTGGCCGTGATCAGCCTGGTCGACATCCCCCCGGCAGCCTTGCAGCAGCACCAGTTCTGGGGCTGCCTGTTGCTCGGCCTGCTGCTGTGGGGGCCGGGGCGCTGGTCGCTGGATGCCTGGCTGACTTGGCGTCTGCAGGGGTCGCCTACGATGCGTGAATGAACTCGGCAACCCGCCGGCCGCCCGCTGTCGATGCTTGATCGTGCCGCCATTGCGCTGCTCAAGCCCGTCCTGGAGCGCATGGCGCGCGGGCTGGTGCGTGCCGGCATCGGTGCCGACAGCGTCACGCTGTTCGGCTTCGCGCTCGGTCTGGCCGCCGCGCTGGCCGTCGCGCGCGGCATGCCGCTCGCTGGCTTGGCGCTGCTGCTGTCCAGCCGGCTGATGGATGGACTGGACGGCGCGGTGGCCCGGCTGACCCGGCCCACCGACCGCGGCGCCTTCCTCGACATCACGTTGGACTTCCTGTTCTATGCCAGCTTTGCGCTGGCCTTTGCCGTAGCCGACCCGGCGGCGAATGCGCTGCCGGCTGCCGTGCTGCTGGCCGCCTTCATGGGCACGGCTTCGAGCTTCCTGGCCTTTGCGGTGCTGGCCGAGCGGCGCGGCCTGAAGAGCGTGAACTACCCGCAAAAGGGCCTGTACTACCTGGGCGGACTGACCGAGGCCGCCGAAACGCTGACCTGCTTCGTGTTGATGTGCCTGTGGCCACAGCACTTCGCGCTGTGGGCCTACGGCTTTGCCGTGCTGTGCGCGCTGACGATCGTCTCGCGTATCGTCGGCGGCTGGCATGCCTTGCGCGTGTAAGGTCCGCTGGCCTTGCGGCGTCTAAGCATCAACCGCCGAGGACGAACTTGAACCGAAAGAAGCTTCTGCTGCTGTCCGCGCTGATCCTGCTGGTGATCGGCTTCTTTGCGCTCGACCTTGGCCGCTTCTTCAGCCTGGACTACGTCAAGGCCGCGCGCGGCGACTTCGCGGCGCTGTATCAATCCCAGCCGGCGCTGGTGCTGGGCGTGTTCTTCGCCGTCTACGTGGCGGTGACGGCGCTGTCACTGCCGGGCGCGGCCATCATGACGCTGCTCGGCGGGGCCATCTTCGGCCTGTGGGTCGGCACGCTGGTGGTGTCCTTCGCCTCCAGCCTGGGCGCCACGCTGGCCATGCTGGTGTCGCGCTATGTGCTGCGCGACAGCGTCAAGGCCAAGTTCGGCGCGCGCCTGGTCGACATCGACCGCGGCATCGAGCGCGAGGGCGCGTTCTACCTGTTCACGCTGCGCCTGGTGCCGGTGTTCCCCTTCTTCGTCATCAACCTGCTGATGGGTCTGACGTCGATGAAGGCCACCACCTTCTACTGGGTCAGCCAGCTGGGCATGCTGGCCGGCACGCTGGTGTACGTGAACGCGGGTACCCAGCTGGCGCAGATCAGTTCGCTGCAGGGCATCCTGAGCCCGGGGCTGATCGGCTCGTTCGTGTTGCTCGGGCTGTTCCCGCTGCTGGCCAAGAAGATCGTCGACCTGGTGAAATCGCGCAAGGTGTACGCCAGGTGGGCCGAGCGCAAGCCGAAGCGCTACGACCGCAACATGGTGGTCATCGGCGCCGGCGCGGCGGGGCTGGTGACCAGCTACATCGCCGCGGTGGTCAAGGCCAAGGTCACGCTGGTGGAGAGCCACAAGATGGGCGGCGACTGCCTCAACTACGGCTGCGTGCCGAGCAAGGCGCTGATCAAGACCGCCACGCTGGCGCGGCAGATGCGCCACAGCGCCGACTACGGCATCGCCTCGGCCGAGTTCAAGCTCGACTTCGCGCAGGTGATGGAGCGCGTGGCACGGGTCATCAAGGACATCGAGCCGCACGATTCGGTCGAGCGCTACACCGGCCTGGGCGTGGACGTGGTCGAGGGCCGGGCAACGATCGTCGATCCGTGGCATGTGAAGATCGCGCGTGCCAACGGCGGCGAGCAGGTGCTGAGCACGCGCAGTATCGTCATCGCGACAGGCGCGCGCCCCTTCGTGCCGCCGTTGCCCGGGCTGGAAGACGTCGGCTACCGTACCAGCGACACGCTGTGGGACCTGCGCGAACTGCCGGCGCGGCTGGTGGTGCTGGGCGGCGGGCCGATCGGCTGCGAGCTGGCACAGAGCTTCGCCCGGCTGGGCTCGGCGGTGACGCAGGTAGAGATGGCGCCGCGCATCATGATCCGCGAGGACGAGGAAGTCTCGGCCTACGCACGCAAGGCGCTGGAGGCCGACGGCTTGGCCGTGCTCACCGGCCACAAGGCGCTGCGTTGCGAGAAGGACGGCGAGCACAAGTTCATCGTCGTCGAAGCCGGCGGGCAGGAAAAGCGCATCGGCTTCGACCTGCTGCTGTGCGCGGTGGGCCGCGTGGCGCGGCTGCAGGGCTTCGGGCTGGAGGAACTGGGCATCCCTGTGAACCGCACGGTGCAGACCAACGAATACCTGCAGACCATCTACCCCAACATCCTGGCCGCCGGCGACGTGGCCGGGCCCTACCAATTCACCCATGTCGCCGCGCACCAGGCCTGGTATGCGGCGGTCAATGGCCTGTTCGGAACGTTCAGGAAGTTCAAGGCCGATTACTCGGTGGTGCCGTGGTGCACCTTCATCGACCCCGAGGTGGCGCGCGTCGGCCTGAACGAACAGGAGGCGAAAGAGAAGGGCGTGGCCTACGAGGTGACGCGTTACGGCATCGACGACCTGGACCGCGCCATCGCCGACAGCGCCGCGCACGGCTGGGTCAAGGTGCTGACCGTGCCGGGCAAGGACAAGCTCCTCGGCGTGACCATCGTCGGTGCCCATGCCGGCGACCTGCTCGCCGAGTACGTGCTGGCGATGAAGCACGGCCTGGGGCTGAACAAGATCCTCGGCACGATCCACACCTACCCGACGCTGGCCGAGGCCAACAAGTACGCGGCCGGCGAATGGAAGCGCGCGCACCAGCCGCACGGCCTGCTGAAGTGGGTGCAGCGCTTCCACGACTGGAGGCGAGGATGAAGCTGCGCCATGTCCTGCTGCTGTGCGCGCTGCTGCTGTGCGGCCCGTCCTGGGCGCAGTTCGACCACGTTCATGCCGGCTGGGACGCGCTGCTGAAGAAGCATGTGCGCTGGCTGCCCGACCAGAAACAAAGCCGTGTCGACTACGACGGCTTCAAGGCCGACCGGGCGGCGCTGAAGAAGGTGCTCGACGCGATGAGCGCGGTCACGCCCGCGGAGTTCGAGCGCTGGTCGCGCGAGCAGCAGATGGCTTTCCTGGTGAATGCCTACAACGCTTTCACGGTGGAGCTGATCCTGACACGCTGGCCGGACCTGAAATCGATCAAGGACCTGGGCACGCTGCTGCAGAGCCCGTGGAAGAAGAAGTTCTTCGTGCTGCTCGGCGAGGAGCGCCATCTGGACTGGATCGAGCACGAACAGCTGCGAGCGCGCTACAAGGACCCGCGCGTGCATGCGGCGGTGAACTGCGCGTCGATCGGCTGCCCTGCGCTGCGCAACGAGGCCTTCGTCGCGCCGAAGCTGGAGGCGCAGTTCGACGACGGCATGATGCGCTTCACGGCTGACCGCACGCGCAACCGCGTGGCCGGCGGCAAGCTCGAGGTGAACATGATCTTCAAGTGGTTCCGCGAGGATTTCGAGCAGGGCTGGCAGGGCTTCCGCAAGCTCGAGGACGTGTTCGCGCGCTATGCCGCGCAGCTCAGCGACCAGCCCGACGAGCAGCGCAAGCTGCGCGAGCGCGCGTTGCCGCCGAACTTCCTGGACTACGACTGGTCGATCAACGCGGTGGGCCGGTGAGGCGTGCAGCCGCGGTGGGGCTGCTGGCGGCCGGTGCCGCGCTGGCGCAGCCGTCGTTGGCCCCTCTGGACGGGCCGGGTGCCGCACCGGCGCCGCCATGGCGCGAGGTGCTGCTGCCCAAGCAGACGCTGCCGCGCACGGGCTTTGCGATCGTGGAGCTGGCTGGCCAGCGTGTGCTGCGCATCGAGTCGCCGGGCAGCTACGGCAACCTGGTGCACGAGCTGGCGCTGCCCGCCGGTGCGGCGCCGGTGCTGTCCTGGCGCTGGCGACTGGACCGGCCCATCGAAGGCGCGGCGCTGCAGCGCAAGGGCGGCGACGACGCGGCGCTGAAGCTGTGCGTGCTGATGGACGCGTCGCTCGACACCATGCCCTTCGTCGAGCGCCAGCAACTGCGGCTGGCGCGGCTGCTCAGCGGCGAGGCGTTGCCCTCGGCCACGCTGTGCTACGTGTGGGACCGCTCGCTACCGGCCGGCAGCATGCTGCCCAATGCCTACACGCGGCGTGTGCGCTGGCTGGTGCTGCAGGGCCGCGACAGTCCGCTCGGCGCCTGGCGCGAGGAGCGGCGCGAGCTGCGCACCGACGTGCTGCACGCCTTCGGCGACGAGCTGGCCGAGCTGCCGCGCGTCACGGCCGTGCTCGTCGGTGCCGATGCCGACAACAGCGGCGGCCACGGCCTGGGCTTCGTGTCCGGGCTGGCGCTGCGATGAACGCGTCACGGCGCTTGCTGCTGCTGGGCGGCGGCCATGCCCATGTGCAGGTGCTGGACGCGCTGGCGCACGCGCCGCTGCCCGGCGTGCAGGTGACGCTGGTCACGCCCTATTCACGGCAGATGTACTCCGGCATGGTGCCGGGCCTGCTGGCCGGCCATTACGCGCCAGCGCAATGTGCGATCCCGCTGGCGCCGCTGGCCGCTGCGGCCGGTGTCACATTGCGGCTGGCGCGGGCGGTGGCGCTGGATGCGCGAGCGCGGCAGGTCACGCTCGATGACGGCCAGCGCCTGGGCTACGAACTGCTGTCCATCGACACCGGCCCGGAGACCGACCTGGACAGCCTGCCCGGCGCGCGTGAACACGGCCTGCCGGTGCGGCCGATCGAGGACTTCCTGCAGCGGCTGGAGGCCGTGGGCACCGTGGCGTCGGCCCTGGTCGTGATCGGCGGCGGCGCGGCCGGTGTCGAGATGGCCATGGCGCTGGCCCATCGGCGGCGTGGCCTGACGCGCGTGGCGCTGGTGGCCGGCGCCACGCCGCTGGCTGGCCTGGGAGCGGGCGTGCAACACCGTGCCTGGCGTGCGCTGGCGGCGCAGGGCGTGAGCCTGCACCTGCAGAGCGCGGCGGCTGTGGCTGCCGACCACGTGCGGCTGGCCGACGGCACGCAGCTGCCGTGCGACGGCGCCGTGCTGGCACTTGGCGCAGCGGCGCCGCGCTGGCTGGCCGGCAGCGGCCTGGCGCTGGACGCGCGCGGCTTCATCGCCACCGGGCCGACCTTGCAGAGCAGCTCGCATGCCGAGGTGTTTGCCGCCGGCGACGTGGCCACGCGCGTCGACGCGCCGCATCCGAAGAGCGGCGTTTATGCGGTGCGTGCCGGTCCGCCGCTGGCGGCCAACCTGCGCAGTGCGCTGCAGGGTCTGCCGCTGCAGACCTATGCGCCGCAGCGGCGCACGCTGTACCTGCTGTCCTGCGGCGAACGACGGGCCATCGCCTCCTGGGGTGGCTGGACGGCCGAGGGCGCCTGGGTCTGGCGCTGGAAGGACCGCATCGACCGCGCCTTCGTCGCGCGCTACACGCGCGTCCCTTAGCCCTGGGGTGTGAAGGTGATGACCAGCACCGGCGGAACGCGGCCGTCGGTGTCGCGCGGCAGTTCGCCGGTGCGGTCGATGGCGCGCAGCACCGCCTCGTCCCAGTCCTTGTTGCCGCTGCTCTTGACCAGCCGGCGGCTCAGGATGCTGCCGGTGGGCGAGGCGCGCACCTCCACGTCGGCGGCCGGGTTGCCGCTGACGGTCTCGGTCAGCACGATGTTCGGCTTGATGCGCGCGATCAGCTTGCCGGCGTAGCTGGCCGAGGGTGCGGCGTCCTTCAGCGCCGTGCCGGTGGCACCGGGCGCGCCGGTGGCACCGGCCTGGCCGAGCATGCGCTTCAGGTTGTCCTCGCGCTGCTTGGCCAGGCGCTGTTCCTCAGCCTGCTTCTCGCGCTGCTCCTGCTGCTCGCGCTTGGCCTGCGCTTCGGCCTTGGCCTTGGCGGCGGCCTGGCGCTCGCGCTCGGCTTTCTCGCGTTCGGCCTTCTCCTTCTCGGCCTTGGCTTGCTTTTCGCGTTCAGCCTTCTCGCGCTCGGTGCGCAGGCGATCGGCCTTTTCCTTGTCCTGTCGCGCCTTCTCGATGGCGATCTGTGCATCCACTGCCGGCGGCGGGGCCGGGGTCGCCACACGCGGCGTGGGCGCCGGCGCCGGCGGCGGAGGTGGCGGTGGCGGTGGCGCCTGCGGCGTGCTTTGCATCTCGCGCGGCGCGGCCACCTGCGGCGTGGCCGCCCAAAGCTCGGCACTGAAGGTCTGCGGCGTCTGGCTGCGCCAATGGACCGACAGCGCCAGCGCCACCACCAGCAGCCCGTGCACCCCGAGCGCCAGCAGCGCACCGCGGCCCATGCCGCCA
>Ga0105090_10000241_pt1 | contig 25332 bp, 19 predicted proteins | sample PPLLak3March2015_FD_79110 | JGI IMG/M metagenome (GOLD analysis project Ga0105090, IMG submission 79110) | Freshwater sediment microbial communities from Prairie Pothole Lake near Jamestown, North Dakota, USA - PPLs Lake P7 Core (1) Depth... | ecosystem: Environmental > Aquatic > Freshwater >...
CGCGCACGTGGTGATCCGGCCGCTGGCGTATTGCAGCGAGCAGGACATCGCCCGTTATGCGGAGTTGCGGGCCTTCCCGCTGATTCCCTGCGATCTCTGCGGTTCGCAGCCCAACCTGCAGCGCCAGGCCATCAAGGCCATGCTCAACACGTGGAAGAAGCAGCACCCCGGCCGCATCGAGAACATTTTCCGCGCGATCGCGAACGTTTCGCCCTCGCAGTTGGCGGATCGCGAGTTGTTCGATTTCGCCAACCTCGGTGGCGACGGCGCGGCGGGCGGAGAGGTCCCGGACTGGCTGATCCCCAAAGCAGAAGGCGAGGCGGACGGCGAACCGGAATACGCACTGGAAGAAGCCCCGCCGCAGCGCCTGCACGTCGTCTGAGCAGCAATACAGTAGAGGGATCCCGCAGCATGGACCGAAGGAAATTCGTCAAGACCGCCGGCGTCGCCGGCCTGGCCGGATCCGCCGGCCTGCTGGCCGCCTGCAACAGCCGGACCGGCGCCGGCGACTGCGCCGACGGCGGCCAGCGCGCCGAGGCCTTCGAGTGGAAAATGGTCACCACCTGGCCGCGGGACTTTCCCGGCCTCGGCACCGGCGCCAACTATCTCGCGCGGATCATCGGCGAGATGAGCGGCGGCCGCCTCACCGTCAAGGTGTATGGCGGCGGCGAACTGGTGCCGCCCTTCGAGGTGTTTGACGCAGTACAGCGCGGCACGGCCGAGATGGGGCACGGGGCCGCCTACTACTGGAAAGGCAAGATTCCCGCCGCGCCGTATTTCACCAGCGTGCCGTTCGGGCTGACCGGCAATGAAATGAACGGCTGGTTCTACCACGCCGGCGGCCTCGAGCTGTACCAGGAGGCTTATGCGCCCCACGGCGTGATCCCCTGGCCGGTCGGCAGCTCCGGCACGCAGACGGGCGGTTGGTTCAACAAGGAAATCAACAGCGTCGACGACCTCAAGGGTCTGAAAATGCGCATCCCCGGCTTTGGCGGCGAGGTGCTGAGCCGGGTCGGCGGCACGCCGGTCACCACGCCCGCCTCCGAAATGTTCACGGCGCTGCAGAACGGCACCATCGACGCCGCCGAGTGGGTCGGCCCGATGAACGACCTCGCCTCCGGCCTGTTCCGGGCGGCGAAGTATTATTACTACCCCGGCTGGCAGGAACCCGGGTCCGCGCTGGAGGGCATCGTCAACGCCGAGGCTTACGCCGGGCTGCCCGCCGACCTGCAGGCGATCGTCAGGTACGCCTGCCAGGCCGCCACGACGGACATGTACGCCGAGTTCGAGGCCCACAACGGCGACGCCCTGCAGACGCTCGTGCAGGAACATGGCGTGGAACTGCGGGCCTTTCCCGACGAGGTGCTGGCCGAACTCCAGCGCGCCTCGCTGGAGATGCTCGAGGAGCAGGCCGCCGCCGACCCGATGTCGGCCAAGGTGTGGACCTCGCTCAAGGACTACTTAGGCAAGGTGAGCGCCTGGACGGCGGTGAGCTCGCAGTACCTTGTCAATCACCGCTGAGAGGACCGAACGCATGCAACCATCCGACCGCGAACTCGGCATGGAGCGGGACATCACCCGCCGGGATTTCATCCACGACCTGGGCCTCGCCTCGCTGGGGCTGGCGTTGCCCTCAATCGGGCTGACCGGCGCGATTACGGGGCCGGACGGGGAAATCTACTATCCGCCCACGCGAACCGGGATGCGTGGTTCACATCCGGGCGCCTTCGAAACCGCGCACGCGCTGGCCCGGGAGGGCAAGCTCTTCGATCAGCCGGCCGACCTCGACGAGGAATACGATCTCGTGGTCGTCGGCGGCGGCCTGAGCGGCCTGGCGGCAGCGTACTTCCAACGCCGGTTGAATGGCCACGGTTCGCGCATCCTCGTCCTCGACAACCACGACGACTTCGGCGGCCACGCCAAGCGCAACGAGTTTCACCAGGGCGGGCCGATGCGGCTGGCCTGGGGCGGCACCGTCAACATGGAATACCCGCTGTACAGCGAGGTCGCCCGCGGCCTGCTGGACGATCTCGGCATCGACATCCCGCGCCTGCTGGAGGGCTTCACCTACGGTTACGGCAAGAGCAAGGACGGCCTGCGCCCGGCAACCTGGTTCGATGCGGCCACCTTTGGCCGGGACCTGTTGCTGCCCGGCATCGAACTGGACGGCGTCGAGCCGGGCGAGCTGGCGGCGCACGTGGACGGGTTCCCGGTTTCAACCGAGGCGCGCACCGCCCTCAAGGTCTTCCTGAGCGCCAATACCGACGTGCTGGCGGAGCTCTCGCCCGAAGCGAAGGAAGCCTATCTGCGCCGCACCAGTTACAGCGACTTCCTGCGCGAATGGTTTGGCCTGCCGGACGAAGCCATACGGCTCTTCAGCGGCGCTCCGTCCGGATTCTGGGGCGTGCGCGCCGAGAACTTGTCGGTGGCCGAATGCCTGCAGAGCAACCTGCCCGGCGCGCACGTGCTGGGCGGCTACGGCCAGCACCCCGCGGGCGAGCGCCACAGCCCGGTGGCCATGTTCCCCGACGGCAACAGTTCCATCGCCCGTCTGCTGGTGCGCTCACTGGTGCCGGCGGCGTTTCCCGGGAAGGCAGCCGGGGCCGACCCCTTCGACATCGTCACTGCGCGGCTGGATTATGCGCAACTGGACCTGCCCTCGGCCCCGGTCCGCGTGCGGCTGAACGCGACCGCGGTGCATGTCGAGAACCGCGCCGACGGCCAGGGCGTAGCCGTTACCTATGTCAAAGACGGCGCGGTTTTGCGCGTGCGTTCGCGCGCCGCCGTGCTGGCCTGTTACAACCAGATCATCCCTCACCTCTGCCCCGACCTGCCGGAAGCACAGAAAGCCGCGCTGGCCCACTGCGTCAAGCGCCCCCTGCTGGTGGTGAACGTGCTGCTGCGCAACGGCCAGGCGCTGCAGAATCTCGGCATCCGCGGCGCCTACCTGCCCGGCCACATGCTGCAGAACCTGAGCCTGGTCAGCGGCATCAAGGCCGGCGAGTACCGGCCCGAGTGGCGCCCCGAGGACGCCTGCGTGGTGCAGTTCTACGCCTCGTTCCGCGCGCCGCAGCCGGAAGGGCTGAGCATCGTCCAGCAGCACCAGGCGGCCCGGGCCCACATGCTGTCCATGACCTTCGAGGATTTCGAGCGCGAAGTGCGCACCGTGCTGAACGGCGTGCTGGGCGCCGGCGGCTTCGACGCCGCCGAAGACATCCTGGCCATCACCGTCAACCGCTGGCCGCACGGCTACGCGCGCGACCACCTGGACCTCGAGGACCCGGCCTGGAACGCCGACCCGCCGCCCAACGTGGTCGGCCGCCAGCGCTTTGGCCGCATCGCCATCGCCAACTCGGACGCCGGCGCCGACGCCTACACGCACACCGCCATCGACCAGGCCTGGCGGGCGGTGAACGAACTGGCCCAGCTGCCCTCGTGAGGTCCGCGAGCCGGCGCCGCCGCGGGTATCCTTGAAGCCGGACCTCTCCGGCATCGGGCCGGGCTACAACTACGCCAGCCTGATCCACGCCGATCCGCCCGTCGTGCTGGGCTGGACGGGACGCCTGTTTCGCTTCGGCAGCGCTTCGGCGCTGGCGCCATTGTTCAAGCGCCGGCGCATGGTGTTTCTGCTGATCGCGAAGGGCAGCGTCGCCGATGACGCGGAGGCCGACGAGCTGGCGGAAGACGCCCGGAATTTCATAGCGCTGCATCCGCAACACCGCTTCGAATGGATCTGCAACATCGACGAGGAAACCGGGCAGCTCGGCTCGCGCGGGCTTTCCGCGCATACCCATAACCAGAACCTGTTCCTGCGCGAGGATGTCTTCAAGCCTGTCGCCGGCATCCGGCGCAGCTTCGATGCGATTTACAACGGGCGCATCTCGCCTGAAAAGCGCAACGAGCTGGCCGCCGGGATCGCACGGGTGGCCTTTATCGCCTACCGGGATCCCGGCGAGCATTCGGTCGCGGCATTCCATGCCGCCTGTGCCGAACTGGCGCTCCGCGTGCCGGGCGGCACGCTGCTCAACAAGCTGACGAAAACAGGCTGCGCACGGCTTACCCCCGCCGAAGTCAACCATGCCTATGCCCGGGCCGGGGTGGGACTCTGTCTTTCGCCGCGCGAAGGCGCGATGCGCGTGGCGGTCGAATACCAGCTGGCAGGCCTGCCCATCGTGGCCACGCCGTGCCGGGGAGGGCGCGATCACTATCTGGATGCCGAGACCTGGAGCATGGTGCCGCCCGAATCAGGCGCGGTGGCCGCAGCGGTTCACGACATGCTGCTGCGGGCGCTGCCACGGGATCTCGTGCGCTCGCGCGTGATGGCGCGCATCGAGCACGACCGCCGGCGCTTTATCGACTTCGTGCAGTCCATCGTCGAGCACGAGGGTGGCGGCAGGGCGTTCGAGCCGAATTTTCACCGTCTCCTGCGCAACAACCGGTTCGAGCGCTGGCTGTCCATGCGGGAATTTGCGCTGGAAACCTGGAAAGCCGTCGGTGGGGATTGAACCATGCCGCCCATGCTGATGCCATCCCTACTGATGCCATCCTGGGGCCTTCCCGGCACCGGAGCGCGCAAAACCCGTTTGCTCGCCCTGCTCGCCGTCCGCGACGGCATGCGCTTCCTGCCCGGCTTTCTGCGCAACGTTGCGCCCCAGGTCGACGGCATCGTCGCACTCGACGATGGATCCTCCGATGACTCGCCCGGGCTGCTGGCGCGGCACGCGTCCGTGATCGAACTGCTGCGCAATCCACGCAGCCGTCCCGCCTGGGATGAGGTCGGCAACCACCGCCTGTTACTGGCCGCCGCCCTGCGCCATCGCGCCCAGTGGGTCATCTGCGTCGATGCCGACGAGCGGCTGGAACGCGACTTTCGCACGCGCGCGGAACGGGTCATCGCGCGCGGCAGGCTGCTTGGCTACTCGGCATATGCCGTCCGCTTGCGCGAATTGTGGGATGATCCCGGCCAGTTCCGGGTGGACGGTATCTGGGGCCGCAAGTCGGTGGCCCGCCTGTTTCGCGCGCGGCAGGACCATGAGTTCGATCCGGCCCCGCTCCATGGCTCCAAGGCTCCGCAGCAGGGTCGCCGGCGAGGCCGCTTCCCCAAGGCGGACCTCACCATCTACCATCTTGGCATGTTGCACGCCGAGGACCGCGCGGCGCGCCGCTGCCGTTACGAGCTCGCCGACCCCGACCGGCGCTGGCAAGCCATCGGCTACGAGTACCTGACCGACCTGCGCAATCTCCATCTGCAGCCAGTGGATGAGCGACGCTCGTTCATCGGCTGAGCGGCCGTCACCCCGTTATTCCGATGATGCTCCGCCGAACGCCGTCAGCGCGCCCGCGGTGTAAGTGACCGCGCCGGCGAGGACCAGCGGCCAGGCGCGCAGCAGCGTGCCGCGTTGCGGTCGCGGGCTGCGCGCCGAGACGAGCAGCGAGCGTACTACGTTGCGGGGACCACGCGATGCGACCAGGAGCCTGCGCGGCCCACGGCCTTCAATCGCCCCCTGCATCCTCGCCTGCAGACGCCCGCGCCTGAACGCATCGCCAAGCAGCGCGCCGAACCGGGTCGGGTAGCGATGCGCCGTGAGCGCGCCCGTTGCCAGCACGGTTCGCGCCTGCCCTTTGAAGCGCGCATTGAACTCGGTGTCCTCGCCGGCCCGCAGGTCCTCGCGAAAACGGCCGAAGCGGTCGAACAGCGAACGGTCATACGAAAGGCTGTAGAGCAGCCGCTGGCCGGGTCGCGTCTCCGCGAGGCGGCGGTTATGCAACAGCAGCAGCGCAGCCCAGGCGACCGCGGAAGCGGTGTAGGCGTTGGTCGGCGCGCTGGCGACGGCGTCCGCGCCGGCCCGATGCTCTGCCAGGCGCGCGGCCGCCCAACCGGGTGCGGCGAGGCAGTCCGCCGCAAGGAAGGCAAGGTAGGGCGCCCGGGTTCTCTCAATGCCGATATTGCGCGCGGCGCCAGGGTACAGGCGCTCACTGCAGCTGTGCACGGGCACGCCAATTCCGGCCGCGGCAAGCCGCCCGGCCGGGTCGCCGCCGCCGGAGTTGACCACGACCACCTCCACCGGCGCGTCCTGCTCAAGCACCGAACGCACTGCCTCGACCAGGTACGGCTCATCCCGGTAGCTCAGTACCGCGCACGCGAGTTCGGCCGCCATGCGCCGTCAGCGCGGTCGCCCGGACACGCGCAGGCTGTCCCAGCGATAGGGCCTGCGCGCAAGTTGCCCGAACACGGCGGCCGCGGAACCCGCCAGGTCGACAACGAAGAACGCAAGCGTGGCCCAAAGAAACCGCGGCATCCGGCTGCGGATGCCGGCCTTGTGCAACGCGGCCACTATTTCCAGGCCGGGAACCGCCAGGTAAAGCAACGGCACCCAGACGGGCACGCCGCCGAAGACGGCGCCGGCAACCGCGATGCCGAACACCAGGCGATCGGCATAGCCAAACCTGGAGATGCTCATCTCAAGGCGCTGCAGCCAGGAAGCCAGGGACCGTCGCGGGCCGGCGGCCGAAACACGCAAGGTCGCGCGCGCCCAGCGCACGTGCTGCCGCCAGTAGGCCCCCAGGTCCGCGACGACGGTGTTGTCGGCAACCGCGTCCGCCACGAAACGCGTGCGCCAGCCCCCGTGTATCAGTGCCGTGCTGACTGCAACGTCGACGCCGAGGGGGGCCGCGGGAAAGCCGCCGATCTGTTCCAGCGCGGTCCGGCGGAAGGCGCTTGCGCCCAGCGTCGGCGGGTTGAGCCCCAGCCGATCGGAACCGGCGGACGTCACGAGCTGATGCACCAGCGATGTGACGCTGGCGTATCGCGAGACGGTGTTGTCATCGGCGTTGGCCGGCCTGAGGAACGCCGCCGCTGCGCCGACTTTGCCGTCGGCGAAGGGCCGCACGAGGGCGCTGACAAAATCCGGTTCGGGCCTGAGATCGGCGTCGAGCACGACGACGATGTCCGCTTTTGCCACGCGCAGGCCGGCATTGAGCGCGGCGGACTTTCCCTCATGCTCCGGCAGCTCGATGACCACGGCGTCGCTGCGCTGGTCGGCCCAGGACCGGAACAGCGCCGGGGTCGCATCGGTACAGCCGTCGCACACCAGCACGAACGAGCACTTGTCCACAGGGTAGGTCAGCTGCGCAAACGCCTGCAGCAGCCGTTCGGCGAAAGCGCTTTCGTTCCATGCCGGCACCAGCACGGCCACCCGGGGCAGCGCCTGCGGCAGAGGCGGGCTTCGCACCGCGCGCAGCGAGGCGAGCAGAAACGCGGCCCGGCGCAACGACAGCGCCAGGATGACCGCGATCACAAATATCTCGAACAGGTGGCTCAAGTCGGTTACTCCGCAGCCCCGCGGGCTCGCGGTGGCGGGCTTCCCGGGTGCGGGAAACGGGTCCGCCGGGGGCCTTGCTCACCGCCCGGCGCGCTGCTTCTCCAGCAATTCATCCAGCATCGCGACCAGCTGGTCACGATCATAGCTGTACGCCTGATCCTCGTTGAGCTCCAACAGGCGCTGCAACGCTGCGCTGATGGTCATGCGCGCCTGCTCTTCGTTCGGCGTGACCATGTAGCGCCGTTTGGGCCGATCGCTGGACATGGCGTGCACGACCGCCTCGGCAACCTCGTCGGGCTCCTTCAATTCGGCATTGCCGAATTTCGTTCTCAGCAATTCCGCGCGCCCCGCGTCGTCGAGCTCGACCGCTCCCGCATCCGCGGCAGCCAGTAGTTGCGCGACCATCTTCTCGCGAATTTCCGATTTGTACGCGCCGGGCTCCACGATGCTGACGTGGACGCCGGACTTTTCCAATTCAGCGGCCAGCGAATCCGTATATCCCTCGACGGCGAACTTGCTTGCGCTGTAGCCGCCATCCTCGCCTTCGGCAATGTAACCACTGATGGAACCGATGATCGTCGTCCGACCGCCGCTTTCCAGCAGTAACGGCAGGAACGCGTTGTTGACCCGAACAGGGCCCAGCACATTGACGTCGAGCGTGGTCCGGACAGCGGGCTCCGAACCGCCAACCAGCGGCGCAAGCGTCACGACGCCCGCATTGTTGACGATGCCCCAGAGACCGCGTCCCTCGCGCCTGACCAAGTCAGCCGCGGCGTCGACGTCTTCCTGCATCGTCACGTCGAGCTTCACCGAACGGACATTGCTCATCGCATCGAGCCGCTCCAGATCTTCCGCCTTCCGGGCGCCCGCATAGACGTAGAAGCCTTGCTTCGCCAGGGTTTCGACGATGCGCAAGCCGATACCGCTGCTCGCCCCGGTGACCAGCACGGCCTTTTGTGCCGCGGGTTCTTCGGCGAAGGTGGGTGTAATGCCGGCGAGCAGGCCGCAGCACAGGGCAAGGATCAGCGAGCGGAACATTCTCATCGGGATTTCTCGTGTCGTTCTCGACGCGCGCCGACCCGGCGCGACACGTGGTAATGATAGCGGATCGCCTGCGGGTATTCCTCCACCGCGATGCGTTCGAGGCAGGAGACGGTGGAAAGAGCCAGCGCGGGGCCGGAGCGGAGGGCGTTGGAATCTCCCACGCGGTCCGCCTAAACTGAAGCCTGCCCCGATCGGTCGAAGGACGATGCATTGCAGCCGGATCTGAATCTGCTCGTGACCAGCGCCCACGCGCCGCAGGCCTATTCGACCATTCGCGCTTTGCGCCCCCTCGCGCGCAAAATCGTCGTCAGCGGCTATCCGGTCAAGGCCCTGCTCGGCCGGCTGCCGCACGCGGCTTATTCCCGGCTCGTGGACAGGCGTTATTCCGTCCCCTCGCCGGTGGGCGACTGGCAGGCCGGCCGCATCCAGCGCGCCAACAGCGAGGCCGAGGAGGCCTACGTCACGGCCATGCTGGGAATTTGCGAGCGGGAAGGCATCACCGCCGTTTTTCCGTGCTGGGATCCCGACGTCTACGTGCTGTCGAAGAACCGCGAGCGCTTCGCCCGGCTGGGCGTGCTGGTGCCGGTTCCCGACTTCGATATCACTTTGGCGGCGCTGGACAAGTATCGTACCGTCGAGGCCGCCCTGGCAGTGGGCTTTCCCTGCCCCCGCACCTACCTCTGCGAAAATGACGCCGACGCCCGGCGCATCGCCGCCGAGGAGGGCTTTCCGCTGGTCATCAAGCCCCGCTTCACATCGGGCGCGCGCGGCCTGCACGTGGTCCGCGACGAGGGCGAGTTGCTCGGCCGCCTCGACTTCGCGCAGGACGGCCGGTACCGGCCCATGCTGCAGGAATTCATTCCCGGCGGGCGCAAGCAGTCGCTGCAGTTCCTGGTCGATCGCAAGGGCCAACTGTGCTTCGCCTTCCACAAGCGGCGGGTCCGCAGCTTCCGCGTCAACACCCGTTTCGGCACGGTGTCGGAATCGGCGCCCTTGCCGCCGTATTGCGGCAAGGTGGCCGAGCTGGTGAAGACGATGAATTGGTGGGGCGGCGGCGGCGTGGAAGTGTTGCACGACCCCAGGGACGGCGCCTTCAAGTTGATGGAGATGAACGCGCGTTTCGCCCGCCAGTTGTGGAATCGCACCGAACTCGGCATCAACGAACCGCAGGCCTGCCTGGAAATCGCCCGCGGCCACGAATGTCCGCCGCTCCCCCAATACCCGCTGGGCGTGCTGTTCGTCAGCCCGTACGAGGACCTGCTGCTGTGCGGCCTCCAGTTGGCGGACCTCGCGGCCTGGCGCCTGCGGGGCCTGTTGGGCGGAACCCCGCCCGGCGACGCGTCGAACGCGCCCTTGCCGCTGCGTGAACTGCTGCCCGGCTTTTTCAGCACTTATCGCCGCGGTCGGACCCGCGTTCTCGATCCCTGCTTCCGGCACTTTTTCCAGGATCCGGTCGTCTCGCTGATCTGGTGGCTGCAGTTCGGCACCTGGGTTGCCGGCGCCTGCCGGCAGCTTGGGCGATGACATGAGCGGCGGGCGCATTCTCAGGGTGGCCGTGAACCTGCCGTCGCAGGTCGACATCGTCGACCAGGCCCTGCAGGATGACTTTCCGGAGGTCCATTTTCTCAAGGCCCGGGCGTACGACGAGCTGGCCCGGGTTCTGCCGTCCTGCCAGGTCCTGATCACGAACAACTCGGGGTACACGCCCGAGGTCGGCCGCCTCGCCGTCCGCCACGCCCCGGGGCTCGAGTGGATCCAGTTCACCACGACGGGCATCGACACCGCGCTTCGCAGCGGCCTGCCGCCCGGCGCCGTGGTCACGAATATGCGCGGCGTGCGCGCGGAAGTGCTCGCGACCCACGCGATGGCGCTGCTGCTGGGCGTGATGCGCGGCTTGCATTCTTTCGAGCCGCTGCGCGAGCGGCGGCAATGGCAGCGCGACGCGATGACGCCGTTCACCCGCGCCCTGGAAGGAGGCACGCTCGTCATCGTCGGCCTGGGTTCCATCGGGAGCAGCATCGCGCGCAAGGCCAGGGCCTTCGAGATGCGCGTCGTCGGCGTTTCGCGCCAGGGTCGGTCAGCTCCACATTGCGAGCGCGTGGTGCCGCACACGCAGTTCCGCGAGGTCCTGCCGGAAGCGGACGCGCTGGTGCTCGCCCTGCCCCTGACCGAGGAGACCTTTCACCTGCTGGGCAGGAATGAGCTGGCGCACATGAAACCCGGAGCGGTCGTCGTCAACATCGCGCGCGGCGGCCTGATCGACGAGCCCGCGCTGATCGCGGCACTGCAGCAGGGCCGCCTCGGCGGCGCCGGGCTCGACGTCGTGGAGAGCGAGCCGCTGGCGCCGGACAGTCCCTTGTGGGGCATGCAGAACGTGCTCCTGACGCCCCACATCGGAGGGCGAGGCGGCGTCGAGCAGGACCACCGCCTCGCCGCATTACTGGCGGACAACCTGCGCCGCTTTCAGGCGGGGCGGGAGCTCAGGAACCGGGTGGACGCCCGGACCGGGTTGGCGCTCGATGCCCACGCCGATCATCCTGCAGGCGATCAACCTTCAGCCGATCCTCCAGGTGCCGGTCGATGATCGCGCGAAAAAGCCGCGCGCCCGTCTCGATCAGGTCGTCCGGGTAATCGTAGCCGTCGTCGTGCAGTTGCGGCTGGTCGATGCCGGAGCCCAGGCCGAAAAATGCCCCGGGAAACGCGGCGGTGAAGTGGCCGAAATCCTCCGACCAGCGAAACGGCTCGTCCAGTTCCCGCACCTCCAGGCGCAGCCGCCGGGCGGCGTCCCGCACCATCGCCACGCAGCCGGCGTCCGACGCGGTCGCGGCAAAGGCTTCGTGCCAGGTCAGTGAATGAGCGAGACCCGATTCCCCGGCCAGGCGGGCGGCGAGTCCGCCGAGCTCCGCGCGCAGCAGCTCCAGGTCGGCGGACCGCTGCGCGCGCAGGACCCCCGACACACAGGCCTCGCCCGGCGCGGTGCCGAAATTCGGCCCGGTCTCCGCCCGTCCTATGCGCGCGAAACTGATGGTCGCCAGCACCGGCGCCGCGACCTTGCCCGCCAGGCTGGTCCCGAAGGCGTCGACCGCCGTCACCAGGCGGGCCACCGCGGCGGAGGGACTGACGCCGTGCTCCGGGTAACTGGCGTGCGAGGTCCGGCCGGCGAAATTCACGATGAATCCGACCGAGCCCTGGGCGAACACGCCCTCGCGCAGCAGCACCGCGCCCAGCGGATACTTCGGCACGTTATGCAGGGCGTAAACGTAGTCGGGGTCGCCGAGGGCGCGGAACCGCGGATCCTCCAGCACCGCGACGGCGCCGGCGCCGGTTTCCTCGGCTGGCTGGAACAGCAGGAACACGCGGCCGCGGTCAATGGGGTTCGCGCCAAGGTCACCGGCCAGCGCGACGAGGGTCGCCATGTGCCCGTCGTGTCCGCACAGGTGCGCGACCCCGGGCACCGTCGAGCGGTGCTCGAAGCGGTTGCGCTCCTGGATGGGCAGGGCGTCCAACTCGCAGCGAACGAGCACGCCCGGGCCCTCTTGCCGGCCCTCGTACACCGCGCAGACCCCGGTTTGCATCGAACCCAGCCCGGTCACGACGCGCGCCGCGCCGGCGTGCTCGAGACGCTTGACGACCCGCCCTGCCGTCGCCGTCTCTTGCCCGGAAAGTTCGGGATTAGCGTGCAGGCGGCGGCGAAACGCGCGGAGCCCGCCAGCACCGGACCTGCCCACCTAGGTGAGCCCCATCAGCACCCGCAGGTGCAGTTCCACGCAGCGCGCCAGGCTGTGGAACTCGTAGCCCCCTTCCAGGGTCGACACAATGCGTCCCGAGGCGGAGCGCGCGGCCAGCGCGACGATGTGCTCGCTGATCCAGCGGTAGTCGGCATCCTCCAGGCTCATGTTTGACATGTCGTCTTCGCGGTGGGCGTCGAAGCCGGCCGAGACGAAGATCATCTGCGGCTGGAACCGCTCGACGGCCGGCAGCCAGAGGTCCGTAACGGCTGCGCGGAACTCCCGGCTCTTCGCGCTGGCGTCGAGGGGAACGGAGATCCGGTTGGCGGTGTTTTCCAGCAGCGGCGTGAACGGATAGAAGGGATGCTGGAAGGTCGAGCAGAACAGCACCCGCTCGTCGTCCAGGAAAATGTTCTCGGTGCCGTTGCCGTGGTGCACGTCGAAGTCGAGGATGGCCACCCGGCGCAGGCCGTGCGCTTCCAGTGCATGCGCCGCGCCGGCGGCGACGTTGTTGAACAGGCAGAAACCCATGGCCCGCGACCGCTCGGCGTGGTGGCCGGGCGGCCGCACGCAGCAGAACGCGTTGTCGGCCTTGCCGCCCATCAGGAGGTCCACCGCGAGGACCGCGGCGCCGGCCGCCCGGTGAGCCGCGCCCAGCGTTTCCGGGCTCATGATCGTGTCCGCGTCCAGCCACTGGTAGCCCTGCCGCGGCGCCAGGGCCTGCAGCATTTCGAGGTGGCCCGGGGAGTGTATGCGCAGCAGTTGCTCGCGCGTGATCTCGGGCGCCTCGAAGTGTCGCAGCAGGTCGAAAACGCCGGTCGAGATGAGCCGGTCCTCGATCGCGGTGATGCGCCGCGCGCATTCGGGATGGTCCTCTCCCGGATCGTGCCGCAGGCATTCGCGGTGGGCGATATAGGCGGTCTGCAATGTCGAGTTTCCTTAGGGCCTGTTCACATTTACCCGATCGCCGCGGCGAAGGCCATTTTTTCGCAAGCCAAGGCGCGGCGAGTGCGGTGTAGTTTGACTACATAAGCGAGCCGCAACGCCGGATTGCGGAAAAATGGCCACGCCCCGAAGGGTTGCGCCCAAAATGGGCCCTGGCTGTGTTGCTCGTCGTTCATTTAGTGCTACTAAACTTCTCTCCTCGCGCCTTGCCAGAGCCCATTTTGGGCAGCAACGCGACGACCGGGTAAGAGTGAACAGGCCCTAGTGTGAGCCCGGTCAGGCACGCGTTCAAAAGTTGAGGAAGGGAAGGTTAACATGCGTTAAGGTTCGCGCATGAGCACACATTATCTGGCATCCCTGTTCACCCCGCAAAGCGTGGCCCTGTTCGGCGCCAGCGAGCGGCCGGACTCCGTCGGCGGCATCGTGCTGCGCAACCTCGTCAACTCGGACTACAAGGGCCGCATCCATGCGATCAATCCGAAGCGCGAGGAGGTCCAGGGCCGCAAGGCCTACGCCACGCTCGGCGACATCCGCGAGGACGTCGACCTCGCGGTCGTCGCCACGCCCGCCGCCACCATCCCGGCCATCGTCGAAGACTGCGGCGAGCACGGCGTGCGCATGATGCTGATCCTCTCGGCGGGCTTTCGCGAAACGGGCGTGCAGGGTTTGCGGCTCGAGGAACACGTCACGCAACTGGCCAGGCGCCACGGCATCCGCCTGATGGGGCCGAACTGCCTGGGCATCATCCGCCCCGACCAGGGGCTCAACATCACCTTCGGCCACAACAACGCCCTGCCGGGCAACCTGGCCCTGGTCTCCCAGTCCGGCGCGATCTGCACGGCCATCCTGGACTGGGCGGAGATGAACGGGATCGGCTTCTCGGCCGTGGTTTCCACCGGCATCGCCGCCGACCTGGATTTCGGCGACTACCTGGACTTCCTGGTCTCGGACCCCCTGACCCGCAGCATCCTGCTGTACATCGAGGGCATCAAGGACTCCCGGCGCTTCATGAGCAGCCTGCGGGCGGCGGCGCGCATCAAGCCGGTCATCGCGCTGAAAGTAGGCCGCCACGCGGCCGGCGCCGAGGCTTCGATGTCGCACACCGGAGCGCTGGTGGGCAGCGACGAAACCTTCTCGGCCGCCCTGTCCCGTTCCGGCGTGCTGCGCGTGGAGAGTATCGGCCAGCTGTTCGCCGCGGCCAAGGCGCTGTCGACCTCGCATTACCGGCGGCCTTCGGAGCGGCTGGTGATCATCACCAACGGCGGCGGTCCGGGCGTGATGGCGGCCGACCGGGCGTCCGACCAGGCTATCGAGCTGGCCGCGCTGAGCCCCGAGACCATCACCGCGCTCAATGGCGTGCTGCCGGCCGTCTGGTCGCACGCCAACCCGGTGGACATCATCGGCGACGCCACCCCCGAACGCTATCGCCAGGCCATCGACCTGTGCCTGCAGGACCCCGGCGTGGACGGCGCCATCGTCATCCTGACGCCGCAGGCCATGACGCGACCGACCGAGGTGGCGGAGGCGGTCATCGTGGCGGCGGCGAACAGCAAGAAGCCGATCCTGACCAGCTGGATGGGCGGCCGGCAGGTCGAGCCCGCGCGCGAACTGTTCAACAACGCGCACATCCCGGATTTCCGCACGTTGGAGAACGCGGTCGACGCCTTCTCCTACCTGGCCCGGTACAACCGCAACCAGCGGCTGCTGCTGCAGACGCCCTCGCGCCTGACCGGCGGCCAGGAGCCGCCCGACGTCGTGGGCGCGCGTCTGATCATCGAGGGCGTGCTCACCGAACAGCGCAAGGTGCTGACCGAGCCGGAGTCGATCGCCGTGCTGCGGGCTTTTCACATTCCCGCCGTGCAGAACGCGGTCGCGCACAGTCCCAACGAAGCGCTGATCATCGCCCAGTCGATCGGCTTTCCGATCGCCATGAAAGTCCTTTCCACGAACATCTCGCACAAGTCCGACGCCGGCGGCGTGCGCCTGAACATCAACTCGGCGCAGGAGGTGCGCGGCGCCTACCGCGACCTGCTCGAACAGGTTACCGCGCGCGTGCCCGGAGCCGTCATCGAGGGCGTCACCATCGAGAAGATGTACCGCAGCCCCAACGGCCGGGAGCTGATGATCGGCATCATTCGCGACCCGGTGTTCGGCCCGGTCATCAGCTTCGGCAGCGGCGGCGTCGGCGTCGAGATCATGGGGGACTCGGCGATCTCCCTGCCGCCCCTGAACCGGCGCCTCGCGCTGGACCTGATTCACCGCACGCGGGTTTCGCGCATGCTGGCCAGTTTTCGTCACATGCCGGCGGTCGATATGGACCTGCTGGTCGATGTGTTGTTGCGCGTGTCGAACATGGCCTGCGAACTGCCCTGGGTGCAGGAGATGGACATCAACCCGCTGATCATCGACGACCAGAGGATCGTGGCGGTGGACGCGCGCATCCGCGTCGACTACCCCAAGCCCTCGACCGACCCCTATCACCACCTGGCCATCCATCCCTATCCGGCGCACCTGTCGACGCAGATCCAGCTGAACGACGGCACGGACATCGTGATCCGGCCGATCCGTCCCGAGGACGCGGAAATGGAAGCGGAGTTCGTGCGCAACCTGTCGAACGAGGCCAAGTACTTCCGCTTCATGAATGCGCTGCAGGAGCTGAGCCAGGAGATGCTGGTGCGCCTGACGCAGATCGACTACTACAACGAGATGGCGCTGATCGCGGTCAGGCCCCACGCCTCGGGTCCCGACGACGTCAGTGAGGAGCAGATCGGCGTGGTGCGTTACACCACCAACCTGGACCAGAAGAGCTGCGAGTTCGCGCTGGTGGTGGCGGACGCCTGGCAGGGCCGCGGCATCGGCCACCAGATGATGCAGAAACTGATGGAGATCGCGCGCGACCGTGGGTTGGAGCGCATGGACGGGCAGGTGCTGAGCAGCAACGCGAGAATGCTCAACCTGATGAAGTCACTGGGGTTCCGGATCGAGCACGACCCCGAAGACAGCGCCGTCAAGCGGGTGGAAATCGGCCTGCAGCAGGGATCCTAATAGACGATGTTTGGCAGCCAGGTGACCAATGCCGGCCACAGGGCCAGCAGCACCAGCGTCAACAACTGGATGGCGATGAACGGAATCACGCCGCGGTAGATGGCCAAGGTCGGCACCGACTCCGGGCAGGCGCCGCGCAGGTAAAACAGCGCAAAGCCGAACGGCGGGGTCAGGAACGAGGTCTGCAGGTTCACGGCGATCATGATGCCCAGCCACAGCGGATCGAGCCCCATCGCCATGAGCACCGGCCCCACGATGGGCACCACCACGAAAATGATCTCGATGAAGTCGAGCACGAAGCCAAGCAGGAACATCACCAGCATCACCAGCACCATCGCGGTCACGGCGCCGCCCGGCAGCGTGGTCAGGAAGCCGGCGATCACCTCGTCGCCGCCGAAACCGCGGAAAACCAGGCTGAACAGAGAGGCGCCGATCAGGATCATGAACACCATCGCGGTGACGCGCGTGGTGCGGAACACCACGTCCTTGAGCGCTTCCAGCGTGAGGTGACCGCTGACCAGCGCCAGCAGGATCGCGCCGACGGCGCCGACGGCGGCCGCCTCGGTCGGTGTGGCGACTCCCTTCAGGATGGAACCCAGCACCGCGACGATCAGCAGCAAGGGGCCGGAGATCAGCAGCAACAGGCGGCCGACGCTGACCGGGCTCTCCTCACCCTCCGGCACGCCCGTCGGCATCAGCGCCGGCCGGACCCGGGCGAGCACGAACAGGTAGGCCAGGTAGAACGCGACCAGCAGTAGCCCCGGCACCAGCGCCCCGGCGAACAACTCGCCGACCGAGACCGTCTCCGGCGCGTAGTTGCCCACGCGCATCTGGGCCTGCTGGTAGGCGTTCGACAGCACGTCGGCCAGCATCACCAGCACGATCGACGGCGGAATGATCTGCCCCAGCGTGCCGGCCGCGCAGATCGTGCCGGTGGCAACCGCGGGGTCGTATCCGCGGCGCAACATCGTCGGCAGCGCAATCAGGCCCATGGTGACCACGGTCGCCCCCACGATGCCGGTGCTGGCCGCCATCATGGCGCCGACGACGACGACCGCCAGGCCGAGGCCGCCGCGCATGCCATGCATCAACTGGACCAAGGAGCGCAACAACTGGTCGGCCAGCCGCGAGCGCTCCAGCATGACCCCCATGAACACGAACACCGGCACGGCGATCAGCGTCTCGTTGGTCATGATGCCGTAAACGCGGTTCGGAAAGGCCTCGAGGAAAACGGGGTCGAAGGTGCCCGTCAGCGCGCCGATGCCGGCGAAGACCAGGGCCACGCCGGCCAGGGTGAAGGCCACCGGAAAGCCGGCCATCAGCGCGGCGCTGATGCCGACGAACAGGGCCAGCGCCATCCAGCCGGCCAACTAGGCCTGACCCCCGCTGCAGCGCTTGGTATTCCTGTTCGTCGCCGACCGCATGACGCAGCGATGGTACCACCAATGCGGATTTTTATGCACAGCGAGCGTGGGGCGCGAAGAATCATCAAGTTAGTACATCTCTCGTGCATTTCCTCGCAGAATTGATCGTTAATCTTCTGAATATATTAGGTTTGTTTTCATACGCGAGGGGGCGAAACGGTCGCGCGCCGACAGTGCACAAGGCCTGGCCCCGCGCCCCGGCACGATTACGCACAAAGTTATCCACAGGGTTGTTCCGGGCGCCGGGCCTGCGGTCGTTCGCCCGCGCGCCGCCGCCGGCGGTGTTTATTCTGTTACTCTCAACGGTTTACAATATGATCCTTCCGACAGGCACATACGCGGCCGCCCCGGCCCCGCAGGATAAGAATTAATCCGTGAAAGAGCACCTCGAAGAATTGCTTGCACAGTCGCTGCTGCATCTGCAGCGCGACGGCGTGCTGCCGGCTTCCGCCGAACCGTCGGTGCAGATCGAGCGCACAAAGTCGCCGGAGCACGGAGAATTCGCGTCCAACGTCGCGATGGTTCTGGCCAAGGCCGCGGGCAAGTCACCGCGCGAACTGGCCCAGGCGATCATCGACCGCATGCCGCGCTCGCGGCAAGTCGACCGGCTCGAAATCGCCGGCCCGGGCTTCATCAATTTCTACCTGCAGCGCTGCGCCCTGACCGGCGTGATCAGGGACGCTTTGCGCCAGGGCGAGGACTACGGCAACCGGCTGCAGGGCGCGCGCAACCGCGTCACCGTGGAGTTCGTCTCCGCCAACCCGACCGGCCCGCTGCACGTGGGCCATGGCCGCGGCGCGGCATATGGCGCGAGCCTGGCCAGCATCCTGGCCGCCGCCGGCTACCGCGTGCAGCGGGAATATTACGTCAACGACAACGGCCGCCAGATGGACATCCTGGCCGTCTGCGTCTGGCTGCGCTACCTGGAACTGTGCGGCGAAAGCATCGGTTTCCCGGATAACGGCTACCGCGGCGATTACATCTACGACATCGCGCGCCTCGTCCGCGAGGAGCACGGAGACCGCTGGCGGTTCACGCGGTCGGAAGTGGAACACGGACTGCCCCTGTCCCCGGACAAGGGCGGCGACGGAGAGGTCTACCTCGATGCCCTGATCCAGCGCACCCGTGTCCTGCTGCACCCGGACGGCTACCGGGTGTTTTTCGACGTGGCGCTGAACACCATCCTGGCCGACATCAAGGAAGATCTGGCGGAGTTCCGCGTGCATTTCGACATGTGGTTTTCCGAACTCGAACTGGAAGAAAGCGGCGCGGTGCAACGCGCCATCGAGCGCCTCCGCCGGAACGGGCACCTGTACGTCAAGGACGGCGCCACCTGGTTCCGGGCCTCCGCGCTGGGCGACGAGAAGGACCGCGTCGTGATCCGCGAGAACGGCCGCACCACCTACTTCGCCTCCGATATCGCATATTTCCTGAACAAGCTGGAGCGCGGTTTCGACCGGGCGATCTACGTGCTCGGCGCGGACCATCACGGTTACATGGCGCGCATGCGCGCCGCAGCCATTGGCCTCGGCGAGGACCCGGACAAGCTCGAGATCGTGCTGTTGCAGTTCGCGGTGCTGTTTCGCTTCGGCGAAAAAGTGCAGATGTCCACGCGCTCGGGACAATTCATAACGCTGCGCGAACTGCGCGACGAAGTGAGTACCGACGCCGCACGCTTCTTCTACGTCATGCGGTCTCACGACCAGCACCTGGATTTCGATCTCGACCTCGCCAAGTCGCGGTCCAGCGATAACCCCGTTTACTACATCCAGTATGCACACGCCCGCATCTGCAGCGTGTTCCGCAACCTGGAGCAAACGGACCAGCGCCACAACCCCGCCATCGGCGAGGCGGCGCTGGATCTGCTGACCGAGGAGCACGAAATGGCACTGATGCGAACCATCAGCCGTTTCCCGGAGTGCATCGACGCAGCGGCGCGAATGTACTCGCCGCACCTGCTCGCCCACTACCTCCATGCGCTGGCGACCGAGCTGCACGCCTACTACAACGCGCACCAGTTCCTGGTCCCCGAGGAGAACCTGCGCAACGCGCGGCTCAATCTCGTGCTCGCCGCCCGGAACGTCATCAGGAAGGGCCTGGGCCTGCTCGGCGTTTCGGCGCCGGAGGAAATGTAGTTGGCCGCGCGCAGACCGGCATCCCGCGGCGCCAGCAGGGGACGGCAGGGGACGCCCGCCTGGATGTGGTTGCTCACCGGCATCCTGATCGGCCTGGGCCTCGCCTGGTACCTGTTCGCGAAGGGCTACATTCCGCAATCGCGCGGCGCAGACGCGCAAACCGGCGAGACCATCTCGGGAGAGGCCGCCGGCGCCGCCGGCAGTGCAGAGGAAGTGGCGCCCGACGGCAAGGCCGGCAAACGCCCGCAGTACGACTTTTTCACCGTGCTGCCGGAAATGGAGGTGGTGGTCCCCGAGCAGGAACTCAGCGCGCGGGCGCAACCCGAAGCGGACGCCGCCGACAGCGCCGCCCAGGGCGCGGACAATGGCGCGGCTGCCGCCACGGCGAGCGGGCCACACTACGTGCTACAGGTCGGTTCCTTCCGTGCCGCCACGGACGCCGACCAGTTGAAGGCGCGCCTGGCCCTGCTCGGAGTAGTGGCCCAGGTGCAAACGGTCACCGTCAACGATGCGACCTGGCATCGCGTGCGCGTGGGTCCGCTCAGCGAAGCCCGGCAGGCCGATGAGATGCGCAGCCGGCTGGCCGACAACGGCATCGACAGCCTGGTGATGAAAACCGGGTCAGAGTAAGGTGCGGTTGGCCCGCGCGTACAGATCCGTCGGCGCCGGCTTCTCCGCGTCAGTGGCAGCGCGCCACGCCTTGCGCCAGGCTTCAAAATCGTTCCAGAACGCCGGGCCGTTCCAGCTGCCCCCCGCGGCATTGCGAAAGCCCTCGGAATCCAGCGCATAGACGCCGCGTTTGAGCGCCTGGTCGCCGCAGGCGGCGGCAAACTCGAGCAGGCTGCCGGCGCCAACCCCACCGCCGACCCCACCGCCGACCCGGGGACCGAAATCGCGCAGCCATTCCAGCAGCGCGCGCCGCGCGGCGGCACAATCGCCGCCCCTGCAGGCCGTATGGAGCGCCTGCAGCAAGGCCGACTCGTTGCCGGCGCCGCGCCGGCCCGGGCGGGCCGGTGTTTCCGGCGCCTGCCGGCGCCCCCGCCAGCGCCAGGCGACCGCCAGCGTCAGCAGCCAGAGCGCGGCGAACAGCAGGGCCAGCCAACGCCACCATGTGTTCGCGGCGGCGCCGGACGGCGCCGCCAGAATCGCGGCTGCGCCGGCGGCGGGACTGGCCGCGGGAACCGCGTCGGGAACCACCGCCGGGGGCGGCGGCACCAGCGCCGAAGGCTGGACCACGAGGGTTTTCGCCGGCAGCACCGCGGTCTGTTGGCGGTCGCCCACGGTGTCCCACCAATGAACCGTCAGCTCCGGCAGGACCAGGTCACCTTCTTTTTCCGGGACCACCGCGTAGCGGAACTCCTTGTGCCCCAGCACCCATTGCCCGTCGTCCCGGCTGATGCCCTGGGGCTGGTCGGGGTAGATGCGCGCGTCGGGCAGCTCCGGCCACGCCGGCTCGGCGATCATGTTCTCCTCGAGGCCGACCGCGTCGATGACGATGGTGCGGGTGACCGGCTCGCCTACCCGCAGGGCGTCGCTGCTCGAGATCTGTTGCTCCAGGCTGTAGGCCCGGGCCGGCTGCCATGCGCTGCCGCTGAACGCGGCCGGGCGCGGCTGGATCGTCACCTGCAGAGGCTCGCTTTCGACCGTCACGCGCCGCCCGCGCACGGTGGGCTGCCAGATGCTGCTGTCGCGGCGCTCCACCAGCCGTCCGCTGAGCTGCATGGCCGGCACCGTCAGCTCGCCGGAGCGCTCGGGGAAGATCGCGTAACGGCGTTCCAGCACGCGGTAGCGCTCGCCGCCGCGCTCGGCCTGGTACGGGGTCTCCTGTAGCAGCCGCACCGAGGCCGGCGTCGGCTCGGGCTGGCTGATCGCGGCCTCGGTCAGGTTCTGCTGGTAGAACACGCGCACGATCAGGCCCAGTTGGGCATGCACGTAGTACGGACCGTCGTCCGGCGCGATCTCCACCTCGATGAAAACCGGCGGCGTTTCGCCTGCCGCCAATTCCGGCGCCGGGTCGACCCTCAGCACCGCGGGTTCGGTGCGGCTGCCGCCGAAATCCAGGGCGGGAATGGTCAACTCGCCGCTGCGCCGCGGCTCGACCGTGAGCAACAGCCGGACCAGCGCCGCCTGGCGGCCGTTCACGATGGACAACTGGGTCTCCGAGCGCCGGTCGAGGATTTCGAAGTCCTGCTCCAGCACGCTGAAATCCGCGTCCAGGCTCTGCCGCGCGTCGTCGGTGTGGAACGTGAGCGTGACCGTTTCGCCCTCGGTGATGCGCGCGCGGTCGAGCTGCAGGTGCACGGCCGCCGCCGCGGACGACGGCAGGGCCAGCAGCGCCGCGGCCAGCGCGGCCAGGAATTTCCAACCCATTCCGATGTTCACGCGTTCACCATGTCTCGCTTTCGTCGTCGGGCGCGCCCCGCTGCAGGTGCTGGTTGCGGAATTTGCGCCGCAACAGGCCGCCGGGATCGTCCGGTATGCGCCGCAACCACTGCTCCATGGCCTGGGCGTCCTCTGCCGACCAGGCCTCGGCGTAATCCGTTTGAGGCTCACCCTGCTGGTCGCCTTCCTGCTGCTCGGCGCTCTCCTGCTGCTCGCCCTGCTGCTCTCCATCCTGTTGCCCATCCTGCTGCTGTTCGTCCCCCTGCTGCCCCTCGGACGGCTCGGAGTTCTCGCCCTGCTGCTGTTCCCCGGATGACTCGCCCTCGCCTGTTTCACCCTGGTCGCTCTGCTGCTGCTCCTGTTCGCGCCGCTCCTGCTCCTGCCTGAGTCGCTCGACCACCTCGCGGTTGTGCAGCGCATCCGGCATGTCGGGTTGCAGCGCCAGGGCCTCGTCGTAGGCGGCAAGCGCCGCCTCGTATTCACCGAGACGGGCCATGGCGTTGCCGCGATTGTAGTGCGCGTCGGCCGACGGGCTGCGCGCCCAGGCCTGCCGGGCGTTGCCATAGTCGCCGCTGCGGTACCAGGCTTCACCCGCGAGTTCGGGGTCCTCGGCCAGCGCGGCCGCCCGCGCGGCGTCCTCCCCGGCCAGCGCGCGCCAGGCCTGCTGGTCCTTTCTCTGCCACAGATCCTCCCACCAGCCGGCGGCCGCATCGCGCGGCAACGCCAGCCCATTGAGCAGCAGCAGGGGCAGAACGAAGAACAGTCCGCGCCGAAAAGCGGCCAGCGCCAGCGGCAGCAACAACAGGACCAGCCACGGTCCGGCGTCCTTCCAGCGTTCTCCCAGGGCATCGTCGCGGCGCGTGAACTCGCTGCCTTCCTGCTCCAGCCACGGCGTTTCCGCGACGGCTGCCGCGCCCAACTCCGTGTAGCGGCCGCCGCCCGCATCGGCGACGGCGCGCAGTGCCGAGCGGTCCAGGCGCGCGATCACCACGTTGCCCGCCCTGTCGTTGACGAAGCCGCCGCCGCTGGGAATCGGCGCCCCATCGGGCGTGCCCACCGCCAGCACCGAGGTGTGGATGCCGGCATCGCGCAGTTCGCGCGCGCGGGCGGCGTCCCGCGAATCGGCTGAATCCGTGACCAGCAGGATCTCGCCGCGGTTGAAGCCCGAGCGCTCGAGCAGTGCGGCGGCCAGCGCGAGCGCGCGATCGGCGCGGCTGCCGGCGACCGGGACGATGTCCGGCTGCAGCGCCGGCAGCAGGTTCGCGATGGTGTTCATGTCGTTGGTCAGGGGCGACACGACGTAGGCGTCGCCGGCGTAGGACACCAGCCCGACCTGGCCTTCCTCGGTGGACTCCAGCAGGTCGGCCAGGCGGAAGCGGGCCCGCGTCAGGCGGTTCGGCCGCAGGTCTTCGGCGAGCATGGAACGCGACAGGTCCAGCGCGATCACGCGGGCGTCGCGCGCCGACCAGGACGCGTCCGGCAGCTTCTGCCAGCTGGGTCCGGCCAGGGCCACCAGCGCGGTCAGCAGGGCCAGCCCCGCCAGCCATGGTCCGGCGCGGCGGGCCGGGTGCGACCCACCGCCCTGCTCCACGCTGAGCCAGCGCAGCAGGTGCGGGTCGCACACGCGGGCCCAGTCGCCCGCGGGCCTGCGGCTGCGCTGCCACCACCACGGCAGCAGTAACGCCAGCGGCAGCAGGTACAGCCACAGCGGGCGGATGAAATGCAGCGCGTCGAGACCGTTCATGCCGCCACCCTTCGCCGGGCACCCGCCGGGGCGGGCCACAGCAGGAGCGCCGTCGCCGTCAGCGCCAGGACCAGTGCCAGCGCCAGCGGCCAGTGGAACAGTTCATCCACCGGCCGGATGGCCTCCTGGTCGCTTTCCACGGGCTCCAGTTCGTCCAGTTGTGCGTAGATCCGGGCCAGGGCCTCGGCGTCGCGGGCCCGGAAGTAGGCCCCGCCGGTGCGTTCGGCGATCGCCTTCAGCGTATCCTCGTCGAGGTCGGCGGAGGGGTTCACCAGCCGGCTGCCGAAGAAGTCCTGCACCATCATCTCGTCCGCGCCGACGCCCACGGTGTAGATCCTGAGCCCTTCGCGGGCGGCGAACTCGGTGGCCTGCAGCGGCTGGACCTCGCCGGAGGTGTTGGCGCCGTCGGTCAGCAGGATCAGCACCCGCTCGCTCGCCGCGTCCTCGCGTAGCCGCTTGACGGCGAGGCCGATCGCGTCGCCGATCGCGGTTTCCCTGCCGGCCAGGCCGATCTCCGACTCGTCGAGCAGGATCGCGGTGGTTTCCGTGTCGAAGGTCAGCGGGGTCTGCAGGTAGGCGCGGCTGCCGAACAGCACCAGGCCCACGCGGTCGCCCTTGCGTCGCTGGATGAATTCCCCGGCGACGCGCTTGACCACGGCGAGTCGGTTGACGGCCTGGCCGTCCAGCACCATGTCCTGCGTATCCATGCTGCCGGAGATATCGACCGCCAGCAGCAGGTCGCGGCCGGTCACCGGCAGCGTCTCGATCTCGCCGACCCATTGCGGCCGCGCGGCGGCGAGCAGCAGCAGGGCCCAGACCAGTCCGGCAATGACCGCCAGCCAGGTCCGCTTGATCCAGCCCTGCCCCGTGCCGGCCACCCGGGCGAACCACGGCACCCTGAGGGCCTGCAGGCCGGCGCGCGGGGCGGCCGACAACCAGCGGCGCGCGAGCCAGGGCAGCGGCAGCAACAGCAGCAGCCAGGCCCAGGCCAGGTACAGGCCGGTGCTGGGGACGGCCGCGTCAACCATAGCGTCTCACCCAGGCGCACGCCTGCTCCCGCAGGGCCCGCGCGTCGAACTCGGGCGCCGGCTCGTAAGGTCCGCGCGCCAACGCGGCCAGGCTGTCCGCGCCAGGGCCTTCCGGCAGCAGGGAGCGGATGAAGGCCACCCATTCCGAACCCTGCAGCCGGGCACAGCCGGTGCCCGGGAACGCCTGGAGCGCCACCGCCCGGAACAGGCGATTGAGGCCGGCCAGGTAGTCGTGGGGCCGCTCCGCTGGATGCCACGCGCGTTCCACCTCGTCGAGGGCCCGCAACCAGCGGCGCCGGCGACGCAGCAGCGCGAGCCTGCGCGCCACTGCCCGCAGCGCGAGGACAAGCATCAGCAACAGCAACGCCGCCAACAGCCACCAGCCCGGCGCCGGCGGCCACCAGCCGGGGACGGCGGCGGCATGGATGTCTTTCAGCTCGGCCAGCAGTTGCGCGTCTTCGGGGTTCATGCCGGCGCCTCAGGGCCTGCCTACCAGCACCCGCAACTCGCGCCCCAGCACGTCGACCGGGTCGTC
>Ga0105090_10000242_pt1 | contig 25328 bp, 22 predicted proteins | sample PPLLak3March2015_FD_79110 | JGI IMG/M metagenome (GOLD analysis project Ga0105090, IMG submission 79110) | Freshwater sediment microbial communities from Prairie Pothole Lake near Jamestown, North Dakota, USA - PPLs Lake P7 Core (1) Depth... | ecosystem: Environmental > Aquatic > Freshwater >...
GGCCGACAACGTGGCCTACGGCCTGGTCAACCGCAAGATGCCGCGCGCCGAGGCGCGCGCACGGGTGGACGAGCTGCTGAAGCTGGTAGGCCTGCCCGGCAGCCAGCCCAAATACCCGGCGCAACTCTCGGGCGGGCAGCAGCAGCGCATCGCGCTGGCCCGTGCACTGGCCACCAAGCCGGGACTGCTGCTGCTGGACGAGCCGCTGTCGGCGCTGGACGCGATCGTGCGCGTGCACCTGCGGCAGGAGATCCGGGCGCTGCAGCGCCAGTTGGGCGTGACCACGATCATGGTCACGCACGACCAGGAAGAGGCGCTGGCCGTGGCCGACCGCATCGTCGTCATGAACCACGGCGTCATCGAACATGTGGGCACGCCGCTGGAGGTGTACCGCGACCCGGGCACGCCTTTCGTAGCCGATTTCGTCGGCCGAATCAACGTGCTGCCGGCGCGGCTGGTCGAAGACCAGCGTGTGCTCTTTGCCGACACCGCCTTCCACTGCCCGCACCAGGGCGCGCCGGGCAGCGCGGTGAAGATCTACCTGCGGCCCGAGGACGTACTGGCCCGGCCCATCGCCGCCGGTGACAGCAACGTCTTCGACGCACAGATCGAGAAGATCGAGTTCCTCGGCTCCTACTGCCTGGTGCAGGTGCGGGCCGATGCGCTGGGTGAGCACCGGCTGTCGGTGTACCTGTCGCTGAACTTCCTGTCCGAGCAGCAGCTCGAGGTCGGCGCGCGGCTGCCGCTGCGCCTGCTGCCCGAGCGCATGCGCATCTTCACGTGACCCCCTGCGTAGCGCCTTCGGCGCCCCCCCCCCAGCGAGGCGCCACCAGCGGCCCGGCAAAGCCGGTTCCGCAGTGGCTGCTGTCGGGGCGGGTGTTCCGCCCCTGGAAACAAGGCGAGGCACTGAGAGGGTGAACATCGCAGCGCTCCCCGCCCCGGCCCGCGTGACGCTGCGCGTGCACTGGACCGACCGGCTTGCACATGTGGCGCTGGCCGTGGTGGCGCTGGTGCTGCTGTCCTTCCTGGCCGCGCCGCTCGCGACCATCCTGCTGAAGTCGGTGCAGGACGGCGACGGCCGCTGGATCGGACTGAAGAACTTCATCGACTACGCGCGCACGCCGGCACTGCTGCAGTCGCTGTGGAACAGCCTGTGGGTGTCGGCGCTGGTCACCGTCATCACCGTGCCGCTGGCCTTCGGCTTCGCCTACGCGTTGACGCGCAGCCGCATGGGCTTCAAGAGGCTGCTGCGCGGCATCACGCTGATCCCGCTGCTGGCGCCGTCGCTGCTGTCGGCCATCTCGCTGATCTACTGGTTCGGCAACCAGGGCGTGCTGAAGGCCTGGCTGTCTGCCGTGGGCATCGAGCAGATCTACGGCGCGCCCGGCATCGTCATGGCCGAGATCTTCGCGCTGTTCCCACATGCGCTGATGATCCTGGTCACCGCGCTGGCCACCGCCGATGCGCGGCTGTATGAGGCGGCGGACGCGATGGGCACGAGTGCCGCGCGCAAGTTCTGGACGATCACGCTGCCCGGCGCCAAGTACGGACTGATCTCGGCCGCGCTGGTGACCTTCACGCTGGTGATCACCGACTTCGGCATCCCCAAGGTGATCGGCGGCAACTTCAACGTGCTGGCCACGGACGTGTTCAAGCTGGTCATCGGCCAGCAGGACTTCCAGAAGGGCGCGGTGGTGGCGCTGCTGCTGCTGGCCCCCGCTGTGCTGACCTTCAGCGTCGACCACCTGGTGCAGCGCAAGCAGACTGCGATGCTCAGCGCCCGCGCGGTGCCCTACCGGCCGAAGCACGTGCCCTGGTTCGACGCACTGATACAGGCCTACTGCGTGGTGATCGCACTGCTGATGCTGGCAATGCTGGGCATGGCGATCTTCGCCTCCTTCGCCAAGTTCTGGCCCTACGACCTGAGCTTCAGCTGGCGCCACTACGAGACCGGTCTGGTCGAGGGCGAGGTGGCCACCGGATTCGTCAACAGCCTGCTGATGTCGGCCGGCACCGCCGTGTTCGGCACCGCGCTGGTCTTTGTCGGCGCCTACCTGCTGGAGAAGACCCACGGCGGCGGGCCACTGCGCGGCGGCGTGCGCATGCTGTCGATGCTGCCGATGGCGGTGCCGGGGCTGGTGCTGGGGCTGGGCTACATCTTCTTCTTCAACGAACCCGCCAACCCGCTGAACGGCCTGTACCACACGCTGACCCTGATGACGGTGTGCAGCATCGTGCACTTCTACACCACCGGCCACCTGACGGCGGTGACCGCGCTGAAAGCGCTGGATGCCGAGTTCGAATCGGTCTCGGCCTCGCTGAAGGTGCCTTTCTACAAGACCTTCTGGCGCGTCACGCTGCCGATCTGCACCCCCGCGCTGGTGGACATCGCGCGCTACTTCTTCGTCAACGCGATGACCACCATCTCGGCGGTGGTGTTCCTGTATTCGCCCGAGACCAAGGTGGCGTCAATCGCCATCCTGAACCTGGACGAAGCCGGCGACACCGGCGCCGCCGCGGCGATGGCGCTGCTGATCGCCGCCGCCTCCACCGTGGCCACGCTGCTGTTCATGGGCCTGTCCTGGCTGGTGGAACGACGCACTCAACAATGGAAGGCATGAAATGGACCGCGACCGCATCCTGCTCACCCCCGGTCCACTGACCACCACGCTGCGCACCAAGCTGGCGATGCTGAAGGACTGGGGCAGCTGGGACGCCGACTTCAACGCCATCACCGCGCGGTTGCGCGGCCGGCTGCTGGACATCGTCGACGGCCACGACACGCATGTGGTCGTGCCGTTGCAGGGCAGTGGCACCTTCAGCGTCGAGGCCGCGGTGGCCACGCTGGTGCCGCGCGACGGCCACGTGCTGGTGCCCGACAACGGCGCCTACTGCAAGCGCGCGAGCAAACTGACACAGATGATGGGCCGCAAGGCCACCGTGCTGCCTTTCGCCGAGGACCAGCCGGTCTCCGCTGTGGCGGTGGACGAGCGGGTGAAGACCGACACGTCGATCACCCACGTAGTACTGATCCACTGCGAGACCGGCACCGGCGTTGAGAACCCGCTGGCCGAGGTGGCGGCGGTGTGCCGCAAACACGGCAAGGGCTTGATCGTCGATGCCATGTCCAGCTTCGCGGCGCTGCCGATCAGCACGCGCGAAATGCAGTTCGACGCGCTGATCGCCGCCAGCGGCAAGTGCCTGGAAGGCGTGCCGGGCATGGGCTTCGTCTTCATCCGCAAGGCCGTGCTCGACGGCTGCGCCGGCAACAGCCAGAGCCTGGCGATGGACCTGCACGACCAGCAGGCCTACATGGCCAAGACCGGGCAGTGGCGCTTCACGCCACCGACGCACGTGGTGGCGGCGCTGGACGAAGCCACCGCGCAGTTCGTCGAGGAAGGCGGCCAGCCGGCGCGGCTGGCGCGCTACACCGACAACTGCCGCACGCTGGTCGATGGCATGGCCAGGCTGGGCTTCCAGCCCTTCCTGAAGCCGGCCGTGCAGGCGCCGATCATCATCACCTTCCACGCCCCGGCGCACCCGGCCTACGACTTCAAGCGCTTCTACGAAGGCGCCAAGCAGCGCGGCTTCATCCTCTATCCCGGCAAGCTGACCGAGGTGGAGACTTTCCGGGTGGGCTGCATCGGCGCCATCGGCCGCAACGAGATGCAGCAGGCGGTGAACGCCGTGGCCGAGACGCTGCAGGAGATGGGCATCCCGGACGGCACGCCGGCACGCTGATTCGAACAAGGAGACCCGGCGATGGCCACGAAGAAGAACACCGAGCACCCCGCCCTTCGGGCAATCCGCGACGAAGGCCACACCAAGGTAAAGGTCGCGGTCAGCGACATCGACGGCATCCTGCGCGGCAAGCTCCTGCACAAGGACAAGTTCTTCGGCGCCGCCCAGCCCCACCCCGACGGCGGCTTCGGCTTCTGCGACGTGGTCTTCGGCTGGGATGCGCACGACCTGTGCTACGACAACACCCAGGTCACCGGCTGGCAGCACGGCTTTCCTGACGCGCTGGCGCGACTGGACCTGGGCACTGCGCGGCGCGTGCCCTGGGACGGCGGCGTGCCCTTCTTCCTCGGCGAGTTCGTCAAGGCCGACGGCAGCCCTTACCCGGTGTGCCCGCGGCAGGCGCTGCAGCGTGTGCTGCGCCGGGCCCAGAAGCTGGGCTTCGCGCCGATGGCTGGCATGGAGTTCGAGTGGTTCAACTTCGCCGAGACGCCGGGCAGCTGGGCGGCCAAACGCGGCGTGGGGCCGGAGCCGATCACGCCGGGCATGTTCGGCTACTCGCTGCTGCGCATGGGCGACCAGCGCGACTTCTTCAATGCGCTGATGGACGAGATGCTGGACTTCGGCGTGCCGATCGAGGGCTTGCACACCGAAACCGGCCCCGGCGTCTACGAGGCGGCCATCACCTTCAGCGGCGCGCTCGAGGCCGCCGACCGCGCCATCCTGTTCAAGACCGGCGCCAAGGAGATCGGCAAGCGCTTCGGCGTGATGCCCAGCTTCATGGCCAAGTGGAGCCAGGCCTACCCGGGCTGCAGCGGCCACATCCACCAGAGCCTGAGCGACGGCAAGAGCAACCTGTTCTACGACGCGAAGAGTTCGCGCCGCATGAGCAAGCTGTTCGAAAGCTACCTGGCTGGCCAGGTGGCCTGCATGATGGACTTCGCGCCGCTGATCTGGCCCACGATCAACAGCTACAAGCGCCTGGTCGACGGCTTCTGGGCGCCGGTCAAGCCCACCTGGGGCATCGACAACCGCACCGCCAGCTTCCGCGTCATCGCCGGCAGCCCGAAGAGTACGCGGCTGGAAACGCGCTGCCCCGGCGCCGACGTCAACCCGTATCTGGCGATGGCTGCGGTCATCGCTGCCGGGCTGCACGGCGTGGAGAAGGGCCTGAAACTCACCGCCCCGCCGATCACCGGCACCAACCAGGGGGCCGAAGCCATCCCGCGCGCGCCGCGCACGCTGATCGAGACGACACGCGTGTTCCGCGAGTCGGCCATCGCCCGCGACTGGCTGGGCGACACCTTCGTGGACCATTTCGCGGCCACGCGCGAATGGGAGTGGCGCCAGTGGCAAGACGGCGTGACCGACTGGGAACTCAAGCGATACTTCGAGATCATCTGACGCCTCCATTGCCAACCCGATGCGTACCGCTGCCCTGTGCCTGCTGCTGGCCGCTGCCCTGCCGGCGTGGGCCCAGCAGGGGCCGAACGACGTCGAGATGTTGAAGAAGTACGCCGGCACCTGGGCCCTGGACTGCAGCAAGCCGGCCAGTGCGCGCCTGACGGTGGACACCCAGTCCTTGCGCCTCAGCGCCGGGGGCAAGCAGCTGCGCACCACCGCACCGCTGACGGCCTTCAGCTACTTCGGCAAGATGGAGCCCCCCGCCGGCTTCGACGTCGCCCTACTGGGCGAAGGCCAGCCCACCGGCCTGAGCCTGCTGGCGATGAAGGATGCATCCGGCCCTTACCTGACGGTCGACGCCGATGCACCGCTGCGCAAGCAGTTCGGCGACAAGGCCTTGTCCGGCAAGTTCAGACCCTGCCCATGAGCATCACCCGCTTCGCCTTTCCCACCCCGATCCACTTCGGCGCCGGCGCGCGCAAGCTCGTCGCCGAGCATCTGCTCGAGGCCGGCTGCAAACGGCCGCTGATCGTCACCGACCGTGCGCTGGCGGCGATGCCGGTGATGGCCGAGTTCCGCTCGCACCTGGCGCCGCTGGATGCGGTGGTCTTCAGCGGCATTTACGGCAACCCGACCTGCGCGATGGTCATGGAAGGCGCCAAGGCCTTCAAGCTGCACGGCGCCGATAGCATCATCGGCTTTGGCGGCGGCGCCGCGCTGGACGTGGCCAAGGTGGTGGGCGTGGCCGCCACGCACGAAGGCGACATCCTCGAGTACGTCTGGGATCACCCGCAGGTGCGGGCCATTCGGAACCCGCTGCCCTACATGGTGGCGTTGCCTACCACCAGCGGCACCGGCTCGGAGGTGGGCCGCTCGTCGGTGGTCAGCGAGAACGACACGCACCTCAAGCGCACCGTGTTCAGCGCGAAGATCCTGCCGCGCGCGGTGTTCGCCGACCCCGAGCTGACGCTGGCGCTGCCGCCGGCCGTCACCGCCGCCACGGGCATGGACGCGCTGACGCACAACATCGAGAGCTACCTATCGCCGGCCTGGCACCCGATGTGCGACGGCATCGCGCTGGAAGGCCTGCGCATCGGCGCGCGCGCGCTGGCCACCGCGGTGGACGAACCGGGCAACCTGAAGGCCCGGGCCGACATGATGATGAGCTCGATGATGGGCGCAGTGGCCTTCCAGAAGGACCTGGGCGGCGTGCACGCCTGCGCGCACGCGCTGGGCGCCGTCTGCGACATGCACCACGGCCTGGCCAACGCGCTGATGATCGACACCGTGCTGGCCTGGAACTTCGAGGCGGTGCCGGCCAAGTTCGACGAACTGGCCCATGCGGCGGGTGTCAACGGCGGCGGAACCGCCTTCGTTGAATGGCTCGTCACGTTGAAGCGGCGCATCGGCATCGAAGGCGGGCTGGCGCAGCGCGGCGTGACCGCCGGGCAGTTACCGCGCCTGGCCGAGCTGGCGGCCGCTGACTTCACCAACGGCACCAACCCGCGGCCAGCAACCTCGAGCGACTACGAGCACCTGCTTCGACAGGCGATGTGAGACATGCCCTTCCAACGCCCGTGGCTGCTGATCGGCGTTTCCGCACGCATCTACTACCCGGCCGGCCCGGTACTCGACCTGGGGGGCGTATGGACCAAGACGCTGCACTACCTGGAACAGTCCGTCGCGCACTGGGTGATGCGCGGCGGCGCGTTGCCGGTGATGGTGCCGGCGGTGGATGCCGACAGCATCGTCCAGCGCAACGAGATCGAGCTCGCCCACTATGCCGAGGCGCTGGACGGCCTGGTGCTGCAGGGCGGCAACGACCTGGCGCCCGAAAGTTACGGCCAGACGCCGCTGAAGCCCGAATGGGCCGGCGACCGCGTGCGCGACCGCTACGAGATGGAACTGGTGCAGGCCTTCCTGGCCGCCGGCAAGCCAGTGTTCGGCATCTGCCGCGGCTTCCAGCTGCTGAACGTGATGCACGGCGGCACGCTGCTGCAGGACATCCCCACGCAGCGGCCGGACTCGCGCGCGCACCGCGACGGGCCGAGCTACGAGCGCCACTTCCACGACGTCGAGATCGCCGAGGGTTCGCGTCTGGCCGCGCTGTACCCCGGGCTGCGCCGCGCCAAGGTGAACAGCATCCACCACCAGGGCATCAAGGACCTGGCGCCCGGCTTCGACATCGAGGCCCGCTGCCCGGAGGACGGCATGGTCGAGGCCATCCGCCGCCGCGGCTCCGGCTACCTGGCCGCTGTGCAGTGGCACCCAGAGTTCCACGATACCGAGCACGGCACCTTCGACGATGGCGCTCTGCTGGCCGAGTTTCTTGCCGCGGCGCGCGCCACGCGCCACGAAACATGACGACGCACCGACCATGTCCACACTGAAGATCCACAACCCCGCCACTGGCGCGCTGCTCGCCGAACCCAATGCCGACGACGCCGCCAACGTGGCCGCCAAGGCCACGGCCGCACGCGCCGCGCAGCCCGCCTGGGCGCGCGTGCCGCTGACCGACAAGCTGGCCATCGTGCAGCGCTTCCGTGCTTGCGTGGTGGCCGAACTCGACGCGCTGGCGCACACGCTGACGCTGGAGATGGGCAAGCCCATCACGCAGGCGCGCAACGAGCTCAACGGCCTGCTGCCGCGCATCGATTTCTTCCTCGAGCAGACCGAATCCTCCATCCGCGACGAGCATGTCTTTGACGGCGGCGGCATGCACGAGCAGATCACCCACATCCCATTGGGCGTGGTGGCCAACATCTCGGCCTGGAACTACCCGTGGTTCGTCGGCTGCAACGTCATCGTGCCGGCGCTGCTGACCGGCAATGCCGTGCTCTACAAGCCCAGCGAACATGCCACGTTGACCGGCCTGCACATCGCCCGGCTGCTGCACGCCGCCGGCGTGCCAGCCGCGGTGATGCAGTGCCTGGTGGGTGCCGGCGAGGTCGGCAGCGCGCTGCTGGCGCAGCGGCTGGACGGCGTGTTCTTCACCGGCAGCCATGCTACCGGCGTGCGCATCGCGCAGGCGGTCGCTCCCAAGCTGCTGAAGCTGCAGTTGGAGCTGGGCGGCAAGGACCCGGTCTACGTGCGCGCCGATGCCGACCCGTTGACGGCCGCCGAGGGCCTGGCCGACGGCGCCATGTACAACACCGGCCAGAGTTGCTGCTCGGTGGAGCGCATCTACGTGCACGAGAGCCTGCACGATGTGTTCGTCGAGCGCTTCGTCGCCACGGTGAAGGGCATGCGCGTGGGCGACCCGCTGCAGGGTGACACCTACATCGGCGCGGTGACGCGCGCGCCGCAGCTCGCCGTGCTGCAGGCGCAGGTGGACGATGCCGTCGGCAAGGGCGCCACGCTGCACTGCGGCGGGCGCAGCCGGCCCGGCCCCGGGAACTGGTTCGAGCCGACGGTGCTGACCGGCGTCAACCACACGATGGAGCTGATGCGCGAGGAAAGCTTCGGCCCGGTCATCGGCATCCAGAAGGTTCGCGGCGACGAGGAAGCGGTCGCGCTGATGAACGACACCCGCTACGGCCTGACCGCCGGCGTCTACACCCGCGACGAGGCCCGTGCGCGCGAGCTGCTGGCCCAGGTGAACGCCGGCACGGTGTATTGGAACTGCTGCGACCGCGTCAGCCCGCGGCTGCCCTGGTCGGGCCATGGCGATTCGGGCGTGGGCCTGACGCTTTCGACCTACGGCATCCAGGCCTTCACGCGACCGAAGGCCTGGCACCTGCGCCACCCTTGATGCGGCTGACGCTCTTTGACCTGGACCACACGCTGCTCGACGGCGACAGCGACCAGCTGTGGTGCGACTTCCTGATGGACCGCGGCGTGCTGCCGCGCGAGCCCTTCGAAACACTGAATCGCGACATGGCGCGCGACTACGCGGCCGGCGCCGTGAGCGCGCAGGCCTTCTGCGATTTCTACATCGGCACGCTGGCCGGTCGCAGCCCCGACGACTGGCAGGCGCTGCGCCGCGACTACATCGACACCCGCGTCGTGCCGCGCATTGGCGCCGCAGCGCAGGAGCTGGTGGCGCGCCACCGCGACGCCGGCGACCTGGTGCTGCTGACCACCGCCACCTGCCGTTTCCTCAGCGAACTTACCGCGGTGCACCTGGGCATCTCGCAGCTGATTGCCACCGACTGCGAGACCGGACCTGACGGCCGCTTTACCGGCCGCAGCCTGGGCATACTGAACATGCGCGAGGGTAAGGTGCAGCGCCTGCGCGACTGGCTGGCGCGGCAGCAACTGGAGCTCGTGGAACTCGAGTCCACGCTGTACAGCGATTCGATCAACGATCTGCCGCTGCTCAGCGCCGTGAAGCGCGCGGTGGTTGTGAACCCGGACGAGCGACTGGCCGCCGAGGCGGCGCAGCGCGGCTGGCCTGTCATCTCACTGCGCTGAGCGCTGGGCCCTGCGTGCCATGGACCATACCTGCCTGCCGCTGCTGGTCGTGACCACGCTGGCCACGCGCGAGCAGGCGCTGACGCTGGGCCGCGAGATGGTCGAGCGGCGGCTGGCCGCCTGCGCGCAGGTCAGCGCGATCGACAGCGTCTACCGCTGGAACAGTGCCGTCGAGCAGGATGCCGAGTTCCGGCTGCTGCTGAAGACGCAGCCGGCGCTGTACGCGGCGCTCGAGGCCGCACTGCGCGACCGCCATCCCTACGAGCTGCCGGCCATCCATGCCATCGCCACGGTGCAGGCCGAGGCGGCCTATGCCGCCTGGGTGCAGGACAGTACCCAGCCCTGAAGCAGGCCGCGCGGATCCGTGGCATCGTTGCGGCCTTCGTGCCGTGACCGGAGCCTGCCGATGAACCGATCCGTGATTCCACTGCTGCTGGGCGCGCTGTGGCTCGCTGCCGCGCCGCTGCGCGCCGCCGAGCTGCCGATCTTCGACGCCCATGTGCACTACAGCCATGATGCGGTGGAGCTGACGCCGCCGCGCCAGGCGGCCGAGATCCTGCGCAAGGCCGGGCTGAAGCGGGCGCTGGTGTCCAGCTCCGGGGATGCCGGTACGCAGAAGCTGCGGGCCGAGGCGCCGGAGATCGTCATTCCGTCGCTGCGCCCCTATCGCACGCGCGGCGAAATCAGTTCATGGGTGCGCGACGACAGTGTCGTCGCCTTCCTGGAAGAACGCCTGAAGAACGCGCGCTATGCGGCGATCGGCGAGTTCCACCTCTACGGCGCCGATGCCGAGTTGCCTGTACCGCGGCGCATGGTGCAGCTGGCGAAGCAGCATGGCCTGGTGCTGCACGCGCACAGCGATGCCGATGCGGTGGAGCGGCTGTTCAGGCTGGACCCGCAGGCGCGCGTGCTTTGGGCGCACTCGGGCTTCGAGCGGCCCGAAGCCGTGGCCGCGATGCTGCGCAAGCACAAGAACCTGTGGAGCGACCTGGCCTTCCGCAGCGAGCATGGCAGCGGCGGCAAGGTGGCGCCGGAATGGAAGGCGCTGTTCACCGAGTTCCCCGACCGCTTCATGGTCGGCACCGATACCTTCACTCCCGAGCGCTGGCACTACCTGGTCGAGCATGCGCAATGGACGCGCGACTGGCTGGCCGACCTGCCGGCACCACTGGCCGAGCGCATCGCCTGGCGCAACGGCGAGGCGCTGTTCGCGCACTGGAAGCCGGGCGCGCCGTGAAGGCGCTCTGGCTGGCGGCCTTGCTGGCTTGCTCGGCATCGACTGCGCTGGCCTGCGGCGAGGCCCTGGGCCCGGGCACGCAGCCGCTGGCCGGCGAAGGCTGGCAGATCGCCTGGCGCGCCGCACCGACGCCCATCCCCGTGGGCAGGCACTTCGCGCTGGACATCGCGCTGTGCGCGCCGGCCGGCCAGGCGCTGCCGGCCACGCTGCGCGTCGATGCGACGATGCCCGAGCACAAGCACGGCATGAACTACCGGCCCAGCGTCAAGCCGAAGGGGACGGGCCTGTTCCACGCCGAAGGGCTGATGTTCCACATGCCCGGGCGCTGGGAGCTGGTCTTCGAATGGCGCGACGCGGCCGGCGCCACGCGGCGGCTGTCACAGGCGCTGACGGCGCAGTGAGGCCCTGGCCTGCGCTGCTCGCTGTGGTGGCGCTGCTGGCGGTGGCCGACCCGCTGCCTTCGCCGCTGCACGACGACGACATCCCGCGCGTCCTGGCCTTCGGCCCGTGGCCGCCGCCGCTGCAGCCCGACCCGTCGAGCCGGGTCTGGGGTCAGCCGGCGGCCGTCGCCTTCGGCCGGCAGCTGTTCCACGAGCCGGCGCTGTCGGCCAACGGCCGCATCGCCTGCGCCAACTGCCACCAGGCAGCGCGCGGCTTCAGCGACGGTCTGCCACGCGGCATCGGCCTGGCGCGCGGCGACCGCAACACGCTGGCGCTGCACGACCTGGACCTGCAGCGCTGGTACGGCTGGGACGGTGCCAACGACAACCTGTGGGCGCAGAGCCTGCGGCCGTTGCTCGATGCGCGCGAAATGGGCGCGAGCCTGGGCCACGTGGCGCGCACCGTGCGCGACTCGCCGGCACTGCGCAGCGGCTACCGCACCGCCTTCGGCCAGGAGCCCGGCACCGATGACGAGCGCGTCGCCGTCGACGTGGCCAAGGCGCTGGCCGCCTGGCAGGCCACGCTGCGCAGCGCTCGCACGCCCTTCGACGACTTCCGCGACGCGGTGGCGCGCGGCGACCGCGAAGCCGCGGCGCGTTACCCGCAGGCGGCGCAGCGCGGGCTGGCGCTGTTTCTCGGCCGCGGCCGCTGCTACACCTGCCATCTGGGGCCCAGCTTCAGCAATGGCGAGTTCCACGACCTGGGGCTGCCGCACTTTGCCGAGCCCGGCCGGGTGGACCCGGGCCGCCACGGCGGCATCCGCAAGCTGCAGGCCAGCCGCTACAACCTGCTCGGCCCCTTCAACGACGACCCGACGAGAAGCACCGCCACGAGCACCGGACATGTCGCGCTGGAGCACCGCCATTACGGCGAGTTCAAGGTGCCGTCGCTGCGCAACCTGCGGCTGACGGCGCCCTATTTCCACGACGGCAGCGCAGGCACGCTGCGCGAGGTGCTGCGCCACTACTCCGAGCTGAACGAGGAGCGGCTGCATGCCGATGGCGAGCGGCTGCTGGTGCCGTTGAAACTCACCCCCCAGGAGACCGAGGACCTGCTCGCCTTCCTGGACAGCCTGAACGAGAAGCCTGCCCGGCCACAATGATGACCACCGTCCACGCGAAGCGCCTGCAATGACCCCACGACGTTTCGGCATCCTGTTGTTCCCTGGCGCCGAGGAGCTCGACTTCGTCGGGCCCTGGGAGATGCTGCGCATGTGGAGCCAGTATGCCGACGGCCCGCCGGAATGCCTGCTGGTGGCGCAAACCACCGGGCCGGTGGAGTGCGCCAAAGGCATGCGGGTACTTCCGCACTGCGACTTCGCCGCCTGTCCGCCGCTGGACGCACTGCTCGTGCCCGGCGGCAAGGGCACGCGGCAAGAGGTGAACAACCCGGTGCTGTTGGACTTCGTGCGCACCCAGGCCGCTCATGGCCAAGTGCTGATGTCGGTATGCAGCGGTGCCTTCGTGCTTCATGCGGCCGGGCTGCTGTCGGGCCGTCGAGCCACCACGCACTGGTCGGTACTGAAGGCGCTGCGCGAACTGGGCGACGTGCAGGTGCAGGAGGAGCGCTTCGTGCGCGACAGCACGGTGTGGACCGCAGCCGGTGTGTCAGCCGGCACTGACATGATGCTGGCCTACATCGCCGCGGTGGCCGGTGACGACAGCGCCGGCAAGGTGCAGCTCGGCGCCGAGTATTACCCCAGCACCGTGCGCTACGGTTCGCAGGCCGGTGATCCGCCCGCGCCCGGCTATGTGCGCCGTGCCTGAGGACAGCCGCTTCGGCACGCTGCACGAGAGCCAGGCCCTCAGCGTGGGCGCGCCCGACGGCGCGCGCGCGTGCAGGTGCTGTTGCGCCTGCAAAGCGGCAGCATGGCGGTGTTCGAGCTCGAGCCGGGCCAGGTGTCGACGCCGGTGCGCCACCGCAGCGTCGAGGAGCTCTGGTACGTGCTGTCTGGCGAGGACGAAATGTGGCGCCGCGATGCCGTCGGCGAGGCTGTGGTCAGCCTGCAGCCGAGGCTGTGCCTGAGCATTCCGCTGGGCACCGATTTCCAGTTTCGCTGCCGGGGCGGCGCGACGCTGCGCGCGGTGGCGGTGACGCTGCCGCCATGGCCCGGCGCCGACGAGGCGCTGCCGGTCACCGGCCGCTGGAGGTCGACCGCGACCTGAGGCAGCGCCCGGCTACGGCCGGCACCACTGCCGCTCGCAGGGCACGCCGTCGTTGTTGCCGTCCATCTTGACGCCGGGGCAGTTCTTCAGGAAGTACGTGGCTTCCGCGCACGAGCGCATCTGCGAACAATGGGTGCGGCCGTCGCAGCGGTAGGCCGTGGCGGCGGCGGGCGCAGGCAGCGCCACCGGCTTGGGCGCGACGATCGGCGCGGTCGTTGTCGCCGGTGGCACCGGCGCGGCCGGTGCCACCGCGTTGAGCGTGTCCGCGCTCTGGCACGGTCCATGGGTGCGGCGGAAGTCCCGGGGCATCACCGCGCCGGCATCGGTATTGAAGCCGCGCGACAGCGCCTTGGCCATGCGCTCGTCGGCCACGTAGGGCCCGCGGTCGTACTTGTAGCGGCTGCTCCAGGCATGACCGTCCTGCACCAGCGTCTTGTTGACGTTGAGCGAGTCCAGGTAAAGCGTACCGAGGGTACGGCCGTGGGTGTCACGGCCGCTGACACGCACACTGACCGCCTTGTTCAGCACCAGGTCCTGCAAGGCACGCTTGGCCTCCGGACCCCAGGGCTGGCAGATCTCCGGCGCATCGATGTCCTGCAGCCGCAGTTCCACTGGCGCGCCCGGCGGCGAGGGCTCCAGCCACAGGCTGTCGCCGTCGGTGACACGCACCACCGTGCCTTGCAGCGAGTTCATTGCGGGGCTTGCGGCCAGGCCCGAGCCCACGCCACACAGGCACATCAATGCGATCCAGAGAAGCCTCATGGCTGGCATTCTGCGACAGCAGGCCCTCGCACGGGCGTGACCTTTCCCTCGATCGGCCCGCGTTGGGCCAGGAACAACCCGTGCGCACTCTGCGCGCCGCGCCATTGACGTGGCCTGCGGGCGAGCGGATTCAACGGGCCGTGGCCGCCCGGCAGACTTCGGCCTGGTGCGCTGCTCAACCCGCTCCGGATCGGCGCCGGCGCCCTGGCGGACTTGCCGGGACCTGCAGCGCCGCCTCGGCGTCCTTCAGGATGCGCGCCAGCCGGTCGGCCAGCTTCTCGGTCGTCAGCTGCTCGCGGAAGCGCTCGACCATCAGCGGCAGGCTGAAGGGGCTGGGCGTGGCCAGCTCGACGAAGTCCAGGCGCAGCTTGCGCATGCGCTTCAGCGCCGTGCGCAGCCTTGCGATCTGCAGTTCCTGCGACAGCACCTCGGCCTCGGCCTGACCAAGCAGGCGGTTGCCGGGGTCGTACTTGCGGAAGACCTCGAAGAACAGGCTCGACGAGGCCTGCAGCTGGCGCGTGCTCTTTGGCGCGCCGGGGTAGCCGCTGAACACCAGGCCGGCCACACGCGCGATCTCGCGAAAGCGCCGCTGCGCCAGCTCGCCGCTGTTCAGGCTGGCCAGCACGTCGGCCAGCAGCTCGGCCTCGTCGAACAGCGCGCGCGTGTGCAGCCTGTCCAGCGCCGGCTCGTCGGCGGCCAGCAGCTCGAAGCCGTAGTCGTTGACGCTGAGGCTGAAGCTGTTGGGCGCACCCCGGCTGAAGCGCCAGGCCAGCAGCGAGGCCAGCCCCAGGTGCACCAGCCGCCCGGCGAAAGGGTAGATGAACAGGTGGTGCCCCTCGCGCGAGCGGAAGCGCTCGACCAGCAGCGTCTTCGGCGTCGGCAGCTTCGACAGCCGCAGCTGTGCCTGCAGCATCGGCTGCGCCGACTGCAGCTCCGGCTCGAGCCAGTCGCCCTGCGCGCAGCCGTCCAGCACGCGCAGCGTGGCGTCGGCCAGCTCGCTGGACAGCGGCATGCGCCCGCCGCTCCAGGCCGGCACGATGCCGCGCGTGCGGGTGGCCTTGCGCACATAGGCCGCCATGTCCTGCGTGCGCACATACTCCAGTACCCGGCCGCCGAAGACGAAGCAGTCGCCCTTCTTCAGTCGCGCGATGAAGGATTCCTCCACCGTGCCGAGCGTGCCGCCGCTGAGCCACTTCACCTGCATCGAGGCATCGGCGACGATGGTGCCCACCTGCAGCCGATGGCGCAGCGCGATGCCGCGGCTGGTCACGCGGTAGCGGCCGTCCTGCAGCACGACGCGGTGGTACTCGGGGTAGGCCTGCAGGCTGCTGCCGCCACGCACCACGAAGTCCAGCGCCCACTGGAAGGCTTCGCGCGACATCTTGCGGTAGCTCCAGGTGCCGCGCAGCTCGCGGAACATCGCCTCGGCCTCGAAACCGCCAGCCAGGGCCATGCTGACCAGGTGCTGCACCAGCACGTCCAGCGGCGCGTCCGGGGCTTCGCGCGCTTCCACACGCCCGGCCAGCGCGGCGCGGCGCGCGGCCACCGCTTCCACCAGTTCCAGTGTGTTCGTCGGCACCAGCGTGACGCGGCTGACGCGGCCCGGCTGGTGGCCGCTGCGCCCGGCGCGCTGCAGCAGCCGGGCCACGCCCTTGGCGCTGCCGATCTGCAGCACGCGTTCGACCGGCAGGAAGTCCACGCCCAGGTCCAGCGACGAGGTGGCCACCACCGCGCGCAAGCTGCCGGCCTTCAGGCCCGCCTCGACCCATTCGCGCACGCTCTTGTCGAGCGAACCGTGGTGCAGCGCGAGGCTGCCGGCCCAGTCGGGCCGTGCGTTGAGCAGCAGCTGGTACCAGGTCTCGGCCTGCGAGCGCACGTTGGTGAAGACCAGCGTCGTCGACGAGCGCTCGATCTCGTCGACCACCGGCTGCAGCATCTGTGCGCCCAGATGCCCGCCCCAGGAGAAGCGCCCTGGCTCGTGCGGCAGCAGCGTGTCGACCTGCAGCGGCTTGTCCAGCCGGCCCTGTACCCGCAGCGCAGCGCCACTGTGGCGCGAGCCGAGCAGTGCTTGCTGCGCCTCGTCCAGGTTGCCCAGCGTGGCCGACAGCCCCCACACCAGAAGCTGCGGGTTCCACAGGCGCAGCCGCGCCAGCGCCAGCTGCACCTGCACGCCGCGCTTGTTGCCGATGAGCTCATGCCATTCATCGACGATCACCACCTGCAGCGCGGTGAAGTCCTCGCGCGCGCGTTCGCGTGTCAGCAGCAGCGTCAGCGATTCGGGCGTGGTCACCAGTGCCGTGGGCAGGCGGCGGTCCTGGCGCGCGCGCTCGGCTGCGGGCGTGTCCCCGGTGCGCAGGCCCACGCGACACTGCGGCGCCAGATCGGCCAGCGGTTGCTGCAGCGCGCGCGCCGTGTCGGCGGCCAGTGCGCGCATCGGCGTCAGCCAAAGCACATGCAGTGCTTTGGCTGGCGCCGCCTTTCGTACCGCTCCCCCACCCCAGCCCGCCCCCTCCAGGAGGGGGCGGGTTCCGGTCAGTTCGACGAGTTCTGCGCGTTGCAACGCACCCAGCCACACCGCATAGGTCTTGCCGCTGCCGGTGGTGGCGTGCAGCAGCCCGCTGCGGCCTTCGCGCATGGCCGCCCAGACCTCGCGCTGGAAGTCGAAAACGCTCCAGCCCCGCGCCTGGAACCAGGCATCGAAGGCGGCGTCGGGCGTTGGCGGCTTGTCCATGCTCAAGGGCATGGCGATTGTCGGTGGCGTCTTGGCACAAACACGCAGCCTCGGCCTTCGGGCGTTGTTGAACAATGGTCGCCCCGAAGCCCTTGCTGGAGCCCGCATGCGCACCACCCTGTTGTTGAACGCCCTGCTGCTGAGCCTGGCCACGCTGGCCGGCAGCGCGACGGCGCAGGTCGACAAGCCGGTACGGCTGCTGGTCGGCTTTGCACCGGGCGGCTCGGCCGACATTGCCGGCCGGTTGCTGGCCGAGCGCATGAAGGACGAGCTGAAGCAGAACGTCGTGGTCGACAACAAGCCCGGCGCCGGCGGGCGCATCGCCGCCGAACTGCTGAAGAACGCGCCGGCCGACGGCAGCACGATCATGATCGCGCCGATCGTCGTGCCGATCCTGGCGCCGCTGGTGTTCTCGAAGCTGACTTACGACCCGCACGCCGACTTCGCGCCGGTGGCTGCGGTGGCCAACTTCCAGTTCGGCCTGTCGGTGAATGCGGCGCACCCGGCCAAGACGGTGGCCGAACTGGTGGACTGGTGGAAGGCCAACCCGGCGCAGGCCAACTTCGGCACGCCAGGGCCGGGCAGCCTGCCGCACTTCTTCGGCGTGATGATCGGCCGCGACGCCGGGCTCGACCTGATCCACGTGCCCTACAACGGCGGTGGCCCGCTGATGACCTCGCTGATGGGCAACCAGGTCAGCTCGGCCATCGACACGCTGGTCGACCAGATCGAACTGCAGCGCGCCGGCAAGATCCGCATCCTGGCCAGCGCCGGCGCGAAGCGTGCCGCGCTGCTGCCGGAGGTGCCGACCTTCGCCGAGTCGGGGCTGAAGGGCGTGGAAGGCAGCAGCTGGTTCGCGATCTACGCGCCGGCGCGAACGCCCGAGGTCACGCTGCGCCAGCTGAATGCCGCCATCAACCGCGCGCTGGCCGCGCCCGAACTGCGCGAGCGCTTTGCCAAGCTGGGGCTGGAACCCACCGGCGGCACGCAGGCCGACCTGGCGGCGCTGATGAAGCGCGACAGCGAGCGCTGGGCGCCGGTGGTCAAGGCGTCCGGGTTCAAGGCTGACTGAGGCGTTCGAGCTCTGCGAGGGCGCGGCCTGCAAGGCAATTGAGCATGATCACGCACTGACGATCCAGCCCTCCAGCGGGTCGATGGCCGACGGCAGGCCGTAGCCCGGCCGCTCGCTGGCCCAGGCGGCCTGCATCAGGCAAAGCACTGCATCCAGGCTGTCGCCGCTGGCATCCTCGACCAGGCGCTCGTGCTGCGCCGGCGACAACTTCAGCCGCAGCCCCAGGCGCGTGCGGCCCTGCTCCAGCGCGGCCACGATGTCCTTGCGTGCGATCAGGCGGGGCGCAGTCTGCCGCGCCGCATCGTCGGCCTTGTAGGAGCGCGAGCCGATCAGCTCGCGCGCCAGCAGTCCCGGGTAGGCTTCAAGCGCGACGCGCCCGGGGTCGCCGGCATGCAGGCCCGGCAGGTGCACGCCGGCATCGATGAGCAGCGGCACGCCGGCCTGCAGCATGTAGGCCACGGGGGGGTTGACCCACTTCATCGACGGGCTGGATCCGGCCGGCCGGTCGCAGGCGCGGTGCGCGAATTTGGCGCCTGCCGGTCGTGCATCGCAGAAGGCCTTGAAGGTCGCGCGGATCTCGGCACGCTGCAGCACCTGGTAGTGGCGCATCAGTGGCAGCCATTGCCGTGGCCAGCGCAGCGCCTCGACCAGTTCGCGCGGCAGGCCGAAAGGGAAATCGAAACCGCCGACCCAGGGTCCCGGCTCGTGCAGTGCTTGGGCCAAGCCGTCCAGCGTGGGCAGCGCGACCAAGCGGTCCAGACGCAGCACGGCGCCATGGCGCCGCCCTTGGGCCAGCAGCACCGGCTTGCGCCGACTGGGCCGGCTGCTGAAGTCGACGCCGAGGCAGCGCATGCCGGTCGTGGGGGTGGGGTTCATCGCGGCGATTGTCGGGGCGCGCCGATTACAGTCGGCTCTGGTGGGTCAGCAGGAGCACGGGAGATGAATCCAGTACTGGTCGAGGTCCACCGCGGCAACGCGGTCGAGTCCGAACACCGTGGCGCGTTGGCGGTGGTCGATGCCGACGGCGGCGTGGTGCTGGCCCTCGGCGACACGCAGCGGCCGATCTTTCCGCGCTCTGCCGTCAAGGTGCTGCAGGCCCTGCCGCTGGTGGCAAGCGGCGCGGCCGAAGCGCTGCAGCTGACGGACGAGGAACTGGCGCTGGCCTGCGCCTCGCACAACGGCGAGCCGGCCCATGTGGCCACCGCGGCCGGCATGCTGGCCAAGGCCGGGGTGGACCTGCGGGCTCTGGAATGCGGCGTGCACTGGCCCTACCGCGAGGCCTTCCAGCGCGAGATGGCCTCGCGCGGCGAGACGCCCAGCTCCCTGCACAACAACTGCTCGGGCAAGCATGCCGGCTTCCTCTGCCTGGCCTGCCGCATGGCGGGCGGCCGACCGCTGTTCGACTATGCCAGGGGCTATGTCAAGGCCGAGCACCCGGTGATGCGCGAGGTGACGCAGGCGCTGCAGACGACCACCGGCTGGGACCTGTCGACCGCGCCGCAGGGCATCGACGGCTGTTCGATCCCGACCTTCGGCATCCCGCTGCAGCACCTGGCGCGGGCCTTCGCGCGCGTCGGCACCGGCGTCGGGTTGAGCGAAGGCCACGCACGGGCCGCGCGACGCCTGCGCGAGGCAGTGGCGAAGGCCCCGTTCATGGTCGGCGGCACCGACCGCTTCGACACGCGTGTCATGCAGCGCCTGGGCGAACGCGTGTTCTGCAAGGTCGGCGCCGAAGGTGTGTACTGCGCCGCACTGCCCGGCCGTGGCCTGGGCGTGGCCGTGAAGATCGACGACGGCAACAACGCGCGCGCGGCCGAGGTGGTGATGGCGGCGCTGATCGAAGCGCATGTGACGCTGGACGGAACCGAGGCCGACTTGATGCGAGCCCTCAGCGACGTGCGCCTGCGAAACTGGAACGGCATTGCGGTCGGCGCGCTGCGGGCGTCAGCGGCGCTGCGCCGCGCCGCGCCGCCGTTTTCACCCTGAAGAATCCATCACGCCACACGCGAGTGCCAGGCTGTGCCCCTTGGTCAGTTGCCTTTTACGGAAGTGTCCACTCACTTGATGGCGCGCATAGGGGCCGTTCAGCCCCCGGGTGATCGATGCCGGGCGATCTGCGTCCAATCAGTGCGACAAATCGATCGCCAAACTCTTCTCGCGCAGGCCAAGGCGCGGTCGGCGCATTCCTTGGCCACTTGGCCCTTCTCCCCCGACATGAGTGGAAAGATCGCGCTGCCGTCGGACCCAGGCCCGTGGAGCCACGGGTAGCATCGGCAATGCACCGTGCAGGTCACAGGTATCAGTACGATGGGCCTTTGCCATGCACGGGAACTGTTCTGGATTCGTCGCCTCAACCCAGGGTCCTGGGCTTGGCCAGGTGAGTGGGGACTTGGGGTTTGCATGAGCATTTCCTGGTCGCCATGCATGCCTTGCCTGTATAGGAAGCAGCAAACATGAAATGCCCTGCATTTGCACTCACTCGCCTTCTGGGAGTCTTAGCAATCGCGTCGGTGGTTGCCGCGTGCGGCGGCGGCGATTCTTCGGACGACCCGCCCCCCGCTGGCTTGGCTCGCATCAACTGTACGGTCACCTCGGACCAGGGTGCCGTTGCGGGAGCCACTGTCAGTTTCCAGACCACGGACGCATCCGGGGTCAACAAGAAGTACGAAACGCAAACCGGTTCAGATGGCACCTGCAAACTGGACATGCCACTGGCCGAGGTGAGCGGGGTCGACCTGCCTGCGGGGACTGTGGTCAAGGCAGGGTATGAGCCCCAGACCCTGATCTGTTATGGCTTCTCGAAGACGGAGGTCAGTTGCAAGGCCGAGGTCAGACTGATCGTGCTGGCCGGCAACGTGAGCATTCCGCTCGGGAGCGACACGGTTTGGCACATTGGCGATTCAAACTTCCAGGGGCAGCCGAATTCGCAACTACAGAAGAAAGTACCTGATGGCGCGGCGCTTGAGTTCCCGATTACCGATTGGGACGTCCAGGTCAAGAAGGAAGGGATAACCCGGGCCACCGTGGTGCTCGATCACAAGGGCTGGCAGACATCGATCTGCCCGGGCAACACCATTGCCTTGGTTGGAGATGCGGGCTCGGTGGCAATTGCCGGTGGCAACTCGTCGGACCAGGGCTATTGGAGTGGCGGCCTCAGGGAGCCCGAGCCCTTTGTGTTCCAGGTCAGTCAGGTCGGCATGTTGACTGCCAAAGTGGTGATTTCCGCCGGTACTTGCCGGGGCGCGGACTTGGATGATTTCGAGATCAACCGGATGCGCGTGTACTTCTGCGGCGCCGAGGGCCGCGACTGCATCCCACGTCAGCAATAGCGTCAGGCCCATCTTGCGCGGCTTGCTGGTGACTGCCCTAGTTGCCGACACGCAGGGCCCGGATGCAAACACTTACGTATTCGACCGCGAATTGATGCTTCGCACCCCCCATGTCGGTGGCGCATGGCGTCGCTGCCGGACCGCGAGCCATTGCGCCACAAGTAGAATCAGGGAACTTGACTCGAGCATTGCGGACAAACGCAGTTGATGTCGTCGTTCGCTCGCGGTTTTGGTTGGGTCCGTGGATCGTGGTTCGATCCGTGCCAAAGTTGTTGAGCTTGTAGGCCAAGCCGACTACCCCAGGTTGATTTCGCATTGGCAGGCTTTGGCTTGCACGTTCAAGAGGAAGACCATGAAGTACCCCGTTATTGCGTTCACCCGGCTTCTCGGCGCCGTGGCTCTTTCAACCTTGATTGCGGCCTGCGGCAGCGGCGGTGGTGACGATGACGACGGTGCAGGCGGTGGAGCGATAGTTCCCTTGGACACCTTCCGAGTTACCTGCACGGTTATCGATACGGCAGCTGCTCTCGTGGAAGGCGCCGTGGTCACCTTCAATATCGAAGGCATCAATCCCAGCCCCAGCACCACGACTGGAGCAGATGGAAAGTGCGTTCCGCTGGACATCAAGGCAGCGGACGTAACCGGGCTGACGCAGGTAGCCGCTTCAGTGATCAAAGCAGGCTACGAGCCGGGCCAATTTACGTGCCCGGTTACAACGGGTGGTACGACATGCAACGGAGCCGTGGCCCTGCGCCCACTGGCCACCAACACCAGCCTTCCTGGCAATGGCGATGTGGTGACGCATATCGGTGACGGCATCTTCGATGGGACCATCAACTCGCAGTTCCAGACGGACGCGGTTGGGCTGTCTGCGGACTTCCCGATCGCCGATTGGGCTACCAAGCTGCAGGCCAATCCGGGCTGGACCCGGGCTACGGTTGTGCTGGACGCCAAGGGTTGGCAGACAACGATCGCGCCCACTTGCAAGAACACCATAGCGATGGTTGATAGTGGCGGGGTTGTCAAGCAAAGTCAGCCCGGCGGCGACTCCAGCGCTACTGGCGAATGGTCGTCATCGACGTTCGATTTCGATGTGGCAACGGTCGGAACATCGGGGCCGGTAACGTTGCGCATTACCGCGGGCACTTGTAATACGCCTGCGAAGGACGTCGACGACTTCGAGACGAATCGCATCCGCGTCTACTACTGCGATGCGGCAACCATCGGCCCATGCGCGCCGAAGCCCTGATGCAGACCAAAGAGTCGCCGAAGTAATCTGCGTTCGTGCATGGACGTGTGGAGCACCTCCCCAATCGGGAGGTGTGTCTCGACGCGTGAGTGTCAGCTAGAGGCGGTCAGCCCGATTTCATAGGGCCTCGCGCCACTGTAGACGGTACGCAGAGGGTCAAGAAATCGGCCGGCGGCTCCGCTGCGGCCCGCTATGCCAAGACATTCAAATCACTTGCCCGCGTCGCGGGCAGTGCTCATCCGCGACCCCAGGCAGCCAGCGTCCGCGGTCGACTTCAGCCGATCAATCCAAGCCCAGCTTGATGTGCCGCGCCACGTCTCCCCACTTCTTCGAGTCGGCTGCCAGCACAGCCGCCGCCTGCGCCGAGGTACTGCCGACGACCACCTGATCGCTGGCGCGCAACTTCTCGGTCACGTCGGGCGCCTTCAGCGCATCGACGAAAGCCTGGCGGAACTGCTCGATGATCGGCTGCGGCGTGCCGCGCGGTGCGAACATCACCAGCGAAAAGTCGGCCGCATAGCCTGGCACGCCAGCCTCGGCGATCGTGGGCACGTCGGGCAAGGTCGGTGAGCGGGCCTGGCCCGACACCGCCAGCGCCACCAGTTTGCCGCTGCGCACATGCGGCAGCACGGTCGGCCCGGCCAGCAGACCGCAGGGCACCTGGTTGCCGACGACGTCCTGCGTGGCCGGCGCCGGGCCCTTGTAGGGCACGTGCACCATCTCGAAACCGGCCATCGACTGCAGCAGTTCCATCGACAGGTGCCCGGGCACGCCAGCGCCACCCGAGGCATAGCTCAGCTTCTCGGCCCTGGCCTTGGCGATCAGTTCGTTCAGCGTCTTCACGCCCAGTGCCGGGTTGCACACCAGCGTCTGGCTGAAGGTGGTGCCGAGGGTCACCGGCTGCAGGTCCTCGACCTTGAAGCCCAGCTGCTTGTAGACGTGCGGATTGACGGTGACCAGCGTATCGGTCCCCCACAGCCAGGTGCTGCCGTCGGGTGCGGCGCGGGCCACCTCGGCGCTGCCCAGGTTGCCGCCGGCGCCCGGCTTGTTGTCGATGACGATCGGCTGCTTCAGCGCGATCTGCATCTTCTCGGCCGCCAGCCGGATGACCATGTCGCTGGGCCCGCCGGGCGGGAACGGCAGCAGCACGCGCACCGGCTTGCCCGGCCAGGCCGTCTGCGCCTGGGCGACGGTCAGCGCGCCCAGCAGGGCGCTGGCGGCAACGAGCAGGCGGCGGCGTCTTTGCATGGCTTGGGTCTCCTTCGGGCACGTGGCTGGCAGGGCCTGGCAACACCAATGTAGCCGGCCTGAGGCACCGGCAGTGCGGGCACAGCAGGGGTTGCGCTCAGGCCACCGTGCGTGCCGCGCGAGACCTTGCGCGCGGCACAGGCGCGCAGCGGGCCTGCAATTCAGCCAGCGACTCCGCCAGCGCCGCCGACAGTTCCCTCGCATCGCCCACCACGTTGAGCGCCGTGGTGAAGCCGAAGTCCATCGACCCGGCGTAGCTCAGCACGGTGATGTTCAGCCCCAAGCCGTGCTCGACGATCGACATCGGCCAGTAGCTGACCATGCGCGCGCCGGCGGCATACAGCGGCATCTGCGGGCCCGGCACGTTGGAGATGACCACGTTGGCCAGCGGGGGCATGGCCTTGCTCAGACCCGATCGGCCGTACAGCGTGGCCAGGCCATGCATCACCCAGGGCACGCCGATGGTCGGGAAGTCGGTGGGCATCAGGCCCTTGGCACGCTTGGCCACGGCTTTCACGGCGCCCGCGGCGTCGCGGATGGCCACCAGCCGCTTCACCGGGTCGGCGATGTGCGTGTTCAGGTTGACCACGGCCATCGTCGCCTGGGTGGTGTACTCGGTGTTGCCGGCTTCACGCAGCGAGATCGGCATGGCCGCGATCAACGGCTTCTTCGGCACGCCGCCGTGTCGCGCCAGATAGCGCCGCAGCATGCCGCTGCACAAGGCCATGACCACGTCGTTGAGCTTGGCGTCGTGTGCCGCAGCCAGCGTCTTCAATGTGTCCAGGGGAATGGATGCGCCGGCAAAACCGCGCTGGCCGGTGATCGGCTGGTTCAACTCGGTCTTCGGGCCGAATGCGGCGTTCTGCGCCAGCGCGCCCTTGCCGCGACCGGGCGTGCCGCCAAACAAGCCGACCAGTGTCTTCACCACCTCGGGCAGATGCCGCACCAGCTTGATGTACTGGCCGACGTCGTGTTTCAGCGCAGCGGCCGCCAGTTCGGCCATGCCGGGGTGTTCAGCCAAGGCGGCCTTGCCCGCCGCGATGCGTCGCGGCTTGGGCGTCACGTCGAACAGCGCCTGCGCCAGCATCACGCCCGATTGACCGTCGACCACCGCATGATGCACCTTGAAGTAGTAGGCGGCCTGGCCGCTTTGCAGGCCGTCGATGATCACCAGTTGCCACAGCGGTCGGCTGCGGTCCAGCAGTTCCGCATGCAGACGGCCGGCGCAGTCTTCGAATTGCGCCCGCGTGCCCGGCTTCGCCAGCGTGACCCGCCGCACGTGATAGTCGAGGTCGATCTTGTCTTCCTTGACCCACACCGGGTTGGCAAACTGCAGCGGCATCGGCGCCAGCTTGCGCGTGAACACCGGCGCCAGGCGCAGCCGCCCGCGCATCAGGCGCTTGATTTCGGCGTGGAAGTCGCCCCGGTAGCCGCGCGGCAGGTCGAACAGGTGCAACGACGCCACGTGCATCGGCGTCTCCGGCGTCTCCAAGTGAAGGAAGGCACCGTCCAGCCCGCTGAGGGCCTTCATTTCAGATA
>Ga0105090_10000243_pt1 | contig 25213 bp, 23 predicted proteins | sample PPLLak3March2015_FD_79110 | JGI IMG/M metagenome (GOLD analysis project Ga0105090, IMG submission 79110) | Freshwater sediment microbial communities from Prairie Pothole Lake near Jamestown, North Dakota, USA - PPLs Lake P7 Core (1) Depth... | ecosystem: Environmental > Aquatic > Freshwater >...
GACCCGATGATCGTCCTGAAGACCGAATACGCCCGCGGCGGCCGCGGCGCCGCCACCGTTCGCCTCAAGCTCAAGGCCCTGCTGAACAACATGGCCACCGAGGTGGTCTGCCGCGCAGACGACAAGATGGACCAGATCATTCTGGACAAGAAGGAGTGCACCTACTCCTACTTCGCCGACCCGATGTACGCCTTCATGGACGCCGAGTACAACCAGTTCGAGGTCGAGGCTGAGAACATGGGCGACGCCATCCAGTACCTGGAAGACGCGATGCCGGTGGAAGTGGTGTTCTACGACGGCAAGGCGATCTCGGTCGAGTTGCCCACCACCGTCGTGCGCGAGATCATCTACACCGAGCCGGCTGTCAAGGGCGACACCTCGGGCAAGGTGATGAAGCCGGCCAAGCTGGCCACTGGGCTGGAAGTCCTGGTGCCGCTGTTCGTCGAGACCGGCGACAAGATCGAGATCGATACGCGCACCAACGAGTACAAGAAGCGCGTCTGACCGGCGCCGGCAGGCGCTGCATCGGTGGAGGGCTGGCGATGATCGACCACATGACCTTCCGCGTCAGTGACATGGCGCGCAGCCGAGCCTTCTATGCCGCGGCGCTGGCGCCGTTGGGCTACACGCCCTTTTTCGAGCAACGCTTCGACGACACGCTGATCGTCGGCCTGGGCCAGGCCGACCCGACCAAGACCGGCGCCGCCAGGATCGACACCTGGCTGATGCAGGGGCCGTCGCAGCACGGTGGCCCAGACGTCACCCGCGGCTGCCACCTGTGCTGGACGGCGCCCGACCGCGCGGCGGTCGATGCCTTCCCTGCCGCAGCGTTGGCCGCCGGCAGTACCGGCAACGGTGCGCCCGGGCTGCGGCCGCACTACCACGCGCATTCCTACGGCGCCTTCGTGCTCGACCCAGACGGCAACAACATCGAAGCCGTGTGCCACGCTCCCGCGTGAGCTCCATTGGGCCAGCGTCGATCAGCGACGCCTTCGACTTCCTGGCCGCGGTGCGGGCGCCGTTTCGCATGCAGCCTGGGCTGCGCCGCCTGGCCGAGGACTCGCACCAACTGCACCCCAATGCGCCTGACAGCCGCCATCTGCTGGAAAAGCTGCAGGCCCTGGCCACACCGGCGCCTTCGGCCCTGCAATGTGTGGCAGGCTACGACCCGCGGCCGGGGCTGCATGCGCTGGCTGCTCATGCCGCGGCCGAACATCCCACCGCCTTCGCCTGGGACGGCCGCACCGCCTACGCGCGGGCGTTGGGCTGGTCGGTGTGCGACGACGACGCGCGGCCGATCGGTGCTGCGCCGATGGCCGAGGTCGGCTGCTGCCTTTCCCAGCTTCCGCCAGCGTGGCGGCTGGCCGGCTTGTTGTCGCTGGCCTTCGCCGAGGACTTTGCGTTGATCGATGGCCGCACGGCGCAGATTCCCTGGCTGGCGGTGGCCCTGCCCTCGCACTGGGCGCCGGAACAGAAGGTCGGCCTGCACTTTGCGCAGGTGCATGCACCGGTGGCCGACAACAGCGTGCTGCTGGCCGCGGGCAACGCATTGGCCCGGCTGGTCAGCGCACCCACGCGCTGGGAGCGCTTCGTCTGGACCGTGACGCCGCGGCCGACGCTCAACGCCCACCCTGCCCTGCAGCCGGCCGCCCAGTGGCGTGCAATAGATTCCGACGGCGTGGCGGCACAGGCTTGGTGGCGCACCGAGCGCCAGACCTTCATCCCGGTGCCGCAGTCCGCGCTGGCAGTGTTCACCATCCTGGTCGCTTGCCAGCCGTTGGCCCAGGCCATCGACAGCGACGCCAAGGCACAGCGCCTGCACGACGCCATCGCCTCGATGAGCCCAGCCGTGCTGCACTACCGCAGCCTGAGCGCCGTGCAAAGACCCTTGCTCGACTGGCTGGCGCGCCGCACGGCGGCCTGATGGACGCTGCCGACGCTCGGGTGGTGCTGCAGGTCGGCTTCGGCCTGGGCCAGGCTTTTCTGCACGCCTGGCACGACTGGCGCCAGGACGCCGGCCGCGCCACCCGGTTGGATTTCATTGCCCTCACGCCGGCGCCGCCCACTGCCGAAGCCTTGTGCCAAGCGCACCGCGGCGGCGCGCTGCAGGTGCTGGCCGAGGAACTGGCGACGCAATGGCCACCGCTCACCCGCAATCTGCACCGACTGAGTTTTGACAACGCGCGCGTACACCTGCTGCTCGGCGTCGGCGAACCGCTGGAGCTGCTGCCGCAACTGCGGGCGCAGGTCCACGACATGCGGATCGACGACTTCTCGCTTCAGTCCGATCCGCAGCGATCGGCGCTGCGTCTGGCCAAGGGCCTGGCGCGCCTGTCTGCCCCGATGGCACAAGTGCGTGCAGTGGCTGCGCTGCAGACGCTGCGGCCCGCCCTGGCCAGCGCCGGCTTCCAAGTGGAGGAGACGACCGGCGCCGAACTGTGCGCCGTGTACCAGCCGGGCTTCAAGCCGAGGCGGCGCGGGGCGGCATCGGCAGCCAGGGGCGAGCGCCACGCGCTGATCGTCGGCGCCGGCTTGGCCGGCTGTGCCACCGCCTGGGCACTGGCCGAACTAGGCTGGCGCAGCACCGTCATCGACCGCGCGAATGCGCCGGCGACGCAGGGCTCAGGCAACCCGGCCGGCCTGTTCCACGGTATCGTCAACCCGAACGAAGGTGCCCATGCACGCTTCAACCGCGCCGCCGCACTGCTGGCGCAGCGCACGGTGCAGCGCGCCATCGACAGCGGCATGGTGGGCGGCAGCGTGATGGGCCTGCTGCGGCTGGACACTCGCGGCCTCGACGCGCAGGCGCTACGCGACGAGCTTTCCGCACTGCAATTGCCTGGCGACTACGTCCAGGCGCTGGATGCCGCCGAAGCCGGGGCGCGCTGCGGCCTGCCGCTGCAGCACCCGGCTTGGCTCTACCCCGGCGGCGGCTGGGTTCAGCCGGCGGCGCTGGCGGTGTGGTTCCTGCAGCAGGCTGGCTCCATGACCACGTTCCGCGGCGGCCTTCAAGGGCAGTCGCTGCACGCCGAAGGGGGCCGTTGGCAACTGCGCGACGCCACCGGCCAGGTCATTGCCGAAGCCGGCACTGTCGTGCTGGCGAATGCCGCCGACGCGCTGCGGCTGATGCAGGCGTGCGATTGGCCGGTGCAATCGGTACGCGGCCAGATCAGCCTGTACCGCGCTGCATCGCCGGACGCGACGATGAATCTACCCCGGCTGCCCTTGGCCGGCGCCGGCTACCTGCTGCCCGACATCGACGGTCTGGCCCTGTTCGGCGCCAGCTCGCAGCCGGGCAATGCCGACGCCGGCGTGCGCGAAGCGGACCATGCCTTCAACCTGCAACGGCTGGCGCAGTTGAGCCCGGCGTCGGAGCCGACATCGGGCTTGCACACCGCCCGCCTGCTGGGCCGCGTCGGCTGGCGCTGCATGGCCGACGACCGGCTGCCGTTGGTGGGCGCGGTGCCCGATACGGTGGCGTTCTTGCGTCGGCCGGCCGAGCGTCTGGACGAAGTCCCGCGCCAGCCGGGCCTGTACGTCTTCAGCGCCCTGGGTTCGCGCGGTATCAGCTGGGCCGCCTTGGGCGCCCAGGTACTGGCGGCGCAGATCAGTGGGGCACCGGTGCCGCTGGAGTCGTCGCTGGCGAATGCACTGGACCCGGCGCGCTTCGCGATGCGGGCCGCGCGCCGCCGCGCGGCTGAAGTGGCGTCGCCTCAGCGGCCCGATGGCGCGCCTGCGGCGCCACCTTCAGCTGCACTGTCGGCCGCCGCGCCTTCATCCTGACTGGCATCGTCGGCTGCGCCAGAGCCGGTCTTGCGCTCGGCCTTTTCCTTCAGCTTCTCTTCCTTCTTCTTCTTCTTGGCCAGCTCGCGCTGGCGCTTTTCGAACGAGTAGTTGGGTTTGGCCACGGGCCGTCCTTCCGTTGATTTGCAACCGGGGTGAACAACACCCCGAAGGTTACGCGCTTTTTGCCGCGCTCCCGCCGTGGAACCGCAGCGTCTGTACGCCTTGCGTGGTGCCCAGCAGGCACACGCTGGCCTTGTGGCGGGCAAAGATGCCCACCGTCACCACGCCGGGCCACTGGTTGATCTCGCATTCCAGCGCCAGCGGATCGGCGATCGACAGACCGTGCGCGTCCAAGATGTGCCCGCCGTTGTCGGTGATGTAGCCCTCGCGCGTCCGGACCTTGGCACCCTGCTCGGCCAGGCGACGCGCCACCTGCGCCGCGGCCATCGGAATCACCTCGATCGGCAACGGGTAGGCCCCGAGCACCTTCACGCGCTTGGATTCGTCGGCAATGCAGACGAAGCGCTCGGCCAGGTCGGCGACGATCTTCTCGCGAGTCAGCGCACCGCCACCCCCCTTGATCATGCAGCCCTGGCCGTCAATCTCGTCGGCGCCGTCAACATACACCGGAACGCGCTCGACGCGGTTGCTGTCCAGCACCTCGATGCCCAGCGCGCGCAAGCGCCGGCTGCTCTCCTCGCTGCTGGACACCGCACCGGCAATCCGCCCCTTCATCGTGCCCAGCGCCTGGATGAAGTGGTTCACCGTCGAACCGGTGCCCACGCCCACCACGGTGCCCGGCTGCACATAGGCCAGCGCGGCCTGCCCGACCAGGGCCTTGAGTTGATCTTGTGTCATCGAGCGATTATGGCTATGGCACGGCGGCTGCCGCCGCCTTCACATCGCTGACCCGATATGCGCCTGCGCCGCGATGCAGTGCGTGCGTTGTCGGTGGGCGAGAATGCCGGCCCATGTCAATGATCCCCTATGCCCTGACCCGCCCCTTCCTGTTTGGCCTGGATGCGGAAACGGCCCACGACCTGACGCTCGGTGCCCTGGCGCGGCTGCAGAACACGCCGGCGCAATGCCTGTGGCAGGGCGCGCGGGTCGACGGTCCGGTGGAACTGGCCGGGCTGAAGTTCCCCAACCGCGTCGGCCTGGCCGCCGGGCTGGACAAGAACGGCCGCTGCATCGACGGCCTGGGCGCGATGGGCTTCGGCTTCATCGAGGTGGGCACAGTTACGCCCAAGGCGCAGCCGGGCAACCCCAGGCCGCGCATCTTCCGCCTGCCGCAGGCGCAGGCACTGATCAACCGGCTGGGCTTCAACAACGAGGGGCTGCAGGCCTTCGTCGCCAACGTGCAACGCGCCAAGAGCTTCCGTGCCGACGGCGGCGTCCTCGGCCTGAACATCGGCAAGAACGCGGCCACGCCGATCGAGCGCGCCGCCGATGACTACCTGCTCGGACTGGACGCGGTGTACCCCTATGCCGACTACGTGACGGTCAACATCTCCAGTCCCAACACCAAGAACCTGCGCGAGCTGCAAGGCGACGCCGCGCTCGACGCGCTGCTCGGCGCACTGCAGCAGCAGCGGCTGAAGCTGCAGAAGATCCACAAGCGCAAAGTGCCGATGTTCCTGAAGATCGCGCCTGACCTGGATGCGGCGCAGGTCGGCGTTATCGCCGACACGCTCAAGCGCCACCGTATCGACGGTGTCATCGCCACCAACACCACGCTGGAGCGTGCGGCCGTGCAGGGCCTGCCGCATGCAGACGAAGCCGGCGGGCTGTCAGGTGCACCGGTACTCCAGGCCAGCAACCGCGTCATCCACCAGCTGCGCAGTGCGCTGGGCAAGCGCTACCCGATCATCGGCGTCGGTGGCGTGATGAGCGCCGCCGACGCGCAATCGAAGATCGATGCCGGCGCCGACCTGGTGCAGATCTACACCGGGCTGATCTACAAGGGCCCGGCATTGGTCAGCGAGGTCGCCGCCGCGCTCAAGCGCGCGCGTCCCGGCTGAAGGCGGCAGCACGTTCGGCTATGCTTTGCCCTCAACTCAGGAGGTGTCAATGAGTGATATGCCCGACTTTTCCAACGTGAACAGCGGATCGAGTTCGACCGCCGAGAAGATCTACGAGGTCAAGTCGGGCGACAGCCTGTCGAAGATCGCGAAGAACGAGTACGGCGACGCCAACAAGTGGCGGCAGATCTTCGAGGCCAACCAGGACATCCTGAAGGATCCGAACAAGATCTTTCCCGGCCAGAGGCTGAAGATCCCACCGCTCGGCTGAAGCAGCCGTGTTTCCGTCGATCCTGCGCGGCAGCCCATTCGCTGCGTGGTGAGGCCCTGCCCTATCTGCACCGTCAAGAACGAGGAGAACCCAGCATGCAATTGAGCATTCGTCACCTGGCCCTGGTGGCCGCCGCCAGCATCGTCCTGGCCGCCTGTGGCAAGAAAGAGCCGCCGCCGCCGCCGCCGCCGCCGCCGGCCCCCGCACCGGCCCCCGCACCGCCGCCGCCGCCGCCGCCACCCGCAGGCGTGTCGCTGTCGAGCGTGAGCCTGGGCAAGGCCGTCGGTGCCGACAAGAAGGTCAGTGCAGCGACCGAGGTCTTCGCCAAGGGCGACACGATCCACGCGTCGATCGACACCACCGGCGCCGGCTCGGCCACGGTGCTGGCGAAATGGAGCTTCACCAAGGACGGCAAGACGGTCCCGGTGAAGGAAGAGTCGGCCACCCTCAACGCCACCGGCCCGGCCACCACCGAGTTCCACATCAGCAAGCCCGACGGCTGGCCCGCTGGCGACTACCAGGTCGAGATCCTGGTCAACGGCAAGTCAGCCGCGACCAAGTCGTTCAAGGTGCAATAAGGTCCGACGGGCGGCCCCGGCCGACGCCGTGGCCGCCCTGGTTGGCCATGCGCGCCGGCCGGGCCACAACCCAGCATGCACGGGTTTGCCGCCAGCCAGGCCCTGCGGAGCGCCAGGCCAGGACAGCGCGGCGTCAACCCAGCCGTGGATTGCAGCGCGAGGGTCGGCCGCGCCGAAACGCACGCAGCGCTGAACCCTGGACCCGTGGGTTAGCCCCGGTAGTCGCGCGCCGCGCCCGCCCGGTAGCCTTGCAGTTCCTTCTTGCCGCGCTGCATCGGCGCCAGCTGCAATGAGCTCCACGCCCCTGATTCTCGACCACGTCCTCGACCACGAGGCAAGCCTGTCCAACCGCATCTACCTGACCCAGCCACTCGGCCAGGGCCGGGTGGCCGACTACACCTGGGCCCAGGTGCTGGACCAGTCGCGGCGCATGGCCGCGCACCTGCAATCGCGCGGCTTCCCGCGCGGGGCACGCATCGGGATCCTGTCGAAGAACTGCGCGCACTTCATCATGGCCGAGCTGGCCATCTGGATGGCCGGCTACACCACGGTAGCGATCTTCCCCACCGAGACGGCCGAGACTGTGGGCTACGTGCTCGGGCACAGCGCGGCCAGCCTGCTCTTCGTCGGCAAGCTGGATACCTGGGACGCGCAGAAGCCCGGCGTCAGCCCCGAGCTGCCGCGCATCGCCTTCCCGCTGGCACCGGACAGCGCGCGCAAGGAGTACGAGGGCTGGGATGTGATCACTGCGCGCACCGAACCGCTGGCCGGCCAGCCGCGGCGCGCCGAAGACGAGCTGGCAATGATCATCTACACCTCTGGCTCCACCGGGCGGCCCAAGGGCGCGATGGTCGGCTTCGGCGCCATCTCGCGAGCAGCCCAGGGCATCGTCGACGACCTGCGCAAGCGCCTGGGCGAACAGGACGACAGCCGCATCCTGTCGTACCTGCCGCTGGCGCACAGCTTCGAGCGATCGTGGGTGGAGGCTTCGTCGCTGGTCGATGGCAAGACGCATGTGTTCTTCGCCGAATCGCTGGACACCTTCCTGCAGGACCTGCAACGTGCGCGGCCGACGATGTTCATCAGCGTGCCGCGGCTGTGGCTGAAGTTCCAGCAGGGCGTGTTCGCGAAGATGCCGCCGCAGAAACTGGACCGGCTGCTCGGCATCCCCATCCTGGGCCGCATCGTCGCCAAGAAAGTCCTGAAGGGCCTCGGGCTGGATGCCGTACGCCAGGCCGGCAGCGGCTCTGCGCCGCTGCCGCCGGAGCTGATCCACTGGTACCGCCGGCTCGGGCTAAAACTGTTCGAGGGCTACGGCATGACCGAGGACAATTCCTACTCGCACAGCTCGAACGAGCAGTTCGCCGAGCCCGGCTGTGTCGGCGTGGCCCAGCCCGGCGTGCAGGTGCGCATCAGCCCCGAAGGCGAGATCCAAATCAAGTCGCCGGGGCAGTTCAGCGGCTACTACAAGCAGCCCGAGCTGACCGCTGAATCCTTCACCGAGGATGGTTTCTTCCGCACCGGCGACCGCGGCGAGCTGCGCGCCGGCGGCCTGCTGAAGATCACCGGCCGCACCAAGGAGCTGTTCAAGACGGCCAAGGGCAAGTACGTGGCGCCGGCGCCGATCGAAAGCCTGCTGCTGTCGAACCCGCTGATCGAGCTGGCGATGGTCTCCGGCGTCGGCCAGCAGGCCGCCTATGCATTGGTGGTGCTGGCCGAGGACCTGCGGCCACGCACCGGCGACGCGGCGGTGCGCGCTCGCGTCGAGCAGGAACTGGGCGCGCTGCTGAAGCAGGTCAACGCCCGCGTGGCCGACTACGAGCGGCTGCAAATGATCGTCGTCGCTCGCGAACCGTGGACCATCGAGAACGGCTGCCTGACGCCAACCATGAAGATCAAGCGCAGCCGCATCGAGGACGTTGCGGCGCCGCAGATCGAGGCCTGGTACGCCGGCCACCGCCCGGTGGTGTGGGGATGAGCGGGCCCGACTTCAGGCCGGCGCTGCGCCATGGCGGCGACCGGGTCACGCAAGTGCTGCAAGCCCACGGCGTGCCCACACTTTTCACGCTGTGCGGTGGGCACATCTCGCCGATCCTCAGCGCGGCCAAGGCGCGCGGCATCCGCGTGGTCGACGTGCGCGACGAGGTCACCGCCGTCTTCGCCGCCGACGCCACTGCGCGGCTTTCGGGGCGGCCCGGCGTGGCCGCAGTCACCGCCGGCCCCGGCATCACCAACACCATCACCGCGCTGAAGAACGCGCAGCTGGCGCAGTCCCCCGTGCTACTGATCGGCGGCGCCGCGCCCACCGCGCTGCAGGGCCGCGGCGCGCTGCAGGACATCGACCAGCGCCCGCTGGTGGAACCGCATGTCAAGCGCTTCTTCAAGCTCAAGCGCGTGCGCGACCTGGGCCCGGCCGTGGCCGAGGCCCTGGCGCTGGCCCAGTCGGGTGTGCCCGGCCCGGTGTTCGTCGAATGCCCGGTGGACCTGCTGTACGACGAAGCCTCGATCCGCCAATGGTATGCCGATGCCGCCGGCAAAGGCACCAGCCTGGGCGACCGCGCGCTGCGCTGGTACCTGAACCGGCACGCGCAGCGCATGTTCGAAGGCAGCCAGGACCGCACGGTGGTCGTGCCACAGACGGTGGACACGCCACGTGCCGCTGACGGCGCCTTGCAGGCGGCCTGCGCCGCACTGCAGAAGAGCGAACGGCCGCTGATGGTGATCGGCAGCCAGGCCGTGGTGCGCGCCGCGCAGGCCGATGCGCTGGCCGCGGCAGTGCAGGCGCTGGGTATGCCGGTGTACCTGTCGGGCATGGCGCGCGGCCTGCTGGGCCGCGACCACCCGCTGCAGATGCGCCACCAGCGCCGCAACGCGCTGCGCGAAGCCGATTGCGTGCTGCTGGCCGGCGTACCCTGCGACTTCCGCCTCGACTACGGCAAGCACGTGCGGCGCAGCGCCACGCTGATCGCCGCCAACCGCAGCGCCAAGGACGCACGCCTCAACCGCCGACCCGACGTGGCCGCGCTGGGCGACGCCGGGCTGTTCATCCAGTCACTGGCGCAGGCCTTGCCCGATGCCAGCGGCCGTTGGGCCGGCTGGTGCGACAACCTGCGTCGGCGCGACTCCGAACGCGAGGCCGAGATCGACACCCAGGCTGCGCTGAGCGGCGAGCACGTCAACCCGCTGGCCTTCTTCCGCGCACTGGAAGCCGAAGCCGGCGACAATGCCATCTTCGTAGCCGACGGCGGCGATTTCGTGGCCAGCGCAAGCTACTTGCTGCATCCGCGCCGGCCGCTCAGCTGGCTGGACCCGGGCGCCTTCGGCACGCTGGGCGTCGGCGCGGGCTTTGCCATCGGCGCGGCGCTGGCCCGGCCCCGCGAGGAGGCACCCGAGGTATGGATCGTCTGGGGCGATGGCGCCAGCGGCTGGGGCCTGGCCGAGTTCGACTCCCTTGTGCGCCAGGGCATCCCGGTCATCGCGGTGGTCGGCAACGATGCCGGCTGGACGCAGATTGCGCGCGAGCAGGTGAAGATGCTGCACGACGACGTGGCCACGGTGCTGGCACGCACCGCGTACCACGAAGTCGCGGCCGGCTTCGGCGCCGAAGGGCTGCTAGTCAAGCACGCCCAGGAGGTGCGGCCCGCGCTGAAGCGCGCGCGCGAACTGGCGCGTCAGGGCAAGGCGGTGCTGGTCAACGTTTGGCTCGACAAGACGGAGTTCCGCGAGGGGTCGTTGTCGATGTAGGCCCGTAATGAAGGGCCATCGGACGAGGCATCGTCTTGTCGGAACCTCTTGTTCGCATGCTCACTCGTCGTGCCTCCGGGGCGGTGGTCTGCGTGCGCCGCCTCGTTCATCGGCAGCACTTCAGCCGGAACGCCCGGACGAGCTTGCCGCGCGCCTTCAGCGCCGGTCTGCGCTGCTCAGCTTCTCGCCGGCCAGCGCCACCACGTTGTCGGCAACCTGGACTGCCTGCGCAGCCGCCTGCGCAACGAGCAATTCTCCACGTACCGCAGCGCCGACGTCCATCTGCAGGTGGTGGTAGCGAATGGTTCCGTTCACGCGCGATTCAGATTGCAACTCCAGGAAGTGTTCGACCTCGATGTCGCCGACCACGGTGCCGTTGATGACTGCGTCACCACAGCGCACGCTGCCGTGCACCTGACCCTTTTCAGACAGGACCAACAGCGCGTGACCCTGTCCTTCGTCGGACCGTGCGATGACGCTGCCCTTGACGACACCGTCGATGCGCAGTCCGCTCGAAAAGCAGACGTCGCCGGTGATCACCACGTCTTCGGCAACCAGGCTGGACAGCTTGGTGATCTCGATGCGCGGGCGATTGCTGCGTGGCTTGAAGAACTGCATGGCGTTTCCTTGGTTCAGGTGCTCAACGTTTGACGACACGCGCTTGGCGCAGGAAGCCGAGCTCTTCCTGGCTTTCGCGCAACTGGCGGTTGAGCGCGTCGATCTGGCGCTCGAGTTCCTGGCTGCGCGAGGCCGACAGGCGTTGCAGCAGGCGCGACTGCTCCAACTCGCGATGTGCTGCCGACTCCGAGCGTTCCTGCGCTTGTTCCTGCGCCTGCACGAACGCCAGACGCTGTTGCCAATACCACCAGACGGATGCCGCTGCCGCCAACTGCACTGCGATCAGCAAGACGATACCTGCCGCCCAGCCGGCCCGCACTCGCCGTGGCAACAGCACGAGCGATCTACGCGTCAACCGCTGAGTGGTGCCGCCAAGATGTCGAAGCGACAAAGCCATGGGCATCACAGGCTGGCCAGGTAGCGCCGCGGGTCGGTGGCGTCACCGTCTTTCAGCACCTCGAAGTGCAGATGCGGCCCTGTCGCCCGGCCGCTCGAGCCGACGAGCGCGATCGTGTCGCCCTGCCGCACCGCTGCGCCGCGTGCAACCAGCAGGCGCGATGCATGGGCGTAGCGTGTCACCAGGCCGTTGCCATGCGTGATCTCCACGCTCCAGCCGTAGGCGGCGTTGAAGTCGGCAAAGGTCACCGTGCCGGCTGCGGCGGCGCGTATCGGCGTACCCTGTGCCGCAGCGAAGTCCATGCCGGCGTGGAAGGCGCGACGGCCTGTGATGGGGTCTTCACGGTTGCCGAAGGTCGAGCTCAGTTCGGCACCATCCAGAGGAAGGCGCGTCGGCAGATGCTGCAGTTCCAAGTGTTGCAGGGTCGCCGCGTCAGCGACACGAGCAATCTGCTGTTCGATGTCTTGCAGGCGCGTGTTCATCTCGGCCAGATCCACGGCCGTCACGCCGCCATGCAGTCGCGGCGGCAGCATCGGGCCGCCACGGCCCGCTGCGCTGGCGGGTGGCGCGACGGCCTTCGGCACGCGGCCCACCATGTGGCGAAGGGTTTCGCTCAGCTGGCCGGCCTGGCTTTCGAGCCTGAACAGCCGGCCCGACAGCATGCCAAGCTGCTCCACGGCGAATGGCGAAACGGTCGAAGTTGTCGAGGGCACCGTCGTGGCTGCAACGTGCACGGGCGCAAACAGCCAATAGCCGAATCCGGCGCCTGTGGCCAGCAACAGCGCGACGGCCACCGCGGCGACACTGACCACACAGCGCATCGACACGGTGCGCATACCTGAGCCACTGGCCGATCCTGAGGCGATCATGACGAACGACATGGGAGGGACTCGCGCAAATGGGTTCGACGCATGCTAGGCAAAAGCTCGGTTCGTTTGCGTGAACAGGCGCAACCGTTTGTGAGGCAGGCGCCCAGTTCCTTGCACCAAGGCGCGCCGGGTTGGGCAATGGCGCTGGAACTGCGTGACGACCGCGTGGCACTCGCCCATGCCCAGGCGCAGCGGTCAAGACCTAGCACTCGTGGCCGACGCCACGCATTGGCGAGGCTCGCCGACAGCTGCCGACGGGCAAGCTGGCGATCACGCCGAAGGGCTGGTGTCGCGCGGGGCTGCGAACTCTCGGTCACGGCACATGGCTGACCCATGGCAGGTGGCAGCCGCCCAACCTCACGGCAGAATGGCTCGGGCAGGTCCTTGCGCCGGCTTCAGCGATCCGACAGGGCCAGGCCTATGGCTGAACGGCACGCTCGAGCGTCGCGCGGCGCAGCATGGCCCGGGTCATCAGGCGGAATATGAACAGGTGCGCCGGAACCATCGCGTACCAGTAGAGCAGGCCCCAGACGCCCTGCGGATGCCAGTAGGCGGTGATCGTCAGGCGGGTCTGGCCGGGTGGCGCGGGGGCCGGCTCGGGGTCGACCTCGAACTCCAGCACGCCCGAACCCGGCGCACGCATGCCGAAGTGAAGTGTCAGCCGGCGCCCCGGTTCCATCGCCAGCACGGTCCAGTAGTCGATGCGGTCGCCGATGCGCAGCTCCGTCGGATGCCGTCGGCCGCGGGTCAGGCCGGGGCCGCCGACCAGCCAGTCCATCGCGCCGCGGATCCACCACAGGAAGTTCATCGTGTAGTAGCCGTTCTCGCCGCCAATCGTTTTCACGGTGTGCCACACCGCCGCCGGCGCTACGGGGCCAACAGCGTGGCCGCCGGCGCGCTTGGCGTAGTACGCGTTGTCGAGCCGGAAGCCGCGGAACATCAGCAGGCCCTCGGTCCAGCGCGCTGCCACCGCGTGCGCCTGTTCCGCCTGCAGCGCTGCAGCCACCGCTTGCCGAAAGCTCAGCAGCTTCAGCGGTACCAGGCGACGCAGTTCGGCAGTGTCGGCCGGCAGGTCGTGCTTGAGGCCACCGATCAGTGCACGTGCAATGCTGGCCGGCACCGTCGTCACCAGGCCCAGCCAGTAGGCCGATAGCGTGGGCGTCAGCACCGGCACCCGCACGATGCGCGGTCGCCTGCCCACCGCCTCGCCGTACTGGCGCATCACCTGCTCGTAGCTCAGGTAGTCGGGCCCGGCGGCATCCAGCACCTTGCCGGCGGCCTCTTCGATCCAGGCTACACGCACCAGGTAGTCAAGCAGATTGTCGAGTGCGATCGGCGCCGATCTTGATTGCACCCAGCGCGGTGTCAGCATCAGCGGCAGGTGGTTGACGAGGTCGCGAATCACTTCGTAGGCGGCCGAGCCGGGGCCGACGATGATGCCGGCTCGGATCTCGGTCACCGGCACTCGGCCCGCGCGAAGGCGTTCGCCGGTGTCACGGCGCGACACCAGGTGTTCGGAATCGGCGTCGGCGGGGATCAGACCACCCAGGTAGACGATGCGGCGCACACCGGAACTCGCCGCCGCAGCAGCGAAGTTCTCGGCCGCCTGCAGGTCGAGGTTGCCGAAGTTGCGGCCGGCCGCCATCGAGTGCACCAGGTAGTACGCAGTATCTACGCCCGCCAGCACGACCGGCAGCGAATCGGGCTGCAGCGCGTCGGCCTCGACCAGTTCCACGCCGGCCCAGTCGCGCGCCTCGAGCACTTTGCGGTCGCGCCCGCTGGCGCGCACCGCGCAGCCCTCGCGCAGCAGGCGTGGAACCAGGTTGCTGCCGATGTAGCCGGTGGCACCGAACACCAGCACCCGTACGCCCTTCATCGACGGGCGCCCGGAGTGGGCACGGCGCGGCCGCTGCGCCGGGCCACCTCGTGCGCCACCGCGTCGAGCTGCGCGGCCAGATTCTGCCGCACCGCCACGCTGCCGACGGCAGGCGGCGGCGGCAGCCGCAGTCCGATCAGCGCGGTGTAGCGCAACTGCGTCCGCGCGGTGCCCCGGCGCACCGCCAGCGGCTTCAATTCATAGCGCCCCTCGAAGACATCGATGGCGCGGCGTTTGAAGATGCCGAGGTCGAAGTGCACGGCCTTGGCTTCGGCCACCTGGAGCCACCTGTGCTCGATATTCAGCAGCACCTTCATCGTCTGCGCGAACATCAGGAAACGGAACTCACCCTCCTGTTCGACCACCAGGTGCTCAGTGTCGACCGTGCGCGCCTGGCGTTCGATCACGCGACAGGCGCGGATGCCGGGCATGAACTGCGACAGCGAGCCGTAGTCGGTGATCGTGTCCCACACCGTCTGCGCATCGGCCGCGAGGTCGAGCACCGCCTCGGCTTCGAATCGGCGCCCGCTGCGGCGCACTTCCACTCTTGCATCGTCTGTCATCGGGTACCCGAAGCGTTGCGCAGGCGGCCGTTCGCCTGCGCGGCATTATCGGCGGCCGGCCTCCATGCCCGGGTGAGTCGATGGACACCGACCGATGTGTCGCAGCCGCGGACGCAGCGACCGGAAAGCCAGGGTCTCGGGTCTTCTGCGGTGCGCTCGCCCAAGAGTACCAGCGCGAAAGTGACCTGAAGATAGGAATGGGACGAAGGTTCCGTTCAGCGCACGACAGGAAGCGTCCCCGACCCGCGCAACGCCCGCCAGGCCAATCCAGCGCCGACCAACCCGCACCCCATCAACACCGCGGCCAAACCAGGCAGGCCGGCCTGGTCGAACAACCAGCCGCCCAGTGCCGGGCCACCGGCGGTGCCGGCGGTATAGGCGGTGACCAGCAGCCCCATCGACTTGACCAGCGCGCTTCCGCTCAGGCGGTGGCCCAGTTCGATGACCACCAGCGTGTAGACCGCGCCGCCCACGCCGCCGAGCACGAAGCCCACCGGCCACAGCACCTGACGCGGCGCGCCCGACCACCACCACAGCGCCAGCGTCGCACCGAGCACCAGTGCCCAGGCCAGCGCCATGGCGCGCCGCAGACCGATGCGGTCGGCCAGAGCACCAAAGGGCGCCTGCATCAGCGCACTGCCCGCGCCGATGAAGGCGCCCAGCCAGGCGGCCGTGTCCAGCGCAAAGCCGAGCCGCATGGCGATCGACGGCAGCAGCGACGACACGCCACTTTCCATCAACCCGCTGGCGGCCACCACCACGGCCAGCGGCAGGGCATGGGTGCGCCAGACGTGGCGCCTATCGGAGGAACTCCCTGGCGCAGCGGCCGCGTCTACCGAAGGTTCGGCAACGTACAGCAAGGGCCAGGCGCAGGCAAAGCCGGCAGCCATGAAGACCAGTGCCACGCCCAGCGGCGACACGTCCGCCCACATCGAAAGCGGCAACAGCGCCGGGCCGGCCAGCATGCCCAGGCCGACCGAGGTTTCGAACAGGCCGATCAACAAGCCGCGGCGTTCGCGCGGCGCGGCCTCGGCCAGCCAGGCCTCGCCGCTGACCCAGACCAACCCGCCGCCCAGGCCCATCACCGCGGCGGCAACCAGCCAGCCGGCATAGGCGTCGTGTGGCAGCAGGCTGGCCACGGAAAGTGCCGACGTAGCCATGGCCGCCAGGAAGCAGCGCCCATGCCCCAGCCGCTGCAGCAGCGCATGGGCGGCGGTACTGGCGACGAAGATGCCCATCCAGAAGGCCGAGGCCAGCGCACCGACCGCAAAGGCGCTGGCGCCCTGTGCGGTGAGCGTGAGCGCCAGGCGCGTCAGCACCACGAATTCGGCCGCCACGAACAGGAAGTACACGCCTGGGATCAGCCACAGCGCCGCCGGGAACGGCGCCTGCACGGCGAGGCTCGACGGCGTCACGGCGGTGTCAGTGGCGCACAGTCTGCAGCGCCATCAGCAGGCCGATCAACACCGGCTGGTGCAGCATGTAGAAGCTCAACGACCAGCGGCCCAACAGCGCCAGCGGCCGCATCGGCTCGTGCAGCGGCCCGGCCAGCCAGCCAGGCTTGCTGCGCAGCAGCCACTGGCCCGCCGCCAGGCCGAACAGCAGCAGGCCCAGCCAGGGCAGAACGGGCACGAAGTCCTCGGTCACCGGCTTGTGCGTGACCAGGCCGACCCAGTTGGTCCAGCGCGAATCGAAAAACGGGTGCTGCACCAACGCCGGCAAGCCGATGCACAGGGCACCCAGCGGCCAAAGCCAGCCGCGCAGCGGTGCCGCCATTCGGCCCAACACCAGCATCACCGCAATGCCGTGCAGCACGCCGAAGCTGATCCAGCTCTTGGGGAACATGAACGCCGAGCCGACGCTGACCAGCAGCGCGCAACCGGCCACCTGCGCCCAGCGCCGCCAGAAGCGCGGCCAGCCCTGGCCGGCGTGCAGCGCCACGGCCAGCGACAGCCCGGCGACGAACAGGAACAGGCTGACAATGCAGCTGCGCTGCACGGTCCACAGCGGGTCGGTGTAGAAGTTCTGCTTCGGACTGATCCAGCCGAAGTAGTTCAGGTCGAAAGCCAGGTGGAAGAGCGCCATCCAGACGATGGCCACGCCGCGCAGCGCGTCCAGCCGGCCGTAGCGTTCAGGCCTTGGCACGCCCTAGCCTAACATCCCCGGCCATGACGATCAGCCACCCCCTGGTGCGGCGCAATGCCGCCGAACAGAAGAAGTTCCACGATGCGATGCGCGAACTGTGGGAGCACCGCATCAGTTTCAACCAGCTGCTGGGCCTGAAGGTGCAGTCGCTGGACCCGGCCGACGTGCGCATCCGGCTCGACATGCGGCCCGAGCTGGTGGGCCACTACGCCTACGGTCGCCTGCACGGCGGCGTGATCAGCGCCTCTCTCGACGCGCTGGCCGGCATGGCGCTGATGGTGGCGCTGGGCGAAAAGCACAGCGACGAGAGCGCGGAGCAGGTGATGCACCGCTTCGGCCGCATGGGCACGATCGACCTGCGCGTGGACTTTCTGCGCCAGGGCATCGGCAGCCATTTCATCGGCCATGCCGAGGTCACGCGCCTGGGCGGGCGCATCGGCTCGACGCAGATGCGCATGCTCAACGACCAGGGCACGCTGATCGCCACCGCGGCCGCGTCCTTCGTGGTGTCTTGATTGAGCCTGCGCAAGTCGACGGCGAGGCACCCGGGCGATGATGACTTAAAGAAGTTGTTGTCATGTCCAGCAAACGAATCGTACTGATCCAAGGTCACCCCGACCCGAAAGGTGGTCACCTTGGTCAGGCGCTGGCCCAGGCCTATGCCGAAGGCGCTGTGCAGGGCGGTCATGACTTGCGCCGCGTGGACGTGGCGCAGTTGGATTTTCCGGTGCTGCGCAGTGCCGACGAGTGGGAACACGGCAGCCTGCCGGCAACGCTGAAGCAAGGCCAGGACGATATCGCCTGGGCGCAACACATCGTGGTGTTCTTCCCGCTGTGGTTGGGCGACATGCCGGCGTTGCTGAAGGCCTTCCTGGAGCAGGTGGCACGGCCGGGCTTCGCCTTCCACGACGACGGCAACGGCGGCTTCGGCAAGAAGGGCCTATCCGGCCGCTCGGCGCGTGTGGTCGTCACCATGGGCATGCCGGCGCTGGTGTACCGCTATTTCTTCCGCGCCCACAGCCTCAAATCGCTGGAGCGCAACGTGCTGGGCTTCGTCGGCATCGCACCGGTGCACGAGACGCTGATCGGCATGGTCGATCGCATGCAGGCCAAGGAACGCGAGCGCTGGTTCGAGAAACTGCGGGCTCTGGGGCGTAGAGCGGCCTGAACACGAGCCGAGCGGGGACATGCGCGCGACCCGGGGGATGGGGGGTAGCGTGTGCCCTTATGCTCCCGGCCAGCGCAGGCCCGTAGCGGGCCGCCCCTCCAGGAGAAGCCCATGGATCTGCAACTTAGCGGCAAGCGCGCGCTCGTTACCGGCGGCAGCCGCGGCATCGGCAAGGCCATTGCCCGCGTGCTGGCGCAGGAAGGCTGCAATGTGGCGCTGCTGGCACGCCAGCCGCAGTCCTTGGCGCAAGCCGCGGCCGAGCTTGCCGCAGCGACCGGGCGGCGCGTGCTCGGCGTCGCCGGCGACACCACCAGCGACGAGCAGGTCCACCAGGCGGTAGCGCAGGCGGTGCAGCAAATGGGCGGGCCGATCGACATCCTCGTCAATGCCGCGGCCGAGCCGGCCGGCTTTGCCGGGCCGCCCAAGCTGCAGCAGATCACCAGCGACTACTTCCATGCCGAGATGGACACCAAGGTGATGGGCTACATCCGCTGCGCACGCGAGGTGGTGGACGGCATGCGGGCCCAAGGCTGGGGTCGCATCGTCAACATCAGCGGCCTGGCTGCGCGCCAAACCGGCAACGCAGTGGGTAGCATGCGCAACATCGCGGTGGCGGCACTGACCAAGAACATGGCCGACGAGCTGGGGCCGGCCGGCATCCAGGTGACCGTCGTGCACCCCGGGCTGACCCGCACCGAGCGCACCGCGCCGCTGGTGGCCGCCCGGGCTCGCGAACAGGGTGTGGCCGAATCGGCCGTCGAGGCGCAGATGGCCGCCGGCAACTCGATCCAGCACCTCGTCGATGCCGAGGAGGTGGCCTTCGTCGTCGCCTTCCTGTGCTCGCCGCGCTCGCGCGCCATCAATGGCGATGCCATCGCCGCCGGTGGCGGCGCACCGCGCAGCATCCACTACTGACGACGCGGCCGCTGCTATCGTGGCGCCATGCTGAGCACTCTACCGGTAGGCACCCAGTTGCGTGAATGGCGCCAGCGGCGGCGCATGAGCCAGCTCGATCTGGCTGGCCATGCCGAGGTGTCCACCCGACATCTGAGTTTCATGGAGACCGGCCGCTCGCTGCCCAGCCGCGAGATGCTGCTGCGCCTGGCCGACCGGCTGGAGGTGCCGCTGCGCGATCGCAACCGCCTGCTCACCGCAGCCGGCTACGCACCGATGTATGCCGAGCGCGGCCTCGAGGATCCTGCCCTGCAGGTGCCGCGACAGGCACTGGAACGGGTGTTGCAGGCCCACGAGCCCTGCCCCGCGCTGGCGGTCGACCGGCACTGGCACATGGTGGCGCACAACCGCATCGTGCCGCTGCTGCTGGACGGCCTGCCCGACGCGCTGCTGGCGGCGCCATTGAATGTGCTGCGGCTGAGCCTGCACCCGCAGGGCCTGGCGCCGCGCATCCTCAACCTGGCGCACTGGCGCGCCCACCTACTACACCGATTGAAGCAGCAGGCACAGCGCCTGGCTGACCCGGTGCTGGTGGCCTTGATCGACGAGTTGCGCCAGTACCCGGCCCCACCTGCCGACGACAGCCACGCGCCGCCGCCAGATGCCGCGGTGTACGTGCCGCTGCAGCTGCAGTCGCCGGCCGGCGTGCTGAGCTTCATCAGCACAATCACCGTGTTCGGCACGCCCAATGACATCACGCTGGCGGAGCTGGCGCTGGAAACCTTCTTTCCGGCCGACGAGGCCACCGCACGCGCGCTGCGCGAGCTGGCACGGACCCTGCGTTAGCATTCATGCCCCATGCGGCCGTCCTCGGCCGCAATTTCTTGTGGAGCGATCAATGCAGGTGCTGTGCCTGGACATGGAAGGGGTGCTAGTCCCGGAGATCTGGATCGAGTTCTCCAAGCGTACCGGCATTGCCGAGTTCTCGCGCACCACACGCGACGAACCCGACTACGACAAGCTGATGCGCGACCGGCTGGCGCTGCTCGACAAGCATGGCCTGAAGCTGCCCGACATCCAGCAGGTCATCGATGGCATGGGCCCGCTGCCCGGCGCGCGCGAGTTCCTGGACGAGATGCGCACCCGCTACCAGGTGGTCATCCTGTCGGACACCTTCTACGAATTCGCCGACCCGCTGATGCGCCAGCTGGGACGGCCCACGCTGTTCTGCCACCGCCTACTGGTGGACGACGCCGGCCGCGTGCGCGACTACAAACTGCGCCAGAGCGACCAGAAGCGCCGCGCGGTCGAGGCGCTGAAGAGCCTGAACTACCGCGTCATGGCCGCGGGCGATTCTTACAACGACACCGGCATGCTGCTGGCCGCCGACGCCGGCTTCTTCATCCACGCGCCGCCGGCCATCGCCGCGCAGTTCCCGCAGTTCCCGGTCACGAACAGCTATGCGGAGCTGAAGGCGGCGGTCGATGCCTCCGCCGCCTCGGCCTGAACGGCAAGCCGCGCGGTGACGCGCAGCCTTCAGGCGAACGCGCGCCGCGCATTGTGGAACATGCGCATCCAGGGGCTGGGCGCCGAGACATCGCCGCTCGTCCAGCTCATCTGCACATTGCGGAACACGCGCTCCGGATGCGGCATCAGCACGGTGAAGCGGCCGTCAGCGGTGGTCACCGCGGTCAGACCGTCGCGGCTGCCGTTCGGGTTGGCCGGGTAGACCTCGGTCGGCCGGCCGGCGGAATCAACGAAGCGCATCGCGCGCTTTACCGCGGCCGCATCGCCGCGCTGTGAGAAGTCGGCAAAGCCCTCACCATGCGCCACGGCGATCGGCAATCGGCTGCCGGCCATGCCGGTGAAGAACAGGCTCGGGCTGGCTAGCACCTCCACCTGCGACAGCCGCGCCTCGAACTGCTCGCTCTTGTTGCGCGTGAACTTCGGCCAGGCCAAAGCGCCGGGGATGATCGGGCTCAAGGCGGCCATCATCTGGCAGCCGTTGCACACACCCAGCGCCAGCGTGTTGGCGCGGTTGAAGAAGGCGGCGAACTGTTCGGCCAGCGCCGGGTTGAACAGGATCGAACGCGCCCAGCCCTCGCCGGCGCCGAGCGTGTCGCCGTAGCTGAAGCCGCCGCAGGCGACGAAGGCCTGGAACATGTCGAGCCGCGCACGGCCAGCCTGCAGGTCGCTCATGTGCACGTCGAAGCTGTCGAAGCCAGCCTGCGCCATGGCATAGCTCATCTCGACATGGCTGTTGACGCCCTGCTCGCGCAGGATCGCCACCTTGGGCCGAGTCTGCAGCAGCACCGGAGCCGCCGAGGGGTCGAAGCTCAGCTGCACGGTCAGCCCGGTATCGCCGTCGGCACCGGCCGCGGCATGCTCGGCATCGGCGCATTCGGGGTGGTCGCGCAGCCGGGCGATGCGCCAGGACACCTCATCCCAGGACTGCTGCAAGTCACGCAGCGGCGCGCTGAATACCGCCTTGGCATCGCGCCAGACTTCGACCACGCGCTTCGGGTTGGTCTTGCCGATGACATGACTGTGGCGGCCCAGGCCGTGTCGGCGCAGCGCGGCGATGACCGCATCGCGGTCGGCGCGCGGCACCTGTAGCACCACGCCGAGCTCCTCGTTGAACAGCGCCTTCAGCGTCAGCTCGGCCCGGCGTTCGCCCACCTGGATGGCCCAGTTCTTGGAATCGCCGTACTCGGCGCGGCTGTCGGCGATGCCGTCGCTTTCGGTGATCAAGAGGTCGATGTTCAGGCTCACGCCCAGCTGCCCGGCGAAAGCCATTTCACAGACGCAGGCCCACAGGCCCCCGTCGCTGCGGTCGTGGTAGGCCAGCAGCCGGCCGGCGGCGCGCAGTTCGTTGACCGCCGCCACCAGCGACTTGAGCAGTTGCGCATCGTCCAGGTCGGGCACCGTGTTGCCGAAGCGGCCCAGCACCTGCGCCAGCATCGACCCCCCCATGCGCATGCGGCCTTGGCCCAGGTCGACCAGGATCAGCGTGCTGTCCACCGGCTGCAGTTGCGGCGTCAGCGTGCCGCGCACCTCGTCCAGCGTGGCGAAGGCGGTGACGATCAACGACACCGGCGCGGTGACTTGTTTGTCGTCCCAGCGCGTGCGCATCGACAGCGAATCCTTGCCCACCGGCACGCCGATACCCAACGCCGGACACAGCTCCAGCGCCACCGCCGTGACGGTGTCGTACAACGCAGCGTCCTCACCGGGCTCGCCGCAGGCCGCCATCCAGTTGCAGCTGAGCTTGATGCGCTCCAGCTCGATGGGCGCGGCCAGCAGATTGGTGATCGCCTCGCCCACGGCCATACGGCCCGAGGCCGGCGCATCCAGGCTGGCCAGCGGCGTGCGCTCGCCCATCGCCATGGCCTCGCCGCGGAAGCCGGCAAAGTCGGCCAGCGTCACCGCGCAGTCGGCCACCGGCACCTGCCACGGGCCGACCATCGGGTCGCGGTGGTTAAACCCGCCGACCGTGCGGTCGCCAATGGTGACGAGGAAGCGCTTGGAAGCCACAGTGGGGTGGCGCAGCACGTCGAAGGCCACCTGCTCCAGCGGCACGCCGCCCAGGTCCAGCGGCGGCTCGCGGCGTGCGACTCGCTGCGCGTCGCGCTGCATCTTCGGCACCTTGCCGAGCAGCACCTCCATCGGCATGTCGATGAAGCGGTCGCCGCCGGGCCCGTCTTCCAACACCAGCTGGCGCTCGTCCCGCACCACACCGACGACAGCAAAAGGGCAGCGCTCGCGCTCGGCCATGGCCTGGAACAGCGGCAAGCTCTCCGGCGCCACCGCCAGCACGTAGCGCTCCTGGCTTTCGTTGCACCACACTTCCTTCGGCGCCAGACCACTTTCTTCCAGCGGCACGCGCTTCAGGTCGAAGGTGGCGCCCTTGCCGGCACCGTCCACCAGTTCGGGGAAGGCATTGCTGATGCCGCCGGCACCGACGTCGTGGATCGCCATGATCGGGTTTACATCGCCCAGTGCCCAGCAATGGTTGATGACCTCCTGCGCGCGGCGCTGCATCTCCGGGTTGCCGCGCTGCACACTATCGAAATCCAGCGCGGCGGTGTTGCTGCCCGCAGCCATCGAGCTGGCGGCGCCGCCGCCCATGCCGATGCGCATGCCCGGACCGCCCAGCTGGATGAGTAGCGTGCCGGCACCGAAGGGCAGCTTGTGCGTCTGCGCGGCACTGATCGCGCCCAGGCCGCCGGCAATCATGATCGGCTTGTGGTAGCCGCGGCGCAGCCCGGCCACGTCCATCTCGAAGACACGGAAGTAGCCGCCCAGGTTGGGCCGGCCGAACTCGTTGTTGAAGGCCGCGCCGCCGAGCGGACCGTCGACCATGATCTGCAGCGCACTGGCGATGTGCCCGGGCTTGCCCACCGTGGCGCGCTCCCAAGGTTCGTCGGTGCCCGGCAGGTGCAGGTTCGACACCGAGAAGCCGGTCAGTCCGGCCTTGGGCCGTGCGCCACGGCCGGTGGCGCCTTCGTCGCGGATCTCGCCGCCGGCACCAGTCGATGCACCGGGAAAGGGCGAGATGGCCGTCGGGTGGTTGTGGGTCTCCACCTTCATCAGCACATGCGCCACTTCCTCGCGCATGCCGTACTGCGGCGCGTTGGTGTAGCCCTGCGGCAGCCAGCGCTTCACGGGGCCGCCTTCCATGACCGCGGCGTTGTCGTGGTAGGCCACCACGGTGTGCTGTGGCGACGTGGCTTCGGTGTGGCGGATCATGCCGAACATCGACAGCGGCTGCTCCTGGCCGTCGATGCGGAAGGCGGCGTTGAAGATCTTGTGCCGGCAGTGTTCGCTGTTGGCTTGCGCGAACATCATCAGCTCGACATCGCTCGGGTTGCGCCGCAGCTCGCTGAAGGCGCGTTGCAGGTAGTCGATCTCGTCGCCACTGAGCGCCAGGCCGAAACGCACATTCGCCTCGCGCAGCGCCGCGGTGCCCTGCCCCAGCACGTCGACAAGCTCCAGAGGCGGCGCGGGCTGCTCGTCGAACAGGTGGCGCGCGGCCTCGCGCTCGAAGGCCACACTTTCGGTCATGCGGTCGTGCAGCAGCGCGGCGCACGCCGCCAGCTCGTCGGCAGACAGCGGCTTGCCAACACCGAGCAGGCCACGCTTCAGGCCCAAGGTGTATTCGGTGACGCGCTCGATTCGCTGCACCGCCATGGCGCAGTTGTGGGCGATATCGGTAGCCTTGCTAGCCCAGGGCGACACCGTGCCCAGGCGCGGCATCACAACCACCAGCGCGCCGGCCGCCTGCTCCATGGCCGGATCACCGTAGCGCAGCAACGCGGCCAGTCGGTCGACGCCGGGTGCGTCCAGCGGCTGGCTGCATCGCACCCAGTGCACATGCCGGGCCGATACCGCCGCGATGCGTTCGTTCACCGCCTGCAGGGCTTGCAGCAGGGTGCGGGCGCGGAAGGCGGACAAGGCGTTGCCGCCTTCGAAATGCATCAGGTGCTGGGGATGGGCAGGCATGCGGTCGCTGGACAATGGGCAGGGCTGAGGCTGGGGGGCGCCGGACTGGGGCCAACGACGCGCAAGCCCCGGATTTTATTGGCTGGATGGGATAATCCCGCCGCATGACGATCACATTGAAGACCGGCAGCGACATCGAGGGCATGCGCGTGGCAGGACGGCTGGCCTCGGAGGTGCTGGACATGCTGACACCGCATGTCAAGGCCGGCGTGTCTACCGAGGAACTCGACCGCCTGGCCCACGACTACATCGTGAACGTGCAGGGCGCGGTGCCGGCGCCGCTGAACTACGCGCCGCCGGGCTACGTGCCGTACCCCAAGTCGATCTGCACCTCGATCAACCACCAAGTCTGCCACGGCATACCGAACGAGCGGCCCTTGAAGGACGGCGACATCGTCAACATCGACGTCACCGTCATCAAGGATGGCTGGCATGGCGACACCAGCCGCATGTTCATCGTCGGCGAGGGTTCGATCCAGGCGCGGCGGCTGTGCCAGCTGACCTACGAGGCCATGTGGCGCGGCATCGTGCGCGTGCGCCCCGGCGCACGGCTCGGCGACATCGGCCATTCGATCCAGACCTTCAGCGAGAACCAGGGCTTCTCGGTAGTGCGCGAGTTCTGCGGCCACGGCATCGGCCGCAAGTTCCACGAAGAGCCGCAGGTCCTGCACTATGGCCGGCCGGGCACGCTGGACGAGTTGCTGCCAGGCATGGTCTTCACCATCGAGCCGATGATCAACGCCGGGCGGCGCGAGATCCGCGAGCTGGGTGACGGCTGGAC
>Ga0105090_10000244_pt1 | contig 25185 bp, 25 predicted proteins | sample PPLLak3March2015_FD_79110 | JGI IMG/M metagenome (GOLD analysis project Ga0105090, IMG submission 79110) | Freshwater sediment microbial communities from Prairie Pothole Lake near Jamestown, North Dakota, USA - PPLs Lake P7 Core (1) Depth... | ecosystem: Environmental > Aquatic > Freshwater >...
AAAAAGTACGGCTCTGAAGATATACTTGATGCATTCAATATTTTAAAGAAAAGACATCCCTCGCTTCCACTAAAACTACTAATGGTAGGGCGCGGGTCTCTGATTGAGTATTTGACTGAAAAAGCTAAAGTATATGAAATATCTGATTCTGTTAGATTTACTGGACTCGTTCCATTCGATCAGGTTCCTAAGTATCATAATATGCTTGATATCTATTTGGCTCCATCTACTGATGACAGTGAATCATTTGGAGTTGGAATATTAGAAGCTTCAGCTTGTGGCAAACCTGTTATAGTATCTAATATTGGAGGACTGCCTGAGGTTGTTATAGATAATCATACTGGTTATATGGTTCCACCTAATAACCCAGAAGTGTTGGCAGAAAAGATCGAAGCTTTGGTTATTGATAAGAAAACCAGATTGCAATTTGGTGAAAATGGAAGACGCTTTGTTGAAGATCAATATAATTACGATAAAATTACAGATTATATTATTTCGATTTATAATAGCTTATTGAAATAATAAATGTTTGAGTTGTCAACAAAGTATAACACAAACATCTAAATATAAAATTTATTCATTTAACAACTTTGCCTTAGTAAAATATTCAATTAAAATTGCAATTGATGGAAGATAAAACTGATATACTTAAAACAACAATGTCAAAGTCTGATTTACATCAGAAATGGATTGAAACATATATTGTTGACAGTAAAAAAATATATGATTTGGTTTTTGATGAAATTAAAAAAGTTGTGTTTTATAAAGAAGACGAAACCATTCTAGATGCTGGTTGTGGTAATGGTGTCAATACGATTCGATTAGTGAATCGTGGTTTTAAAGTCGTTGCAACTGATTTTTCTGAAGAAGCATTAAAACTTTGTAGACAAAACGTTTCTGAAAATAAGTACTTTGGTAAAGTAGAAATCAAGACGGAAGATTTACTTTCGCTAAAATTTGAGAGTGATATATTTGACGCCGTTTTATGTTGGGGTGTTTTGATGCATATTTTTGAAGTCGAAAAAGCTCTAGATAATTTATGTCGTGTTATTAAACCTGATGGTTACTTGATACTTTGTGAGGTAAGTCAATATGCACCGGAGTCACTAATTGCATGGGTAATAAAAAAAATTGCACCCAATAATAATGATGAAATTGTTAAATCAAGATTTGGAATTGATTACTGGTCTGAAACTCAAGCTGGCAGGATCTTAGTCCGCAAATCAAGTATCCCTTCATACACTAAATATTTAGATTCAAAAGGTTTTAAAAAAGTTGGACATATACCCGGTCAATTCACTCAGATTTACACCAGAATGGGAAAAAATATTCTAAAGAAAATGATTTTAAGATTTAACTTGTTTTGGTTCAAATACATTAAATTCCCAAATCTTTCTCGTGAGCAGATTCTCATATTCAAAAAAATATGTACTAATAATTCAAATGAGACAAGCCATAATATTTTATGATTATCAGGACTATTGAAAATTCGGATATAGATGAATTGTCAATTCTTCATAAGAAGATTTTCGGAAAAACACATTTTTCTTCTGCTTTTTCTGTAAAATTGTTGAAAAGATATTTTTTTGAACTCCTTAGCTATCATAAATATAAATATGTGATGGTTGAAGACACAAAGATTATTAGTTATTTAATAGCTGGTATTGATCCCGCAATACCAGTAAAGATATTTTTTAAGAAAAATATCTTTTCTATAATATTAGTTTTGATTAAGAACCCTTCTTTTTTAGTTGAAAAATTACTTGATTCATTCTCATTATTAAATTCAAAAGGACAAGATTTACACCAAAACGATATCAGTGTTTATCTTATTGCTGTAGATACATATGTTCAAAATAAGGGAGTTGGTAAAACACTTCTTAAGCATTTTGAACAACAATTATTACAAAATAAAGTCTATCAGTATACTCTCGCTGTCAGAATCGAGAATTATGCCACAATAGAATTCTATAAAAAAAATAATTTCATTGAAATAGGTCATGATTATAAAACTATATCATATATGAAAAAACTTTATTTATGAGTGACAATTCAATTCTTGTATCTATGATCGTTTGTTGCTTGAATGAATCTGATTACATAGATCGATGCATAGACTCACTATTAAATCAAAAAAATATTTCAGGTAATTTTGAGATTCTTGTAATTGACGGAATGAGCACTGATAGTACAAGAGAAAAACTGTTTGTGAAAAAGGAATTTCATTCAGAAATTAAAATTTTTGATAATCCTGCAAAAGTAAAACCACAGGCTATTAATATTGGATTTCGAGAATCAACTGGAAAATATTTTGTTATATGTGATGCACATTCATTTTATGATGAGTTTTATATATCAACTTGCCTGGAATTAATTTATGAACATCCAGATGCTTGGTGTGTTGGTGGGCCATTTATTAACATTGGCGAGACAGATTTTGGTAAGGCTAATGCCATTGCTATGAATAGTCCGTTGGGAATTGGAAATGCTAAACATCGACATCCAAATTATGAGGGTTATGGTGAAATGGTAATGTTTGGTTTATTTCCAAGGATGGTTTTAGACAAGGTTGGGTATTACGATGAAAGGTTTATTATAAATCATGATGATGAGTACTGTTACCGCCTACGAAAGGAAGGAGGAAAAGTATTTATTTCTCATAGTGCAAAATGTTTTTACTTTGTTCGAAAGTCTCCTAAATCATTATTTAATCAATACTTCAGCTATGGTTTTTGGCAAATAGCCTTTTTAAAGAAGCATAAAATTCCAATTTCAATTAGGCAATTAATTCCATTTGCTTTTTTCTCTTCCATAGCAGTTTTATCTTTAATTTCATTTATTTTAGGCGATAAGTGGATTGGTTTAATTCTTCCAGGAATTTATATCGGCATTTTATTTTTGGCCTCCATTCCAATCCTATTTAAAAATGGGGTTAAAGTCGCAGCAAATTTTCCTTTAGCGATTTTCATCCTTCACTTTTCTTATGCTTTGGGATTTTTCTCTGGTATATTTCGATTTTCATTGAAAGAATTTAAAAATGATATGCAACCCAACTATTTAACTAAAAAGTAAATTTTGAAAAAATAAATATATTATTATCTTTGATCTTGTTTTTTGTTAATTATATGCAGTTTAGTTTTATATTATTTTTACTTAAAGATTCTATTTCGTAAATTTCATTTAAGATTACGGTTAAAACTAAAAAAATTTAATGGATAAAGATTACTTACTTTTTCACAAACCTTTTATTTCAGAAGAAGAAATAGATGAAATGGTGGATACCTTACGATCCGGTTGGCTTAGCATGGGTCCCAAAACCATCAGATTTGAGGAAGAGTTTAACAAATATATAGGATCAAAAAAGTCTGTAGCAGTAAGTTCCTGGACGGCAGCTGGACATCTTACCTTGGAAGCATTTGGAATAGAAAAAGGTGATGAAGTTATTGTTCCAACTATGACATTTCCTGCTACCGCCGAAATAGTTTGTTATTTTGGAGCTAAACCTGTTATTGTAGATGTTGATAAGGACACACTTAATATCTCACTTGAGGAAATAGAAAAAGCCATCACTCCTAAAACAAAAGCAATTATTCCTGTACATTATGGAGGACAACCTTGCGATCTAGATGAAATTCAGGAAATTGCAAATATTCATAACCTGAAAGTTCTAGAAGATGCTGCTCACTCTCTTCCGGCTACCTACAAAGGTAAGAAAATAGGAACAATCTCAGATGTTACTTGTTTTAGTTTTTACGCAACTAAAACATTGTCAACTGGCGAAGGTGGGATGATTTGTACCAACGATCAGGAAATAGCAGAACGCTGTGCAATCATGAGACTTCATGGAATAAATCGGGATGCTTGGAAGAGATATAGTGAATCTGGTTCCTGGTATTACGAAGTTGTTGCTCCGGGGTATAAATATAATTTTACTGATCTGCAGGCTTCACTTGGATTACCGCAGTTGAAAAAAGTTGATACAATGTGGGAGTGGAGAAAGAAAATTGCATCAAGATACTTAGAAGGATTTAAAGATTTTGATCTTTTAACTCTACCTTTTATTAAAAATGATCGAGAATCATCCTGGCATTTATTTCCGGTAAGGTTAAATCTTGAGATGCTCACAAAAAATCGTGCACAGATAATTGATGAATTGAAAAAACATAATATTGGTGTAGGCGTTCATTTTATGCCTGTTCATCAGCACTTATATTATAGCGAGACTTTTAAATTAGATGATAAAAATTATCCGGTCGCTTCAGCTACCTTTCCAAGACTAATGTCACTTCCAATTTATCCAGGAATGACTGATAATAGTGTTGAAAAAGTTATTTCTACTGTTAGGGAAATTCTTATTCAATATAAAAGATAGTCCTTCCGAGAATGGGCAAACAGGGTAGTTTCATTAAACGCTTTACCGATATTGTAATAAGCGTCATATCTTTAATTTTTACTCTTCCAATCTTTATACTTTCAGCAATTGCTATCAAGTTGGAGTCGAAAGGTCCGGTATTCTTTATTCAAAAAAGAGCTGGATTGAATGGTAAGGCTTTTGATATGTTAAAGTTCAGGGGTATGATAGACAATGCACTCAAGTATGGGCCTGAATTGACTCAGCAAAATGATCCGCGTATTACAAAAGTTGGAAGATTTTTAAGAAGAACTAGCATTGATGAGCTCCCTCAACTAATTAATGTTCTAAAAGGTGAGATGAGTATTATCGGTCCTAGACCAGAAATTTTAAGCATCACGTCAAGATATTCTGAAGAACACAAAGAAGTATTTAAATATGTTCCGGGCATTACAGGGTATTCTCAAATTAATGGAAGACAAATGTTAACTCCAGAGCAACGAACTGAAATGGAAATAGATTATTATAATAATGAAACCTTTTGGAGTGATATAAAAATTATATATAGAACAATTTTTGTTGTTATAAGTAATGAGGGAAATGTCTAATGCACAATTAGTCGTTTAGAGACCTTATTTAATGCCTTTAATTTTTACCCTTGTGTAGCTTACCATAAAAATTTAACTTCACATTCAATTTTAACCGAAAATATCTGGATATCTCTGTATGAAAAATTATGCTTTTCGAGTTTTTTCAATAATATTAATCTCAATTGCATTTCTAAACACCTCGTATTCTCAAGATTACAAAATTATAAAGTCTGATGAAATGCAACTCATTCTGGAATTTGATTTTAATAATCAATTTGAGGTAAAGGACATTCTTGTTGATGGGATAAAATTTTCTACGATAGATGATTCAAATTATCCAATGCAAAAACCAGGTGATCCATTCCTTCCAACAAGAACCTATGAAATTGGTATTCCAATGAATACAAATGCAGTTGTTACAGTTCAGGAAATAGACCGAGAGGTTCTTTCTGACAAATTTGTAATATCAACTCCAGACTCAATGGATCAACCGTTGGCTGAATTGAAATATAATCAGGATGTATATGGATTTAATTCACCATTTCCAACCGAAGCAGCAAATATTAATTCTCAAGCAATTTTTAGATATATCAAAACAATTTCATTATCAATATTTCCTTATCAGTTTAACCCTGTTGAGCGGACATTGATTCGAAATAAAAAAATTGTGGTTAAGATTGAATTTGTGCAGGATCAAAATTTCAGTGATCGGATAGTCCCTATTAAAGATAGAATGACTGAAGAATTGGTTCGTTCAAGTTTGATAAATTCAACTGAAGCAATGAACTTTTTAGGCGACATACGGCAAGATACTGATGCCCCAATGAGTAAATATTGGTATGATCCGAACAAGGATTATTACAAAATCTTTCTAAATAAAAAAGGAGTTTATAGAGTAACTTATGAAATGCTATTGAATGCTGGTTTGCCTGAAAACGGTGTGCAAAATATGCAGTTTGAATTATTTAATGACAGTCTTTCAATCCCTATTGATGTTGTTGATAAAGACAGTAATGGAATATTTAATACCGGAGATTATTTCCAGTTTGTCGGTAGACCTGCGAGCCCTCACGATGCTTATACAAGATTAAACATATATAATAATAGCAATGTATATTGGTTTTCTTATCAGGCTGATTCCTTAAATTATTACAAAGATAGAGATGGAGATAAGAGGACGGCAATAACCCTAATTTCTAATACTATTGAAACACTGAGATTTGAAAAAGATTCTATTTATAGTCATTTAGGTTATGCTCCTAACGGAAATAGAGATTATTGGTATTGGGGAAAAGCTGAGTTCCGAAATGGACTTTCAACTAGTTTTTTCAAAAAAGTAGTGGAAGATAGCATCTGGGATAATTTCTACATTCAGAAACCGCTGGCAAAAATAAAAGTTGGATTACATGGATTAACAAATATAAACTGCGGTACCGGATTTGCACATACTGCTAAGGTCCTCTTTAATAGTTATCCCTTAGGAACAGTTCAGTGGAACGGACAGGAAACCGCAACTTTTGAAAAGAATTTTTATTTGTCTTATAGTAATGTTGGTGGTGATACTGCATATTTAAATTGGCAAAATCCACAGGAAATTATTGTTCAATCTACTGGTGATGTTTGTAATACTTCTGGAGAGGATATTTTTCTAGTCAATTATGTAGAACTACAATATTGGCGATGGAATAAAACTTATGAGAATCATTATTTCTTTACAAGTCCACCAGGTGATTATGGCGAGAATATCTACTGGATGTATAATTGGTTAAGGGATAATATGAAGGTTTACATTCCTAGCCGCAATGAATTAATCTCCAATCCCTGGATAACAAACGATACATCCAAAAGTGTGCGCTTTGTTGACACACTTTATCAACAGACAGATTATTACTGTGTTGCAGATGATTATTTTTTGATCCCTGATTCCTTAACACAAAATCTTTCTCATTCAGATTTAAGAAATATTAATAACTCTGCAGATTATATAATAATTACTCATCCAGATTTTTTTAGTTCTGCACAGCGCCTTGCAGAGTATAGATCTTCAAACTTAAAAGGGTATACTAATCCACGTGTTAAAATTGTTAATGTTATGGATATTTATAATGAGTTTTCGTTTGGATTATTAAATCCTTATGCATTACAGCTATTTGTTAAATATGCTTTTGAGAAATGGCAGAGACCAGCTCCCGCATATATAGTATTAATGGGTGATTTGAGCAGTGATTATAGAAAAATTTTACCAAACAGCAGAAATAATTTTATTCCATCTATTCCATATCACTCAATCATATACGGACAAGCATCCAGTGATAATCAGATAGTAACTGTTGTCGGTAATGATCTTGTGCCAGAATTAGCTATCGGTCGTATATCTTGTGAAACTGTTGAAGAAGCAGATCATCTAGTAGAGAGAATTATCAACTATCCTGCCGATTTTAATAAGGAGTGGAAGCAAAATGTATTGTTACTCTCATCAGGACTTAGTGCATCTGATGAAAATCAATTCAAGTTTAATGACAGAAATATGACCTTAGCAAATTTATATGTCGACCCAGAAGGAATAAAATCCTCAAAAGTTTTTAGGTATGCAAATAAACCTGAATATATTCAATACCAAGGAGAGGGTCCTGAAATAAGAAGAGAGATAGATAAGGGTACTGTCCTCGTGAATTATTACGGTCACGGCGGTGGATTTCAATGGGATTTAGTTTTTACTGATGATGATATCAGAGCATTGAATAATGGAAACAAGTTGCCTTTTGTAATAAGCGTTACTTGTTATACTGCTCATTATGATAATCAGGAAATTTTTGGTGAGATTTTTAATGCTGAACCAGATAAAGGAAGCATCGCTTTTTTTGGAAGTTCCGGAGTAACATTTTGGCCAACCACAGCTAATTTTAACCAAGATTTGTTTCGAGAAATTTTTCGAAATAAAAAATACGTTATTGGAGATGCCATATTAAGGGCCAAAGCAAACTCTGGATATGGTACAATGCTTGCCTTATTAACCTTGCTTGGTGACCCTGCATTAGAATTAGCTTTACCTTATGACGCTGATTTTGCCGTAAAACCTTCATCCATTACAATTGACCCATTTAATCCTCTTATAGATGACACAGTACAGGTAAAAATAGTTATAGAAAATCCAGGAAGGATTTGGATCGGAGATTCTGTAAAAGTTCATCTTTATGAAAATATTATTTCTGATTCTACATTTATTGGATTAAATAAATTAGGTCCTTTTGGTGAAAAAGATTCAACAATCTTTACATGGATCCCGCAACAAGAGGGGTTAGTTAGTTTAATTGTTGTTATTAATGACGATAATATAGTTGTTGAAACTGATCATTCAGATAATATAGCATCACAAAGTTTTTCGGTTTTTAGCATTGATAAACCAAAGATTCTCAAACCTGTTCCTAATTATTTTAGTAATCGTAATACAATTAATTTTGTTTTAGTTGATGTTGGTCATTATGTGCTGCAAAATTTTTCTTATAAAATTTCAGTTGATTCTTCAAGAGAATTAAACTCACAATTTAAAATAGATTCACCATTACTAATTCCAAGCCGTGGGTTAATTCAGTGGATTACACCACCATTACCCGAGGGTGAATATTTTTATAAAGTCTATATTTATTCCGATACTGATACAAACATGAGTGAAATTGAATCATTTTCAATCACCTCCACACCTGGAAGTGGATTTCTAGCTAAATCACAGCAATTAAAAGATTTTAGTAGTTCGAATATTGTTTATTCAGCTTCTGATGATGCATTAATACTTAATACTCTCCTTTTACCTCCAAGACCATCGCCAGAAAAATTATTGGATTCATTGATAGTGTCATGGCCGGCAGATACAACGGAAATTACTTCGTGTACAACAGATGGAAGTTATCTCTACTTTGGTCATTTGTCGTACTACCGTGGTGGAAGAAAATCTAAAATTTATAAAGTTGGTACTGGATTTAATGGAACTATAAAAGCAGAACTATATGGTTCAATTGGAGATTTGGAGGTTGATATTAAAAATCAAATTTTCTACCATAGTGACGGATATCTTTATGCTGCCACAGGAGATGATTCTTCTCTTTTGAGAATTAATATCGAAAATGGTGACACTAATCGTATAGTGATCCCTGGCGGACTTATTCCTACGGAGGATGGACTTTTAAAGAATGGTGGATTTTATCTTACATCCGATGGTAATCATGTTTATAATATTTCAGCTGGATATGGTGAATACAGAAATCAGTATGTTCTTAGAACTTTAGATCCAGCATCAGGATGGAATAAAGTTGGGGAAGATTTGGTCTTTGATGGTAGCTCATTTGTTGGGTTTACAGGATTTTTTGTTACGAACGGTTATGTACAAACATATGAGCAGTATATTAATGGTTATATCAGAAAATATAGACTTTCAGATGGTTTTTACGAAGAAGAGTATCTACCCTTTTTAGATAATAAAAAAGTTTATAGTTGGACTTATGATTGGTATAATAATCTACTTTATGGTGGTTTATTTAACCCAGTTGCAATAAACTATGATTTTGGGTTTTATAAATTTGTCGGTAATTATAAAGAAGCTGCTGGTTCCTTTACAACAGATGAAATCGGTCCTGCGCGCAAATGGTATAACTTGAATTTCAATTTAGATACTTCAGGATCATTAGGATATTTTACTAATTTATTATTAGGAAAGAATACTTTTACTCAGGTTTGGGATACTTTAAATACAAATGTGGTGCCATCATTTGATATAGAGGATATTAATCCGGACCAATATCCATATCTTAAAATGCAATTTGATTTAGTCGATTCGACTCTTGGACTGTCTGAACCAATGAAATTTAAATCTTTGCAATTAAATTGTGATTATTTTCCAGAATTAAATCTTTTCCCAGATGAAGTGGTGTTCAACGCTGATTCTTTGCTCCAGGGTTTCCCGGTGGAAATGAGTTTTAAGGTTGATAATATTGGATATACTAAGGCTGATAGCTTGAAATTAGATTTTTATCACAATCTAATGGATACGGCTTTTTATAGTGTTAAAGTCGATGTCCCTGCCGACTCCTCAGTAACTATTACTAAAATAATTTCTACTGATAACTTGCTTTATTCTGCCCCAGTTTCACCAATTGATGTTAGTGTTGTGGCAACTTCACCTATACCTGAGTACTATATATTTAATAATTTGAGTAACGGTAATTTTAATGTTGTCCGCGATTCTGCAAATCCTCTTTTCAATATCACTTTTGATGGAAGAGAAATTCTAAATGGTGATATTATTTCATCCGAGCCTGAAGTAATTATAACTCTTGAAGACAATAGCCCGCTGCCTCTTGACAGCACTTATTTTACTATCGTTCATACTTATAATAATATTCCAAAAGTTCTGACAGTACCTGGACCGGATATTACTTATGAGCCAACTCCGTATCCAAATAATAGAGCTGTAATTACGTGGACACCTAAGCTACAAGATGGAAGACATGTTCTGGAGGTTTTAGCCAAAGATGCCTCTGGAAACTTTTTTGATTCCACTTCATCTCGATCCGTTTTTAATGTTTATAACAATCCCGATTTGTTACAGGTTTATAATTACCCTAATCCATTTTCGGACAATACTTATTTTACGTTTGAATTAAGAGGTGTAATTCCTCCAGAAGAATTCAAAATTAAGATATTTACTGTGGCAGGAAGATTGATAAAAGAATTAATGCCGTCATCACTTTTGCAAATTGGATTTAACAAAATTTACTGGGATGGAAAAGATGAAGATGGTGATGAGATAGCCAATGGATTATATTTTTATAAGATAATATCCAAGAACGGTGATGAAGTTAAAACAGTTACTCAAAAATTAGCTAAAGTAAAGTAACAGAATTAATAACTCTGAATAAAATTTAATAACTATTGGAGTTTGTTTAATGTGCGGAATTGTTGGTTATATAGGTGAAAAAAATTGCATCCCTATACTTATAAATGGTCTTAAGCGATTAGAATACAGGGGCTATGACTCTGCTGGCATTGGTATAATAGATAATGATGCTTCACTTATCGTAAAGAATAAAGGTAAAGTAAGTCTTCTTGAAGATAAACTAGAAAATCTTAGTCTGAGCTCCACTATTGGACTTGGACATACAAGATGGGCAACTCACGGAATTCCTAACGAAATAAATGCACACCCTCATTCAAATGAAGATAATACAATTTTTCTTATCCACAATGGTATAATCGAAAACTATCAAGTATTAAAAAAAGGACTGATTGGATTTGGTTATAATTTTTTAAGCGAAACTGATTCTGAAGTTCTCGTTCATTTAATAGATAGTTTTACAAAACGTGGTCATGGTTTAACTAAGTCAGTTCAACTTGCTTTACATGAAGTTGAAGGAACTTATGGTTTAGCTGTAATTTCCTCCAAGGAGCCAGATAAAATTGTGGCCGCCAGAAAAGGATCACCTCTGGTTATAGGAATTGGGGAGAACGAAAATTTTCTTGCGTCTGATGTATCCGCCATAATCTCACACACCAAACAAATTATTTATCTTGAAGACGGTGAAATAGCGGTTATTAAGAAGGATGAATTTACTGCTAAGACAATTTACGATAATGATATAGAAAAAGAAGTGCATGAAATATCTATGACACTGGAAGAAATAGACAGAGGGGGTTATCCGCATTTTATGCTGAAGGAAATTATGGAGCAGCCAGAGTCGTTAAGAAACTCAATCAGAGGAAGAATTCTTCAATCTGAAGGTGATGCACGCTTGGGAGGACTAGTTGATGTTGTAGAAAAACTTGCGAATACAAAAAGAATTATTATCACCGCTTGTGGAACATCCTGGCATGCTGGTTTAGTAGGCGAGTATATGTTGGAACAGTTTTGCAGAATTCCAACTGAGGTTGAGTATGCTTCTGAATTTAGATATCGAAATCCAATAATTGAAAAAGATGACGCTATATTTTTTATATCACAAAGTGGTGAAACTGCAGATACTCTTGCTGCAGTACGCGAAGCCAAAATGAAAGGTGCACTTGTTCTAGGAGTGTGTAATGCTGTCGGTAGTTCAATTGCACGTGAGACAAATGCAGGAGTTTATACACACGCTGGTCCTGAAATAGGAGTAGCCTCTACAAAAGCATTTACTTCTCAGCTAACGGTCTTTGCTTTAATTACTCTTTTGATCGCAAGAAGAAAAAGTTTAAGTCGTGTTGATGGAAAACAAATTGCAGACGAACTTTTATCCATCCCTGAAAAAGTAGAAAAAATACTTAAGCTTAATGATGAAATTGAAAAGATTGCTGAAGAGTTTAAAGACGCTACTAATTTTTTATATCTCGGTCGTGGTTACAATTTTCCTGTGGCATTAGAAGGTGCATTAAAGTTGAAAGAAATTTCTTACATTCATGCAGAGGGATATCCCGCAGCCGAAATGAAACATGGACCAATTGCACTTATTGATGAAAATATGCCTGTTGTTTTTATCGCTCCAAAAGATTCAACTTATGAAAAAATTGTCAGCAATATTCAAGAAGTTAAAGCCCGTGGCGGAAGAACTATAGCAATTGCTAGTGAAGATGATAATGATATTGATCAGTTGGTGGATTATTCTATTAAAATCCCTCATACAATTAGAATGTTGATGCCTATTCTCACAGTAATTCCTTTGCAGCTGCTTGCTTATCATATCGCTGTTAAAAAAGGATTAAATGTTGATCAGCCGAGAAATCTTGCTAAAAGTGTAACGGTTGAGTAGCCAAATTTAATTTTCCATTCTGTTTGTGATTTTGCAGAAATTCCATATTTTTACACTCCAAATTTTGAAGGGCAGGTAGCTCAGTCGGTAGAGCAATGGACTGAAAATCCATGTGTCGGCGGTTCAATTCCGTCCCTGCCCACATCCCTTAGGAGGCATAACCGAATGCCTCTTTTTATTTTAAGATATTTATGATATGAGCATTTTTGCAATATTGTGTTTACAATACCTAATCTTATTTATTAACCTTTAAAAAAATTAAATGATACAATTTTTTAAGAAAATAAAAATAGCCCTAATGCCACGATCCATGAATTTAAAAACAATTCTTTCGAATGGTGCTGTGGTTTATGGTAAAAATAAAAAAGGTTATGGTGGAAGAGGAATATACGTTTTTGGTGATGCTATTGAGCCTGAATTAAAGTATTTAGACAGATTTTTGGACCAAGATGCAGTTTTTATTGATATTGGGGCCAGTTCAGGAATTTACACACTAAAAGCTGCCAAGCACTTAACTCAACAAGGCATCGTGATCGCTATTGAACCATTTTCTGAAGTTTTTAATTCACTTTATTTTAGTGTTCAAAAAAATGGGTTTAATAATGTTAGGCTTAGAAATTTTTGTGCTACAAATAAAACATCAGAAAAGACTTTGTGGATGAATTCAAATTTGCCAAATACTTTTAGTATAGTTGAAAGAAAAAAAAATTCCTCTGGTCTATCTGTCTTGGGAGTAGCAATTGACGATTTGGTTGTTTGGGAACGGATAAATCGCTTGGATTACATAAAAATAGATGCCGAAGGTGCTGAGATGGAAATCCTTTTAGGTTCGAAAAAATCCATAGAAAAATATAGACCAATAATACAGGCTGAAGTAACCGTCAGAAGCATAGATATGAAATTAGATTATTACAAAATCTTCAAGGCTCCAAATAGCCTAAATGTGCTTTTAATACCCCAAGAAAACTTAAAAATAAAAGTTGCTCAGGAATTAGGCTGGGAAATTCTAGCTTAACATGTTTATTGACTAATCTGTCACATAAATTTATATTTCCTGTGAATCTCACGTTTGCAATCTATTAAATTCTCAAATAATCAATAGTTGAGAAATTTCTTGTTTATTCTTTTGGACTATCGTTTATTTACTGATTAGTTCAGCATATATTAAACTATATGCCCGATAAAGAATCTTAATTAACATTTACTTTTTGAATTCTGCTTTATCCCTTCATATATTTACATTATAATAAAATAGGTTTAGCATGAAAGAAAAAGTTATCCTCAACACAAATTTTCCTAAATTAAATTTTGTTAAAAGCGGTAAAGTAAGAGATATTTATGATCTTGATGAATACTTCTTAATTATTTCTACAGATAGATTATCAGCTTTTGATGTAATTATGGGACAGGGAATTCCATACAAAGGAAAAGTTCTAACTAAGATTTCTGAATTTTGGTTTGATTACTCGAAAAACATAATCAAAAATCATCTTGTTACTACTGATGTTAATAAATTTCCAAAAGAATGTATGGAATACGCTGAGGATTTGGAAGGCAGAAGCATGCTTGTTCAAAAAGCAGATGTTGTTCAGATTGAAAGCGTTGTACGTGGATATATAACGGGATCAGGTTGGGCAGATTACAAAAAGACAGGAGAAGTTTGCGGTATTAAACTTCCTTCAGGACTTGTAGAATCTGAAAAATTTCCTGAACCACTTTTTACTCCTGCTACAAAAGCAGAGATTGGTTTACACGATGAAAATATTTCAGAAGAAAAAGCAAAAGAAATTGCCGGCGTTGATACAATTAATTTTATGAAAAATAAAACTATAGAAATTTATAAAACGGCCGTGGAGTTTGCTTTAAGTAAAGGTATTATTATCGCAGATACTAAAATGGAATTTGGAAAAATCGGTGATGAAATAATTTTGGTTGATGAACTGTTAACACCTGATTCTTCAAGATTTTGGCCATTGGATAAATATGAAAAAGGTAAATCACAGGAAAGTTTTGATAAACAATTTGTGCGTGATTATTTAATTTCGATTAAGTTTAACAAGCAACCGCCGCCACCTCCTTTGCCTGAAGATATAATACAAAGGACCAGTGAAAAGTATTTAGAAGCATTGGAAAAAATTACTGGTAAGAGTATCTCTTAAATGCAACCAACTAAAATTAAACTGATTGACAAGAAAAAATTATTAATCATATGGGATGATGGAAATGAAAGTGTTCTTGAGTTAGGTGAATTAAGAAAGAGATGTCCTTGTGCAACCTGTTTGGCTGAGCGAGATAAACAAAGTAAAATGTATATACCTTTGTTTGCAGAAAATCAGATAACAGTAAAATCAATAGATCAGGTCGGTAATTACGCTGTGAAGATTACATGGAATGACGGACATAATACAGGTATTTATGAGTATCATTTTCTTAAAAAATTTTCTGAGAAAATAACGATTTTAAAATGACACTCCCAAATCAATTAACGATTCTCAGAATAATTCTTACACCAATATTTCTATATCTTTTTTTATCAAAAGATCCATCATTAATTCAAATCTCAATTGGAGTTTTTTTAGTTGCCGCATTAACCGACTGGTACGACGGCTGGCTTGCGAGAAAATTTAATTATATAACAGACTGGGGTAAATTCTGGGATCCGCTTGCAGATAAAATTTTAACATCAACGGCTTTTCTTGGTTTTGTTCTTGTTGGATTGCTCGAATTGTGGATGGTAGTGCTTATAGTACTTCGTGATTTGATTATTACTCTTTTAAGAATTTATGCTGAAAGCAGAGGATATAATTTTGTTACAAGCTATTATGCTAAGTGGAAAACTGTTTTGCAAATGGTGTTTTTGTACTACTTGCTTTTACTATATGGCGGACTTAATACAATTGAAATCTATCTTGGGAATGAACAACTATTTAATCAGCTATCAAATAAAAATTTAATTTATATTATAATGCTGGTAATTACAGTTATTACAGTACATTCTGGTGCAAAATATCTTTTAATGAATAAAGATTTAATAAAAAAATTGTTTAATGAAACAAATAAATTGGTTTGAAAAATTAATTGGTTCAGGTTTTTACACTGGTTACATTCCAATTGCATCGGGAACCTTTGGTAGCTTAATTGCAATTGCCATATATCTTATACCTGGTTTTGAAAAATTAGAAATTATTATTCCAGCAATTGTACTTTTTTTTGGATACGGATTATTTGTTTCATTTAAGTTTGAAAAAGTATACGGTAATGACCCTTCCCAATGTACTGTCGATGAAGTGGTTGGAACCTGGATTGCCCTGATTGCATTACCCAAAACCTTGCTAATTGTTTTAACATCATTTTTAATTTGGCGCGCACTTGATATTATCAAACCATTTCCTGCAAGAACTTCTGAAAATTTACCAGGTGGTTTTGGTATTATGATTGATGATGTTATCTCTGGTTTTTATTCTCTCATTATTGTTCATTTAATTGTTTACACATTTGGAGTCTATTAGAAAAATGAAAGCTTATTTAATTTCTATTGGGGATGAATTATTAATCGGGCAAACTATTAATACCAATGTCGCATTCATTGGCAATCTTATATCTGATAATAATATTTTAATTGTTAAGACCTCAGCTATTGGAGACAACACTAAAGTAATTTTAGATGAACTGGAATTTGCCTCTGAAAGGGCTGATTTAATTATTTGCACAGGCGGACTGGGACCGACGCATGATGATGTTACAAGAAATACTTTTGTTGAATACTTTAAAACAAAATTAGTACGAAGTGATGAAGTGCTTGAAGATATAAAAAGTATGCTAAAACGGCGGGGAAGAGAAATGAAAAAAACTTACGAGGATCAGGCGATGGTTCCGAAAGTTGCCGATGTAATACGAAATGAAAATGGAACTGCACCCGGCTATTGGATAGAAAACAATAATAAAATATATGTTGTGATGCCCGGTGTCCCATATGAAATGAAATCTATGATGACTAATTATGTCATTCCAAAGTTGATTGAAAGAATGGGAAACCCAGAGGAGTTTATAAAAAAAGTTACACTTCAGACCACGGGTTTGTCAGAATCGGTTGTTGCTGAAAGATTAGGTGATATTCATGAACTACTGTATGGTGCGCAATTAGCTTTTCTGCCAAATCAATATGGAGTAAGATTAAGAGTGACAGTTAAATCTAAAATTGAAGAAGAAGCAAATAATCATCTTTTAGAAATTGAACAGAAGATCAGAAGTTTAGTTGGAAGATATATTTATGGTCGTGATGATGAAAATTTGGAAGATGTTGTCGGCAGACTTTTAAGGGAAAGAGAATTAAGGATAGCAGTGGCAGAATCCTGCACAGGCGGCGGTTTATCCGATCGCATAACCAACATAAATGGAAGCAGTAAATACTTTGAACGTGGAATTGTTACATACAGCAACGCTGCTAAAGTAGAACTGCTTAAAGTTGATGAGGATGTTATGTTGGAAAAGGGCGCTGTCTCAGCAGAAGTTGCTATGCAAATGGCAGAAGGAATAAAATCAATTAGCGGGGTAGATATTGGTGTTTCATTAACGGGGATTATGGGTCCAGCCGGCGGCGTTACAGACAAACCCATTGGAACAGTATATATCGGATATTGCGATGATAAAGTTTGTACGGCTAAAAGATTTCAATTTGGTGAAGATCGAATCCTTAACAAAAACAGATCAACGCAAGCTGCATTAGAGATGGTTAGAAGAAGTTTATTGGGAATCGCATTTGATGAATAGACTTTTTATCTCGCTTAATTTACCCGATAGTGTGATTAAACAAATTATTGGTTTGCGAGATGAAATTTGCTTAGAGAAAAATATAAATTGGGAACCGATTGAAAAACTTCATCTCACAATTAAATTTATTGGTGATGTTTCTGATAAGATGGTGAATTTAATCTCAAATGAATTACTTTTTATTAATAATTATCAATCGATAAATAGTTCATTTAATAAGTTCGGATTTTTTTATCGTGATGCTAAACCAATCATTCTTTGGGCTGGATTAATTGTTGAAGAAACATTATTTGATTTAATTACTGAAGTGAATACAAGATTGGAAAAATTATCAGTTCCAATCGAACAGAGGAAATTTAATCCTCATATAACTTTACTGAGAATAAAAAATGATCCCGGAATTAGCTTTGTTAACAACTTCAAAAATTTTACCTTTGAACCAATACTTTTTACTACTAATTCAATTACACTGTATAAAAGCATTCTGCATTCCGAAGGATCTAAATATTTTGAAATCAAAAATTATAAACTTAAAAAATTGGAGAAATGATGGCTTCTGATAGAGAACAAAAACTAAAAATTATTGATGACGCAATTGCCGGAATTGAAAAAACATACGGTAAGGGTGCGATAATGAAACTTGGAGATGGAATTGTAAATGACATCGAAGCGATTCCAACCGGCGCTTTGTCATTAGACATTGCACTAGGCATAGGCGGAATTCCACGCGGAAGAATAATTGAAGTTTATGGTCCAGAATCCAGCGGTAAAACAACTTTGTGCTTACACATAATTGCTGAAGCACAAAAACTTGGCGGGCTTGCAGCATTTATTGATGCTGAACATGCGCTTGATGTAAATTATGCAAAACGCCTTGGTGTTGATACGCCAAATCTTCTTATTTCACAACCAGATTTTGGTGAACAGGCTTTGGAAATTGTTGACACGCTAGTACGCAGCAATGCATTAGATATTATCGTTATAGATTCTGTTGCTGCACTTGTTCCGCGATCTGAAATTGAAGGTGAAATGGGTGATGCTACAATGGCTGTTCAGGCAAGATTGATGTCTCAGGCATTAAGAAAATTAACCGGTGCAATCTCAAAATCAAAAACATCTGTTGTGTTTATCAATCAGCTTAGAAGTAAAATTGGTGTGATGTTTGGAAATCCGGAAACAACAACCGGTGGAAATGCACTAAAGTTTTATGCATCGGTTAGAATTGATATTAGAAGAATTGCGGCTATTAAAGATGGTGAAGAAGTAATTGGTAACAGAACAAAAGTAAAGATTGTTAAGAGTAAAGTTGCTCCGCCATTTAAACAAACTGAATTTGATATTTTGTACAACGAAGGTATCAGTAAAACCGGTGATGTAATTGATATGGCAACAGAACTTGGTATTATTAAAAAAGGCGGTGCCTGGTTTACTTATGGTGAAGATAGAATTCAGGGCAGAGAACAGTTCAGACAGAAACTTATTGAATTCCCTGATATGTATAAGAAAATTGAAATCGAAATAAAAACAAAACTATGTTTACCAGGATTTAAATCTGATGCAGCATTAGAAGATAAAATGGAAGAAAAACCAAAAGGGAAGAAGAAATAGAAATAAATTCAGATAAGTTTAAATGAAAATAGATAGAGTATCCAGAAAAGACGAAAAGAATGTTTCGGTTTATTTTGATAATGGTGAACGTTTAATTCTATCTGAAGATACTTTTTATGGCAGCGGTCTTAGGAAAGATGATGAAATTTCTGAAGACCGCTTTTCTTTTTTTATCGAACAAAATCTTCTCTATCATATTAAACAAAGAGCATTATCATTTCTTGCCAGAAGATTCCATTCAGAAAGAGAATTACTTATCAAGTTAAAACAAAAATCGTATGAAGAGAAATTAATTAAAATTGTACTAAACGAGTTGAAGGAAAAATCTTTTATCGATGATCAAGTTTTTACGAACCATTTTATAGAAGAAAAACTGAAAAAAAAACGTTGGGGAAAAAACAAGATTCGTGCGGCCCTATTTAGCAAAGGGGTTTCATCATCAATTATTGATGACGTTCTGCAGTCTTTTGATTCTGAAGAAGATCAGAATGAAGCAGCACTTGTTTTAGCAAAGAAGAAATTTGAAAATCTGAAACTCCGTGAAACTGATTCTAAAAAACTTAAACAAAAAATAATTTCATTTTTATTAAGCAGGGGATTTGACTATGAAGTAAGTGCAGGAGCGGTAAATAAAATTACTGGGCAGGATTATGATTAGCAGGTTTAACTTTTACTTCTAGTTTGTGAACAAAATTCTTTATATCACTATTTTCAATATTTTCTAAAGCATCTTTGACAGTAAACCATTTTCTCTTACGAAGATTTTTTTCAGGATAATCTTTCAATTCTTTAGTTACTTCCATAGAAAATATTTTTACGTGTGATGATCGGTTTTGTTTTTTCAGTTCAAAAGAACCAAGCTCAACAGTCTCATTTTCACCTATTACACCGGCTTCCTCGTAGGCTTCTTTTTTTGCTGATTCAAAAGCGGATAGATTAAATTCAATAAAGCCTTTTGGGAAGATCCATTTTTGTTTCTTAAGTGATGTGATTAATAAAAGCTCAATACTCCCATTTGAAATTCTATATGGAATAACACAGGATTGAATAAACTCGAACTCAGATTTATTTATTTCTTCCAATTTGCCTTTTAAGTATTGAATAAAAAAATGATTAAAATTTAAAATTAATTTCTAACGCAATATAGAATTTAGTTGATCTATATGAAAACTATGATTTCAATTTAGATTCAAAGTTTGTATCAAATAGCTCAGTAATTCTTATTGAATAATTACAAACCAATCTTTAACTTCTACACCAAGAATAACAGGAATCTGTAATGAATATAAACCAAGATAAAGAAAAAATAATCTCTGCCTATGAAAAAGCTTCACAAGATGGTATTGATCCAAGATGCATTCCGCAGAAATTAGAAAACCCTGTCCCAGAACATGATGAAATAATTTATCCAAATTATTCAGAAGAAGAACAAAAAAATTGGAAGTTTCTTTACAACCGTCAGATGGATTTTTTAACCGACCGGGCTTGTGAAGAATATATTGAAGGTGCAGGCAAACTTAATCTTTCTGAGGATAGAATTCCTTATCTCAAAGATTTAAGTCATATTTTTTATAATTCAACAGGTTGGAAATTAGCACGAGTTCCCGGATTAATTCACGAACAAAATTTTTTCGAGTTACTCCGCAGAAAGGTTTTTCCTTCAACGGATTACATTCGCCGAACAGAAGAACTAGATTACACTCCGGCGCCAGATTTATTTCATGATATTTTTGGACATATGCCATTATTAACCAATAAAAATTTTGCTTCTTTTTACCAAATGTTTGGTGAAGCTGCTTTGAAAGCAGAGGGCATGAATAGAAAATATTTAGAAACCTTCCATTGGTTCACAGTTGAGTTTGGATTAATTAGAAAGCCTGAAGGGATGAGAATATATGGAGCTGGAATTGTATCATCACACGGCGAAGTTCAGAGTGCATTATCAAGCAACGTTGAAGTAAAGGAGTTTATTCCTGAGAACATAATTGAACAAGACTATGACGTTTGGCATTTACAGCCAATTTTATTTGCAATCGAATCATTTGAGCAACTTGAGCTAGGATTCAAGGAATGGACGAAAAAAGCCGAATTAATTTAATATAAATTGAACTTTAAATATTTAAGGTTGTTAATTATATCTAGTCAGTTTACTATTTCTTGAAAGTGCATACCCTTTTGGCTAACTTAAAATAGAAAAAATATAAACTTTCCGATAATTATAAATAAATCAAATAGGAGAATACTATGGCACTTAAAATTGGAGACAAAGCACCGGATTTTACATTATTTAATCAAGATGGTGAACCGGTTACATTAAGCTCGTTTAAAGGAAAAAATGTTGTTGTTCTATTTTTTCCTGCAGCAAATACAGGTGCTTGCACTACAGAGTTGTGTACTTTTAGAGATGAGCTTAAGGAATATGAAAATTTAAATGCTCAGGTGTTGGGAATTAGTGTGGATACTCATTTCGCTTTAAAAATGTTTCAAGAAAAAAATAATTATAATTTCCCTTTATTGAGTGATTTTAATAAAAAAGTTATTAAAGATTATGATGTAGTATTGGATGTTTTTGTACCCGGTAAATTTGATTATCTCAACACTGCAAAACGTGCTGCATTTGTTGTTGATGCGAATGAAAATATAAAATATTTTGAAGTGCTTGCAAATCCTGGTAATCAGCCAAACTTTGAAGCAATCAAAAAAGCACTCGCGTAATTAATTGAAATGGAGAATGTTTGATGTTAGAAGTAGGGAAAAAAGCTCCTGATTTTAGTTTATTAAATCAGGATCAGAAAAAAATATCTTTAAAAGATTTTATCGGACAAAAAGTTGTTCTTTACTTCTATCCTAAAGATGATACAAGTGGGTGCACAAAAGAAGCCTGCAGTTTTAGTGATGATTTACCAAAGTTTGCAAAAATTGATGCAGTAATTCTTGGAGTTAGTCCCGATTCAGTAAAATCACATAAAAAATTTTCTGAAAAGTATAAACTTAAATTTGATTTGCTTGCTGATGAAAAAAAAGAAGTTGTTGAAAAGTATGGTGTATGGAAAGAGAAAAGTATGTATGGCAGAAAATATATGGGAGTCGAAAGAACAACTTTTATAATCGATGAAAATGGTAAAATCAAAAAGCTATTTAACAAAGTAAAAGTAGATGGACATAACAAAGAAGTTTTAGAGGCGTTGAAAGATTAAAATGATTTATCTAACAAGAAGAGAAACCTTTGCAGCCGCTCATCGATTGTTCAAAGATGGCTTAACAGATAAGGAAAATTTTGAATTGTTTGGCAAGTGCAGCAATCCAAACTGGCATGGACATAATTACACTTTAGAAGTTGTTGTTGCCGGCGATGTTGATCCCACCACTGGTTTTGTAATTGATTTGAAAAAACTTAAAGACATAATTATTGAGCACGTGATTAGCAAAGTTGATCATAAAAATCTTAATATTGATACAGATTTTATGAAGGGACTAAATCCAACTTCAGAAAATATTGTTATAGCAATATGGAATCAGTTAAAGGATAAAATTCCTGCTGGTAACCTTTACTCAATTAAACTTTACGAAACTGAAAACAATTACTTCGAATATCGCGGAGAATAAATTGGATAAAGATAAAACAAAGAAATTGATTAATGAATTATTAATTGAAATTGGGGAAGATCCAAATCGTGAGGGTTTAATAAGTACTCCAAAACGCGTTGCAGAGGCGTATGAATTTTTAACAAAAGGTTATAATCAGAATATTGAAGAAGTTATTAACGATGCTATCTTTACAGAAAAATACGACGAGATGGTTTTAGTTAAGAATATAGACTTTTACAGCTTGTGCGAGCACCACATGCTTCCGTTTTATGGAAAAGTTCATGTTGCATATATTCCAGACGGAAAGATCGTTGGCTTAAGTAAGATTCCAAGAATTGTTGATGTATTTGCTAGGCGTTTACAAGTACAGGAAAGAATGACTCAGCAAATTGCGGAAACTTTGGACAAATATCTTCAACCAATTGGAGTTGCCGTTGTTTCTGAAGCATATCATATGTGTATGATGATGCGAGGCGTTGAGAAACAAAACTCATCAGCTACTTCCAGTGCTATGCTTGGAGTATTTAAGGATGATGCCCGTACAAGATCAGAATTTCTAAATCTTATCTCAACGAAAAATTTATGAGTAAAGAAAAATCTGGTGTTTGGATTACCGGTGCAAGTTCTGGAATTGGCAGAGCCGCAGCAATAGAATTTGCGAAGACGGGTGCAAAGGTTTTTGCTTCCGGCAGAAGAGCAGCAGAACTTGAAAGAATAAACACAGAATTAGATAATGATCAAATTTCTGTTGAAGTTTTTCCTTGCAATGTTGCATCAAGCACAAATGTTGATCAAACAGTTAAAAAGATTTTAGCAAATTCTAAAATTGATTGCTTAATAAATAATGCAGGTATTACCTCATTCAAGTTAGCAGAAGAAAATTCCATTAATGAAATAAATGATATTATTAACACAAATCTATTAGGCTCAATCTACTCTATTAAAGCTGTTCTTCCGCAAATGATCGCAAACAGAAGTGGAACAATAATTAATATTCTTTCTGTGGTTACAAAAAAAACTTTTACTAATAGCAGTGTTTATGCAGCCTCCAAGATGGGATTACTCGGTTATACCAACGCATTAAGGGAAGAAGTAAGAAAACATAATATCAAAGTAATTAATGTTATACCAGGGGCAACAGCAACCACTATGTGGTCTAAAGAAATGCGTAATCAATTTTCTGATCGTATGATGACAAGCGAAGATATTGCAAGAGTATTAGTTTGGGCTTTTCTTCAAAAAGAAAATCTTGTTACAGAGGAACTTGTTTTAAGACCTATTGAAGGTGATTTATAAAAAAAGCCGGGATTAACCGGCTTTAATTTTTATTACCAATTTCTTCTTTCCCGCATTTTATCTTTCATTCTGTGTTTCATATTTCCAAACTGATCTTGTTTATCCAACCATACTTTTCTCTGATTTTCGTCTAATAGTTCATAAACATCCATTTGGTGATTTACTCTTGTTAAAGCCATATCATTTTTTATCGCATTAATTTCTTTTGTAAGAGTTATTATTTCACTTCTAGAAAATTTGTCTGATGATTTTATTTTACGAATTTCTAACTCTTTAAGCTCAAGATTCGATCTAAACTTAATCATAGATTCTTGCTGGGTTAACCTTAAAGCCTCTATCTTTTTTTCTTGATCTTCAGAAAGATTAAGCTGTGCTTTAAGGTTCATTCGGAATTCTTTAGATTTTGGATTATCTCCTCTTTGTGAATATACCTCCTGATTAAGCGAAGTTACCATAAATAGAATTCCTAACAAAAGAATTAACTTTTTCATATTTTATCCCTTTCAGTGAATATTTTTGATTTTGATCTTTGGACAAAGTGGAATTACTTTTGGTTTAAAGGAATAAGAATTAAACCATTGAGAATAGAATTTTGTCTAATTGCTAACTAAGTATAACTGTATGCACGATTTAAATAGTGATTTTAAACTAATAAAAAGCTTTGTTAATGGCGATGAATCCTCTTTTAATCGGCTCGCAGTTAAATACCGGGAAAGAATTTATTGGCATGCGCGGCGTATGACAGGAAATCATGTAGATGCTGATGAGATTGTGCAGGAAGTTTTAATGGTTCTTTACAATAAACTGAAAACTTTCGAATTTAAATCGTCTTTGTACACTTGGATATATACGATTACAAATACACGCAGCATAAATTATTTGAAGAAAAAAAGACTTAGAAATTTTTTTAGTCTGGATGATATTACAAATAAGAAGTTTGAGCAGAAAGATGTGATTGATAATCTTGAATTAAAACAAAAAGTTGAAAAAATTGAAAGTGCATTACAAAAACTTCCTGTTAAACAGAGAGAAGTATTTGTTATGAGAAATTTTGATGAACTGAGTTATGAAGAGATTGCTCACATAACAGGGAAAAGTATCGGTACACTTAAAGCAAATCATTTTCATGCTTTAAATAAAATTAAGGAGATGGTTAAGTATGATAAATAATGAAGAAAAGTTTTTCTCTTATCTAAAAGGGAAAATGAAT
>Ga0105090_10000245_pt1 | contig 25112 bp, 15 predicted proteins | sample PPLLak3March2015_FD_79110 | JGI IMG/M metagenome (GOLD analysis project Ga0105090, IMG submission 79110) | Freshwater sediment microbial communities from Prairie Pothole Lake near Jamestown, North Dakota, USA - PPLs Lake P7 Core (1) Depth... | ecosystem: Environmental > Aquatic > Freshwater >...
CGACCTGCTGCGCTTCCTTCAGCGTGCGCACGAACGGCACCATCACCCACACGTTCTTGAGGCCCATCTGCTCGCGCACGCGCTTGAGCGCGCGGCACTCGAGTTCGAAGCAGGGCCGGAACGTCTCGTCGACGTAGCGGGCGGCGCCGCGGAAGCCGAGCATCGGGTTTTCCTCGACCGGCTCGTACTGGCGCCCGCCGATCAGGTTGGCGTACTCGTTCGACTTGAAGTCCGAGAGCCGGACGATGACGGGCTCGGGCGCGAAAGCCGCAGCGATGGTGCCGATTCCCTCGCAGAGCTTGTCGACGTAAAACTCGACCGGGTCCGAATAGCCCGCCATCTGCCGGCGGATGGTGTCTTTGAGGTCGGCGTCGAGACGGTCGAACTCGAGCAGCGCCCGCGGGTGCACGCCGATCATGCGGTTGATGATGAACTCGAGGCGAGCGAGCCCGACGCCACGATTCGGGATCGCGGCGAAGTCGAAGGCGCGGTCGGGATTGCCGACGTTCATCATGATCTTGACCGGCAGCGACGGCAGCGCGTCGAGCTCGATCTGGGACTGCTCGAACTGCAGCGCCCCCTCGTAGACGAATCCGATGTCCCCCTCGGCGCAGGACACGGTCACAGGCTGGCCCTCGCGGATGACGCGCGTCGCGTCACCGCAGCCCACAACGGCCGGGATGCCGAGCTCGCGGGCGATGATGGCCGCATGGCAGGTGCGACCGCCGCGGTTGGTGACGATCGCGGAGGCGCGCTTCATGACCGGCTCCCAGTCGGGATCCGTCATGTCGGCGACCAGCACGTCGCCGGACTCCACCCGGGCCATTTCCTGGGCATTGCGGATCACGCGCGCCGGGCCCGCGCCGATGCGGTGGCCGATGCTCCGCCCGCGGGTGATCACCGGGCCCGTGCCCTTCAGGGTGTAGCGCTGCAGCGTGCGCCCGGCCCGGCTCTGCACCGTCTCGGGACGCGCCTGCAGGATGTAGAGCTTGCCGGTCTCGCCGTCCTTGCCCCATTCGACGTCCATCGGGCAGCCGTAATGCTCCTCGATCACGAGCGCCTGGCGCGCGAGCTCGAGCACGTCTGCGTCGGACAGGCAGAACCGCAGGCGATCGGCCTCGGGTACGTCCGACGTGACGACGCGCTGCTTCGCCTGCGCACCTTCGGCGTACGTCATCTTGATCGCCTTGGCGCCGAGCGTGCGGCGGAGGATCGACTGGTGGCCGGCGCGCAGCCCCGGCTTGTAGACGTAGAACTCGTCCGGGTTCACCGCCCCCTGCACGACGGTCTCGCCGAGGCCCCACGAGGCCGTGATGAACACCACGTCACGGAACCCCGAGTCGGTGTCGAGCGTGAACAGCACGCCGCTCGCGCCGAGGTCGCTGCGCACCATGTGCTGGATGCCCGCCGACAGCGCCACCTGCGAGTGATCGAAGCCCTGGTGGACGCGGTAGGCGATCGCCCGGTCGTTGAACAGCGAGGCGAACACCTCGTGCACCGCCTGCACGACGTGGTCGCGGCCGCGCACGTTGAGCAGCGTCTCCTGCTGGCCGGCGAAGGACGCCTCCGGAAGGTCCTCGGCGGTGGCCGAGGAACGCACCGCGACCGAGGGCTCGATGCCGTCATCGCACATCGAATCGTAGCCCGCGACGATCGCCTGCTCGAGGCGCGCCGGGAAGGGCGTGGAGAGAATCCAGCTGCGGATTCGTGCGCCGGTCTCGGCCAGGCGCACGACGTCGTCCACGTCGAGCGCGGCGAGCACGCCGCGGATGCGCTCGGCGAGGCCCTCGTGCGCGAGGAACTCGCGATAGGCATCCGCCGTGGTCGCGAAACCGCCCGGGACGCTGACGCCGAGCGCAGCGAGGTTGGCGATCATCTCGCCGAGGGAGGAGTTCTTGCCGCCGACCACCGCGACGTCGTGCCGGCCGAGCTCGCCAAAGGGAATCGTGTAGCGGGTCAAGGCGGGCCTCTTGCTACGTCAGGATGCGGGTGAAAGACTGCGCGAAACCTGTGCTCGGTTGAGCAGTGCGCCAATGCCCAGAAGAACTGCTTTTTTCGTCTCGGACCAGACCGGAGTGACCGCGGAAACGATGGGACACAGTCTGCTCACGCAGTTCGACGGGCTCGAATTCAGGCAAGTGACTCTGCCATTTATATCCAGCATTGACAAGGCGGAGGAGGCGGTCAGGAAGATCAATGCGACGGCCGTCGCGGACGGCGCGCGGCCGGTCGTGTTCAGCACGCTCGTCAAGGACGAACTGCGCTCCGCGGTCAAGCGCAGCGAAGGCCTGTTCCTCGACTTCTTCGACGCGTTCCTCGGGCCGCTCGAGGCGGAGCTGCAGGTCAAGTCCTCGGAGCGGGAGGGCCGTGCCCACGGCATCGCGGACCAGGTCGTCTATGGCACACGCATCGAAGCTACGAACTTTGCGCTGGCCGCCGACGACGGCGGCGTGACCGCGGACTACGGGCGGGCCGACGTCGTGCTGGTCGGTGTCTCGCGCTCCGGCAAGACGCCGACGTGCATCTACATGGCGATGCAGTACGGCGTGTTCGCCGCGAACTACCCGCTCACCGAGGAGGACTTCGAGAGCAAGCAGCTGCCTGCGCTCCTTCGCCCGCACGCCGCGAAGCTCTTCGGGCTGACGATCGCCCCGCACCGCCTGCAGCAGATCCGCAACGAGCGTCGGCCGGGCAGTCGTTACGCCTCGCTGCCGCAGTGCGAGTTCGAGGTCCGCTGCGCCGAGACCCTCTTCCAGCGTCACGGCGTGCCCTGTCTCGACGCCACGGAGTGCTCGATCGAGGAGATCGCGAGCCGCGTCATCGACCGCAAGGGCATCGAGCGAAGGCTTCGTCCGTGACGACCGCATGCCCCGTGCGGTGCGTCACGGAAGCGCGAAACCCCTGTGATATATTGAAAAAATGATCGTCGACAGCCTCTGCGTGACGTCGTGGCGTGCCCGTCCGGTGAGCTTCGTCAGCCTCATGACGCTGTACGAGAGCAACTACATCCGGCTGCGGGCGCTGCTCGGCGACGTGCGCGAGCTGCACGGGGCGGCGGTCTCCTGTACGCCGGGTGATCTCGATCTTCACCTGCAGGCGATCGAGCACTGTCGCTACACGACCATCCTCCGCATGACCTACCTGTTCGGCGATTCCGAAGGACCGGTGGCCGAGCCCGACCTCGAGGTCCGCGTCTATCACGACGCCCGGCTGGCCGAGGCCTGCCACGGCGCGGCGCGCCTGCGGCATCCCGGGCTCTCGGGCCTGCGGGCCGCCCTGCCGTCGGGTCTCGGCGAGCGCTGGCTGCGCAACATGCTTCTCAACAAGTGGCTCGACTACTGCGCGGAGCGTGGTCACCGGTTCGCGCCGGCGGTCGCGCCCGGCACTGCATGAGCCTCGCCGACCGCCTGCGCCGGTTGACCGCCAGGCTCGCCGGACGGCAGGTGCCGGCGGAGGACGAGCGGCTCGTCGCACTGTTCCGCAACCGCGCCCAGCTCAAGCAGGAACTGCACGCACTCGACGAGGAGCGTCACCGGCTGCTCGACCGGCTCAAGCTGCAGGAGGGCGCCACGATGCGTGTCGAGGAGCAGCTCGACTCGCTCGAGCAGTATCTCGGCCGTCCGGCGGAAGGTTACAAGTGCCTCGCCTATTTCCAACTGCGGGCCGTGTGGCGTGCCGCAGCGGGACGCGTCGAGCAGTTCGCGGGGGAGCTTGGGAGGCAACAGAAGGACCGCGAGCGCAGGGCGCAGCTCGTGGCGTTCGAGTCGGTCAAGCGCGGGCGCGCCGCCGACGTGGACCGCGAGCTTCTCGAGGCCAGCGTGCTCGCCGACCAGCTGCAGGCCGAGCAGCGCCTCGCCGAGCAACGCCTCGAAACGCTCGGTGGGTTCTGGAACCACCTGCGCCGCAAGCGGCTGCGCGAGAGCATCGAGGGCCGGCGGCTGCGCATCGATGCAGCGCTCACGCAGGTCACCGACCTCGGCGACCGGAAGCACGAGGTGGAGTCCGAGCCGCCGCCGCTGTTCGAGGGCCTGAGTCTGGAAGGTCGGCGCGCCATCAACCTCGCGGTGATTGCCTACGCGGACGCCCTGCACGAGCGGCTGTCGGCTGCGGGACTCGCGGACCTCGCGCGCGAGACGACGCGCCGCCGGGTCTACGACACGAACTACGGCGGGCGCGAGGAGTGCGTCACGCTCATGCAGCGCGCCGCGCATGCGCTCGGGGAGATCGAGCACATGCAGGATGATCTCGCCGCCCTCAAGGGACGCACGGATGCGCTGCGCCGCACGGTCCGGTACCGCGGGGCTGCCGACACCGTGCCGTCCCCGGACAGCCTGCAGGCAGCCGGGCAGGTGCTGATCGACGAGTTCTGGGACCTCTACAAGGCGCTGGTGCGCTGAAGCTCGGCTCCTTCGGGTGCGGGCGCCGCCAAGTGCCGGCGCCCGGGGCGGGCCGAAGCGCGGCCGGGGCCTATTGCGCTGGCGCGGCCTCGGTCTGCGCGGGGCCGGCAGGGGCCGCGCTCGCGCCGCCCTTCAGGCCCAGGCCGAATACACGCCTGCGCCACAAGTTGAGATCGTCGAACCAGACGTAGAACATCGGGACGATGAGTAGCGAGACGAGCGCCGAGAAGCCGAGGCCGCCCATGATGGCCCGAGCCATCGGGTAGTACGCCGGCCCTTCGCCGCTGCCGCCGACCTGCGCGTCGCCGATCGCCAGCGGCAGCATCGCGAGCAGCGTGGTGAGCGTGGTCATGAGGATCGGCCGCAGCCGGTCCCGGCCGGCCTGCAGGATGGCCTCCCGGCGCGGCAGGCCGGCCTCGCGCAGGTCGATCACGTGCGCGATCAGCACGATGCCGATGTTGACCACGACCCCGATCAGGATCATGAACCCGATCATCGCCATCATGGTGATGGTCGTGCCCGTGAGCGCCAGGAACCAGATCGAGCCCACGATCGCGAACAGGATCGAGGTGATGATCGAGAGCGGGTAGAGCGTCGACTCGAACAGCGACGCCATGACCAGGAAGATCAGCACCACGGCGAGCAGCATGTTCTGCGCCATGGTCTGGACGGCCTTGTCGTTCTCGTCGAAGCCGCGGCCGAACTTCCAGGAGTAGCCCGCCGGGAGCGGGTAGTCCTTCATGATCGGCTCGACGCGCTTGCGGGCGTCCTCCATGGTCGTGCCCTTCGCGAGGTTGGCGCTGATGACCACCGTCGTCAGGCGGTTCAGGCGCTCGATCGCGCGGTCGCTCGGCTGGACGACGAAGTCCGCGACGGCACCGAGCTCGGTGCGTGTGCCGTCCGGGAGCGTGATCGGCACCTTGGCGAGGTCGTCGACCGACTGGCGGTCGTTCTCGCGGAACGCAAGGCGCATGGTGATCTCGCGGTCCGAGCCGCGCAGCTCGGGTAGCTTGTCGCCGCGCATCGCGCCCGCCACGGTGAGGGCGACCTGCTGCGTGGTGAGCCCGAACTGGGACGCACGGTCCCGGTTCACGATCACCTGTACTTCCTCCTCGCCGGTCCCGGCCTCGGAACGGACCGCCTCGAGGCCCGGCACGGAGGACAGACGCTGTGCCACTTCACGCGAGATGTCCGCGAGACGCTCGGTGGACTCGCCGGAGAGCTGCAGACTGAAGGCCGTCGCGCCTGCAGCCCCCTGGTCGAACTGGAAGCTCGGCTTGCCGATGATGATCTCGGGCAATCCCTCGGTGACGCGCTGCATGACCTCCGCGGCGGATTCGGTCGCCTCCTCCTTCGGCTTGAGGTACAGCCGGGTCGTGGCCTCGTCGGTCTGCCAGTACGAGTAGTAGGTCTCGACGTCGAAGCGCTCCTTGTTCTCCTCGATGTAGGCCTCGACGCGTCGAACGGCCTGCTCGACCCGCTCCATCGGGTAGGAGCCCTCGAGGTGGTAGACCAGCGTCAGCGTGCGGCTCGCCTCCTGCGGGAAGGGGTCCACTTTCGCGAGCTTGAAGACGAACAGCGGCACGGGCGAGAGGAGCAGCAGCAGCGTGATCAGGCCCATGATCCTGGTGTGGTCCATGGCCCAGGCCAGGGTGTGCACGTACCGGCGCTGCAGTCGCCCGAACAGCGAGGCCTCGCCCACAGGGGGAGGAGGGGACATGCGCGCGGCGAGCATCGGGATCAGCGTCTGGGCCACCACCAGCGACGCCAGCATAGCGACCACGATCGGCACGGCCACGTGCACCAGGAACAGCGACATCTGGTTCTTCTCGCCGAACACCAGCGGCAGGAACACGATGATGGTCGAGAACGTGCCCGCGAGCGTGGCGATCCCGACCTCCTTCACGCCCGCCACGGTGGCTTCCACCGGGCGGCCGGGGTCCATTTGCCGGTGCCGGAAAATGCTCTCGGTGATCACGACCGAGTTGTCGACCAGCATGCCGATCGCGAGCAGCATGCCCATCATCGTGAGGATGTTGAGCGTGAAGCCCAAGAAGTACATCGCGCCGAGGGTCACGAGCAGCGACGCCGGCACCGCCAGCGAGACGATGAGTGTCGTCGGCAGGTGGCGCAGGAACAGCAGCAGCATGATGAAGCTCAGCCCGGCGCCGATCAGGCCGGCGTTGCGCAGCTCGCGCAGCGAGGTGCGGATGCTGTCCGCCTGGTTGCCGACGACGAGGATCTCGATGCCCTGCAGCTGCGGGGCCTGGCGCGCCGCCTCCACGGCGGCGATCACCCGGTCGGCGACGTCCACGACGTTGGCCTGCGTGGACTTGAATACGTCGATGCCGACCGCGGGACGGCCGTCCATGCGGCGACCGGCCGACAGCTCTGGCGAGACGAACTCGACCTGCGCGACGTCGGCGAGCCGTACGCCGGGCCGCACGAGCAGGTTGCGAACGTCCGTAACCGAGCGGAACTCGCCCACCGGCCTGACGGTGAACCGCCGGTCGTTCTCGGTGATCTCGCCGGCGCTGACGGAGAAGTTGGCCCGCTCGAGCAGGCTGCGCAGGTCCTGCACGTTGACGCCATAGGCGGCCAGGCGGTCGGGGTCGACGAGCACCCGCAGTTCGCGCGGCTGCACCCCCTGCAGCGCGACACGGGCCACGCCGTCGAGGCGCTCGATCGGACGCTTGAGGAACTTCTCGAGGGCCTCGTACTGGTCCGTCAGGTCCTGCTCGGAGGCGAGCCGGATCACGGTGACCGGCTGGTCGGAGGCGCTGAACGAGAACATCAGCACGCGGTCGGCCGCCGCCGGCAACTGTGACCGGATCGAGTCGATCTTGGTGCGCACCTCGAATGCGGCGGTCTCCGGATCGCGATCCCAGCCGAAGAGCACGATGAACTGCGCCTGGTCCGCCTCGGCCGTGGCACGGATCTCCTCGATGCCCGACAGCGTCGCGAGCGCCTCCTCGACCGGGCGCACGATGAGCTGCTCCATCTCCTCGGGTGTCGAACCGGGGTAGGGGATCACGACTTGCATGCCCGGGAATGAGATGTCGGGCATCGCCTCGAGCCGGAGCAGCTTCGAGGAGATCAGGCCCACGGCGAGCACCGCCAGTGCGACCATCAGGGTCGTGACCGGCCGCTCGAGGGCGATGCGGGTGTGGCGCACGGCGCTCGCCTCAGCTCGTGGCCGGCGCTTCGGCCGGCACGGCCGCGAGGCCCACCTGGGGGTAGGTCTTGCGGTCGAGCACCGAGTACACCACCGGGATCACGAGCAGCGTCAGGAAGGTCGTGAGCAGCACGCCGCCGATCACCGTGATCGCCATGGGGGCGCGTACCTCGGCACCCTCGCCAATCCCGAGCGCCATCGGCAGCAGGCCCAGGATGGTCGTGAGCTTCGTGATAAGGATCGGGCGCAGGCGCAGCCGGCCCGCCTCGACGATCGCATCGTGCTTCGACAGCCCGCGTTCGCGGGCCTGGTTCACCGCGTCGATCAGCACGATGGACTGGTTCACCACGATGCCCGCCAGCATGATGAGTCCGATGTAAGCCACGACGTTGACGGTCGTGCCCGTGAGCCACAGCGCCCATACCGCGCCGGTGATCGCGAGCGGGATGGTGAGCAGGATCACGAACGGGTGCATCAGCGACTCGAACTGCGAGGCCATCACCAGATAGACGAGGAAGATCGCCAGCAGCAGCACGAACTGCATCGAACGGAACGAGTCGCCCATCTCCTCGCTCTGCCCCGACAGGAACGCGGTGGTGCCGACCGGCAGCGAGACCTCGTCCACGATGGCCTGCAGCGCCTGGACCGCCGTGCCGAGGTCGCCGTGGGCGAGGTTGGCCGAGACCACGGCCACGCGCTCCTGGCCGACGCGGCGTACCTCGGCCGGACCGACCGCGAGCTGCACGTCGGCGACCGCGCTCAATGGCACCGGCGAGGTCTCACCCGGGTTCACGATCAGGTTGCGGATCTCCTCGACCGACGCGGCCCGCGTGTCCACGCTGCGCACCAGCACGTCGATCTGCTTGTCGCGCAGCTTGTAGCGCGTCGCCACCTCGCCGCGTACGCTGTTGACCACCCGGTCGGCGATGTCGCGCACCACGAGGCCGAGCTGCGAGGCGCGCTCCTGGTCGAAGACGATCTGGATCTCGGGGTTGCCGGCCTCGACGGTCGTCTTGACGTCGGCGAACCGGTCGTCCGCGACCATGCGCAGCCGGACCTGCTCGGCAGCGGCCTGCAGGCGGTCGAGGTCGTAGCCCGACACCACGACCTCGAGCGGCGTCGACATGCTGAACAGTGCCGGCCGGCTGAAGCGATATTGCACGCCCGGCAGGTCCTCGAGGCCGCGGCGCATGCCCTGCATCGCAACCTCCTCGTCCGCGCGGCCGGCGCCTTCCTCGAGCGTGATGCTGAGCCGACCGGTGTTCTCGCCCGCGTCGACGGGGTTCGCGTCGAGGCGGTTGCCGGTGCCGGCCACCGAGTAGGCGATGGCGACGTTGCCGAGTTCGCTGCTCGCCTGCTGTACCGTGCGTACGGCGCGATCGGTCTGCTCGAGCGGCGCACCCGGTGGCAGACGCAGGTCGACGTTGAACTCGCCCTGCGACATCTGCGGGATCAGTTCGGTGCCGAGCCGCGGCACGATGAGCAGGAGGGTGAGCACGAACAGCAGGAAGGCGCTGCCGATGGTCGTGCCGGGGTGCGCGAGTGCCCAGCGGATCGTCCCGGGATAGCGCGACTCGGCCCAGCCGTTCACGGCCTGCGTGACACGCACGATCGGGCTCAGGGCGAGGCGGATCGCACCGGCGACCCAGCCGAACAGCAGTCGGGCGCCGGTGCTGACGCTGCCCAGCATGCCTTCGAGTCGCCTTCGGGCCCGGCCGGGCGCGACGGCCACCGGGGCCGCTTCCCGGTCCGCGGCCTGCGCGGGCCGTCCGGCGGCGAGCATCGGCACGAGTGTCAGTGCGACCACCAACGAGAAGGCCAGCGCGAAGGACACGGTCAGCGACTGGTCCTTGAAGAGCTGTCCCGCGATGCCCGTGATGAAGACCATCGGGAAGAACACGGCGACCGAGGTGAGGGTGGAGGCGGTGACCGCGGTGGCGACCTCGGCCGTGCCGAGCCGCGCAGCCTCGCGGCGGTCGAGGCCGCGCTCCTGCCTGCGCACGATGCTCTCAAGCACGACGACCGCGTTGTCCACCAGCATGCCGACTGCCAGCGCGATGCCGCCCAGCGACATGATGTTGAGCGTCAGGTCGAAGGCGTACATCAGCACGAAGGTGCCGAGCACGGAGACCGGAATCGCGATGCCCGTGATCAGCGTCGCCCGCGCATCCCGCAGGAACGCGTAGAGCACGAGGATCGCGAGCAGGCCGCCGATCAGCGCGGCGGACTTGACCTCGCCGATTGCGGCCGAGATGAACTTGGACTGGTCGTACACGGGCCGGATTTCGGTGCCCTCGGGCAGCGACTCGCCGAGCGTCTCGAGTCGCTTGCGCACGCCCTCGGCGAGTTGCACGGTATTGGCGTCACCCTCCTTGTACACCGCGAGCTCGATCGCCTCGCGGCCGTCGACGCGGGTGATGGCCTCGCGATCCTTGTAGCCGGGCGTCACGGCGGCGACGTCGCGCAGGTACACGGGCTGGCCGTCGCGCGTCGCGATGATGGCGCCCGCCATCTGCTCGATAGAGGTGAACTCGTTGAGCGTGCGCACCAGGAAGCGCTGCGTGCCCTGCTCGAGCCGGCCGCCGGAGAGGTTGACGTTCTCGGCGCGTATGCGGCGGGTCACCGCCTCGATGGACAGCCCGAGCTGGGCGAGCTTCTGCTGGTCGACGAAGACCTGCACCTCGTCCTCATAGCCGCCACTCACCTTGACGGCGGCCGAGCCCTCGACGGCCTCGAGGTCGGGCTTGAGGCGGTCGTCGGCGAAGCGCCGCAGCGCCTTGAGCCGCTCCACGCCGCCGTCGTCGGCTCTTGCCTCCTTGTCGAGGAAGGCGAGGCGCATGACCGGCTCGCTGGACGGGTCGAATCGCAGCAGCAGCGGGCGCTCGGCCTCGAGCGGCAGCTGCAGCGCGTCGAGCTTCTCGCGGACGTCGATCCCCGCGAGGTCCATGTCCGTGCCCCACAGGAACTCGAGCGTGACGTCCGACTGGCCCGCCCGGGACACGGAGCGGACCTGGCGCACGTTGCGGATGATGCTGACGGCCTCTTCGACCGGACGTGTCACGAGCGTCTCGAGCTCGAGGGGCGCCGCGCCGGGCAGCTCGGTGCGGATGGTGAGCGTCGGGTAGGACAGGTCCGGCAGCAGGTTGAGATTCAGGCGCGACAGCGACACGAGACCGAACAGCGCGATCGCCACGGTGCACATGATCACGGTGACGCGCCGCCGGATCGCGAAATCGATCAGCTGCATGGTGTTTCCCCCGTGGGCGGGTAGGGACTGGACGGGCCCGCGGGCTCTATCTGGCCTTGGCCGGGCCGGCGGGAGCGCCGCCCCCGGCGTTCTCGTCCACGGTCCTGACGGCCGTGCCTGTCTTGAGGCCGCCCTGGCCGACGACGACCACCTGCTCGCTGCCGTCGAGCCCCTCCACGACCTCAAGCCAGCCGTTGTTCGCGAGCCCGGTCCGCACGGTGCGCTGCTCGGCCTTGCCGTCGACGACGACGAACACGGACTCGGCGCCGTCGGCATCCAGGATCGCGGCCCGGGGCAGCTGCAGCGCATCCTCGCGTCGCTCGTAGACGATGTTGACCCGCGCGAACATGCCGGGCTTGAGCCGACGCGACGGGTCGGGCACCTCGACGCGCGCCCGGAAGGTGCCCGTCTTCGGATCCACCGTCGGGCTGATGCGGGAAATCACGCCCGAGAAGCGTTCGCCTGCCAGCGCGTCCACCACGACCTCGGCGGGCTGCTTCGGAGCGAGCTTGCGGAACTCCTTCTCCGGGATGTGGACGTACGCGACCAGCGGGTCGAGGTCGGTCACACGGAAAGTCGGAGAGTTCGGCGAGATGGTGTTGCCGAGCTTGATGTACCGGGCCGAGACGACGCCGTCGATCGGCGCCCGGATCTCCGTGTAGCTCAGCTCCAGCCGGCCCCGGTCGTAGGCGGCGCGCAGGGCGTCGAGGTCGAACTTCGCGTTCTCGGCCGTTCCCTTGGCCACGAGGCCCTTCTCGCTGAGTTCGAGCTGGCGCTTGTAGTCCCGCTCGAGCTTGCGAAGGTTGGCCTCGGTCTGGGCGACCTCGAGGCGCAGCCGGTCTCCATCGAGGCGAGCCAGCAGCTGGCCGGCCTTAACCACATCGCCTTCCTCGACCAGGATCTGTCGTACCTCGCCTCCGACCTTGGCGACCACCTCGGCCTCCTCGTGGGCCTCGATCGCGGCGGTACCCGAATGGACCGCGACCATCGCGGCTCGGCGCAGGGGCTGGATCTCCACCGGCACAGACGCCTCGATCTCGGTCTCGGTCGAGCTCTTGTCCTTGGCCTTGCCGTTGCTGCACCCGGCAGCCACGAGCGCGGTCAGGGTGAGCAGGGCCGGCAGGCGCTGGCTGCGGTGAATCGTGATCACGGAGGTGTTCCCGGCGTGTTAATGCAGATGAGGCATGCTAAGGAACTATGGTGTTGTAGTCAAGTAATACACCACAGTTCCTTGCCGCCGCCGCCCGCGGTCTGGAGTCAGCCAGTCGGTCGGGCTCGTGCGACGTAGCGCGGCTCGATCTGCGTGAGGTCCGCGGTGATCTCCGCCGCCTCGCTCAGCATCGCGTCCGGAACGTTCTCGATGGCAGTCGCGTCCTCGATCAGCTCCGCCCCCAGACCGGCGCGACGCTCGTTCTCGCGTGCAAGCTGGCTCGCGGAGAGCGAGGCCCGCTCGGCGCGCCGCTGCTCGAGGTTGAGCGACACGGAGCGCTGGCTGCGCATGCCCTCGATCGAGGCGATCTCGGCCACCGCGTGCTGGAAGCCCGGGTCGGTGGCCGCGCGCTGCTCGTGCCGGCCCTGCAGGTCGGCGATCAGCGGGGTCAGGGTTCCGTCCGGCTGGTAGCGCGCCGGCCGGATGCGGTTCCAGGGCAGGGCGGCGTCGCGCGAGCTCTCGCCGACCTCCGTGGGGCTGATCGCGGACGGCAGGCGGATGTCGGGCTGCACACCCCGGTTCTGGGTGCTGTCGCCCGTCACCCGGTAGTACATGCCGATAGTGACCGTCAGCTGGCCGAAACCGGGGTCCTGTCCGAGCGCGTAGCGGTCGAGCGGATACAGGTTCTGCACGGTTCCCTTGCCGTAGGTTTCCTGGCCGATGACGATGCCGCGGCCGTAGTCCTGCATGGCGGCGGCGAAAATCTCCGAGGCCGAGGCGCTGAAGCGGTCCACCAGGATGGTCAGGGGTCCGGCGTAGGCGGCCGTCGTCTCCTCGGACTCGAGCACCTCGACCCGGCCGCCGGTCTCGCGAAGCTGGACGACCGGGCCCTTGGGCACGAACAGGTTCACGAGACCGATCGCCTCGGTCAGGTGGCCGCCTCCGTTCTCACGCAGGTCGAGCACCAGTCCGTCGATGCCGCCCTCGGCCTCAAACTCCTCGATCAGCTTGCGCACGTCCCGGGTCGTGCTGCGGTAGTCCTCGCTGCCGGCCGCCCGCGCGTTGTAGTCCTGGTAGAAGGAGGGCACGGTGATCACGCCGATGCGCAGCTTCTGGTCGCCTCGCTCGATCTCGCGCAGCTCCTTCTTGGCCGCCTGCGCCTCCAGCGTGATCTTGGCCCGCGGCAGGACGACGATCTTCTCGGCCGCGCCGGGCGAGGCCTTCCCGGGCTGGATCATCAGGCGCACCTGCGAACCGAGGGGGCCGCGAATGAGCTGCACGACGTCGTCAAGGCGCCAGCCCACCACGTCCACCAGTTCGCCGCCCTTGCCCTGGCCCACGGCGATGATGCGGTCGGTGGCCTTGATCTCGCCGCTCTGCTGCGCCGAGCCGCCGGGCAGGATCTCCATGACCGTCACGTAGTCGTCCTGCATCTGCAGCGAGGCGCCGATACCCTCGTACGACAGGCTCATCTGGATGCGGTACTCCTCGGAGTTCCGCGGCGAGAAGTAGCTCGAGTGCGGGTCGAAAACGTGCGCGAACGCGTTCATGAAGTTCTCGAACACGTCGTCCGCGGTGACCTGGTCGGCGCGCTTTCCGGCGCGCTCGTAACGCTTGCGGAGAATCTCCTGGGCCTCGGGCCAGGTCTTGTCCGTCAGCATCAGGGAGATCGCGTCGTTCTTGACGCGCTTGCGCCACAGATCGTCGAGTTCCTCGCTGCTCGCAGCCCAGGGTGCCTTGCGCCGGTCGAACTCGAAGCTCTCGTCGAGCGTGAAGTCGGGCTCCTTCTTCAGGATCTCGATCGCATGCGCCAGGCGCTCGCGGCTGCGCTCCTGGAACCGGTTGAAGATGATGAAGGCGGGATCGAGCTTGCCACCCGTGACGGCGTCGTCGAGCTGGTAGCGGTAACGCTCGAATTCTGCGATGTCGGAGGCCAGGAAATAGCTCCTGGATCCGTCCAGCGACTCGAGGTAGCGGTCGAGGACGAGCGAGGACACCGGGTCGTTGACAGGGGCCTGACGGTAATGGGAGCGCTCGAACATGCTGCTCACGAGCCGTGCGACCCGCGCCTGACGCTCGGTCGGCGCCAGCTCCACGGTGGCGGCCGTGGCCGCGGTCGAAGGCGCCCGCGCCGTGCCGAGCAACAGCGTGGCGAGCGCCACGACGACGACGGCCAGGGCCATCGGCCCCGCGCGGCGGACGGCCGTGCTGCGCATGCTTGTCTCGACCGGGCGACCTGACTGATACACTTTGAGCGATCCTCGACCGATTACGGCGACCTAGGCTAGAGAGTGCCCCGGCCCCAATCAAGGGCGGGGACCGAAAACGGCTGGCAATCCACAGCGCGACCGCTCACCGTCCTGACAGGCATCGTGCTCGGCTCCGCCGCCGCCACTACCTTCGGGCTGGGCGCGACCTGGGTCGTGTTCGCGCTGCTTGCCGATGAACACCCCCAGTTTCGCTCCGAACTGCCACTCCTGGCCATCTACCTGGGCGTATTCATTGCTTTGACCGCGCTCGCGGCCGCAGGTTTCATCGGCCTGGCTCGCCAGCGTCCCTGGCGCCATTGGGCCCAGGCAGCGCTGTGGGCTTCGCTGGCAGGTCTGGCGGCCCTGTACGCGGCTACCCGCGGCTGAAAAGCAGGGGCCCGGTCGAGCGGCACCGGGCTGGCATTACCGTCCCGTCCGAGGCCAGGCCAGCGCGACGATGATCCGCCAGGCGACGACGAGCGCCACGGGACCGAGCAGCAGCACCCAGGCTCCGGTGCGCAGGCGCGCGAGATCGGCAAGGTAATCCGCCACGAACTGCCCGAGTCCGCCGCGCGCGTACGGGCCCAGCGTGGCGGTGCCCGTGTAGAAGACCGCCACCGGAAGCGTGACGGCGGCGATGACCGCTACCACGCCCACCCAGGCCAGGTGTCGCTTCAGGCTCATGGCGCGCGATGCTGAGGGCAACCCGTCCGGACCGCAAGGGCCCTCCTTGGGTATCATCCCGTCGCATGGACCAAGTGCGAACCGCGGTGATCGGCGTCGGCTACCTCGGACGCTTCCACGCCCAGAAATATGCCGTGCTCCCGGGGTCGCGACTGGTCGCGGTCGTGGACGCCCAGGCCGAGGCCCGCGACCGTGTGGCGGCAGAGCTCGGCTGCCGGGCGGTGGCCGACTACCGTGACCTCTTCGGCGAGGTGGACGCGGTGAGCATCGCCACGCCGACGCCCCTGCATTTCGCGATCGCCCGGGACTGCCTGGAGCACGGCCTGCACGTGCTGGTTGAGAAGCCGGTCACCGAGACGCCGGCGCAGGCGCGGGACTTGATCGAGACGGCGGCAAGCCACGGGCGAGTCCTGCAGGTCGGGCACCTCGAGCGCTTCAACGCGGCAATCCTCGCACTCGAGGGTACGCTCGGCCGGCCGCGTTTCATCGAGTCGCACCGCCTAGCGCCGTTCAAGGAGCGCGGCACCGACGTGAACGTGGTCCTCGACCTCATGATCCACGACATCGACCTCATCCAGAGCCTCGTCGGCGCGCCGATCGAGTCCATCGACGCGGTCGGCGCCTCGGTGTTCTCGGCCGGTCTCGACATCGCCAATGCCCGCATCCGCTATGCGAACGGCTGCGTCGCCAACACCACGGCGAGCCGGGTCAGCATGAAGTCGGAGCGCAAGCTGCGGATGTTCCAGGACGACGCCTACGTTTCGATCGACCTGCAGCAGAAGGTGCTCACCATCGTGCGCAAGCCGCCCGCCGCCGCGGCCGCCGCGCCGGGGCAGGTGGTCATCGAGGAGCGCAGCTACGAGCAGGGCGACGCCCTCAGGCTCGAAATCGAGGCCTTCCTGCGCGCGATCCGGGAGGGGCGCCCGCCCATCGTGTCCGGGGAAGACGGCCTGCGCGCGCTCGAGACCGCCATCCGCATCACGGAGCTCGTGCAGGGCCCGGGGGTCCGGCCATGAAGCGCAGGCACTATGGCGGCGGCGATTTCCGCCGCGCGATCACGATCGAGGACCTGCGGCACGTGGCGCGCCGAAGGCTGCCGAACTTCAGCTTCGAGTACCTGGAGGGCGGGGCGGAGGACGAAGTCGCGCTCAGGCGCAACCGCGACGTCTTCGAGCGCATCGCGTGGTTGCCGCGGACGCTGGCCGGCGTGGGCGCGCCGGACCTCGCGACCGACCTGCTCGGGGAGAGCTGCCATCTGCCGCTCGTCATCGCGCCCACCGGGTTCAACGGCATGCTCTGGCCGCAGGGCGACCGCGCGCTCGCGAAGGCCGCCGCTGACGCCGGCATTCCCTTCACGCTGAGTACCGTCTCGAATTACCCGCTGGCGAAGCTCACGGCCGAGGTCCGGGACCGCACCTGGTTCCAGCTCTACCCGTTCAAGGACCAGAATTTCATCGACCGGCTCGTGGACCTGGCCGCGGGGGCCGGTTGCCGTACGCTGGTCGTCACGACCGACGTGCCCGTGCTCGGCGCCCGCGAATGGGACCAGCGCAACTACCGCGCGCCCATGAAGCTCAGTTCCGCGAACCTCATCGACGTGCTCCGGCACCCGGGCTGGCTGCGGCGCGTGATGATCCCGAGGGGCGCGCCCCAGTTCGAGAACCTCCGCGAGTTCCTGCCGCCCGGCGTGGATTCGGCGCTGGCCGGCGTGCGCTTCATGGGCACGCAGCTCAATCCGCGGCTCAGCTGGCAGGACATGGAGCACGTCCGCCGCCGCTGGCCGGGCAAGCTGGTGCTGAAGGGCATCCTCTGCGTCGAGGACGCGAAACGCTCCGTGGACGTCGGGGCCGACGGCATCGTGCTCACCAACCATGGCGGACGCCAGCTCGATTCCTGTGTGTCGGGCGTCGAGCTGCTGCCCGCGGTGTGCGCCGAGGTCGGGGACCGGCTGTGCGTGCTCGTGGACGGTGGCTTCCGCCGCGGCTCCGACGTGCTCAAGGCCGTGGCGCTCGGTGCGCACGGCGTGATGATCGGGCGGGCGGCGCTCTACGGCCTCGCGGCCGGGGGCGAGGCGGGCGTTGCGCACGCGCTCGGCCTGCTGCGCACGGAAATGGAGCGCGTGATGACGCTGCTCGGATGTCGCAACCTGGCCGAGCTCGGCCGACACCTGATTCGCAGCTGAGGAGAGACGATGCGTGCGGTGATCTGTCGGGAATTGACCGGTCTTGCGGGGCTCGAGCACGTGACGGACTGGCCGGAGCCGCAGGCGGGGCCGGGCGAGGTCGTCGTCGGGGTGAAGGCCGCGGCGCTCAACTTTCCCGACGTGCTCATGATCCAGGGCCTGTACCAGGAAAAGCCGCCGCTGCCGTTCGTGGTCGGCACGGAGATGGCGGGCGAGGTGGTCGCGGTGGGCGAGGGCGTGAGCCAGTTCGCTCCCGGCGACCGGGTGGTCGCCGCCTGCGGACGCACCCTCGCCGAGCGCGTCGCCGTCAAGGCGTCGCTGCTGCTGCCGGCGCCGCGCGGGCTCGGCTTCGAAGCGGCCGCCGGCATCTGCATCACCTACTTCACGACCCTGCACGCGCTCAAGCAGCGCGCCGCCCTGCAGCCCGGCGAGAGCCTGCTCGTGCTCGGAGCCGCCGGCGGCGTCGGCACCACCGCCGTCGAGCTCGGCAAGGAGATGGGTGCGAGGGTGATCGCGGCCGCCAGCACGGACGAGAAGCTCGAGCTCGCACGCAGCCTCGGCGCGGAGCACCTCATCAACTACACGACGCAGGACCTGCGCGAGCGCATCAAGGAAATCACCGGCGGCCGCGGCGTGGACGTCGTCTACGACCCGGTCGGCGGAGCGCTGGCCGAGCCGGCGCTGCGCAGCATGGCGTGGAAGGGGCGATACCTCGTGATCGGTTTCGCCGGCGGCGACATTCCGCGCATTCCGCTCAACCTGCCGCTGCTCAAGGGCTGCTCGATCGTCGGGGTGTTCTGGGGCAGCTTCGCGCAGCGCGAGCGCGACGTGCAGCGCCAGAACGTGGCCGAGCTGTGGGCAATGTTCGAGTCCGGCCGGCTGAAGCCCGTGGTCGGCGAGACCCATGCGCTCGCCGATTACGCAGCAGCCTTCGAGTCGCTGGGCGGACGCCGCGCCCGCGGCAAGGTCGTCGTCCTGCCCTGATCAGGGCTCGCCGATGGCGTCGAGTTCGGCCTGCACCGCGAGCCAGCGGTCTTCAGCCTGCTCGAGGAGTCGCACGACCTCGCCGCAGCGACGTGTCACCGCCTGCACCTCGGCCGGGTCCGTGGCCGCATAGAAGCCCGCATCGGCGAGCCGCGTCTCGAGCGACGCTTTCTCGGTCTCGAGATCGGCGATGCTGCGCTCGAGCTCGCCGGCCTGCCGGACCAGCGGCCGCCGCTGCGCGAGCTTCGCCTGACGCTCCGCCGCCGCACTCTCGCGCTGGACGCGGCGCGCCTCGCGGCCCGAGGCCGCCGGCGCCGTGCCGGCCGTTGCCTCGCGCGTGCGGCGCTCGGCGAGCCACGCGAGGTAGTCGTCCACGTCGCCGTCGAACTCGCGGGCCTCGCCGTCGGCGACCAGCAGGAAGCCGTCGCACACCGTCCGCAGCAGCGCGCGGTCGTGCGACACCAGCACGAGGCTGCCCTCATAGCCGGCCAGGGCGCGCGTCAGCGCGTGACGCATCTCGAGATCGAGGTGATTGGTGGGCTCGTCCAGCAGCAGCAGGTTCGGTCGCCGCCGGACGATGATTGCGAGCGCCAGGCGGGAGCGCTCGCCGCCGGAGAAGGCGCCGACCGGCGCGTCCGCCATCGCGCCGCGGAAATCGAAGTGTCCCAGGTAGCTGCGCAGCTCGAGCTCGCGGGCCGCCGGCTCGAGCCTGGCGAGGTGCTGCAGAGGGGACTCGTCGGGCCGCAGGTGCTCGAGCTGGTGTTGCGCGAAGTAGCCGGTGACGAGTCCGTAACCCTCGATGCGTCGCCCGCGCAGGGGTGGCAGTTCGCCGGCGATCGCCTTGATCAGGGTGGATTTTCCGGCGCCGTTCGCTCCGAGCAGCCCGAGTCGCGAACCCGGGGGCAGGGTGAGCTCGACACGCTCGAGCACGGTACGGTCCGCATAGCCGAGCGCCGCGTCCTCGAGCGTGAGCAGCGGCGAGGGCGACCGGGCCGGCGCCGGGAACTCGAAGTCGAACGGTGCGTCCACGTGCGCGGGAGCCACCCGCTCCAGGCGGTCGAGCGCCTTGAGCCGGCTCTGTGCCTGGCGGGCCTTGGTCGCCTTGGCGCGGAAGCGCTCGACGAACTGCGTGATGTGGGCGATTTCCCGGCGCTGCTTCTCGAACAGCGCCTGCTGCCCCGCCAGCCGCGCGGCGCGCTGCTCCTCGAAGGACGAGTAGTTGCCGGTGTAGAGCGTGAGCCGCTGGCCCTCGATGTGCGCCACGTGCGTGACGCAGGCGTCGAGGAAGTCGCGATCGTGCGAAACCAGCAGCAGGGTGCCGCGATACGCGGCGAGCCAGCGCTCGAGCCACACGACCGCATCGAGGTCGAGGTGGTTGGTGGGCTCGTCGAGCAGCAGCAGCTCCGCTCGGCTCAGCAGCGCGCGGGCGAGGTTGAGCCGCATGCGCCAGCCGCCGGAGAAGTCCGCCACGTGGCGTTCGATGTCTGCGGCGGAGAACCCGAGGCCGGCCAGCAGGGTGGCGGCACGCGATCGCGCCGAATAACCATCGATGGCCGCCAGCCGCGCGTGGGCTTCGGCGAGCGCGTGGCCGTCGCGCTGTTGCTCCGCGACGGCGATCTCGCGCTCCACGGCGCGCAGGGCGACGTCCCCGTCCAGCACGAACTCGACGGCCGGCTGGGCCAAGGGCGGTGTTTCCTGGCCGACCGAGGCGATGCGCCAGTCGCGCGGCACCGAGCAGTCGCCGGCCTCCGGGTGCAACTCACCCTGCAGCAGTGCGAACAGGCTCGACTTGCCGCAACCGTTCGCACCCACGAGGCCGACACGCCAGCCCGCGTGGAGCTGCAGGTCCGCGTTCTCGATGAGGCGGCGGGCGCCGCGTGCAAGCGTCAGTTGCCGGAGCAGGATCAAGGGATGGGCCAGCGGGGATGGTCGGGCGCGCGCATTCTATCGGCTCGGGCCCGGTGCTCGCGCGGCTCCCCGCCTGCGGCCCCGGCGCGAGGCCGCGGTGCGGCTGCCGGCGGAATCCGGCACAATCCGCGCTTTCACACGGGCCGCCGCCTCTGGGCGCCCCTGGAGATCCCGAACCGATGTCCTTGACCCTGCGTCTACCGCGATTCTCGATGCTCGCCCGCCACCTGCTCCTGGCGCTGCTCGTGGCCGGTCCCGCGACTGCCCTCGCGCAGTCGGCTCCGGCGATTTCCACGATCGTTGCGTTCAGTGGCTCGCAGCCGGGCGGCGCGCCAGTGCGCGGGCCGGACGGGGCGCTGTACGGCACAACCTCGGTGGTCACGGCGTTCGCCGGCGGACTGATTTACCGCGCTGCGGCCGACGGCTCCTCGATGCAGACGATCTACCAGCTCAAGATCACGGAGGGCGCGAATCCGGTTGCGGGGCTGCTGCTCGGCAGCGACGGACTGCTCTACGGCGTCACGAGTTCAGGCCCGCTGACGGAAGGCAGCACGAGTGGCACCGTCTTCCGCATCGCGCCGGACGGCAGCGGGTTCACCGTCGTGCACAAGTTCCAGAACTTCGCGTCGGTCAATTCATCCGGCGCGCCCGTCAACGCGGACGGCGCCAATCCGGAGTCGGAACTCGTCGAGGGCAACGACGGCCGCCTGTACGGCGTCACGCGCACGGGGGGCGCGAACGGCACGGGCGTCGTGTTCCGGATGTCGCGCGACGGCACCGAGTTCGCCGTCCTGCACGCGTTCGGGCCGATCACCTCGGACAGCACCGTCACGGTGGCGCGCAATGCCGATGGCATCAGCCCGATCGGCCCGCTGGTTGCCGGGGCCGACGATTATTTCTACGGCACCGCGTCGGCCGGGGGCGCGCAGGGCAACGGTACGGTGTTCCGGGTGCGATTCGACGGCACCGGCTTCGAGACGCTGTTCGTGTTCCCGGAACTGGTCGCGAACAGCGCCGGCCTGCCCACCAACGTCAACGGCGCCACGCCGGTCGCCGGACTGACCGACGGGGGCGACGGGCGTCTTTACGGCGTCACTAACCTCGGCGGCGAGCAGGGCAATGGCACCGTCTACTCGTTCGATCCCGTGGGCCGCGTGCTCACGACGCTTCACCACTTCGACGGCACCAAGGGTGCGCGGCCGACCGGAGAGCTTCTACTGGCCCGGAACGGCTCGCTCGTCGGCACGACCACGACCGGCGGCACCAGTGCCGCAGGCGCCGTCACGACGTTCGGCACGATCTTCTCGATCGCCCGCGACGGCACCGGTTTCACGAGCCTGCGCAGCTTCGAGGGCTCGAACGGCTCGGCCCCGACCGGCCGCATGCTGGAACTGAACTCCACCACCTTCGTCGGCCTCGCGGCGGGCAGCGGCCGCTGCGGGCAGGGCGTGCTCTACCAGTTCAGCCTGACCGGCGCGACCGTGGACGGCATCACCAACTGCGGGCAGCGCAGGAACAGCGGCGGCGGCAGCACCGCGCCCGCACTGCTCCTGCTGATCGGGGCCTTCGGGCTCCTCCGACGCTGGCGGGCCGCCTGAGCGCCCGCAACCCGGGCAGGGCGATGGCGATGGGACAGACCCGCCTGCACCACCGCACCTGTCCGTTGTGCGAGGCGATGTGCGGCATCGTCATCGAGCACCGCGGCAGCGAGATTCTCTCGATCAAGCCCGACCGCGACGATGTGCTGAGCCGCGGGCACATCTGCCCCAAGGCCGTCGCACTCAAGGACATCCACGAGGATCCCGACCGCCTGCGACGCCCGGTGCGGCGCACGGCGCAGGGCTGGGAAGAGATCTCCTGGGACACGGCTTTCGACGAGGTCGAGCAGCGTGTCGCCGCGGTGCGACAGCGGCACGGGAACAATGCGGTGGCGATCTACGCCGGCAACCCCACGGTGCACAACCTCGGGGCGATGCTGGCGGTCGGCGACTTCATCCGGGCCGTGCGCACCGAGAACCTGTACTCGGCGACCAGCGTGGACCAGTTGCCCCACATGGTCGCGTCGCACGCGATGTTCGGGCACCAGTTCCTCATCCCGGTGCCGGACGTGGACCGCACGCAGCTGTTCGTCTGCATCGGCGGCAATCCGGTCGCCTCCGGCGGTTCCATCATGGGCGCGCCGGGCTTCGAGAAGCGCGTCGCAGCGCTGCGGGCGCGGGGCGGGCGGTTCGTCGTCATCGATCCACGGCGCACCGAGTCGGCCGAGGTCGCCGACGAGCACCTGTCGATCCGGCCGGGCACCGACGTCTTCCTGCTGCTCGGGCTGCTGCGCGAGGTGTTCGTCGCGGGGCGCACCGACTTCGGCCATCTCGCGGGACGGATCGCGGGCCTCGAGTCGCTGCGGCAGGCCGTGCTCGCATTCAATCCCGGCCAGCTCGCCGAGCGGACGGGCATACCTGCGGCCCGGGTCGCCGCTCTCGCCCGGGAAATCGCCGACGAGCCGCGCGCGCTGGTCTACGGCCGGGTCGGCGCCTGCACGCAGGAATTCGGCGGACTCGTGCTGTGGCTGATCTACTGTCTCAACGCCGTGACCCGGCACCTCGACGACGAGGGCGGCATGATGTTCGCCGAGCCGGCCGTGGACCTGACGCGCGCCTACGGCTCCAAGGGTCACTACGGCCGGTTCCACTCGCGCGTGCGCGGGCTGCCGGAATTCGGCAACGAGCTGCCGGTCGCGACCCTCGCCGACGAGATCCTGACCGCGGGACCGGGCCAGGTACGCGCGCTGCTGACCTTCGCCGGCAACCCCGTTCTCTCGACGCCCAACGGCCGCCAGCTGGATCGCGCACTCGAAGGCCTCGAGTTCATGGTCTCGGTGGATCCGTACCTCAACGAGACGACGCGCCACGCACACCTGATCCTGCCGCCGGCGAGTCCACTCGAGCGCAGCCACTACGACATCGCCTTGAGCGGCTTCGCGGTGCGCAACGTCGCGAAGTATTCCCCGCCGCTGTTCGAGAAGCCCGCCGACGCGCTGCACGACCACGAGATCCTCGCCGAACTGACCGCGCGCCTCGGCACGTCGCGCGGCCGGGCGCGACTCGCGGCTCGGGCCCGGGCTGCGTTCGTGCGCCGGCTTGGGCCGGGCGGGCAGCTCGACCTCATGCTGCGTACCGGCGCCTACGGAATGCCTTACAGGGGCTGGGTGCGCTGGGCTGCGGCGCTGCCCGGGCTCGGCGCGATTCGCCGCCAGCTCGTGGCGCCCGAGCGGCGTCCGCAGGGGCTCAGCCTGCGCCGCCTCGAGGCGGCGCCGCACGGCATCGACCTGGGGCCGCTCGAGCCGAGCCTGCTGCGGCGGCTCGCGACGCCGGACGGCAAGGTGCAGCTCGCGCCGCAGCCGCACCTGCAGGATCTCGAGCGTGCGGCCCGCGTGCTCGGGCAGGCCGCGCCGTCGCTGATGCTGATCGGCCGCCGGCACGTGCGCAGCAACAATTCGTGGATGCACAACAGCCAGCGGCTGGTGAAGGGCAAGCTGCGCTGCACGCTCATGATGCATCCCGATGACGCGGCGGACCGCGGCATCGCGGACGGTGCGACCGTGCGGCTGCGCTCGCGGGTGGGCGAGGTCGAGGTGCCGGTCGAGGTCACGGATCACGTGATGCCCGGCGTCGTCTCGCTTCCGCACGGCTGGGGCCACGATCGCGCCGGCATCCGGCTCGCCGTGGCGAGCCGACATGCCGGCGCGAGCATCAACGACGTGATCGACGATCAGCGCATCGACACGCTGACCGGCACCGCGGTGCTGAACGGCACGCCGGTCGAGGTCGAGCCTACGGCAGCTGGTCCTTGACCACGTCCTTCACCACGTCGAACGGATTGAATTTCTTTTTCTTCTTGGGCGGCTCGGCCGGGGCCGCGGCGTCGCCAGCCGCCGGCTCGGGTGCGTCGCTCATGCCGTCGTCGCCCTCCGTGCCGCCCATCCCTGGCATGTCGCCTTCCATGCCGATCATCGTGGTCGTCATGGATTTCACGCGAATCTTGACGTTCCAGTCAGGCTCCCAGGCGATCGCAGGATCGGTGGGGCGGGGCGGGTAGGCCATGTTGAGCTCGGTGCCGTAGGCGATGGCCCGCAGCATGCCCTGGCCGGCGGCCTCCTTCGGCACGGCGCAGCGGGTGGTGGCCGGCGGCAGCAGCACTTTCTCCTTGAGCCACTTGTCCACGGCGGCGTTGGTCTGGTAATCGAACAGGCCGAAACCGGTGTCGGGCAGCTCGCTCGACGTCCACAGCACCATCGTCGGCACGTCCCCGCCGCCCTCGTCATCGACGCCGCCCATGCTGCCGAGGAAATAGGCCCGCGCGTTGGGGATGGCGTTCCACTCGAGCAGCACGAAGCCGCCCTTGTCGGTCTGGCGCAAAGCGATCTCCGGCATGATGTCCTGGGCCGCCGGAATGGTGAACTTGAAATTCTCGGGCACGCCCTGGCCCGTGAAGGCGTGTGCGCCGGCAATCGATGCGCCGGCGGGCAGGGCGCGCTTGTCCGCCTTGCTCGGCCACACTGGACGACCCACCGCGGCGTGTGCGCCGCGCTGGGTGGCGCGCCGCGATTCGAAGAACTTCCCGAGCTCGGCCAGTGTCGCCGTTTCGAGATTGACGACCTTGGGCTGCCCCGGACGCACGGTCTCGGAGCATCCCCAGTACAGCACGAGCTTCCCCTTGGGCGGCTCGTAGTCCCAGTCCGAGGGCGCCTCCTCGCCCTCTTCCCGGGGCGTGGGCTTCGGCTTCTCCGGTGTCTGCAGCTTGAGCGTGGGGGCAAGCTGCGTGCCGGCAGGTACGGCCTGCAGGGCCTCGGCGAGATTCTGGTTGCGGCTGGTGTACAGGGTCACGTCCATCCAGCGGCCCACCGTCCCGACCTGGGTGTAGCCGAACTCGGCGGTGGAGTTCCGGCCGCCGCCCATCAGGGCGCCGAGCGTGGCATTCATCATGCCCTCGCCCATGCCGCCGCCCATCGGCATGCCGGCGAACGTCGCCACGTCGATCCAGGCCTGCGCGACCGGCGGCTTCACGACCTGCTTTGGAGTCTGGGCGCTCGCGGTGCAGGCGCCCGCCACTGCGGTGGCGAGGAGCGTGCTGCGAATC
>Ga0105090_10000247_pt1 | contig 25087 bp, 15 predicted proteins | sample PPLLak3March2015_FD_79110 | JGI IMG/M metagenome (GOLD analysis project Ga0105090, IMG submission 79110) | Freshwater sediment microbial communities from Prairie Pothole Lake near Jamestown, North Dakota, USA - PPLs Lake P7 Core (1) Depth... | ecosystem: Environmental > Aquatic > Freshwater >...
CAAGATGTCAGGCATGATGATGTCACACGCGCCCGTACCGCCCGGCATCAGTTGGCCCATCATCAGGTTCTCGGTCACGCCCGTCACATGGTCGTACGTGCCAAACGCTGCTGCTTGAATCAGCACATCCTGCGTCTCCTCAAATGATGCGTGATGGTACGTCGAGCCGCCCAGCTTGTGCATGCTGTGCCGCGTCATGGCGGTCAGCGTGCCCGACAAGCACATGACGTCCACCAGAAGTTGCAAGTGCCGCTCATTCACATAGGAGCCGTCGAAGGAGAGGACGGCACGCAGCTCCTCCACCAGCACTTGCTGCGCCGCCTCAATGCCGAGCACATCCAGGATCTCGTGGATGTCGTTGCTAATTGTCTTCCTCCTGTTGATGAACGGGAGCGCGAGGACGCAGCGTAGCCCCGTGCCGTCCGTGTCCGCCATCCATTCCCGGGTGGACACCATGGAGCCGGTGGCCGCATCCCACTTCACTTGCTCCTGCTGTCGCACCGCGGTCCGCTTGATGCCAGGCACGCCGCCGATGGAGACGTTGTCCAGCAAAAAGTCGTGCACGGTCTTCACAGCGGCTTGCTTCAGGATCTCCCGCTCCACCTCATCAATCTCGTCCACATCGGCGAGCAACGCGCTCACATCCTTGATGCGCAGGCGCACCACCCACTGCATCATGTTCACCTCCGACCGCATCGTCTGCACGCTGTCGCCCATGTACGCTTGGATCGCGTTGGCGACGTGCGTAACAGTCAAGCCCTTGCGCGCCAGCACCTCGCGGTCAAGCACAAACCGGATGACCCAGCGGACATACTCCGGCTCCACCTCGCTCGGGTCGTGGTACAGCGCCCGAAACGCGTCCACCACATCCCGATCCTCGTCTATGGCGGTGCTGTACAAGTGCGGCTCCTCATGCACGCCCGACGTCTTCACCACTTGGTGCAACACCGTGTGCTCCAGCGACACGCTGTACAGCCGCGCCATCGCCTCGTGCCGCTCGTACCCGCCCTGGAAAAAGACGCTGAGGGAGGGTGTCCGGATGTCACGCGTCGTGTCAATCAACTCTTTCAGGCGCGGCACCCCCAGCGTCACCGCCTTCTCCGCAACACCCGCGGTGTGAAACGTGTTGAGCGTCATCTGGGTGCACGGCTCGCCGATGGATGCGGCGCCCAGGGTGCCCACCATTTCACCGGGTGCAACCAGGGAGAGACGGAACGTTTGCAGGATGTGCTCAGCCACCCAGGTCAACGCGGCGGGTGTTAAGCGGTAGTCCAGCACGACCGCTTTCAGGGACAGCATGCTTCTCAGGTACAGCAGCGTGATCGTGGTGTTACCGCGACACCGCCCAATGTCGGCGTACAGTTGGTGGAGCACAGACGTCACCATGGCGGGGTGGGTGAAGAGGGAGCGGGCGCGCGGGTGGAGCCCAAACCGTTGCACCGCGCGTTGCAGAATGCGCGTGGGTGTGACAGTGACAAACACTTGGCCGCTGGGTGCATGTGTCAAGTGCGCCTTGGCACCACGTATCCAGTCCCGATCCACCACTAGTTGCTGCACTTCATGCTCCAGCGCGCCCACCCATGTTGGCCAGTCCAGCGGCGCACCACCTAACGCGGCGCCCAGCACATCCTCACCAAAGGTGTACGCCTCTGTCACAGCTGCGTTGGACATGCCAAAGGTGCGTAGCACTTGCTTCTCCACAAACACCGCGTCAAAACAGTCGCCGCCATACGCAAACTGCACCACTTGGTCCTTTGTGTTGCGCACGGTGTGGTCGTACCGCACCTGCAGCCCCTCTTCAGCCTTGACCAGGCGGCGCTGAATGTAGCCGGTGGATGCTGTCTTGACCGCCGTGTCCACCAAGCCTTCCCGACCGCCCATGGCGTGAAAGAAGTACTCTTGTGCGGTCAGACCGGTGCCGTACGAGTTGGCCACAAACCCGCGCGACTCCACGGTTTGCTCCCCCACGCTGTAACACGGCAGCGTCCTCCCGTAAATGTCGGGTGCGATGCGCCCGCCCTCCACCGACTGCTGTCCCACACATCCCAGGATTTGGGCAATGTTGACGGAGGAGCCCTTGGCACCGGACGTGACCATGATGTGCACCTGGTTGGACCGCGTCAAGTCCTCTTGCACCACCGAGCCGACGCGTGTGAGCACACCGGTCATGACACGCGTGACGCACGACTCGAGTAGACGCGCATCCGTGTCCTCCGTTGACCCCAGCTTGTCTGCGTACGCGAGCGAGCGGTTGATGGACGCGACCACCTTGTCGTGCGTCGCCCCGCCCATCAAGCAGTCGCCCACGCCCACCGAAAAGCCGCGGTGCAGCATGAACTCCACAAGAAGTCGCTGGGCGTCGCTGATGAAGCGTGCAGCCGCGGCATTGCCGCAGTCCTTGACAACCACGTGAATGATGCCCCCCGGCGACGTGCCCATGGTCTTCTTGCACAGCGCGCCCGTCAGCAGGACGCCGTTCTGGATGATGACCCGGCGCTCGGCGGCATCCATGTGGCCATCCGGCTTTTTGTCCACGCCATCCGCCACACCCGCAGGTACTGTGACGTCCAGTGAAAAGGAGGGGAAAAGGAGGGAGAAGAGCTGCTTGCCGGTCCACAGCGGTTTGGGCTTGAGGATGGAGGGCGGGGGGAGGGTGTCAAACAGCGGATAGTGCACCGGCATGACCATCTGCATCATCTGTTCCCGTGTGAGGAACGTGTCCTTAATGGTGAGCAAGTAGACGGAGACGAGGCTGTCTTGCACCAGGCCAATGATGGGCTTGTTGCTCTGGGGCGAAATCATTTGGGTGGACACGCTCATGAGCTCCTTGGCCTCTGCAATCGACTCGTATGTTCGGAGCACGTGCAGGTTCATCTCGTCGCCCTGGGGGGGAGGAGCGTGAGCACGGGGGTACCAGGGAGGGGGGCAGACATCAGACCAGCACTCACATCAAAGTCGGCGTTGTACGGCGTCGTGTCACAGATGGGCAGCCGGAACGTCTTGTCGTCAATCACCTTGACGCGGTGTGCCATGATGGACATGCGGTGCAGCGAGGGTTGGCGGTTGAACAGCACCCAGTCGCCATCCTTCAAGTAGCGCTCCACAATGTACCCGGGCTGCAGCTGGACGTTCTTGCGCTCCTCACACAGCGACAAATCAATGAGCGAGTTGTCCGGCAGCACCACGGCGACGGCGCCAAAGAACTGGGTGGGTCCGTTGCGCACACGCTGCGTGAGCTCCGCGACGTTGAAGGCGGTGACACGCTCGGGGAAGGTCAAGTGGCCGGCAATGATGCGAGGCACGCCGACTTCATCAATGTCATACCCCGGCGCGGGGCTGACCACGGTGCGGGCGGAGTAGTCCACGCGTTTCCCGCCCAGTGTGCCACGAAATCGCCCCTTCTTTCCCTTGAGCCGCGCCGGGATGAGGCGCAGCGGGCGGGTGGCACGTGGTGGTGCGGCAGACGCGGTGATGCCCGCCTTGCAGTCGTAGTGCATGAACTGGGCGAGGTGCGTCTGGAGCGCGTCCACCGCTGCGAGCAGTACTGGGGTGTACGTCGCCATGATGTCGCTCGCGCGTACGCCACCCTGTTGCATGAGTGTTGCCACCGTCTTGTTGGCTTTCACAATGTCCTGCAGCTTGACAGTCACATCATCCTGTCCCCGCGCGCGTGACCCATCGGTGGCCATAATGCTCGGCCGACTGATGGGGGGTGGCACGGGGAGGACGGTGAGGATCATCCACTCCGGTCGTGCGTACGCCGCGTTGATGCCAAGCAGTTGTACATCTTCGTCCGAGATGCACTCAACAATGGCGCGTGCGTGCGCGGCCGTGAAGGGGCGCTCCACAAACTCCTTCTCCTCCACGCTCTCAAACTCCTTGGCGTCTTTAGGCCGGAACTCGGTTTTGATGGCAACCGAGGTGCGCAGTTGGACATACTTGGGCTGGGGGCCGCCGCAGTGCATGCACGAGTAGCGCGTCTTGCACAGGTTCACCACATAGTTCAGCCGGTCCTTGGGGTCCAGCGAGTCCAGGCGTTCCCCCTGAATGCGGCTATCGTCACCCAGGTTCACCAGCATCTTGGCGCAGAAGAAGCAGACGCAGCGCAGCACTTTGATGAGCGTGTGCATCATGGAGATGTGGTAGACGGGCGCGGCGAGCTCGATGTGGCCAAAGTGGCCGACACAGTTGAGCACATCGTTCTTACACGTGCCGCACGAAACCCGCCTGTCGCACGTGCCCATGCGTAGGTCATTGAGGCCGTTGTACGCGGGGAGTTGGCGGTGGTACAGCGTACTCTTGTTCACTTCCACGACCGACTGCCGCCGGACGTTGTCCGGGTTGAGCAGCCCGAACTGAATGTGCTCCACGCGCTTACTGGGGACAGTCTCGAGTAACGCGACACAGGTGGTCATGCCGGGTGGTGGGGGGTAACGGTAACAGCAAGTGTGTGGGGGGAGGCAGTGGCACTCTGTGGTGAATCAGGAATTTTTTTATGGCGACGACGGGAACGGGTAGGGGGCACAGCCGCCGGTGCCTTTGGTTTGTTGCACCATGATGGGGCATTTGGCGCCTGGTTCCTTACACTTGGTGTGCCCAAACCCAAGCGCGTGGCCGACTTCGTGCTGCACCATGTATGCGCGATATGCGGGGAGGGAGAGGTCGCTCTTGTTGTCGTCGTACACGCCCATCCATCGTTGTTCGTTTAAATAAATTTCGCGGGTGGCCATGTTGCACAAGGACAACCTCTCTGTTGCAAACTGGGGGAACTTAAGGTCGAGCACGTGTTGTGGTGTGAGTGTGATGGTGATGAGCGGGTGCGTGGCGGCTGCCGCGGAGGGGGTGATGTGGAATGTGTACCCCTGGTTAGCCCATCCCAGTGGGTGTTGCAGCAGTGCTGTGACGAGCGCGCGGAACATGGCTTCACTCTGGCGGCTACTGCTGTCTGTGGTGATGTGCACTGAAAAGTGGCGTGGGTGCATAGTGTGTTTGAAAAGTATTATGTATAAAGTAAAAGCAAATGTCAGATCTTGGTGTTGACCCGCGGGACCCATACGCCCGCGAAAAGTACAAGAAACCGTTTGCAGACTTGTCAAAGGCCCAGCAAAAACAAATTTCGGATTTTGTTACAGACTACGTGTGGATTATGTTGGATCCTGAAGAATATGGTGACAAAAGGGTGTGGGGACCTGAGTTAATGAAATTGCCTAACTTAGACTCGGCGCGGTCGCAGTTCCAACAACCGGGGGGGCCGGGTGGTGCGGGGGAGGAGTCGGGGGAGGAGTCGGGGGAGGAGTCCTCGTCCTCTTTGTCCCCCACCTCCACCAGTCCCGTCGCGACCTCCGTTTCTACCGTGTCTCCACCCGCTGGTTGCGCGCCCGACGTCCAAAATTATGTGCAACAGTATGTCACCACCCTAGATGCTGTTGTGACCAAGAACAGAAAGGAGGTGCAGTCGCTCAGTGCGTACTTGGAGGCGCTGAAAGAGCTCCGTCACAAAATGACACAAGAAACGGCTGTGCAGTGCCAACAGCTGAAAAACGTGTATGACGAGGCGGTGAAGGCCCGGGTCCCTAAACCTTTTGTGGACATGGTTAAGCAGATTGTTAAGGATTCCGAAACCGTGTCCGCTCTCAAGCAACAGCTCAACGCGACCGAGTGGGCCCAGCACGACAAGCGGCTGATGCAAACGCTCAGCGCGGTGCCACTACCGGGGGTGCGGAAGCGCGGTCGCGAGGGGGATGATGACGACGTCCAGTTGGTTTCCGTACAGAGACAAGTCAGGGTGGCTACCCCCGAAAAAACCATTGACCTGAGCGACCTCGCGTCTGACGATGAGGACGAGGGGGTACGCGTGGCGGCAGTGGTAATTAAACAAGAGCCAGGCATTAAACAAGAGCCAGGCATTAAACAAGAGCCGGTCAAACCAAAGCCAAGCACCAAACCAAAGTCAAGCAGCCAACCGAAAAGTAAAAAGCCAAAACTTACTGAGCAGGAGCAAGATGAACTCAAAGCCGCTCAACTCTCCAAAAAATCGAAGTTGGCCGCTCTTGAAGTAGAGTATGCCACCTACAGAAAGGACGCGACAGAGAAGTTGGAAAAGATTAACGCGAGAATCACCCAGCAAAAAGGTCAACACCGACAAGCACTCGAAGTACAACAACAAGAATTGGACCGGTTGAATGCAACCAAAGACAAGCTGTTAATTCACGAACAAGAACTCGCGATGAAGAAACTAAAAACAGACTTTAAGAAACAACTAGCGCCGTTAGTCGATGAGAAGAACGCGGAAGACACCATTCTGAAGACGTTGCCACTACGCGTGAAGATTGAACAAGCAAAAATTGAAAAGGAGTTTGAAGACGCACAAAGAAAGTACAAAGTGTCTGGTGGTGCACGCCACCGCAAGCGGCAAGCGAAGCGGGCACAAAAGAAGTTAAAGAAGGCGCTGGAATACTGTGGGTGCCGCAGCAACGCGTACTACCAGTGCTTGCTGAAGAAGGTGATGCGCGACAGGCAGCGCCACCAGGATTTGATGAAGGAGTTGCACTACCACGCGATTAAGCTGATGGGGGGCGGCGCGCCCATGACGCAAATGCTGAACCAAATGGCGCATGACCAAAAGATTTATGGTGCGCGGCGGACACAGCTGGATGCGAAGCAGTGGTCTGACCTGGCGACCAAGGTGAAGGGAGGTGGCTGTGGCTACATGCTGCGCGCTGGGGGGTGCTGCGTCACCGGGTGTGAGTGAGGGGTAAAAATAAAGACAGCATTGGAACAAAGTTTATGGACGCTACCAAGGGCATCGGACTAAACAGCCGCTTCGGCACACCCAGTGCGCCACTGGGCTCCACCGTCCAAAGTTCCGGCGTGGGGAGCAGCACCAACAAAGGCAAGCTGGGCGCGCTTGATTGGAAGCTGAAAGTGGCGATCGCGCTGCTCATCCTCGCGTTTGTGGCGACGGCGGCATCCCGGCTGCTGAAAAACAAGAAGGGTAAGGGGGGGAAGGCGGCGGCGTCAAACGAGGAGAAGGAGAAGGAGGGGGGGAAGGAGAAGGAGAGTAAATAAACAGGATTTTATGGTTTCTTTTCATCGTCCTTTGTCAGGAGCTGGATGCCAACATACACGAGCAGAGCGGTTGCGCCCATGAAGAACAGGCCTGTCAATGCAAACCCGGCTTTGGCAGACGCGCGCTTGCCCTTGCCCGCCTTGGTGAATGCGCCAACGCCCATGCCCATGTTAAAGGTTGCCGCGCCTAATACAATGTAGGGTGACAAGTCGAGCAGCTGTTGACCGTGTACGGGGGAGGAGGATGCACTCATGTGTGTCTTTACAAAAGAGGCGCCAAAAAAATTGCACTTTTCTGTCGCCCCCCTAAACCCTCACTTCCCCAACCATGGATGTGATTCACATGGACGACGAGCAGCCGCCACTGACCTCAACCACGTGCGCCATTTGTCACGAGGAGCAACTGTTTCACGTCGTCACCGCGTGCTGTAAACCGGATGCACCCACCGGTCACGAGCCGCTCATTTGTTTACCCTGTTTCCAATCCATCGTCCGCACCTCTGACCAAAGTTTTGTAACCTGTCCACTGTGTCGCGCGGTGGTGCGGTACTTTAAGAAAGTGCGGGCAGTGGAGTTGCGCGACAATACGGTGGTGTTGGAAATGCAGGAGCCTGTGCACCGCCTGCGACAGGTCCACGATGGCGCCAACGAAGGCACAACAAACGACGCGCGTGTGGTAGTGGTGGAGGTGCCACCAGTGGACGCCCCCCCACCGCCCCGTCGCGTGTCGCGCCCCGCCCAGCCACGCACTACCCTGTCCCTCTTCCAGCAACACTTTGTTGACCGCGAGAGTGTGGCAAATGATGTGCTGTTTGCAGACAGTTTGCGGCGCGTGGAAGGCACGGTGTTGGCAGAGGCGTACCGCGGCTTTTTGCGACAGCGCGTCTACCAGCGCTTATCCTGGCAACGTCATCAGCCTCATCACGGGCCATCCGTGTGCTCCATCCTCCTCCCCGAACTCTTGCGTTCGCCCGCGCACTTGGTGGACGACGACGGCCTCTGCGTCTCCTGTCTCTTCCCCATTCACTTTCACGCGCGACGTTGACCAACTCAATCCAACTTAATAAAACTTTATAAACCATGATTTATTCACATTTTAAACAGTAGTTTGCTGCCTTGGCTGCGGCGCCACGAGAAGCAGCAACAGGTGTACATCCGTGGGGGCGCTTGATAATCCCAGCAAAACGTTCTTAAAATTGCGGTGACCAGGGAGCTCCTGTTCACCTCATTCCACCCCGGGGACAAGCGCACTTCCACTGCATCCTTGCTGGCAAAGTAAAAGCTCGCGTGAAATGACTGCCACTGGGTAAACACTTTGATCCCCGTGTTTTGCAGCATGGGCAGCACCTGAAAGCAGCTGTCCAACACATTTTGTAAGTTCTCCACCAGCTTTTTCATGTGCCAATCGGAGATGTGCACAGATTTCATGTTTGTTATTGTTGTATGTGCGCGACTATTTACTCGCTCCCTCCACCGCTCCACCACGCGGGTTGGGTGGTGTGGCACCGGTTGTTGATGCACACGCGCGGCCTGTCCCCGCACGTGTCAATGTACGCTGCGGGGAGGAGCCGCCCGGGTATGTTTGACACGGTGGCATCAATGTCAATGACAACACAGCAGCTGGCTGGTTTACAGTCGGCAGCAGTAGAACATGTATTGGCAAAGGGCAAGCACGCATCAGAAGAAGAACAGTAACGGCCTATGTAGCAGCTCATTGTTTACTGTTGCGACTCTTTTTACTGGCGCCTCCGCTCGGGGCTGCTGCTGCTGCGCTTGCCGCTCGCTTCCCCTTAGCTGCCTTGGGCTCGTACGCCTTGTCCAGTCTGCTCGCGTCCTCCTCCTCTTCGCGCCACTCATCCTCCTCCGCACCGCTCTCCTCCTCGCCCCCCGCGCTCCACTCATCACCCGGCCCCTCCTCCCGCAGCTGTGCCACCAGCGATCGCCGCGACTTGACCGCCACCCCCACCACCGGCTTCAACCCCATGAAATGAAACGGCTTCATCCACTTCTGTGCCACCAGCGCCTGCATCTCCGGCGAGGGGCCTGCCGCCAGCTCGTACATCTGCTTGTAAAACTGGCGTATCGCGCCGCGTCGCAGCACCTCCTTCTGGACTTCGTGCCCCCACGCCATCTTGCCGTCCAAGTGCGGCTGCCGCCCCCGTGCCTCCCCCCCCTCCTCTCCACCGCCCTCACCCCCCTCCTCCTCCTCGTCGCCGTACAAGGGCGCCACGTTCGCTGTCATGGATGCGGTGCTAATGACCGTCGTCAACCCGCCCTTCATCTTCTGCGACTCCACCTCCCCCGCCTTCCACGGCTTAATGAACGTGTGGTACTCCTTGCACGTCCGGTACGCATGAAAGAACTTGTCCGCGTACAGCGGCACGTAGCTGTCCAAGTGCGTGTTGCGCTTCGGCTTCGTCGCCTTCTCCGGCACCGCAAACACCGACTCAAACTGGTCAAACAGCTCGTCGCGCATGTACGAGTTCTTGTAGTTCAGGAAGTCCAGCTGGATCAGCTGCGCCCGCACATCCGCCCGCGTCCACCCCGTCGACTTGCCACGCTTCGGCATGGACGCCGAGGACGCGGTGAGCTGGTGCGGAATGAACGCCTTCATCGCGTGCAGCAGCAGGGGGACGCTGACCACGAGGCACAGCGCGCCCTCGACAACAAACGGGAAGGCGACGACGATGCCACGCTGCGAGTCCATGCCGTACGTCACCATGAACTCAATCATGAGCCGCAAGATCGCATTCTTCTTCACCGCCGCATTCTCCTCCCGCATCTCCTGCATCGTCCGCTCCATCTTCTCAATCGACTCCTGCATCTTCTCCTGGTTCACCTGCAAGTGCTTCTGCTCCTCTTGCAGGGTGGCCTGCTCCTCCTGCAGTGTGGCCTGCTTCCGCTGGAGCTGCAGCATGTTGCTCTGAAACTGGCCGGTGTACGCCATGAACTGCGACTGGAACTGCGACTGGTTGTGTGTCATCGTCGCAAACGCCCGGAAAATGTCCTCCGCGCTGTTAAACGTCGCAGTGGGCGCGACGGTCAGCGTCGTAGGCATCGGCGGCGGCGGCAAGGGGGCGCGTGCCACGGTGAGCGCCGTCTCCACCACGGGGCCAGCCACGGGAACAGCGGCACCAGACGAGAAGGTGGAGGAGGAGGAGGACGAGGAGCCGCTACCAGCGCCCGACGCACACACGACCTGGGTAGGCACCACGTCCGCCTCCTCCTCCTCCTCCACCTGCCGCTGGCCCTTGCCTGGCCACATGAGGGCGCGGGAAGTGCCGGCGGGAATGGCGGGCAACCGGATCGGGCAGTCCTCCTCGCTCCCACTCTCACTCCCACTCCCACTCTCGCTCTCGCTCCCGCTCTCACTCCCACTCTCGTTCAGCGCGTTCTCACTCAGGGGGTCCACATCATCCGCAACACGGTTCAAGTTGTACGTTGTCAGCGAGCTCATCCGTCAGGTCGGTTTGCGGGGTGCTGGAGTTGTGAAATTGTGGTGACCCCACCCCCCCGAAGGCCCGCCAATACCTGGGTGTACACATTGGTCGGCGATCGGTCGATGGTGGCGGTTCCACCCAGGTAGATAAATTAAGTTGCCAAATCGCTGTAGTTGCAGCCATTGATCTCACCGCCGGTGTAGCAGCCGAGCGAGGGGAAGGCGCAGCAGACGGGGGGCGCGGTGGTGGTGCCATTGCAACAGATCTCCGAGGGCTTACACATGACCGATCTGAATGAGGACCCTGGAGCGGCCGCACACTCCGTCAGCTTCACCGGCGTGGTGCTGCACTGGTTCACCTTTGCATCCATCGCGCAATCACTGCTGGCCGCGCAACAGGTGGGGGGGCCGCCGCGAGTGTTGCAGCACCGCTCATTCCCCTTACACATCACCGCGTCATGCTGTTTCTTGGGGTCCTCACAGATGTAGCTGCATGCGCGAACGTGGTCACTCAGTTCACACGGCTGTGACGAGCAGTACGCGGAGCCTTGATCTCCCTCGTTGGCCAGGCAACAGTACGGCTCCCCTCCCGGGCAATCACACATGTTTTCACGCACGTACCGTCCGTCCACCCACCGACCCTTGAAGGGGGACGCCACAAAACAGGGGTTATTCACACAGCACCCGCTGGCCATGTTGCACACTGTGGCTTCCGGGCACTCGTCGTCGCTGCCACAGCCCAGACAGTTGTGGCACCGTCCTGTGGGCGTCGCGAACTGGGGCGAGGGGGGTGTGGTGACTTTACAAAACTGTTTGATCCCCGACGGTAGGTTCACCTTGGGTGACCTGCCCACAGTTGCACTTTTCTTAATGTACAGCGACCATGGCGTGAGCTCTTCCAGTGGCGGCTGTGCCGTCCAGAGGTCAGGCGGCCTGATGGTGTACTTCAGCAAGCCGTAGGAGTTGTAGCCCACACAGTTGGGGCTGGCGTCACACAACTTTTTGGTGAGGCTCAAGTCGTTCTGCGGGTTGAGCGGGTTGATGTCTGAACCGAGCGAGTCAAAGTTGTCAATGCGGTAGTACTGGTTCAGCGAGTCCTGCTCCTCGCAGTCGCTGTTGTCCACACACTCGCCCTTGCGGCAGCAGCCGTCACTGGCGCAGTACTCATCCTTCAGTCGACAGTCTAGCTCGGAGGAGCACAGCGCGCAGCTTGTCCGCCGCCACGGGGTGGGCACAAACTGCTTATTCGGCGTCATCAGCGTGGGCACCGGGAAGTTGGCAGCCACCGCCACCCGCGCGCGACGAGGGCGGCGGTCCCACCCATTCATGCCCAAGTCCTCAGCCTCCATGTCCTGCGGCATCTCAAGCATCATTTCTTCATACGCCTCATAGCTCATGGGTAGGACGTTGACCAGTTGGCGGTGCATGGTTTGCTTTTTTGTACAGAAAACAAGAAACATGAGCGGCCTTTTCGCCACACGCGCGGGAACACCCCTGACAATTGATTATGTGTCGGGGGCCACAGGCGCGGTCCAAAGTTTTGTGCTGCCGCCACTCAACGCCACCGCCCTCATCTCCACCACGTCGGGGCAAGGCGTCGCAGATGTTGCCGCGCTCACCGTCATCCCGACCAATGAAGCACTGTGCAACCATCAGCCGCTGGCGCCGCCCCTGCCCGACACATTCGATTTTAGGGAAGAGTTTGTCGAGTTCACCAGCCCCATCATTCAGCAAGGCTCGTGCGGCGCATGCTGGGCCATCGCGTCCACTCAAGCCTTTGCGTCCCGCTACGCGTTCTACACCAACCAGCGCGTGCAGCCGCTGTCAGCAGCGTACTTGCTGTATTGCGTGCGCGCCTCCTTTTCGCAAGAGGACGACTTAGAGTATGGGTGCTACGGCGGGACGCTGGTGAACGCGTACTGGTTTTTGAGACGCGACGGCGTGGTGAGCGCAAACTGTGTGAAGTACGACTCGCTGTACGACTGGGAGCCGAGCAACCCGGCGTTGCAGCAGCAAACCATTGCGGTGGGGCGCGAGAAAGAAAGCAATGTTTTGTGTCCCATGGTCGAGTGCCCCGCGTTACCAGGCACTGTCCCGCAGCAACCGTGGGTGTATAAATGCGCCACCGCGTACATTGTGGCTGGCACTGCCAAGCAGAGCGGCGGGAGCGAGGCCAACATTCGGCGGGAGATTTGGCGGAAGGGGCCGGTGTCCACCGGGTTTGAGGTGCGACAAGATTTTGTGGTGTATTGGAAGCGGTTGTTGGAGGGCGGGCTCAGCGGCACAGACGCCGTGTACAGCCCCGCACCGCCTGATGACGAGCTGAACCCGCTGGTGGGCAATCACGCGGTGCAGCTGCTGGGGTGGGGACAGAAGGGGGCCACCAAGTACTGGATTGTTGCCAACTCGTGGGGCGCGACAAACAAGGGGAGTTCGCCCGCGGACCTGGCAGACTACGGCAGGAATGGTTACTTTCTCATGATTCGCGGCACCAATGCGGCAGCGTTGGAGAGCAATGTTGTCGCAGGCATCCCCGCTGTCCACCCTGCCATGGTGAACGCCATCGGGGTGGCCGCGGGTCAACAGGAGGTGGAGATGTGTGACTTGGTGGCGTACGAGATTAACCAGGAAACGCTGGGCAAGCTGGGGTACCAGGTGCCCCTGGCGCTCCCGGATGCGCGCAGCATGTACGAGTTCACGTTGCCGCCGCTGCCCTCCTCCAACACTGGCACCATCCGGCGGTTCCCGCGGTGTCCCGCTGACAGACCGTACCGCTGTCCTTTTGTAGGCACGTGCGTCACCGTCCCGTCTGAGTGCGGCACCGGCATACCCGCGTCAGGCAGCATTGCGGGTGTCACCCAGTTGGTTAATAAACCATCCCTGGCGGTGTCACGCGAGGTGAGCGAGAAATACCTGGCTGAAGCTATTGCGCGCAAAAAGCAGCGTCGCCTCACACTCACAACCACCACCAGTGACGCGTCGCACGCATCGCCGGTCCAGTGTTCCCAGCCGCTGTCCATCGCGACGATCACGATCGCGTCCATCACTCTGCTGCTCGCGTGTACCCTCGTTCTGCTCCTGCTCAAAAAGTAACCGCTGGTGGAACAAAGTATGTATGGCTTTGTGAACGACGGCAGCAGCTGTTTTATTGACTCTGTGCTGATCGCGCTGTTTGGGGGGGACACCAGCGACGCGTTTGTGCCCGTCTTCTTCCCCCCCCATTCTCACGCGCTTCAACGCGACGATGGCAAGGAGGCGGCGTGGGAGCGTGCGGCAACGCCCCAGTGGCGCCTGGAGGTGCATGCGCAATTGTACCGTTATTTTCGAATGCTTCAACGCGGCTGGGAGGGGGTGGAGACCATGGGCACCGTGTCATGTTGGCGCAACCTGTTCCTCCAAGTGCCCACAAAGGACAACAACTTTGGGGTGGTGGGCGAGGTTCACTCGGCGGTGGACTTTTTGCGTTACTTGTTTGCCATTTTTCGGGTGCGTGACTCGCTGGCGCAAGTGCAAGTGAGCACTACCGTGTTTCAGCAGCGGGAGGAGGTGGCTGCCGCGGGCACTGACCTGAGCGCGTTAAGTGATCTCTGGGTGTGTCAGCGTCCTGTCGGGAAGTACACGCACGAGAACGCGTTGATGTGTCCGGATGCGAGTGAGGCAGACATGCTTGGTAAGGATACTGCCGGTAAGTGGACCGTGTTTGTGACCGAAAGTGGCGACTTGCGGCGGGTGGGGGGCGTGGACAGTGCGTCCATCTTTTTGTGCCACCTCACACCAGCGGACGCGAATGAGAGTTCGGTGCGCATTGACCGCGAGCTGCTGCCTCACGCGCAAGTGTTGAGTGGCCGCGCGCAGTACGCGGGGACGGTGGGCGTGGTGCTGACGGCGACACGGCTGCTGCACGCGCCCATCCTCATTTTTGAGGTGTCGCGCAAAGTGCAGCACGTGCTCCACAACCGCTTGGTGGAGTTCAAGTCGCCTACGCCGGTGCACTATGTGGATAGCGGCAACAAGCTGTTTGTGCACGGCCAAGCGTATGAGCTTAAATCAGTGGTGTGTCACGAGGGCTCGGCAGACAGCGGGCACTACTACTCGTTTGTCTGGCGGGGGAACCAGTGGTACAAGTACGACGATGCTGCGTTTCAGGGGAAGTTTCAGCCGGTGTCGACGATTGACACCGCCGTGAGACAGTGTGGCGAACTCTTTTTTTATGTGCGCGTTTAAGCCGCTGTTCATGCCCGTTTTCGTTCATGCAATAAAGTGGCGATGGTCAAGTCTGTCCTTTATACCTGTCGCGACGTGACGCGTGATCCCGAGGAGGGCGAGCATTTTGCGATTGTGGGCGTGCACGTGTCCACCGCGTCGCACGCGTCTATGACCACGGGTGCCAAGCAAATGTTGACGCACTTGGCGGTGCAGTACTTGGGCACGGAGACGTCGCCACTTTACCTGCTGCACTGGTACCCACGTGAACACCAAGTGGACTTGAGCTTTGGTGATGTGGGGTCGGAGCGCCAAGTCGGGGAGTTGCTGTCCAGTGCGGAGACCGGCGGCATCACGGGGTTCTTGCGCTCGTGCGCCGCCAGTTTTGGGGAGCGCACGCTGGATGGCACGCTTCAGTGCTCGGTGGCGGACATTGAGTATGAGTCGATTGCGGAGTTGGGGGAGGGGAAGCACACGGTGGCGCTCGGTCTCAATGTCACCATGGATGTGACAAAACAGGAGGAGCTGAACACGTTTTTGAGTTTATGCAAGAGGCAATAAAGAATTGAGTGTCACCCTAAAATCACGGTGTGCTTTTTGGAACTGCATGTGCGCCTTGTCGTGTTGGTGTTTCAGGCCACTCATGTGTTTTTGGTATGTGCGCGCGTCCACGCCACCACGTAACCCCTGTTCGTGCAGCGCTTGACCCTGCCACTTGGTCTTGTTCACCGCATGAAACGCATCTGCCATGTTCATGTACTTTTGCAGAATTTGGGAACGGGCGCCCCCACTCAGCTCTTCACTCTCTTCATCCGCAGAGCTTTCAGTTTCACTAGACGCCTCAGTCTCCTCAACTCGTGTTCGCTTCATCCGAGCGCCGGGCAACGCGGATTTGAACGCTGGGCTCTTTAGCTTCTCGCGTAACTCGCGTAATTCTTCGCGCAATTGGTTAAGGTCAAAATTTAGTGCTTCTTTCTCAATCGCGTGGATGCCCTCCAACCTTGTTTTCTCCGCGGCACACTCTTTTTTCTCCTCTTCCAGGGCTTCAGCGTGGTCCGCCTGTTCTCGCTCATATAAGTTATCCCAGGAAGCATATTGCTCCGTCGCTTTGGCCAGGTCTTGTTCTGCGGTACCAAGTTGCGCACGAAGGTCACGCACCTTGGCTTCACTTGCACGTGCTGCATCCTCCGCCTCTTTGACGCGCGTTTCCGCGTTTGCAACCGCTCTCTGTGCACAAGCGTCATTTTCTCCTTTTGCCTTCCTTTCAGTCTCCAACTGTTCAGTTGCCTCTCTCTCTCTCTCTCGTGCGGCGGCCGCCTCTCCCCGGGCCGCCGCAACTTGTTCCGCCGCAAGTGCACTTTCAATTTCAACGCCACTTCCACCTTGTTTTCGCCGCTCTTTACGTGCCTGCGCCACACGTTGTGCCGTCATTGCTTTCAGTTCAATCAGCCGTCTTTCTAACAATGTGCGTTTTGCTGTCGTCCATTTTAGTTCTTGTTTCGTATCGCGCACTGTTTTTTCTGCTTTTGCTACACTTTGTGCCGCTTCCGCTTTTGCCTTTGCCACTGCTTGTGCTGCTGCTGATGCCTCTGCTTCCGCTTCCTGTTTTGCCTTTGCCACTGCTTGTGCTGCTGCTGATGCCTCTGCTTCCGCTTCCTGTTTTGCCTGGGCCACTTGTTGTGCTGCTGCTGCTGCCGCTTCCTCTTTTGCCTGTGCAACTGCCTGTTCTGCCGCTTCCTGTGCTGCCGCTACCTGTGCCGCCGCTTCCTGTTTTGCGTCCGCCACTGCTGCTGATGCCGTTTCCTCTTTTGCGTTCGCCACTGCCTGTGCTGCCGCAACTTGTGCCGCGGCTTCCCGTGCTGCCACTGCCTGTGCCGCCTGTGCCTGTGCTGCCGCTGCCTGTGCTGCCTGTTGTATTCTTGCCTGTTCTTGTTTTAATTGCTCAATTTGTGTTTCCGCTTGTTGCTGAGATTTGTGTACCTCGTTTGTTTTTTCTTTCAGTGCTTCTTCTGCGTCGTTCTGCTCTCTGCGTGCCTCATCGCGGTCTTTTGTTACATCTAAGATTGTGCGGTTTTGTTCGCGGTTCTTTTGTTGCGCTTCACCAAGTTCCCTTTCCAACCGTCCGGCCTCCTGTTGCGCTTCCACAAGTTTTACCCTTTGTCGTTCAGACTCACCCCATGCTTGCCCTCGCTCCGCTTTTGCTGTTTGCAGCGCCGCGGTGAGCTGTTCCACCTGTGCATTTGCCGTCTGTAAAGCTGCACGGTTACTAGCATTGTTTGCGTCCAGCTCTGCCACCTGTGCTTGGAGCTTGCTTACTAGTGCAGCGGCCGCACTTAGCTGTTCCTGGCCATGTACAATGGCTGCCTCCAGTTGTGTCAGCTGAGCAGTGCCCTCTTGGATGGCTGTCTCCAGTTGTGCCACCCGTTTTTGTGCTGTGGTTAAAGCTGCACTGCTTTGAGCGTTTGCTGCTTGCTGTTGTGTCAGCTGAGCAGTGCCCTGTTGGATGATCAATGCCTGTTGTTCATGTTGTGCCAGTAACACCATGAACTCGCGTTGAGCTTCTTGAAACATTGCTTGTTGTTCGGCACTTTGTCTTTGTTGTGCTCCCAGCTCGGCTTCGGCCGTTGCAAGTTCGCCTTTTACTTTGTTTACCGTAGTTTCTGACAATTCAAGTGCTGTTTCAGTTGCTCCGTGTTCTGCTGTTAACCGGGTCACTTCTCCCCTTACCGAGTCAAGTTCGCGCGTTAAAACTTCAACGTGCTGTTCCGCCGCTTGTTGACGTTCCTGCTGTGCACTCAATTGCTCTGTTAGCATTGTAACCGCAGATTGAGATGCGGCTAAGGCTTCCTGTTGCTGCGCACACGACAACCTCGCTGCAGTCAACTCGGCTTCCCGTGCAACTTGTTCCGCCTGGCTCGACGACTCAGTTGTTGCGAGCGATGCCTTGACTTCCGCTAACTCTGCCTCCAGCTCGGTAACACGCGCGGCATTGCGTCGCGCTTGCATCAGTTCTTCTTGATTGGTCGCAAGGTCTTGAGTGAGGCGTTGAGTTTCACCTCGAGCGATTTTGAGGTCCTGTTGTAGTTGCACATTCCCTTCCGACAGTCCACGAATTTGCATTCGTTGCAATCGATTTAGCAGCAAAGATGTCGCTTCCCTGTCCTCGTGCAGCTGCGCCGTGCTTGCTTTATGCTCGGTCAACTTTGCCACCAAATCGGTGTGCATGTCTTCCAACACTTTCTTATTTTCCGGCGTGGTGTCAACCAACGCAAGCTGTTTTTGTAACGCCTCAACGCGCTGTATTTGCACTTTGAGGCGCGTTGTTAGCAAATGGTGCAGCGCAACACGCTTCAGGAAACCAACCTGTACTTTTTCTCTCTCCGATCCCGTTAAATCCTTGGCATCCATTTCCCGGTAAGTTGTCAACAGTTTGTCAACCTGCTCTTGAAGTGCATTTGCGTCCATACCCTCCACCTCCAGCAAGTTTTCTAGCTGTGCGCGCGCGTCTTTCAGACGTTTTTCTGACGGGTCTGTTAAGTCTTTTGCCACCTGGTCCAACAATTGTGTTAATTTATCCCGAATTGATTCGCTTTGGATGAGCGGCTGCAAACGTGCGATCACATCTTCTTGTTGTTTTTCGAGCGCATCTGTACTTAGGTTTAGTACCAAGTTTTGCGTTGCGGTAATTGTGTTTTCATCCCCTTGTAAGTTGTGTAACGTCTCTAATGTCTGTCGCATTTGCTCTTTTAAACCTTGCAGTACGTGTTGTTCGCCTTCAAATGCCTTTGCTTGCTGCTCTAGTTCTTGAACCCTCGCATCCGCGGCCGCTTTTGATGCCTCCAACGCTGTTTTTTCCTCCAGAAGCGATGCCAGTTGGTCAGCCTGTTTTTTCTCCTGGAGCTCTTTTTCCAACTCTTCCACGCGCTGTTGCAACACACTTTCTCTTTGGTTTGCTTCTGCTTTCCCAGCTTGCGCGACTTGTTTTTCGCGTGTAGTTGTGTCCAGTTGCCGCTGTTTCTCGTTAAGTTGACGAGTTAACGCCTGGATGTTGGCACTCAGCAGGTCCTTTTCTCGTTGAATCGCTTTTAACTGCGCCGCAACATCCGCGACTTCGGTGACAGACGCGTCTAACCGAGCATTCAGTTGAGCACGCTCACGTTCAGCTTCCGCCAACGTGGCGCGTATCCGTTGGACGGTAGCGTCAAATTGTTCTCGTTCTTTTTGTAACATCTGCTTTGGGTTTCCGACCCGGGCTTCTCCACTGAGTTCAGCAATTTGTTTTTGTAACTCTTTTTGTCTTGCAGCCCACGTTGTTTCTGCGGCATTTAACGCGGCTTGTTGTTCCGCAATGCGTTTATCCAAGTCTGTTTTTCGTGCCTCAACAATGGCTGTGAGAACACCCTCTCGTCGTCGTGCCGTGGCCAGGGCAATCTTTAATTCCCCGGTTTTTGCAACCAGCCTGTTGGCGAGCACTGTGCGTTTTTTCACTTGTTCTCCCCAGTCACGCTCCACTTCATTCATTTCTATAAATGCACGCGGAGAAACAAGTGTCCTCATAGATGTTTATTCATGCGAACCTAAAATTTCCTTTTCCAAATAGTCATCTAATCGACGACTTTCCTCCAAGTGGCGGCGGAGTGATTGACTGATTGCTTCGGCACGCGCCATTGCATTATTTAAAGTTGCACGTGTCTCTGTGTCTCCAGCTGTTGCTTTGCCCGCTGTTTCCGCGTATCTGTGCACTTGGTTTTCTAACTGAGCTAACCGGGAATCCTTGGTTGTCATTTCACCCGTCACCCGCGCCAACTGCTCCAACAACGTTTTCTGGTCGCGATTCAGGCGCGCGCAGTCCTCACACGGTCCTACGGGTCCCGGTCGTGGAGCAGCGGGTGCAGCGGCTGCAGCAGGCGGGGGGGTGTACGGCACGTAGCAGTTATACCGTGGACACTGCGGCCTGCAACATGCACGTCGGCGACGACGACGAGACGGCATTTTATTACTCACTCCCCCATTTTAACTGCACCCACACCCGCCTGCCTTGAGCGCAGCCGCCAAGTACTTCTCGCGCTTCTTCGCTGCCTTGTGTACCTGCGCTATGGCATCCCGGTGCGCCTTGGTGTCACCCGGTGTACCCCCGCCCGTGAGCGTCACGTGTGTTGCCACCGCGCCCGCGTACAACTTGGCGGCCTGGTGCGCTTGCTCCGCAACGGCGTACTTGTGCAGCGTTTTAGCGGCGTGTTTAGCCGCTCCCCCTGAGAGTGGTTTTTCACCGGCACCTGCAGGGGGCGGCGTAACAGGCGGTGGGGTTGCTGCGGGTGGCGGGGTAGTGGCTGCGGGTGGCGGGGTGTAGGAGGAGGGGCAGCTGCTGCACGAGGGGTAGCCGAGTGGCTTACACCGGCCATCCCATTGACAGTCTGACCTGTTCAGGCATTCACACTTGCGCACGTTCCAGCAGCTTTTGGTAGCGCATTTGTACGGCCAGCTCTCACAACTCTGGCAGTTCACGGAACAACACGGCTTCCTGCGACACTTCGATTGACACGCACGACCCATTTATTTTATGACCACCATTTTGTTCGCCATCCTCCTTCCAGTGGCTCTTGCTTGACTTCAACCTTCACACGAGGTTCTACTTTTTCTACTTTCACCTGAACAAAAGGTGGTGCTGCTGCCTGTGCTGCTGCCTGTGCTGCTGCTGCCTCTGCTGCTGCCTCTGCTGCTGCTGTCTGTGCTGCTGCTGCCTGTGCTGCTGCTGCCTGTGCTGCTGCTGCTTTTGCTGCTGCCAATTCCGCTTTCGCCCGTTTAAGGTTCGTCAATAACTGGTTTACTTGGTCTCTTAACTGGTTTACTTGGTCTCTTAACTTCTTGTTCCCCGTATTCTGTCTCAGCTTGGTTTTTGCTTCCGTTAGGCGTGTTTCTGCAGTTTTCAGTTTGGCGGCCGCGGTATCCACCGCACTCTGGTTCACTTTTTGCCGTGCCGCCTCCCTTCCTGCCGCGGTTGCTCTACGCTCCGCTTCTGTTTGTTTAGCTGTTTCTGCCCGGGTTGCTGCGGCCTTGGCGTCTGACTCAGCTTTTTGCGCTTTCGCCTCCTTTGTTCGTTCTTCCGGTGTCGGTGTACGCTCGCTAGGCTTAAAGTCGGCAGGGATGTCATCGTCCAGATCCATGGGCTTCACCGCATCTCCCTCTTGGACATAAAAGTAGTCAATTTTAGCCTTGAAGTCTTGTAACTTCGTTAAAATGCGAGTGAGTTGCGTCCCCTTCTCCGCCCTGTCACCCGTTAACGCGCGGCGCAGTTCACTCTCTCTGCCGCCTTTCAGTCTCCATCTCCTCTGACTACCCCCCTCTATTTCCATGGCTAAATCCTCATCCACATCCATCTCCACCACATCAACAGCCTCCTCTATCTCAACGGTCTCGCGCCCCCCAAACGCATAGTCCGCCAGCTCTTGGTACAGAATACCCGCTGTTTGCAGCTGCGCGGATGCCACTAAAATAAGCGCACCCCGCTCCACAAACTCGCCCTCCTCCAGCTTTGCATACTCCTCCAGCGTTTTCTCGATCGCTGTCACTGATTTTTCCAACGTTTGCATCCGCTCCGACATTATTTTCTTCTCTTCCTGAATCTCCTCCTTCAGTTTTTTCTGTGCGTCTTTTTGATCCCGTTGTAACCGTTTATCCTCGCGTTCACGCTGCCTCGCGTCCTCATCGCGCTGCTTCCGACTTTCTGCACGCTGCTCCCGGTCAATAGTGCGCAACTCTTGTCGTTGTGCGCGCCCCTCTTTGATTATGTCTATCCACTGCTGTCGTTGTTGCTTTGCAGTTGCCACCCGTTCCTGCTCTAGCAAACGCACGTTCTCTTTGTACAAGCGCACTTGCAGCAACGTTTGCTGGATGTAAGCTCTGCGAGCATCCACTGCCCGTTTTTGCTCTAACTCGAGCCGGCGCACCTCTTCTTGGTGGCCTGCTTTGGCCCTCTCCTCCTCTATTCTTGCGTTAATTTTTCGAATCAGCTCCATCCGCCTATCCAGTTTATCCCACACCGACAACTGATCCTTAAACATGGCTAACACGTCTCGCTTCTGACGTTCCGTGTTTCGGCGGCGCTGCTCCACCAACTTTTCCCTTTCTCTTGTAAGTGCTTCCTTTTGGCGCGTGTCTGTTGTTTCCAGCATTGCTAGCCGCTTGTCTGCAATCTGTCTCGCCACGGAGGCCATGTCTTCGCGGCGTTTGAACACCGCATCTTGCTGTTCCGCAGCCGCAATCTTCATGGATAGTGTATACGATGCCAATTCGTCCTGTTGATTTAGTTTGGTTTCTCTGGCCTTCTTGGCGAACGTTGCTTGCTCCTTCCTCCAATCATGCACTTCTTTCTGTCGGTCTCTGGCTTCACCAGCTGCCTTTTTAGCCGCCTCCGCGTCTTCCTTTCGTATTTTGGCAGTGTCATATTTGACTGCATACATTTCCTCTTCACGCTTAAACGTGACACCTTGCTGCTTCAACGACTGTTCTGCTTTTTGTGTTGTAATTATGGCTGTTTTCAATCGTTGTTCTGCAGTTTTTTGTCTAATCTTGTCTGTTTCTGATTTGGTTTTCTCATCCTCCTCCTTCCCAAAGTACTTGTCCGCCGACAAAAAGTTGAGCAAGTTTTGGCGGAACATTTTCTCACGCTCCCCGGGTGTCACAAACACCAGCAGCGGGTACCGTAAGCGCTGCTTGCTCGCGTCTCCCGTGGTTGGCATGAGCGTGTTCGCCTCCTCAAATATTTTGCCCAAGTTTGCTCGGTTTTCGGGGGTCGCACTAAAGCCGAGCAGTTGCAACACTTCATTTGCCTCCGCGTCTCGCAGCGGGCTGAAGAGCACAAAAATGCTGGTGTTGGTGCGCACCACCGGGGGGACTTTGAATAAGTACTGCGTGAGGAACATCATGGAGACGCCACGGTGGCGCGCGGCAACGTAGTACTCATCCACCACTTTCAAGTACTTGCGCTCAGTCAGCGCCAAGTCGTCCCACACCACCAGATGGGCTTGCGTCCGATCAAACGACTCCAAGTCAGGCGTGCTCTCAATGCTCTCCACGATGTGAATGTTGGGCACGCCACTGGATTCTAGCCACCGGTACAGCGCTTGACTCTTGTCTGCCACCACAATCCAGACAGACGCAAATGTGGGAGTGCCGTGCTGAAACTTTGTGAGCAGTTTAAAGAAGAACGTGGTTTTGCCTGTCCCCGACGGGCCGGCAATAATCATGCGAAACGGAATGTTGATGTTGTGCAAGTCAAAGTTGGGGTTGGGGTACTCTGACTGGAAGCCTTTGGGTACGAGCGAGTACACGTTTGCGCCCTCTTCCATTGCCGCCACCGCGTCTAACGCGCTTTCCCCCCCGGGTGCAACCGGTGCCACCAGTCCTCGATCCGTGCGTGTCGGGGGGGCCCTCGCGCGCTCCTTGGCCTTACTCTTCTCCACCTCCAGCGCCACCGGTTCAATGTACTCCGCGCGCAGCTGCCCCTTCAGCAGCGTCTCATACTCCGCGGCTTCTTTGGGGGGTGGCCTGGCCTCGTACGAAGTCTTCATCTTGGACGAGACGTATGGCACGTTCAGCCGGACAGACATGAGGTGCATGAGGATGTGGGCGCGCGTCAAGTAAACACTGGGCGTCACTTCTTTACGATCCAACTTGTTCTTCTCCGCGACCAGCGCTTGAAGGAACACTTCGTACGCATCTTTAAACGTGTACACAATCGCGTTTCCCTGGACCCGTCTGAACGTTGCGCCGTACATCTTGTCCAGTGCTTTAATGTAGAACGCGCCCATGGAGTAGTTCTTCAGGTTGAACAGTGTGTAGTACTCCGCTTTGGTTAGCTGCTGCGCGTTGTTGGTCACAAAGTTGTACACCGCGTACTGCTGCGACGAACTGGTGGTGGGCGACACCGGGTCAAACAGCTTTTGTGCGGTAAGTGGCGCGTCGGTGGTGGTGAACATGTGAAACGCGTCGCGCAAACCGTCACGAATCATGGTTCGCAGCCCGTCCGCGTGGGACGCGTCACTCTTTACGAAGCGGAAGTAGTAGAGCAGTACCCAGCGCAGCACGACAATGTTGTGTTCAAACTTGTAGCGAGGGAGCAAGAGGGTGCCGTTGTTCTGCTCCTTGCTCGCATTCTCAAAATTGCGGTAGAAGGCGGCACTGCTTTGGATTTTACCGCGCACGTCAACCAACAGGCGCTGCAGGTCGCTCAACTGTTTCTGCTGTAAGTTAAGCCCGGCGTTGGTTTCAATGGAGCGAAAGTCGGGGAGCCAGTAGTACGCGTTGTACTTCTCCTGCGTCACCTCCTTATTCTGGGTGAAATCGTTGGTGTCTAACCCAATGCGGTACATTGTTTTTACCGCCGGTGGCTGGAACAACGGGCTGGGTTTGATGGCGGCGGCGGTGGACGGGAGTGGCGGCGCGGAGTATGGGAGGAGTGGTGAAATGAGTTGAGGCTGGGGTGTACACGCGGCTACCACCGCACACGAGGCCGCACATGAGGCCGCAGCCGGTTGCAGGGCCGACCCGGGGGGCGCGTTCTCGACACGGACACACCCCCTGCCCACCACCCAGCAGTACCCTGGCGTGAGCTCACACTGTGTCTTGTTGTACTGGCTGGGCGAGCGCCGACACTTTTCCCGTGACCGTTTTGACATTGTGTTTAATAACCGGAACGCATTTTATTCCACATTCCTACTCCACTGGACACACGCCATCGGGGCACGACGCCATGGCTGCGTTGGCCTTTGCCTTGGCCGCTGCCGTGTTAATTTTTTGGATTGTGGGCATGATGCTCTGCAGCATCTTCGCGGTCTCCTCCAGCGCCTCTGTCTGGTTCGCGCCTGACCCGTTACCACTGGACGACGGCAGCGCGGTGGATGTGGTGCTCGGCAACCCCGCGTCGCCCATCTTGTAGTTGCGAATTTTGCGGCAGCCCACGCCGGGCACCCACTGCCACCCCGCGGTCGCCTTGCACAGCGCTTCATTGAAAGTGGAGGGCGAAATCTTGGACTCGGCTGTACCCGCCGGCGCGCTCGCATCCCCCTCCGCCTCCTTCTTTTTGTTGTAGTCCCGCACCTTGCGACACCCGACGCCCTGCACCCACTGCCACCCGGGCGTCGCCTGACACTTCTTCTTGTTGTATGTTGACGGCGACTTGCCGTCCTTGCTCTTGCGACTTTTTTTAGGTTTGGGTGTCGCGCTCTCCTCGTCTGATCCCTCCGTCTCCTCCTCCTCCTCGCTGCCACCCGTGTCATCGCTGTCACCCCCCTCCCCCCCCCCCCCCCCCCTCTTCTTCTTTCCCTTTTTTCCCTTTCCCCCCCCCTTGCCCTTCCCCCCCCCCCCCCCCCGTCTCCC
>Ga0105090_10000248_pt1 | contig 25010 bp, 25 predicted proteins | sample PPLLak3March2015_FD_79110 | JGI IMG/M metagenome (GOLD analysis project Ga0105090, IMG submission 79110) | Freshwater sediment microbial communities from Prairie Pothole Lake near Jamestown, North Dakota, USA - PPLs Lake P7 Core (1) Depth... | ecosystem: Environmental > Aquatic > Freshwater >...
CTCGCGAGGGCGGCGGGCCCAGGCAGTGCGGCTCCTCGGCCGCCGCTCAGCACGTAGCGCCCGCCGGCCGGGGCGCGTGCGCGCGCAATGCGGTCCGGATAAGCGAATGCCAGCAGCAGGCCGACGGCATCGCCGTCGACCAGTGCAGCGGAGGCGGGCGCTGCCACCGGACACAGTCGCCCGAGTTGCCGCTCGAGCTGCTGCACGACGCGCTCGATGCGCCGCAGCGCCGTCCGGTCAGCGACCACGTCCGCCGGCAGCGCATGGCCGCGCAGGGCCTCGACGCGCGTTCTCAGGTCGGGGTCCGCAGCGGCCGCGTCGGTGCGCAACGGGTCACGTTCGGACAGCAGCGCGGCGAGTTCGCAGCCGAGCCGGCCGAGGCCGAGCCGCTGCGCCCGCAGCATCAGGTGCGCGAGCCTCGGGTGCACGCCGAGCGACGCCATGTCGCGACCGAGCGCGGTGACGCGGCCCTCGGCGTCGAGGGCCTCGAGCCCTGTAAGCAGGTCGCGGGCCTGCGCAAGCGTGGCGGCAGGGGGCGGGTCGAGCCAGCCGAGGTCGGTGGGGCCCGTCGCGCCCCAGCAGGCGAGTTCCAGCGCCAGCGGCGCGAGGTCCGCCTCGAGGATCTCGGCGGGCGCCTGCGGCAGCAGTGCGGCATGAGCCGATTCGCTCCACAACCGGTAGCAGACGCCCGGCGCGGTGCGGCCGGCGCGGCCGCGGCGCTGGTCGGCGGAAGCGCGCGAGATCCGCAGGGTCTCGAGCCGGCCCATGCCGGTGGCGGGATCGAAGCGCTGGCGGCGCTCGAGGCCGGCGTCGACGACGATGCGCACGCCGTCGATGGTGAGGCTGGTCTCGGCGATGTTGGTCGCGACGATGACCTTGCGGCGTCCCTGCGGGTCCGGTCGCAGGGCCGCGTCCTGCGCCGCCGCCGCGAGATCGCCGTAAAGCGGCAGCACGACGCAGCAATCCGCGGGCAGTGCGTCCTCCAGTGCGGCAGTCACGCGACGGATCTCCCCTGCGCCCGGCAGGAACGCCAGGGCGTCGCCAGGGTGCGTCTCGAGCGCCTGCACGATGCGGTTGGCCACCTGGCGCGCGAGCGGCGGAGCACCCGTGCCCGGCGGCGGGGCGTAGACGGTCTGCACGTCGAACATGCGGCCGGGGGCGCGCACGAAGCGCGCGTCGTCGAGCACGCGCCCGAGTGCGTCGGCATCGAGCGTGGCCGACATCACGAGCAGGCGCAGGTCCGGCCGCAGGTGCCGCTGGCACTCGAGCGCCAGCGCCAGCCCGAGGTCTCCCTGCAGGTTGCGCTCGTGGAACTCGTCGAACACCACGCAGGCCACGCCCTCGAGTGCAGGGTCGCGCTGCAGCATGCGGGTCAGGATGCCCTCGGTCACGACTTCGAGGCGGGTCGCGGGGCCGACGCGGGTCTCGAGCCGGGTCCGGTAGCCGACCCGCACGCCGGTCCGCTCGCCGAGCAGCGCCGCCATGCGCTCCGCGACGGCGCGTGCAGCGATGCGGCGGGGCTCGAGCATCACGATGCGGCCATCGCCGCGCCAGCCGGCGTCGAGCAGCGTGATGGGCACGACGGTGCTCTTGCCCGCCCCGGGGGGCGCCTCGAGCACGACTCGTCGGCCATGCGTGAGCGCCGTGCCGAGCTCCGGCAGCGCTTCGAGGATCGGCAGGGACGGCAGCGTGGTCATGTCGCAGCGGCGCAGTGTACAGCCCGGCGTGCGCCGTCCTGCGGCACAGGTGACGCGAGTCGCGACCGGCTGCAATATCCACCTTTCACTTCAACTGCGAGGCCGGGCATGTCGATCGAAGTGTTGTGGCTGGTGCTGGCGGTCGTACTGGTCTGCGCCGGCGTCGCCGGTTCCGTGCTGCCGGCCCTGCCGGGCGTGCCGCTGGTGTTCGCCGGGCTGCTGCTGGCTGCCTGGGCAGGCGATTTCCAGCAGGTCACGTGGATCCCCCTGGTCGTGCTCGGCCTGCTGACGGTAATTTCGTTCGTCATCGACTTCGCAGCGACCGCGCTCGGCGCGAAGCGCGTCGGTGCCACGAAGCTCGCGGTGCTCGGGGCGGCGCTGGGGACCTTGGGCGGCCTGTTCCTGGGGCTGCCGGGACTGATCCTCGGGCCATTCGTCGGCGCGGTTGCGGGGGAACTGCTGTCGCACGGGCGGATGCAGCAGGCGACGCGCGCCGGGCTCGCGACCTGGATGGGGCTGGTCTTCGGTACGCTCGCCAAGCTCGCGCTGGTGTTCACGATGCTCGGCGTGTTCGCGCTCGCGTATTTTTTCTAACGGCAGTAGGCTCAGCGCGCGTAGTGAGCGCGGCACTGTGCCTCGCGCCCGCGCACCACACGCCGCCCGGACAGCGGCCCGTGCGTCTCCGTCACCACGGTGTGCTGGCCCTCGGCATGCTCATCGTCGTAGAAATAGACCACCACCCAGTCCCGGGTGCGGTTCAGCTGGTGCGCCTGCGCCGTGTTCGAATAGAGCGCGGTGAAATGCCAGCCGTCGCGAACGCTGTGCAGCACCGGCAGCCACGCTTCGCCTGACGGGTTGAAGCGACGGGGGGCAATGGTCGGCAACGATCCGGCCGCAGCCTTCGTCCGGTATTCCTCGTCCACCGCGAGCAGCGTCGCGACGTCCGGTTCGGCGCCGGCCTGGCCAGGGGAGGTGGTCCGAGCGGGGCGGCTGCGCGACAGCATGGCCTGCAGGCTGGCGCGGATCGCGGCAGCGCGGCGCGGGCCCACGCCCGGGACGGTTTCGAGGCGGCCGTCGTGCGCCGCGAGTTCGAGGCCCTCCAGCGTATCGACGTGCAGTTCGTCGTGGATGCGCTCCGCGAGACGGTGGCCCAGTCCCGGCACGACGGTGAGCAGTTGCACGGGGTCGGCGCTGCCCCGCAGCCGCTCGAGCTGTATCCAGCGGCCGCTGCGCTTCATCTCGAGCAACGCGGAGGCGATGCCGCGCCCGACGTTGGGCAGCGCCTCGAGGCCCGGCAGGCCTTCCCGGTCGATGATCGCCCCGAGGTCCTCCGGCAGGTCGAGGACCGTCGCGGCCGCCTTGCGGTAGGCCGACACCCGGAACGGGTTCGCGCCCTGGGCGTGCAGCAGGTCCGCCGCTTCACGCAGCCGGTCGGCGCAACGCGCGTTCAGGGACCCGGCGTCGTCGCTCATGACGGCATCACGCGACCTCGTCCGGGCCGTCGTAGGGGTGCTGCTCGCGCAGCAGGCGTGCCAGTGCCCGGCACGCATCGGTGGTGGTGAAGATGCCGACCAGCTTGCCGCCGCGGGTCACCAGCGCCGAACCGAGGTGACGCTCCGCCATCGTGGCGGCGACCTGCTCGAGCGAATCGCCGGCGTCCACCACGTAGCACTCGGCCTGGAACACGTCGGCGACCGACAGTTCCCGCTCCGGCGGGGAGCCGAGGTCGGGGCCCAGCGCCAGCTTGATGTCGCGGTCCGTCAGGATGCCGGCCAGCTGCGCGCCGCGCGTGACCGGCAGGTGGCGGATCTGGCGTGCGCGCATGAAGGCATGCGCCTCGGCGAGCGGCGCCTCGAGCTCGATCGAATAGGGGAACGGCGTCATGAACGCCAGGATCTGCGGAGAGCGATGTCGGGCCATGCGTGCCGGCTGTTTGCTGCGCTCGAACGCCGATCCTGCCGGGGGTAAACCGCAGGGGCCATTCGGGTTTTACGAGACACGGGCCGATTCGACTATCATCCGGCGCCGCAGGTCGCGGCAGGATCGGGAGGCGGCATGGTCCGCAGGGTTGCACGCTGGCTGATCGTCGCCGCAGGTTCGGTGCTGCTCGGCCTCGGGCTGATCGCGGGCGCGGTCTACTGGCGCTTCCTGCACAGCGGGCCGGCGCCGTCGGTGTGGCACCAGGTGGCCCTGGCGGATTTCACCGCGCAGCAGGCCGACGAGGTTCGGACGCTGGACGACTATCTGCAGCTCGAACAGCGGCTGTTCGATGAGCTGCAGAGGCGGGTCTACGGGGCAGTAGACCCCGGTGCCGACGGGTGGACCTTCAACCGCTACAGCGCCGGCAGCCGCAGCGATCCCGGGGTCTGGCCGGTCAACTGGAACCGCACCTTCCACTTGCAGCCGGCGGCCGGCGCCCGGCCCCGCGGCGCGTTCCTGCTGCTGCATGGCCTGACCGACTCGCCCTACAGCATGCGCTCGATCGGCGAGCACCTGGCGACGCGCGGTTTCGAGGTCGTCGGCCTGCGACTGCCCGGTCACGGCACCGCTCCATCCGGACTGCTCACGTTCCGCATCGAGGACATGCGGGCGGCCGTGCGGCTGGCGGCCCGTGACCTGCAGGCGCGGGTGGGGCCCGACCGGCCGCTGTTTCTCGGCGGCTACTCGAACGGCGGTGCACTGGCAGTCGATTATGCGCTGGCCGTGCTCGACGGTGAGGCGCTGCCGAGGCCGGCCGGTCTGGTACTGCTGTCACCGATGATCGGCATCTCGCCCTTCGCGATCGTCGGCCGGTTGAAGACCGGGCTGTCGTCCCTGCCCGGCTACGAGCGCGCGGCCTGGGAGACCCTCGGCCTCGAGTTCGATCCGTACAAGTACACGTCGTTCAGCTTCCACGCGGCTGGCGAGACCTACCGTGTCACCCGCGACATGGCGCGCCAGATCGAGCGACTCGCGACCACCGGCGTGCTGGAGCGCTTTCCGCCGGTGCTGGTGTTCCTCTCCACCGTGGACTCCACCGTGGAGGCCGAGGCGGTCACCGACACGCTGCTCGACCGGCTCGCGCCGGGCGACCACGAACTCGTGCTGTTCGACGTCAACCGCTTCGCCGCCGTGCGGCAGCTGCTGGTGGACGACCCCGGTCCCCTGACGCATCGGCTGCGCGCGCGCGCCGAGCGCCCCTATGCTCTCAGCGTGGTCACCAATGCATCGGCGGAATCGACGGAGGTCGTGGAGTTGCGCACGCCGGCCGGCTCCGCCGCGAGCGCGCGGCGCGAGCTCGGGATGGCCTGGCCGCGGACGGTGTTCTCGCTGTCCCACGTCGCGCTGCCGTTCCCGCCGGACGATCCGTTGTACGGGTACGAGGTGGCCGGGCCCGCCGACCACGTGCAGCTCGGCAGCATCGCCGTCCGTGGCGAGAACGGGGTGCTGGCGGTGCCGATGTGGGCACTCACGCGCCAGCGCAGCAACCCCTTCCACGCCTACCAGCTCGAGCGCATCGACGCATTCGTCGACCGCTCCGCTGCGCAGTGACGCCAAGGCGTCGCACTCGTGCTGCAGTCGCTTGCCATCGATGACCGGGACCGGCCGGCGCGCCCGAGCCGGATCGCCCGCGCCGCCGCACGGCTGTCCCTGCTCGCGGCGCTGCCGTGGCTCGTTCACTGCGCGAGCGCACCGTCGCTCGACGGTGTCGAACCGAGCTACGCGCTGCCTCCCGCGGACAACCGCTCGCTCGAAGCCACGGTGCTGCGCGACTTCGGCGACACGCAGGGCGTGTCCGCGGTGCGGCTGGTCGAGCAGAACGCGCTGGCGTTCGCATACCGCGCGGCCAGCGCGTCGGCGGCCGAGCGCAGCCTGGACGTCCAGTACTACATCTGGAACGACGACCTGACCGGGCGCCTGCTGGCCGCGGCCCTGCTGCGTGCCGCCGAGCGAGGCGTGAGGGTGCGCGTCCTGGTGGACGACGTCGACGCCCGTGCCAAGCACGACCTGTTCCAGGTCGCCGACCTGCACCCGAACGTCGAGGTGCGGTTGTTCAATCCGTTCTACAACCGGTCCGGGAACGTCGGCCTGGCCACCGAGTGGCTGCTGCGCCCGAACGCGCTCAGCCGGCGCATGCACAACAAGGCGTGGATCGTCGACAACCGTGTGGCCATCGTCGGCGGGCGCAACATCGGAGACGAGTACTTCGGCGCGTCCGAGCACTCCAATTTCAGCGACCTGGACGTGGTGCTCGCCGGCCCGATCGTCACCGACGTGAGCAGCGCCTTCGACGCCTACTGGAACAGTCCGAACGCGGTGCCGGTCTCGCGCTTCGACGAGCGACCGCCCGATCCGGCAAGACTGCAGCAGCTCGTTGCCGGCGCGCAGGAGTACCTGGCCCAGGCTGGGGATACGCCGTACATCGCGGCGCTGCGCGACGCGCAGCAGCGCGGTGAGCTGCTCGCCAGGGAGCCCCCGCCGCTCCGGACCGCAAACGTGCGCCTGCTGGTGGACGATCCCGCCAAGATCGGCACGTCCGCCAAGGGGCGCGAAGCCTCCAACGTGCTCGCGGGGCTCGACGGTGCGATGTACTCGGCCACCGACGAGCTGCTCATCGTGTCGCCGTACTTCGTGCCGCGCAACGAAGGCCGCCGCAGCCTGGTCCGGGAGGTACAGCGCGGCGTGCGCGTTGCGGTGCTCACCAACTCGCTCGCCGCCACGGACGTCGCCGCCGTGCACACGGGCTATGCGCGTCAGCGCCGCGAGCTGCTGGCCGGCGGCGTCGAACTCTACGAGATGAAGCGCAAGCCCGGCAGCGAGGAGGGACGGCAGCAGATCAGCCTGAGCGGGTCGTCGGGCGCGAGCCTGCACACCAAGGCGATGATCATCGACCGGCGCTGGGTGTTCGTGGGCTCGATGAACCTCGACCCGCGCTCCGCATTCCTGAACACCGAGATGGGCGTGCTGGTCGAGAGCCCGGAACTCGCCGAGCAGCTGCGCAGCCAGTTCGAGCGGACGATCGGGCCGGACCTGAGCTACCGCGTCGTTCTGGAAGAGGGCGAGGGGCTGGTCTGGTACGACCGGGCGAAGGGGCGCGAGCGTCGACTCGAGCGCGAGCCGGACGCGAGTTCCGGGCGACGCCTCGCCGTGACGCTGCTGCGCCTGGTGCCGATGGAATCGCAGCTGTGACGCGCGCCGCCGCGGCCCACACGGTTATCATGTCGAGCCCTTACCGCCGCAAGGACTGCCCATGACCACGCCCGTCGCGCCCTCAGCCACGCCGGTGCCGCCCGCCCGGCCGCCGCGCCGCAGCTTCAAGTCGTACCTGTGGAGCAGCCTGGTGGGCGCGCTGGTGCTCGTCGGCCTGTACACGTGGCTCATGCTGTCGTGGGCTTATTCGGAGGGCGAGCGCGCCGGGGTGCTGCAGAAGTTCTCCAAGCGCGGCTGGGTCTGCAAGACCAACGAGGGCGAGCTGGCGCTCTACGTGGTGGGCGGCGTGGCGCCCGAGATCTGGCATTTCAGTGCGCGCGACCCGCAGGTTATCGAGCAGCTGCACGCAGCCGTCGGCCAGCAGGTGCGGCTGGGCTACGCCGAGCACCGCGGCCTGCCGACCAGTTGCTTCGGCGAGACGGACTATTTCGTGGAACGCGTCGAGGTGGTGGGCAGCCCACCTTACGCCGTGAGTCCGGCGGCGCAAGCGCCGGCCGGGCAGCCCACCGCGCCCACGCCCTGACCGACGTCAGGCGGGATCCGCGGGATCGCGCGCTACCCCAGCTTCGAGGTCGAAGCACACGGCTACGCCGCCGACGTCGGCCAGCGCGAACTTGGCCGGCACCGGACCGCCACCGAAGCGCGCCATCAGGTCATCGAGGCTGAACGCGTCGCGAGTCTCGACGTGCAGCGACGTGGATCCGCAGCGTGGACAGGCTCCGGGCGCGTCACGGGTCGTTGCGGAGTGGTTGACCCGCGCCGACAGCTCGGCAATCGGCCCACAGACGGCGCACTCGCAGGCCACCACGATGGCATCGCTCAGTTGCAGCGTCTGGCGGCCCAATTGGGCCGAGTCCCGGGTGAGCGACTCGCGGGCCGTCCAGCGATTGCGCGTGCGGATCACCCTTGGTGCGCGCCACGGTTTCGCGCAGGCCGGGCAGTCGTCCCGGCGCCGGAGTTCCGCCGACACGCTGGCCTCGTCCAGGGCTGCGATGCTCAGGCTGCGCGCACCACGGCCGGAGCAGCGCAGGCTCGCGGCCGCTGCCAGCGCTCCGGCGACGCTGGTCGAAAGCGGGTCGGGCGCGGCGCTGCGCGTGGCCGGTTCGATCGCGGGCGGGCCACAGTCGAGACAGGCACAGCCGGCATCGCTGCCGAACGGAAATGTCTCGAGGCTGATGCCTGCGGCGTCGCACACGACGTTCACGAGGGCCACGCCGGCAACCTGGCTCAACTGGTTGAGCCTGCGGCGTGCGCCCGGTTCGATGCCAGCGGCGACGGCGCAGTAACAGTCCTGCAGCTCGGCGAGGCGGAGCGTTTCCCAGAAGTGCTCCGGGTGATGAGTCGATGCCGGGATGCCGACCAGGCCGAGGTTGCGCACCACCTCGGCCGCCAGCGGGCCGGTCCCGACCACCGCGACCCGGGCCGGTCCAGCGTCGCCGGTGCGGGCGGCCGCGCTGATAACAGTCGTCTCGCTCACGGCGCCTCCTCGACCTTGACCCACACGCCGTAGCTGGTCTCGTCGCTGCGGGTGCCCCAAGTCAGCAGTCCGCTGCCGTCGCTCCGGCTCGTCCCGGCCGACGCACCGACCTGCATCCATTCACCGAGCCGACCGCTCACGCGGGTCGTGACCGCTGCGGTCTCGATGCGCCGATCGGCAGCAGGACCGCTGATCCGCTGTTGCTGCGGCGAGACCTCGAGTGTCACGACATCGCCGCTGAGGCGCGCGGTGGCGTAAAAGCCCGTGCTTGCGCTGCGGTACTCGGTGGTCCGGACGACGGTGGACCCCGGCCAACCCGGGCTCACCTGGCTCGTGGTGATCGGTGCCGACTGGCCGACGGCGATGAACGTCTCGGTGCCCTCGAGCGCCGTGACGGTGCTGACGTTGCTCAGGTCGGTGCGCTGTACGCCTTGCCGCGCCCGCACGCTGACGCCCGTGCCGTCGCCAGGCGGGCGGTTGATGCCGACCTGCACGTCGTCGTTGCCCAGCGTTGCCGCGCCCTGCACGGCTGCCTCGCGCTCGCTCGCGACGGTGCCCTGGCCGACGGATACCAGCAGTTGCCGCGGCTGGCGGTCGAGCATCGCCACGGCCTGCCGGACCTGCTCCAGGTTGGCAGGGCTGGTGCGCACGAACAGCACGGCGTCCATGCCGGTGATCACGCCGCCCGGCTCGAGCAGCGGCTGCAGCGCAGGAATGATGTCGTCGGCGAGCCGGAAGCGCAGTTCGATGACCTGCAGGTCCTGGGCATCCGCAATGCCGGGACCGGGCATCGAGGCGATCGCAAGCATCGCCAACGCGAAGCACACGAGCGAGGTGCGCCGGGCCACCCTGGGGGCGGACAGTGTCATTCTTCCTCCTGCTCCGTCCGGCTATCGTAGCGGACACCAGTGTCAGGGCAAGATGGCTTCGCGGATGCAGCGCACCAGCGCATCCATTCCAGCGGCTTCCTGGTCATGGCGGCAGACGAACCGGGCGTCCCGGCCGAGCTTGTAGTAGCGGAACGGTCCTCGGTCGAGTGCCGCCACGGCCGCGTCCGGCATGCGTAAAAACAGCATGTTGACCTCGACGGGTGCGACCAGCGCCACGCCGGGCAGTCCCACCAGTTGCCGTGCGAGGGAGGCCGCGTGCGAGTTCGCGAGTCGGGCGCGTTCCAGCCAGTGGTCGTCGGCGACGTAGCGCTCGAGCTGCGCCGAGACGAAGCGCGCCTTCGACAGCACCTGGCCGCCGCGCTTCATGCGGAACGGGATCTCGCGGGCGAGTGCCGGATCGAACACGACGACGGCCTCGGCGTTGATCGCGCCGTTCTTCGTGGCGCCGAGCGAAAGCACGTCCACCCCGCAACGCCAGGTCAGGTCGGCCGGCGAGCAGCCGAGCGCGGCGACGGCGTTGGCGAACCGTGCGCCGTCCATGTGCACGCGCAGCCCGTGGCGGTGCGCCACGTCGCACAGCGCTGTGACCTCCGTGGGCGAGTAGAGCGTACCGAAGTCCGTGGGCTGCGTGATGTTGAGCGCGAACGGCTGCACGCGTGTCGGATTGCCGCGGCCGGCGAGCGCTAGCGCGTCGTCGAGCGTGACGGGGTCGAGCTTGAATGCGTCGCCGGGCAGGGCAACCAGCTTGGCGCCCGTGAAGAACTCGGGCGCGCCGCACTCGTAGACGTTGATGTGCGCCGACTGGTGGCAATAGACCGCGCCGTACGGATTGGCCAGCGCCGCGAGCGCAACGGAATTGGAACCGGTGCCGCTCGACAACGGGAACACCTGCACGTCGCGCTCGAACAGCGCCGCGAACCGCTCGTTCATGCGACGGGTGTGTTCGTCGTCGCCGTAGGGCGCCGCCGTGCCCGCATTCGCGGCTATGATGGCCTCGAGGATCTCGGGCGCAGCGCCACCGACGTTGTCGCTGCGGAAGTCGTAGAGGGGTTCGTTCATGTCCGGATGGGAACGCGCGCGGGCAGAGCCGTTCATCGTACTAGAGACGGCCCGTCTCAGGCTGCGCCGCTTCGTCGAGGCCGACGTCGAGCGCCTCGTGGAACTCGACTCCGATCGCGAGGTGATGCGCTACATCAGCTTCGGCGAGCCGACCCCGCGCGAGGTCTACGAGCGCGAGATCATGCCGTACTTCCTGGCCATGTACGAGACGGCGTCGCCCGTCGGGTACTGGGCGGCCGAAACGAGCGACGAGGGCACCTTCGTCGGCTGGGCGCACCTGCGTCCGGACCGCATCGATCCCGGTCCGCAGGAACTCGGTTACCGGCTGCGACGGGAGGCCTGGGGGCGGGGGTATGCCACTGAACTCGGCCGGGCGCTGGTGGACTACGGTTTCGAGCGGGTCGGGGCCGGGACGATCACCGCACGGGCGCTGTCGGCCAACGCCGGCTCCCGGCGGGTGATGGAGAAATGCGGGCTGCGTTACGAGGGCGACTTCGTCTGGCCCGCGAACGTCGTCCCGGGCCGGAGCGAAGCGGAGCGTGCCGGCGTGAAGTACTCGCTCACGCGCCGGCAGTGGCAGGAGGCGCGGCCGGCTTGAGGAAGGCCTCGCAGTTGGCGCGACCCTCGTCGCCCGAGGGCATGCGGCCGCAGATCTCGGCCGTGCGCAGGCGCAGCTTCTCCACGACGGGCGAGTGCTCCGGCACGGCGCCCCACTCGAGCAGCTTGGCGCTCAGCTGCTCGAGACGCATGCGGGTGCGCTGGTAGAAAGCATCGGGGGAGCCGTCGAGCTCGCCGAGCACCTCGAGAGCCACGCGCTCGATGCCTGCCGTGTCCTCCGGCGTCATCTCGAGCAGGCCCACGAGGTAGCTGTAGCCCCACTGGAAGCGCGTGGCGGGGCCTTGCGCGCCCGAGTAGGCACGCGCCAGCCACTCGACCGCTTCGTCCTCGCGGCCAGCCTTCCGGGCCAGTTCCGCCAGGTCGAGCATGAAATAGTACGGGGATTTCGACTTCTCGAGTTCGGCCACCAGCAGGCGGTTGGCATCCTCATCGAGCCCGGCTTCCCAGTACAGCCCGGCCGCTGCGTTGATGGCCGCCTGGCGCGCGTAGGCATCCGTGGTCGACGCATCGACGCGCGCCACGGCACGGCGCGCCTCCTCGAGGAGCTCCGGCGGCAGGTCGGCGTCCGGCGCATCGAGGCGGGCGAGCAGCATCGTCGCCCGCACCGCGTTGAGTTGCTCGGGGCCGGACAGCGCCGCGGCGTCCGGGCCCGACGTGAGCCGGCCGAGCGCCGCGCGCCACGCGTCCGTGAGCTGCCGGCGCTCCGGCGTGCCGGCATCCGAGAGCAGGCCGACGACGTCCTTGGGTCCGTAGAGCAGGTTGTCCACGTTGGCTCGCGCCACGGCCGTGGAGCCGAGCAGCGCGAGCAGCTGGCGCCGTGCGTCGGCACGTTCGAGCCCGTCGAGCGCGGGCTTGCCATCCTCGCCGTCACTGGCAGCGGCGCCGAGGTACTCGAAATAGAGCCGGCCGCACTCGGGAGCGAGCTCCGGCGGGCAACGGTCGTGCAGTTGCCGGAAGGTCTGCCGTCGCGCATCGGGGGACAACACACGTCCGTTGTCCGTCGGCCACGAGTAATAGGCAAGCAACCGCCAGTCGTTGGACGTGACCTCGCCACCGCTCGCCGCGGCGCGCAGGATCTCGGCAACCGGCTTCGCGTCGGCCAGCGCCGCGTCGAGGATGGTCGCGTAGCGCTGCACGTCTACGCCGCCAGGCAGCCGCGTGATCTCGGTGCCGTCCGGGCGGAACAGGATCATGGTCGGGTAACCAACCACGCCGAAGCGCTCGCCGTGGCGCTGGGCGCTCGGCGTATCGCCGTCTAGGTAGACGGACACGAACAGCCGGCTGCGCTCCTGGAACTCGCGTCGGTTGAAGATCGTGGACTTGATCTGCGCGCACGGCGGACACCATTCCGCGCCCCAGTACAGGAAGATCGGCTTGCCGGACGACTTCGCGGCTGCGAACGCCGCATCCACGTCGCCGTCGAACCAGTCGATGCCGGGCGGCAGGTGTCGGTCGGTGGCTTCGGTCGGCGGTGCGGGTGCCGCCTCCGGCGCAGGTTGCTTGCGGGCACAGCTGGTCGCTGCGACGGCGAGCAGGATCAGGCCGAGGACCGGGAGCAGGGGCGGGTCGGTGCGCATCAACAGGGTCTCGCGGGCGGGCCGGCGGCGCCGGCGCGTTGCACAGTATGCCAGTGGCGCCTATCGTTATCAGGACGACACCAACTCAAAGCCACAGCGCATGTCCTCCGACCACGGCTCCTCGGCGAGGGCGATCCTCTACGCATTCTTCGCCAACCTCGGCATCGCCATCACCAAGACCGGGGCGGCGATATACACCAATTCGGGCAGCATGGTGGCGGAGGCCATCCACTCCTACGCCGACTGCACCAACCAGGTGCTGCTGTTCGTGGGCATCAAGCAGGCCGGCAAGGCGCCCACCGCCGAGCACCCGCTCGGCTACGGCAAGGTGACCTACTTCTGGAGCTTCGTGGTGGCGCTGCTGCTGTTCAGCATCGGCGGCCTGTTCTCGATCTACGAAGGCTGGCACAAGCTGCACGAGCCCGAGCCGCTCAACAAGGCATGGGTCGCGCTGCTGGTGCTGGGCATCGCCGTCGTGCTCGAGACGGGCAGCCTGCTCGGCTGCCTGAACGAGATCCGCAAGGTGCGCCGTGGCCGCTCCATGCGCGACTGGCTGACGCACACGCGCAACGCCGAGCTGGTGGTGGTGCTTGGCGAGGATATCGCCGCGCTGCTCGGCCTGGTGCTGGCCTTCGTCTTCGTGTCGCTCGCCTCGGTGACGGGCGACACGCGCTTCGACGCCATCGGCTCGATCGCGATCGGCGTGGTGCTGATCCTGGTGGCGTTGTTCATCGCAGTGCGCATCAAGTCGCTGCTGGTCGGCAAGTCGGCCGAGCCGGCGCTGCAGCGCGAACTCAATGCCCTGATCGCCGGCGACGATGCGATCGAACGCGTGCTCAATACGATCACCCTGCAGTTCGGGCCGCAGGTGTTGCTGGCGGCGAAGGTCCGGATGAAGTCCGGGCTGTCGATCGACACGGCGGTCGAGCGCATCAACGCGCTCGAGCGCAACGTCAAACAGCGCTTCCCGGAGGTGGCGTGGTGCTTCGTCGAGCCCGACGTCACCGACTGAACGCGGCGAGCTCGTAGACGAGCCGTGCGGCGGCCCGTGCCGTGCGGCCGTCGGTGTCGCAGCGCGGGTTGAGTTCCGCGACGTCCGCGACCAGCAGCTTGCTGCCGGGGCGGCCGTGTCCGCAGGCGGCCAGTGCATCCCTGAGCAGCGCCACCGCGCAATGCAGGTCCACCCCGAGGCCCGATGGCGCGCTCACGCCGGGCGCGATCGCTGCCGGCAGCACGTCGAGGCAGAACGTCAGGTACACGGCCGAGGACGCCTCGATGAATCGCTGCAGTTGCAGCCGCGCCTCGGGCTGCGACGCCTCGAGGTCCGTGACGATCGTGGTGCCGAGATCCCGTGCGCGCTCGAACAGCGCCGGCGTGTTCGCGGCCTCGCTGGCGCCGAGGCACAGGTAGCGGAACTCGAGTCCGTGCGCCGCGCGCGCCTCCGCGATCTGCAGGAACGGCGTGCCCGAACTGCCACGGCCGGGAGACTCGGGACGGCGCAGGTCGAGGTGCGCATCGAAGTTGACGACGCCGAGGCGCTCGAGGCGCGGGTCGCCGGCCAGCGCGCGTGCGAGCCCCTGGTAGGCTGCCCAGGCAATCTCGTGTCCGCCGCCGAGGCCGATCGGGAAGTGCCCTTCGCGCAGCAGCGCCGCCAGGCGTCCGGCGTAAGCGGATTGCGCATCCTCGAGTGCGTCGCCGGCGCAATTCACGGTACCCGCGTCGTACAGCCTTGCATCGTCGCCGCCGTGCCAGGCGAGGTTGGCGAGCGCGCGGCGCAGCACCGTCGGGCCCTCGGCTGCACCAGGGCGGCCGTGATTGCGGCTCACGCCCGCGTCGCTTGCGAAGCCGAGCAGGGCGACGCCCGGGCGATCGGCCTCGGCCTCGCTTTGCACCACCTGGTGCCAGCGTCGCCCGCGCGGGCCGTCCGCGGCGTCGACGCGACCGGACCAGGGACCGGAGGGCTGCTCGCCGTCTCGTGTCATGCCGCGCACCTCAGACGTTGCGTTCCGCGACCACGGCGCCGTCCTTGACGACCATGCTGCACGGGTTGAACCCTGCCCAATAGCCGAGTTCGTCCGGCGAATCGATGGACCAGACGGCGAAGTCCGCAGCGAAGCCGGGGGCGAGCGAGCCGCGCTGCGTCGCGAGGCCGAGCGCGCGGGCTGCGTTTCGCGTGACGCCGAGCAGGACCTCTTCGCTGGTGAGCCCGAACAAGCGGCGGGCCATGTTCATCGCCAGCAGCAGGGATGCCCCCGGCGCCGAGCCCGGGTTGCAGTCCGAAGCCACCGCGATGGGCACGCTGTGACGGCGGAACGCCTCGACGGGCGGCAGTCGTCGCTCGGCGAGCGCATAGAACGCGACCGGCAGCAGCACCGCGACCGTCCCGGCCCTCGCCAGTGCCGCAGCGTCTGCTTCATCCGCGTACTCGAGGTGATCGCAGGACAGCGCGCGATGGCGGGCCGCGACCTGGCTGCCGCCAACGTTCGACAGCTGTTCGGCATGCAGGCGCACGGGCCAGCCGGCGGCCCGCGCGGCGGTGAACAGGCGGTCGCATTGCCCGGCGGAGAAAGCGATGTCCTCGCAGTAGGCATCCACTGCGTCGACGAGCGCTCGCAATGAGGCGCCGCCGCCTGGCGGCGATGGGCCGTCGCTGCCCGTGAACCTCGGCAGCCAGTCCCGGCACACCAGGTCGATGTACTCGTCCGGCCGGCCCGCGAATTCGGTGGGCAGCGCGTGCGCCGCGAGCAGGCTCGTCGAGACCGTCACCGGGTGCGCCGCCTCCAGGCGCCGGGCGGCGCGCAGCATGCGCGCCTCGGTCGCGAACTCGAGGCCATAGCCCGACTTGATCTCGACCGTGGTGACGCCTTCGGTCAGCAGTGACTCGAGGCGCGGCCGGCTCTCCTCGACGAGCCGGTCCTCGCTGGCGGCGCGCGTCGCGCGCACCGTGCCGAGGATGCCGCCGCCTTCGCGTGCAATGTCGGCATAGCTGGTGCCAGCGGTGCGCCGCGCGAACTCAGCTGCACGCTGCCCGGCGAACACCAGGTGCGTGTGGCAATCGACGAGTCCCGGCGTCAGCCAGCGGCCGGCGAGTTCGATGGTGCGCTCCGGTCGCACGCCGGCAGGCAGGTCGCTCTGCGGCCCCAGCCACTCGATCCCGGCACCACGGGTGACCACGGCGCCACGCTCGAAGACCTGCGACTGCGGGTCGCAGGTGGCGATGCGTGCATTGCGCCAGAGGGTCAGCATTCAATCCAGGAACGGCAGTCGCAGCCCGTGCTCGCGCGCGCAGTCCATCGCGATCTCGTAGCCGGCGTCCGCGTGGCGCATCACGCCCGAAGCGGGGTCGTTCCACAGCACTCGCTCGATGCGCGCTGCGGCGGCCGGCGTGCCGTCGCAGACGATCACCACGCCGGCGTGCTGCGAATAGCCGATGCCGACGCCGCCGCCGTGGTGGATGGACACCCAGGTCGCGCCGCTGGCGATGTTCAGCATCGCGTTGAGCAGCGGCCAGTCGGCCACGGCGTCGGAACCGTCGCGCATCGCCTCGGTCTCGCGGTTCGGGCTCGCCACCGAGCCCGAGTCGAGGTGGTCGCGACCGATGACGACCGGTGCCTTCAGCTCGCCCTTCGCCACCATCTCGTTGAATGCCAGCCCGAGCCGGTGCCGCTGGCCGAGCCCGACCCAGCAGATCCGCGCCGGCAGGCCCTGGAACTGGATGCGTTCGCGTGCCATGTCGAGCCAGCGGTGCAGATGCGGGTCGTCGGGGATCAGTTCCTTCACCTTCCGGTCGGTGCGGTAGATGTCTTCGGGATCGCCCGACAGCGCCGCCCAGCGGAACGGCCCGACTCCGCGGCAGAACAGCGGCCGCACGTATGCAGGCACGAAGCCCGGGAACGCGAAGGCGTCCTTCACGCCCTCGTCCAGCGCGACCTGGCGGATGTTGTTGCCGTAGTCGAACACCGGAATGCCGAGCTTGCGGAACTCCAGCATGGCGGTGACATGAGTGGCCATCGAGCGCCGCGCGGCCGTCTCGACCGCCTTGGGGTCGCTCGCACGCAGCCGGTCCCATTGCCCGAGCGTCCAGCCGGCGGGCAGGTAGCCGTTCACGGGATCGTGGGCCGACGTCTGGTCCGTGACCGCGTCCGGCCGCACGCCACGGCGCAGCAGTTCGGGCAGCACCTCGGCGGCGTTGCCCAGCAGGCCGACGGATACGGCCTTGCGTTCGCGTGCGGCACGCCCGATGAGTGCGAGCGCCTCGTCGAGCGAGTCGGCGCGCACGTCGAGGTAGCGCGTGTCGAGCCGCTTCTGGATGCGCTCGGGGCGGCACTCGACCGCGAGCATCGACGCGCCGGCCATGGTCGCCGCAAGCGGTTGTGCGCCGCCCATGCCGCCGAGGCCCGCCGTCAGGATCCAGCGCCCGGCAAGGTCGCCGCCGTAGTGCTGGCGACCCATCTCGACGAAGGTCTCGTAGGTGCCCTGCACGATGCCCTGGCTGCCGATGTAGATCCACGAGCCGGCCGTCATCTGGCCGTACATCATCAGTCCCTTGCGGTCGAGCTCGTGGAAGTGGTCCCAGGTGGCCCAGCGCCCGACGAGGTTCGAGTTGGCGATCAGCACCCGTGGCGCGTCGGCGTGGGTACGGAACACGCCCACCGGCTTGCCCGATTGCACGAGCAGCGTCTCGTCGTCGCCGAGTTCGCGCAGCGCGCGGACGATGCGCTCGTAGCTGTCCCAGTTGCGGGCCGCGCGGCCGATGCCGCCGTACACCACGAGGTCGCCCGGGCGCTCCGCGACCTCGGGGTCGAGGTTGTTCATGAGCATGCGCAGCGGCGCCTCGGTCAGCCAGCTGCGTGCGGAGAGCGTGCTGCCGCGAGGCGCGCGGATCGGGCCGCCGGGCGGGTTCTGCAGGTCGTTCATGGCGCGCGTTATATCATTGGCGGGGTCGCCCGAAGCGGCCTGCCGCCGGAGGGAGCCGTGATTCGCTGGATCGTCATCCTGTCGCTGCTGCAGGTCGTCCCGTTCTGGCGGATCTTCCGCCGCATGGGCGTGCCGCCATTCCTGTCGATCATGGCGTCCGTGCCGCTCGTCAACCTGATCGTGCTGTACTACGTCGCGATGACCCCGTGGCCGGTGGAGCGCCGACCCTCGATCGGCCCACCCGTCGACGACGGCCCGGACGCACGGTTCTGAGCGAGCGCCGGGGCTGGTCGAGCTCCGGCGTCCCCGGCGGGGGCAGGTGGCGTTGTGGCTGCGGCTGCGCTCCGGTACCGTGTCGGCCCGATCCTGCAGCCCCGCCTGCAGCCACAGACCGTCACGAGGAATGACCATGGCCGGCCCGACCAACGCCCCTGAACCGAAGATGGATGCCAACGACCTGTATCGCGAGGACATCTTCTCCGATCGCAAAGTGGGCACCATCCGCGTACTCACGCCCGTCAAGTCGGACGGCACGCCGGACGCGGCACGGCACACCTCTTACCTTGGGCAGGCCCAGATCATGACGCCCGCGGGCGCGCTGCCGCTGTCGTTCGAAATCGACGCCAGGACGCTGGCCGAGGCCTGCGAGAAGTTCGCCGACGGGGCGCGCATCGCCTTCGAGGAGACGATGAGGGAGCTGCAGGAAATGCGTCGCCAGCAGGCGTCGTCGATCGTGATCCCCGACGCCGGGGCTGCCTCGGCGTTGGCCGGGCAGGGCGGCCCGCCGCGCGGCAAGATCCAGTTTCCCTGAGCCGGGCGACGGCTGGCTGGCCGTCAAGGCATCATTCGAGCGCGTCAAAACCGAGGGCATCCTCGGGTTTCTCGCAGTCAAAAGACGCGAATTCACGCGATCTCCGAAATGGTGGGCGGGGCCTCGGCCAGCCTGATGTTGCATTGCAGCAATTCTGGCGTAGCATCACCTCTTGCACGGGAGCCCTTCCGGCGACCTGCGGGAGGAAACATGGAACGCGGTTGGTTGGAAACGATCCAGTTGCTCGGCCTCGACGTCCAGGTGGCGGTCGTGGTCGTGATGCTCGCCCTCGTGCCGGTGGCACGCCTGATCGTCAGGCTGGCCGATGGCGTCGGCCAGGATCGGGCGTCGCCCGCCCAGCCGGTGCGGCGGGCCGCCCAGCCGGCGCGGCAGCCGGCGGCGGATCCCTGGTACCCGCCTGAGTGGCGCCCCAGCCACTGATCGCGCGGGGATAATGGGCGCCCCGGAACCGGAGGTCGCCCGAATGCCCGACTCCCTGCTCGAGCTGCGCGACGCGCTGCGCGCCTTTGCCGCCGAGCGCGACTGGGACCAGTTCCACTCGCCACGCAACCTCGCGACCGCGCTGGCCGTGGAGGCTGCGGAGCTGCTCGAGCCGTTCCAGTGGCTGACGGAGGAGCAGAGCCGCGATCCCGCCCCCGCGACCCGCGCGGCCGTCGAGGAGGAACTCGCCGACGTGCTGCTGTACCTGGTGCGGCTGGCAGACAAGCTGGACGTGGACCTGAATGCCGCGGCGCGTGCGAAGATCGTGCGCAATGCCGGGAAGTACCCGGTGGACAAGGCGCGCGGCTCGAGCCGCAAGTACGACGCGTTGTGATCGCGCAGCAGTAAGGAGTTCCCGATGGCCGGCCGTTTTTCGCGCAGCCTGGATCTTGCCAGGGCCTCCTGGTCGATCGTCCGTGCCGACAAGGAGCTGCTGCTCCTGCCGGTGCTGTCGGTCGCGTCCCTGGTACTGATCGTCGGCAGCCTTGCGGTGCCGGTGGTGGTGCTGGGCGGCTTCGTGTCGGGTGCGACGTCGGGTGAACCGGGGGCCGGCTCGATGTTCGTTGCGTTCGCGTTTTACGTGATCACGTACTTCATCACGCTGTTCTTCAACACGGCCCTGGTCGGCGCGGCCATGATCCGCATGGACGGCGGCAATCCGAGGCTGGGCGACGGCCTGCGCATCGCATGGGAGCGCAAGGGACGCATCTTCGGCTACGCGTGCATCGCCGCCACCGTCGGGCTGCTGCTGCGCGCGTTCGAGGAGCGTGTCGGCTGGCTGGGCCGGCTGGTGCTCAAGCTGGTCGGCGTCGCGTGGGCGCTCGCGACGTTCCTGGTCGTGCCGGTTCTGGTCACGCGCGACGTGGGGCCGGTCGCGGCGGTGAAGGAGAGCGCCGACCTCCTGCGCCGCACCTGGGGCGAGAACCTGATCGGCAACGTCGGTCTCGGCCTCGTGTTCGGCATCTCGTACTTTGCCCTGGCCATCGTCGCCGTGGGCGCACTGGCCCTGGCGTCACAGACAGGCAACGCCTGGCTGATCGGCGCGGTGATCCTGCTCGGGTTGGTCGCGTTCTTCGGGCTGTCGGCCCTGCACGCCACCATGCAGGGCGTCTACTCGGCCGCGCTGTACCGGTTCGCGACCGCGCACGAGACGCCGCTGCCCGGCTTCGGTCCGGACCTGCTCGAGCACGCGTTCTCGCACCGGCAATAGCGTCAGCGTCCGAGGCTCGCGATGCAGGCGGCCACGGATTCGCCGTCGTAGTTCGTGAACTGGTTTGCGAGCGTCTTGCGGCGGCGCCATTCCCACGGCGCCGCGCGCTGTTCGCGGGGCAGCGCCCAGAGCCCGCGCCCGAGGTCACGCGCCGCCTTCTCGTAGGCACAGTACGCAGGGTCGTCGGCGTAGCGCCGATACACCCAGGCCTGTCCCGACTTGAGCATCTCGGCGTTGACGTCGAGTCCGTCGAGCCACAGCCGCGCCACCAGCCGGTCGTAACGATCCTGCTCGATCGGCTCCAGTTTGACGCCCTTGCCGTAGATCAGCTTCGACAGCGCCGCCTTCGACGCCGCGCCCTTTGGCTGGTCGCGTTCCGGCGCATCGATCGCGTGCAACCGCACGCGGACCATGCCGGACTGCAGGCGGACGTCGGCCGTATCGCCGTCCACGACGCCGACCACCACGCCCTCGAGGAACGGGTTTGGGTCGGCACGACAGGTGACGGTCAATGCCAGGGCGAGCAGCAGGGGCGTCAGCAGGCGTCGAATCATGGCGCCATGGTCCGCGGATCGCCGCATGAATCGCAACATTCGCGTGCCGAATGCGTGAGGCGGGCGCATCACCACGCGGCTACGGTCGGGCCATGTGGCGGCTCCTTGCCATCCTGGCGGTCCTGACCGGTGGCACAGTCCTGCCGCCCGCGGCTTGGTCCTGCCAATCGCAGGAGCGCTACGAGCCCCGCACCTTTCTCGGTTACGCCTGCGAGGACGATTGCGAGCGACACAAAGCGGGGTTTGCCTGGGCCGCGCGCCGCGGGGCCCAGCCGACGGCGCAGTGCGCGGCGCTGGCCGGGCCGGAAGCGGAAGGTTGCCGTGCATACCTGCAGGAACGGCTCACGCCCGTGCAGGCAGGCTTCCACTGGGCGATGGAAAACGAGATCGCAGCGCCGTGCCTCTGCGATGGCGCCGGAGAGGACTTTCGCACCGGGTGCCTGCAGTACGCGGCCGGGCCCTGAGGTACGCCCGCGTGCTGCGCCGATGCGCGCCGGCGCGTTTTCCCTGGGCGTGACGTGCCGGTAAGCTCCGGCTGTGACCCTCGACGACCTGCGCCGCAACCGCAACCTGCTGTTCTGGGCTCTCCACACGCTCGGGTGGAGTGCCTACCTGATCACGCAGTACATGGGCGCGTTGCTCTACGACAAACCGCCCTCGTACATCAAGGTCGTGCTGATCGCGGCGGCGAGCGGGTTCCTGCTGTCGGCGCCACTGCGTTACGTGTACCGCGCACTGTGGCGCCTGCGGCCGCCGGTGACCTTCGTCGCGGTGCTGCTGTCGGCGTGGGCCACCGCGCTCGCATGGCGCGTCGTCATCAACCTCTCGTATGCACGCTTCGTCGGCGACTGGATGCCGGGCGAGCCGTGGTACGCCTGGTTCGCCGGCGCGCTGAGTTCCACCTACCTGCTGCTCTGCTGGTCGGGGCTGTATTTCGGGATCCGCTGGTACGAATCGCTGCAGAAGCAGCGCGAGGAGGCGCTCGAGGCCGCCGCGCTCGCCCAGGAAGCGCAGGTGAAGATGCTGCGCTACCAGTTGAACCCGCATTTCCTGTTCAACACGCTGAACGCCATCTCGACCCTGGTGCTGGACGGCCAGGGCAAGGTCGCCAACCAGGCGATCGGCCGGCTGTCGGAGTTCCTGCGCCACACGCTCGACCAGGACCCGATGAAGAAAGTGACGCTGCGGCACGAGCTCGAGGCCCTCAACCTGTACCTCGGCATCGAGCAGCTGCGTTTCGGCGAACGGCTGCGGCTCGAGTTCGAGATCGACGAGGCAGCGCTGTCGGCGCTGGTGCCGTCGCTGATCCTGCAGCCGCTGGTCGAGAACTCGCTCAAGTACGCAGTGGCCCCGCGCGAGGAGGGCGGGCGGTTGCGCATCATCGCGCAACTGGCAGACGACAGGCTCAAGCTGGCGGTGGCGGACGACGGTCCCGGCCTGCCGGTCGGGGTGGAACTCGGCGAGGGGCGCGGCGTCGGATTCCGCAACACGCGCGAACGGCTGGCCGCCCTGTATGGCGAGCACCAGACCCTCGCCGTGCGCTTCGCGCGACCGGGACTGCGCCTCGAGATCACGTTACCCTTCGAGGCAGCCGTGCAGCCATGACCATACGCGCCATCATCGTGGACGACGAGCCGCTCGCGCGCCGCGGACTCGAGCTGCGGTTGCGCGACGCGCCGGACATCGAGATCGTCCGGCAGTGCGCCAATGGCCGCGAGGCGCTCGCCGCGATCGCCGAGCTGCACCCGGACCTGATGTTCCTCGACGTACACATGCCGGGGCTGTCGGGCGTGGACGTGCTGAAGCAGGTGCCGCAGGAAAGCCTGCCGATGATCGTTTTCGTCACCGCGTACGACCGCTTCGCGATCGATGCATTCGAGGCGCACGCGCTCGACTACCTGCTCAAGCCCGTGGACGAGTCGCGACTCGCGCAGGCGCTCGACCGGGTGCGCGCCCAGTGGCAGCAGCGCCAGGCACTTGCGCAGCGCGAGCAGCTGATGGCCATGCTCGCCGACCTCACAGGCAAGGGCGAGATCGATCCGGGGGCCACGGCGGCCGCCGGCGGGGCGGGTGCGGCCAGGCCGCGTCACGCCAGCATGCTGCCGATCCGCGCGGGCCGCGAGACGATCCGCCTGGAGGTCGCCGCGATCGACTGGATCGACGCGGCGGGCGACTACATGTGCGTGCACGCCGCCGGGCAGACCCACGTGCTGCGCGCGACCATGAAGGAACTCGAGGAGATGCTCGACCCGCAGGTGTTCCAGCGCGTGCACCGCTCGACGATCGTCAACCTCGCGCGCGTGCGCTCGCTGCGACCGCACCTGAACGGCGAGTGCTTCCTGAGGCTCGAGTCGGGGCAGGAAGTGAAACTGAGCCGCAGCTTCCGCGACAAGGTCGAGCTGTTGCTCGACCGGACCGGGACGGCGCCACGAGCCGACCGGGGCGGCCCCAGTCAGCCCTGAGCGGGGCGCCCGGCGTCTCCGGGGCGGCCCCGCGCCTGCAGGCGATGGGCGCCGCTGCGGCTTTTGCCCATGTCAATACGTGGCAACAGCGGCGGGCGATCCCGGCAATCTGGACTCGTTCACAGGCCGCTCCGGCCTCGGAGCGATATCCTTGGCATGGAGGCCTGGCAGACCATGCGAGCCGACGAGCCGGTATCCCGAATCATGACCGAGGCCGTGGTTGCGATCGAGGCGGATCGCCCGGTCAGTGAAGTCCTCGACTGCTTTTTCCAGTATCCGATCCACCACCTGCCGGTGGTGCGCGAGGGGAAGCTGGTCGGCATGCTGAGCTCGGCCGACGTGATGAAGCTCGAGTTCTTCGTGCCGAAGACGACGGCCGATCGCGCGCGCTACATCGACGACCGGCTGAGCATCGACCAGTTGATCGGCCAGCCGGTGGTGTCACTGAAGGGCGGCACGAGCCTCGGCGAGGCCGCTGAGCGCCTGATCGAAGCCGGCGTGCACGCGGCCCCGCTCGTGGACGAGGCCGACCATGTGCTCGGCATCGTGACCACGACCGACATCATGCGCAGCCTGCTGCACGGTCCGCCGCGCAAGGGCATGCCGCCTGCGCGGCCGACCCAGCCTCGGCCCGCCGAGGAGGCGGGCGAGGAGGCGCACTACCGGCGCAAGCCGACCGACCAGGAGTACGCGACCGCGCTGCGCACAGCCGAAGTGCTGCATGTCGAGGCTCGCGACCCGCGCCATCTCGGCAAGGCGATGCTGTACCTCGACCAGCGGCGCGCGAACCTCGAGAAGGTCCTCGAGCTGGCCGACCGCTTCCTGCTGACGGGGCAGGACGAGCACACGCACGCGCTGCTGCTGAAAGCGATCCACGCCGCCAAGCGCGCAGAGGAACACTCGACCGGACAGGCCCGCGTGCCGTTCCCGCTCGAGTGACCCCGCGTCCTGCGCGTAAGTGGGCCTAGAGGGCGGCAGCGAGTCGCGTGCCCTGCTCGATCGCGCGCTTGGCGTCGAGTTCCGCCGCCACGTCGGCACCACCGATCAGGTGCACCTTCGCGCCTCGGGCACGCAGCGGCTCCGCGAGATCGCGGCAGGGCTCCTGGCCGGAGCACAGCACGATCGTGTCCACCTCGAGCAGCATCGGCTTTTCACGTCGTTCGCCGAAGCTCAGGTGCAGGCCGCGCGAGTCGATGCGCTCGTAGTTCACGCCGCCGATCATCTCGACGCGCTTCATCTTGAGCTGGGCGCGGTGGATCCAGCCGGTGGTCTTGGCGAGCCCCTTGCCGAGCGGTGCGGCCTTGCGTTGCAGCAGGTACACCTGCCGGGCGGGTGGCGTGATCTCGGGACTGCCGAGGCCGCCGCGCGCCGCGGCCGGGTCGGCGACGCCCCATTCGCGCAGCCACGCTTCCGTGTCGAGCGTCGTCGAGTGCCCGCCGCTCACCAGGAACTCGCTCACGTCGAAGCCAATGCCCCCGGCACCGACGACGGCAACGCGCCGTCCGGCGTGCGCGCCGCGCAGCAGCAGGTCCACGTACGAGATCACCTTGCCCGCTGCGCGTAGTTCCTGTTCGCCCTCGATGTGCGGGTCGCGCGGCGTGACGCCGGTGGCCAGCACGATCTCGTCGTAGCCGCCTGCGGCGAGGTCTCCGGCGGACACGTGACGGTCGAGAGTGAGCCGCACGCCGGTGGTCTCGATGCGACGCTGGAAGTAGCGCAGCGTCTCGTGGAACTCCTCCTTGCCCGGGATGCGCTTCGCCATGTTGAACTGGCCGCCGATTTGCGCAGCCGCTTCGAACAGGTCCACCGCGTGACCGCGTTCGGCGAGCGTCGTCGCGCAGGCGAGCCCTGCCGGCCCCGCGCCGACCACGGCGATGCGCTTCGCCTGCTCCGCGCGCTGAATCACGATTTCCGTCTCGTACGCGGCGCGAGGATTGACCAGGCAGGAGGCGACCTTGCGCTGGAAGACGTGGTCGAGGCAGGCCTGGTTGCAGGCGATGCAGGTGTTGATCTCGTCGGCGCGGCCAGCGGCCGCCTTGTTGACGAA